>Ga0070685_10000139_pt1 | contig 46837 bp, 55 predicted proteins | sample KBSS13LmetaG_FD_65651 | JGI IMG/M metagenome (GOLD analysis project Ga0070685, IMG submission 65651) | Switchgrass rhizosphere microbial communities from Kellogg Biological Station, Michigan, USA - KBS S1-3L metaG | ecosystem: Host-associated > Plants > Roots > Rhizosphere ...
GTCGCGGTAGGCGTACATCCCCGACCGCTGCACCTGCTCTTTGGCGAAGCGGTAGGAGGAATGCTTGCGGCCGAAGTAGCCCTTCGCTTCCTTCAGCACCTTGCGGCGCTTCTTGCGCGCGTGGACCGAACGCTTGACGCGGCTCACTTGCCGCCTCCGAGCAGGGTCCGCACTTTCTTCTGGTCGGCCGGTGCGATGTCGACCGGCTTGGCCATCTTGCGCTTCCGCTTCGGCGACTTTTTCTCCAGGATGTGGCTGGAGAAAGCGCGACGGCCGCGGAGTTTGCCCTTGGCGGTCTTTTTGAAGCGCTTCTTGGCGCCCGAATGGGTTTTCATCTTCGGCATCGGGTCCGCTATTGAAGCAGACGCCTGGCTCGCGAGTACGCTGGCGCCGCGATGCGGATCCTCTACGTCGTCGGAACGCGACCGAATTTCGTCAAGACCGCGCCAGTGATCGGCGCCCTGCGGGAGCGCCATCCCGAGGGCCACCACACGATCGTCCACACCGGCCAGCACTACGACCGGCTGATGTCCGAGGTCTTCCTCGAGGAGCTGGGGGTGCCGGCGCCCGACCACATGCTCGAGGTCGGCTCCGGCAGCCACGCGACGCAGACGGCGCGGACGATGGAGCGGTTGGAGCCGGTTCTGGCCGACGAGCGGCCCGACCTGGTGGTCGTCCCCGGGGACGTCAACTCGACCCTGGCGGCGGCGCTGACCGCGGTGAAGATGGGGATCCCGGTCGCCCACGTCGAGTCGGGCCTGCGCAGCTTCGACATGACGATGCCGGAGGAGGTCAACCGGATCGTCGCCGACCGCTTCGCCGAGTGGCTCTTCCTCCACAGCCCCGAGGCAGTGACCAACCTGCGCCACGAAGGCATCCCCGACGAGCGCATGCACATGGTCGGCAACACGATGATCGACAGCCTGGTCGCCGTCGAAGGACGGTTCCGGACTGCGGGATCGGCGGCGCGCCTCGGCGTCGAACCGGGTTCCTACGCCCTCGTCACCCTCCACCGTCCCGCGCTCGTCGACGGGCCCCTGTTGGGCGAGACGGTGGCGCAGCTGGCGGCACTGGCGCAGGCGATGCCGGTCGTCTTCCCGGTCCATCCACGCACCCGCAAGATGATGGAAGGGCTGGAGCCGAACGCCCCCGGCCTGCACCTGGTCGACCCGCTCGGCTACGTCGACTTCCTCTCCCTGATCGCCGATGCCCGCGCCGTCCTCACCGACTCCGGCGGCATCCAGGAGGAGACGACCTTCCTCGGCGTCCCCTGCTTCACCCTCCGCGACAACACCGAGCGGCCCGTAACTCTGACCTCCGGCACCAACACCCTGCTCGGCCTCGATCCCGGCGCGATCGCCCGCATCCCGGCGCTCCTCGCCGAGCGCACCGGCCCGCCCCTGCCGCCCCCGCCCCTCTGGGACGGCCAGGCAGCGCAGCGGATCGCCGACGCGATCCTCAACTAGCGACTCCGAACTTCGCCTCGCTATAGCGAGGTCAACTGCGGAAGCCCTACGAGGCTTCGGCCGTCGGGTCGGTCTCGCCCTCGGCCTGCTCAGTACCGGCGAGCTTGTCGACCTCTTTACTCGGGCCGAGCAGCATGCTCATGTTGCGGCCTTCCTGCAGCGGTGCCGATTCGATCACGGCGAGGCCGTCGAGGTCTTCGAAGAGCTTGTTGAGGAGGTCGCGGCCGCGCTCGGGGTGGGCCTGCTCGCGGCCGCGGAACATGATCGTCACCTTGACCTTGTCGCGGTGCTTGAGGAAGCGTTCGACGTGACCCTTCTTGGTCTCGTAGTCGTGGGTGGCGATCTTCGGCCGCAGCTTGATTTCGCGCACGTTGACCTGCTGCTGGTGCTTGCGGGCGGCCTTCTGCTTCTGCTCCTGCTCGTACTTGTACTTCGAGTAGTCGAGCAGTTTGGTCACCGGCGGTTTCGAGTTCGGCGCCACCTCGACCAGGTCGAGCTCGGCGTCCTGGGCCCGTTTCAGCGCGTCGTTGGTGTCGACGATCCCGAGCTGCTCGCCGTCGGCGCCGATCAGGCGCACCTGGGGTACGCGGATCCGCTCGTTGATCCGAGTGGTGTCGCGCTCTGGGGGGCGCCGGTCGAACCTGCGAGGAACCGGCACTATCGCGAGCGGAGGTGAGACTTCAAGAGGACGAAACTGGGGTCGGGCACGGGGCGCTCAGCGGCGGCGGTGTTTGTTCGTGCCTGCGATCAAGTTCCGCGCAGTATAGAGACCGAACGGCCGCGAGTAAATCCCGCGCTCAACGGGCGTCCGTCTCGGCGCGGACGCGGGCGGCGAACTCGGCCAGCGGCATCGCCCCGAGATCGCCGTCGGCGTGGGAGCGGACGGCAACCGCCCCGTCCTCCTCCTCACGGTCGCCGATCACCAGCATGTATGGGTAGCGGCCGATCGCCGAGGCGTCGCGGATCTTCTTGCCGATCGACTCCGAGCGGTCGTCGACGGCGACCCGGACCCCTTCTTCGCGCAGCTGTTCGAAGGCGCGGCGGCCGTAATCGTTGTGGCGGTCGGAGATCGGCAGGACGATCGCCTGCACCGGCGCCAGCCAGACCGGGAAGCGGCCGGCGTAGTGCTCGATCAGGATCCCGGCGAAGCGCTCCATCGAGCCGAGCAGGGCGCGGTGGATCATCACCGGCCGGTGGGCGGAGTCGTCGGCGCCGGTGTAGTAGAGCTCGAAGCGCTCGGGCATCTGGAAATCGAGCTGGCAGGTGCCGCACTGCCAGGAGCGGCCGAGCGCATCGGTGATGTGGAAGTCGATCTTCGGTCCGTAGAAGGCGCCGTCCCCGGGATTGAGCGTGTACTCGCGGCCCTGGCTGTCGAGCGCTTCGGCCAGCGCCGCCTCGGCCTTCGCCCACTGCTCCTCGGTCCCCATCGACTTCTCCGGTCGGGTCGAGAGCTCGACGTGGACGTCCTCGAAGCCGAAGCGCGCGTAGAGCTCGTCGATCGCCTCGCAGATCGAGGCGACCTCGTCACCGATCTGCTCCTCGGTGCAGTAAACGTGGGCGTCGTCCTGGGTGAAGGCGCGGACCCGCAGGAGCCCGTGAAGGACGCCCTCGCGCTCGTTGCGGGAGACGCGGCCGAACTCGGCCAGACGCAGCGGCAGCTCGCGGTAGGAGTGGCGGTCGGCTGAGTAGACGAGGCAGGCGCCCGGACAGTTCATCGGCCGCAGCGCGTAGCCGCGGTCGTCGTCCTCCATGAAGTACATGTCGTCCTTGTAGTTGTCCCAGTGGCCGGAGCGGTGCCAGAGATCGACGTCCATCACCTGCGGCGTGGCGATCTCCTGGTAGCCGCGCTTGCGCAGCTGGTCGCGGACCTCTGTCTCGATCGTCCGCAGCAGCGTCGTCCCGTTCGGCAGCCAGAACGGCATTCCCGGCGCCTCCTTGCGCAGCATGAAGAGGTCGAGCTCGGGGCCGAGGCGGCGGTGGTCGCGTTCCTTGGCCTGCTCGAGGCGCTCGAGGTGCTCCTCGAGGTCCTTCTTCGAGAAGAATGCGGTGCCGTAGATGCGGGTGAGGCTCTCGCGCTTCTCGTCGCCGCGCCAGTAGGCGCCGGCGACGGAGCTCAGCTTGATCGCCTTGATCCGGCCGGTCGAAGGCCCGTGGGGGCCGCGGCAGAGGTCCTCGAAGGGGCCGTTGCGGTAGAGGGAGACGGTCTCGACGCCTTCGTCGCGGACGAGGTCCTCGATCAGCTCGACCTTGAAGCCCTGGTCCTGGGCGCGGAAGATCTCGATCGCCTCGGCGACCGGGACGTCGCGGCGCGAAAAATCCTCGTCGGCTTTGATGTGGCGGCGCATCGCCTCCTCGATCTTCGGCAGGTCCTCTTCGGTGATCCGGGTGCCGGGCGGGAACTCGAAGTCGTAGTAGAAGCCGGACTCGATCGGCGGACCGATCGTCACCTTGGTCCCGGGATAGAGGTCGACCACCGCCTCGGCCATCACGTGGGCGGCGTCGTGGCGGATCAGCTCCAGGGCGTCGGGGTCGCGGTCGGTGAGGATCGCCACCTCTCCCCCGCCCTCGGGCAGCGGCGCCGCCAGGTCGCGCAGCTCGCCGTCGACCTTGATCGCAAGCGCCGCCTTGGCCAGGCCGGGGCCGATGGCCGCCGCAGCATCAGCCCCGGTAGCGCCCGCCGGCAGCTCCAGCGGTTTCCCGTCGGGAAGGGTGTACGTGGTCTTCTCGGTCGCCGCCTCCATGCGTGGAGCCATGGTAAGGCCAAGCCTCAGCAATGAGATGCCCGCTCAGCGAGCGGGACCCTGCCGCGCCTGCCGTTCGGCGATCAGCGGGCATGGGGTCTTGCCGGGCGACGGATGCGCCACCTTCGTCAGCGTCCAGTCGTCGCCTTCGCGGATCACGAAGCGGACGCCGGCGGGTGGCTTGCCGCCCGCTTCCTCGGTTGACTGGATGCAGACGCGGCCCCCGCGCAGTTCCCAGGAGAGGAACGGAGAGCCGTGCTGTTCTGAGAGCAGCTGCGGCGAGGCAACGACCAGCGTCGGCCCTTCGCCGACGAGGCGACGGTAGTCGCTGAGCTTGGAGGAGAAGGACGTCGGGCCGATGGGGGCGTTGGCGAGGGCAAGTAGGGAGCAAAGTCCGGCGGCGACCATGAAAACCGCTGCAGCCAGAGGAGAAAGCCAATGGGTGGTGCCTTTTCCTCGCATAGCGGGGATAAGGCACCCCGCTCGACCGGCAATCGGCAGCAGGATCGCCAGGGCGACCAGTGGCGCCGCGATCTCGATCGCCTTCGCCGAGGTGTAGGGCGTGCCACCGAGGCGGGCGGCGGCGTAAGCGAGAGCGGCGGCGGCGAGGCCGGCGAGAATCGCGGTCTCGCGGCGGCGCCATAGCTGGACGACGCCGTAGGCGAAGAGCGCGAGGGCGAAGGCGACCCCGAGGTAGTAGGCGGGCGCCGGGACCGCCCCGTCTCCAGGAGCGAGCCGGAAATCCCCCGACGGCCAGATCCCCAGCACCTCGAAGGGTGAGATCTGGCCGAAGAGGTTGCCGAGGCCGGCGCCGTTTGGGTCGAAGGTCTCGAAGGAGTGGAAGTCGACCATCCGCCCGATCTCGGGGGCGATGAGGACGAAGAAGGCGAGCGTCGCCAACCCGAGCGGCCGCACCGGTGGCCGGGTCACGATCAGCCACAGGACCACTGCCCCACCCAGCCAGATCAGGCCCGGGAAGCTGTAGGTGTAGACGGAGCCGACGGCGATCAGGGCCGCGGGAACGAAACGGAGTGGCAAACCCGCCCAGGTACGGGTTGACTCGCGCAGCGCGAGGACGAAGCCGAGGAGGAAGAGCGCCTGCATCGTCTCCTTGAAGGCGCCCTGGGCGAAGTAGGAGGCGACGACGTAGGCGAGGCCGACGAGGAGGGCGCCGGCGCTGCGCGGCAGCAGCGGCAGTTCGACGAAGGCGCCGAGGGCCGTGAGGCTGGCGAGGATTGCGACGGCGACCGTGAGGCCGCTGAAGCCCTGTACGAGCCCGATCCCCAGCCCCTTGTTGAGAGCGGCGACAATCGAGTGGGGGCCGAGCGGGTAGCCCTGGTTCAGCAGCTGCGAGGAATGACCTTCGGTAAGTCGATCGGCCGCCAGCAGGTGCTGGGACATGTCCGGGTTGAAACTGGTTCCGAGGATCCCGAAATGGCCTTCGACCGCGAACGGCAGCGAGGCCGCCAGCAGCGCCGCCAGCGCCACCGGCCACCCAGCGGCGAGGGCCTCCCCCGCCCCCTCGACTCGCCCCCGCAGGTAGACGATCGCCGCCACCGTCAACACCAGCACCGCCACCGCCGAAACGACCCCGTCCCCCGGCAGCCGCACCGTCCCCCAGCAGAGCGCGCAGAGCAGCGCCAGCCCGAGCGCCGGCGCCAGCCACGACCAACGCCGCCCGCCGCAGAGGCAGATCGCCGCCTGCCCGAGCGCCAGCGCCGAGACGCATACCGCCGCCACCGCTGCATAGGTACCGATCACGAGGCGGCGAGCCTAAGGGCAAACCTGTCGCGAGGCAGGGACGCAAAGCCAGAGGTCTCCCGAGAGGGAGACGGCTCAGCCGCCAGCTTGGTGAAAACCGAGTCCTTTTCGCATGCCTACAGGAGGTTCTTGATGTCAACTGCAGTCCCGAAGCACCGGCTGACTCTGCTGGTCCTGGCCACGATGCTCGCCGTCTTTGCCGTTGGCGCCTACGCGTCAGCCGCCCAGGCCGCGTGCTCCTACCCGGAAGCCGAGTAGGTCTTCACGCCCTACAAAGACGACGCGTACTACCAGCTCGCCCCCGACGGAGCCTTCGCCTCCGGCGGGACCGGGTGGACGCTGGAAGGCGGAGCGGCCCTCGTAGCCGTACCGGGCAGCCGCGGCCACGAACGGGTGGCCCGTATCTCCTTCACCGCCAAGGATCCGAAAAGCGCCTACCTGGTCGACGACGTCTACGTCGATCCCTTCGCGCGGCACTGAGAAGGGCGTAGGCCTGTAGGAAAGGTTCATCGCGGGGCGGCAGACCGCCGTCCCGCGATCTCTCAGAGCCCGTTCAGGACTCAGGCAGCCGCAGCCGGGGCCGATAACGGGAAGGCGGAAGACGCCGTCCCCATGAACGTAGCCCTTTCATCCCCAGAGGTTGAGCAGCTCTTCGCGCGCGGTCGCGAGCGCGCGACGATGCGTGCGCGGGGGCGCGAGAGGCTGGTCGAGGCGGCGACCGCAATCGGCTTCCTGGCGGTTGCGCTTGCCCTCCCGGCCCTCTTCAGCTCGCCGCGGGGGCTGGACCTCCCGACGCTGGCGGTCCTCGCCGCCGCCTACGTGATCGCCTGCCGCGCGAAGTTCGACATCGCCGACGGCTACACCGTCCCCACCGAGCTCGTCCTGGTGCCGATGCTCTTCGCCCTGCCGACCCCGGCCGTGCCTCTGGTCGTCAGCATCAGCTGGGGAGTCGGGCGCCTGCTCGACTACGTCACCGGCGCGACCAACGTGCAGCGCGCCTACCTCGTCTTCGGCGACTCCTGGCATGCGGTCGGCCCGGCGGTCGTCTTGATCGCGTTCGGCGCCCAGGTCTTCTCCTGGGACCACTGGCCGGTTTACCTGGTCGCGCTTGCGGCCCAGCTCGTCCTCGACTTCGGGGTGAACTCGACCCGCATGTGGCTGATCGACAGGACCCCGATCAGGGACCAGCTCCGTCTGATCGCGCCGGTCTACGGGCTCGACGCGGCACTTGCCCCGATCGGGCTGCTGGCCGCTTTCGCGGTCGTCGAACTGGGACCGGCACCCGCCCTTCTGGTCCTGCCGCTGGCGGCGGTGCTCGCCGTCCTCTCCGGCGAGCGGCGCGCCCGCATCGACCAGGCGCTCGAGCTGAGCGAGGCCTACCAGGGGACCGCTCTGCTACTCGGCGACGTCGTCGAGGCCGACGATGCCTACACCGGCAGCCACAGCCGCGGCGTCGTCGACCTCTCGTTGGCGGTCAGCGACGCGCTCGGCCTCGCCCCCCAGCAACGGCGCAACGTCGAGTTCGGCGCCCTCCTCCACGACGTCGGCAAGATCGCGGTGCCGAAGGAGATCATCAACAAGCCCGGCCCCCTCGACGATGCCGAGTGGGAGGTGATGCGCCAGCACACGGTCGAGGGCGAGAAGATGCTGCAGCGAGTCGGCGGGGTCCTGGCCGAGGTCGGCGTGATCGTTCGCGCCTCGCACGAGGAGTTCGACGGCAGCGGCTACCCGGATGGCCTGGTCGGCGAGGAGATCCCGGTCGAGGCGCGGATCGTCTCCTGCTGCGACGCCTTCAGCGCGATGACGACCACCCGCTCCTACCGCAAGGCGATGCCGCTGGAGAAGGCGATCGAGGAGCTGCGGGGCAACGCCGGCTCCCAGTTCGACCCCCGCGTCGTCGCAACCCTGATCGAGATCCTCAGGGAGGACGACGACTAGGCTGAGGCGATGGCGTCGGTACCCCCCGCCCGTCACCTCCTCCGGGCCAAGGACCTGGCCGACGCGCGCTACTTCGAACCGCTGGAGGTCGACGACCTGGCGCGGGCCGCCGGCCTCTCGAAGGCGCATTTCAGCCGCGAGTTCCGTCGCACCTTCGGCGAGTCGCCCTACGTCTACCTGCTGACGAGGCGCCTGGAGCGGGCGGCAGCGCTGCTCCGCAACACCGACCACTCGGTCGCCGAGATCTGCCTCGAGGTCGGGCTGCAGGGAGTGGGGTCGTTCACCACCAGCTTCAAGCGGATGTACGGGATGACCCCGACGGCCTATCGAGCCGCCGCGCCACCGGCCTCCGCCCACGCCAGGGTGCCCGCCTGCGTCGTCCGCACCTACGCCCGCCCGCAACACCGCACGTTTCGAGAAGACAGCCCGGCCTCGCAGACCTAGCATCGCCTGACCGATCTCAAACCAGGAGGACAAGATGAAAATCTCAAACGCGCAGGTCTGGGTTCACGATCAGGAGGAGGCGCTCGCCTTCTACACCGAGAAGCTGGGGATGGAGGTCCGCGCCGACGTGACCCTGCCCGAGATGGGCGACTTCCGCTGGCTCACGGTCAGCCCTGCCGGCCAGGAGGACGTCTCGATCGTGCTGATGGCGATCCCCGGCCCGCCGATGATCGACGAGGAGACCACCCGGCAGATCGAGGAGCTGATGGCCAAGGGCTTCGCCGGCACCGTCTTCCTCACCACCGACGACTGCCGCGGCGAATACGAGCGCCTCAAGGCCCGCGGAGTCGAGTTCACCGAAGCTCCCGAAGAGCGCCCCTACGGCATCGACTCCGGCTTCCGCGACCCCTCGGGCAACAGCATCCGCCTGACCGAGGTGAAGCTGCCGGCAAACGTCTGAGTCGCTGGCGTCCCGGGTCGTATGGGCGTTACTGGGCTCGAACCAGTGACCTCCAGCTTGTCGAGCTGGCGCTCTCCCAACTGAGCTAAACGCCCGGGGCGCCTGAATCTAGCAGCGGGAAAGCGGGAGCGGCGGCTTCGGCGGGGTGGGTCTAAAGGATCTGTTGCACGTGCCGATGCTATCGGTGCAACTTTCTCGATCCCCTGGTGTTTATGGGGTTGAACTTCAAAAGCTCGAGGACCGACGAGCCAGGGAAAACATCGTCTTTGGTGGTACGTCCTCTCGGAAAACGGGGCCCCGCAAGGGGCCCTTTTCCGTTCTGCTTCGCCTCGGCTAGACGTGCTCGTTGGGCAGGTGCCAGTGGCGGGGCGCGATCAGCTGGTCGATCTCCTTCGGACCCCAGGAGCCGGGCTCGTAGGGAATCGCCTGTGGCGGCGCCTCCAGCAGCGGCTCTGAGACCTCCCAGAGGCGCTCGATCGCCTCGGAGCTGCTGAACAGGGTCCGGTCGCCGACCATGACGTCGTGGATCAGGCGCTCGTAGGGGTCGAGCGCCTGGTCGTTGCCGCCGAAGGTGTCGGCGTAGCTGAAGCGCATGTGGGCCTCGCCGAGCTCGATCCGCGGGCCTGGCACCTTGGCGAGGAAGGAGGCGGAGATGCTGCCGGGGTCGCCGAGCTCGAAGGTGAGGTGGTCGTGGCCGAAGGACTCGGCGATCTGGTCGCAGTCGAGCGGGAACATTCGCCGCGGCGGATGCTTGAAGGCGATCGTCAGCAGGTGCCGGCTCTCGGCCAGCCGCTTGCCCGAGCGCAGGTAGAACGGCACCCCCTCCCAGCGCCAGTTGTCAACCATGGCCTTGACGGCGACGAAGGTCTCGGTGTCGGAGTCGGCGGCAACCCCGTCCTCCTCGCGGTAGCCCTCGTACTGGCCGCGGACGGCGTCCTCCGGCCGCAGCCGCGGCATCGACTCGAAGACCTTCTCCCGCTCGATCCCGAGCGCTTTCGGCTCAAGGGAGATCGGCGGCTCCATCGCGACGAAGCCGAGAACCTGGAACAGGTGGGTGACGATCATGTCGCGGAAGGCGCCCGTGGCCTCGTAGAACGAGCCGCGCATCTCGATCGAGAGGGTCTCGGGAATGTCGATCTGGACGTGGTCGATGTGGTTGCGGTTCCAGACCGGCTCGAACATGCCGTTGGCGAAGCGCAGCGCCAGCAGGTTCTGGACCGCCTCGCGGCCGAGGTAGTGGTCGATGCGGAAGATGCAGTGCTCGGCGAAGACCGAATGGAGCTTCTCGTTCAGCTTGCGCGCCGAGGCGAGGTCGGTACCGAAGGGCTTCTCGGTGATCACCCGGGCGCCCTTGCCGAGCCCGAGCTGGCCGAGCTCGTCCACCGTCGCTTCCATCGCCGCCGGCGGCAATGAGAGGTAGATCAGTGTCTCGGCGTCCTCGCTCATCTCCTCGCGTGCCGCCGCGACCGCGGCCCCAAGCTGCTCGTAGCCATCGCCGACGCTGACGAAGCGGAGGGCATCGGCAAAGCGCTCCCAGGCCTCGTGGTCGCCAGCCTTGCGCCCCGACTCGCGGATCGAGCCTCGGGCGAGTTCCCGGAACTCCTCTTCCTCCAGTTCCTTGCGGGCGGTGCCGATGATCCGGAAGCGCTCGGGCATCAGGCCGACGCGCATCAGGTGGTACATCCCCGGCAGCAGCTTGCGCTTGGCGAGGTCGCCGGTGGCGCCGAAGAGGACGATCACCTGGTCCTTCGGCGTCGGCATCTGTTGCTGCTGGCGGGACGTCATCGGCTTCAGCTTATGCTGCTCCCCGATGGCGCCTGAAACCAACCGGGGAGCGCGCTACGACCCCGCCGCGCTCGACCGTGTCGAGCGTCGCTTCTGGCGCGATATCTGGCAATCGATGCCGCACGAGATGACCTCCGAGCACGGCATCGAGCTGCGCGAGTTCGGCGCCCTGCAGGTGACGCTGACGCGCGACCTTCCCCAGGTCCCGATGCTGAACCTGGTGCTCGGCGCGGCCGAGGCGAGCGAGACCGACCTCGAGTACGCGATCGCCTGGGCCGCAGAGCAAGGGGTCTCCCCCTGCGTCCCCCTCACTCCCGGGCTGCCGGGCTCGCCGCGGGCAGAGGCATTCCTGAGGGAGCGGGGCTTCGAGCACGGCCGCGCCTGGATGAAGTTCGTCCGCAGCCCGCACCCGCCGCGCTTTCCGTCGCCGCCCGACGTCGAAGTGGTGGAGCTGGCGAGCGCCGACGAGGAGCCCTTCGGGACGATCGCCGCGGTTGGCTTCGGCATGCCGGCCTGGGCAGGCGACTTCTTCGCCCACCTGCCGGGCCGGGACGGCTGGCACTGCTACGTCGCCCGCGTCGAGGGCGAGGCGCAGGCCTGCGGGGCAATGGTGATCGAGGACGGCATCGCCGAGCTCGGGATCGGCGCGACGCTGGAGGAAGCGCGCGGCCGCGGCTGCCAGACCGCGCTCCTGCACCGGCGCATCGGCGACGCCGCCGCGGCCGGCTGCCACACGCTCTTCGTCGAGACCGGAGAGCGGGTTCCAGACCGGCCGTCAGCCAGCTATCGCAACATCCTCAAGGCGGGCTTCGAAGAGGCCTATCTGCGGCCGAACTGGCGGCGACGGAGTTAAGCCGTCGCTGCCCGTCGCTGCGGTTCGGCTCCTTCGTAGCCGGCCTCGTCGACCTTGCGGTGGTAACGCTCCCCGACCTTGCCGCCGGCGATCGCGGCGAGGAGCGTGCCGATCAGGATCAAAACCAGGGTGATCGCCCCGCCGGTCGCCAGCGAGCCTTCGTCGATCGGAATCCGCGGCAGGTTGACCTGCGAGAACAGGTTCCATTCCGAACCGGCAATCGCTCCTAGCACCGCCAGCGCCACCGTCACCAGCAGTCCCATCAGCCAGACGCCGAGGCCCTGGCGGCCGCCGTCGAAGCGGCTCATCCGCCCGGCGACATAGCCGCCCGCGTAGTAGCTGATCGCGAGCACGGCGATCAGGAGGATGCCGCCGATGATGCTGATCGTCTCCGCGTTTGACTTCGCTTCTCCTTCGCTCAGGTCGGTGAGGCCGATTGCGGCTCCCGCGGCGCTCAGCAACGCCGTCAGCAGCACCGCCATCCCAACCGCGACCATCCAGCCGAAGAAGGCGGCGCCGATGTTGAAGCCGCCGTATTCGGCGCGCTGCCGCTGCTGCACCACGCCCGGCCCCGCCGCGCGCTCGCGCGCGGTCCCCTCACGCTGATCGCGATCGTCGTAGCGGTCGCGCTCGGCGTAGTCGCGAGCGCTCGTCCGTTCTTCGGTTCTCTCGGTCATCGGTCTCTCTCCTGCTCCTATTCCCTGGGCTTACAAGACAGGGGTACCCGTGTGGTTGGCCTCATATGCGTCTTTGAACCCTCCCTCGCTCGCTTTCGTAGGCCGAGCAACCAGGGATCACTCAACGAAAGGCAGGCTCATGCTCACCCGACGCAGCGCTTCGGTACTCGTCCTCGCGGTCTTGGCGCTTGGCGCCATCGCGCTCCCGGCGCAGGCGGCGATTCGGCACATCGACGGCACCGTCGTCTCCAGGAACAGCGAAAACCGCAGCTTCCGCATCCGCACCCAGAGCGGCAACCAGCTGCGCATCAAGGTGACTTCGTCCACCAAGTTCCAGCGTCTCGCCGGCTTTGGCGCCCTGCACAAGGGCCTGGCGGTCGAGGTCGATGCCAAGAGCACCTCAAACGGCCTGGTTGCGACCCAGGTCGAGACCCGCGGCGGTGGCGGTGGGGCTGACGATGGGGCGGGCGACGACCACGGTGGCGGTGGAGGCGGCGCCGACGACGGCCCCAACCACACCTGAGCCCTAGGGCAGCGGCACCTTCTCTGTCAGCAACTCCAGGTTCTCGACCGCGGTCCCCTCGCGCAAGCGGGGGGACCCGCTGCCCTGGCCGCCGACCAGTAGCGGCAGCTGCGGAAACTCGGCCCGCACGGCCTCAACGGCCTCTTCGAGCCGCCGCCTTGACTCCGGCATCGTCGCCGAGAGCCCGAGGAGATCGGGTGTAAGGGTGTCGACCGCCTGCACCAAAGCGGCGGTGGGAACGTCGGCCCCGAGGTAGGCGACTTCGAAGCCGCCTTCCTCCAGCAGGTCGGCCGCCATCCGCAGGCCGAGCGCGTGCTGCTCCCCCTGCACCGCCGCCAGCAGCGCCCGCGGCCGTCGGGGGCGGCGCTGCAACGGCTGCTCGAGCAGCTCCGGTGGCCTCAGGGCGGCAAGCACGCGATGGGTCACGCCCGTCGCCAGATGCTCGTCGGCGGTGGTGATCGCGCCCTCTGCCCAGAGCCGGCCGAGCTCGTGCATGGCGGGCGCGATCACCCGCTGGTAGAGGACCGCCAGTGGCATTCCTCCCTCCAGCGCCTCCGAAGCCACCCTGTAGGCGCCGGCAACATCGGCCGCGCGCAGCGCATCCAGGTAGGAGCGGCTGAGGACCGTCTCCTTCTTTGCTCCTTGATGAGCAGACTTATCAGCCCCCGCCGATTGCTCGGACACTCCTACAGGCTAAGCGGAGGAAGAGCCGGCCTCAACCGGAAGGAGTGACTCCCTCCACCAGAAGCCGCGACAGCCCTAGAAGACGCGGCGGAACAAGTAGATCGCGAGCAGAACGAGAATGATGATGATCAGGATGGTGATGATGCTCAAAGTGGTCCTCCAGTCGGTAGAAGAAGATCGCCCCTTCCTCCCCCACTCCGCCGTCGGCCAAACCCCACGCACTTAAAGGCGCCCACCGGAATCGAACCGGTGTAAACGGCTTTGCAGGCCGCTGCGTAGCCACTCCGCCAGGGCGCCGAGATACGGGGGAAGGGTAGCGGCGCCCTGGGGGGTTTGGGCGGCTGCTACTGCTCGTAGGTCTCGACGGTGCCGCCGTCGCGCATGCTCGCGTCGTCGGGGTCCTGGCCCGAGTGACGGAGGGCGCGGCGCTGGCGGAGGTAGTCGTAGGCCTTGTCGAGCTGGACCCGGAGCTCGTCGAGGCGGGCGTGCTCGTCGTCGTCGAGGCCCTCGCCCTCGTGCCGATGGAGAAGCGCCTCCTCCTCCTGGACCAGTTGATCGATGCGCTCGAGTACCTGCTTATCGTCCATGGCGCTCAGCCTACCCGCTCTCTTTGACCGCGAACCGGATGCCGGCCCTCTGCACGCGCTCGAGGAGGGCGTCGCCCATCGCCGCCGCCGTGGTCAGCTGTCCCGAGCGCTGCGGCAGCTCGTCGAAGGCGAGGCAGAGACCGGACTCGGCCAGCATTTTCGAGGTCTCGCTGTAGCCGGGGTCGCCGCCGCTGACCTCGGTGACGACCCGTTTGCCGCCGCCCTCGCCGACGAAGACGACCTTGAACCAGCTCCGCTCGCGCTCGGCCTCGCTCGGCCCCTCGCCCGGCGCTTTCAGCTTCAGCAGCAGCTTCCGAGTCGGTGGCAGCTGCGCCAGGGTGAAGGCGGTCCCGACGCCGCCAGCGATCGCGCCGACCGTCGCCAGGTGCTTGGCCACCATGTTGTGGCCGTAGGTGAAGTCGGGCCCGTAGCGATCGAGCACCGCGGCCGAGCGACGGATGATCGCGCCGTCGATGGTTGGCAGCGGCACCGTCCAGCCGCCGAGGCTCTCCTCGTGGCGGATGCGGGCGGGCGCGGCGTGGATCTGCCGGCCCTCGGCGCGCGACTCGAGCCGCTTGCGCTCCTTGGCGGCGCTGAGGGTCTGGCGGGCGCGACCGAAGCCGTTGACGGCGGAGTGGAAGGTGCCGCCGGAGAAGCTGGCGTTGCTCTTCACGTAGCCGTTGACCGTCAGCGGCACCCCCTCGGGCAGCCGCTGGACGGTGAAGTAGGCGCCGAGGTCGTGGGGGATCGAGTCGAAACCGCAGCAGTGCACGAGGCGGGCGCCGGTGCGCTCGGCCTCGGCATGGTGCTCGAGCCAGACCCGGTCGACGAACTCGGGCTCGCCGGTGAGGTCGCAGTAGTCGGTGCCGGCGGCGGCGCAGGCGGCGACCAGCGGGCCGCCGTAGAGCGCGTAGGGGCCGATGGTGGTGATGACGACACGGGTGGACTCAGCCGCCTGGCGCAGGGCCGCCTCGTCGGCGGCATCGGCGACGATCACATCCGGTTTCGGCGCTTCCGGCGCCGCGACTGCCAGGCGAGCGGCGACGGCATCGAGCTTCGAGCGGTTGCGTCCGGCCAGCGCCCAGCGCATCTCCTCCGGGGCATTGGCTGCCAGGTAGTCGGCGGTGAGGCCGCCGGTGAATCCGGTGGCGCCAAAAAGGACTACGTCGTATCGGCGACCGGCCTCCATCGCTCCCATCCTCTCACGGTCGCCGCGCATTGGGAGAGTCGCAGGTGAAACGGGCGCCGCAGACGACCAGTCAACGACCACGACGCCCGTTGCACGTGCATGCCTTCAACGGACGCTTTTGACAAATGTCAGGCCTAAGTCAAAGGGGTTGACCGCGCCGGAGAACGCCGCTCTCCGCAAAGTGCGGGAAACGTCAGACAGCAGACGGCGCCGTCTGGGGCGCGCCGCTCTCGACCGGATGTCCGCCGTCGCGCCAAGCGCCGACGCCGCGGCCGACGTGGACGACCTCGAAGCCGGCGCGCTGCAGGATCGAGGCGGCGAGACCGCTGCGTTTGCCGCCGCGGCAGATCGTCGCGATCGGTCGGTCCCGGGGCAACTCGTCGAGGCGGCCGGCGAGGTTTCCGTAGGGGATGTGAAGCGAATCGGGGATGTGCTCGCCGGCGTACTCGGAGTTGTTGCGAACGTCGAGGATCACCGGGCCGCCGTCGCCGCCGACGCGGCGAGCCAACTCGTCGGGGTCGATCAGCTCGATCCGGCGCACCGGCCGTTCCTCCGTGCGCCAGGCGGTCATCCCGCCCTCGAGGAAGCCGCGGACCGGCAGGCCGACCGAGGCGAGCAGCTGAGCGGCGTCGCGCTCGTCGCCGCTGGAGGCGGCGACGACGACGATGTCCGAGCCCTCCGGCGCCACCCGCGAGACCTTGGTCGCGAAGCCGGTGTCGTACGAGGAGGCGCTGAGGGCGCCCTCGATGTGAGCCTCGTCGAACTGCTCGTTGGTGCGGCCGTCGATCACCACCGCTCCTTGCTCGACCAGCTCTTCGACCTCGTGGGGGCTGAGCGGCGCCGGCGTCCCGAAATCCTCGACCAGCTCGCCTTTGTTGAGGCCGACGATGCGCTCGACGTTCGGCGGTTTGTCGCCGAGGGAGCCGACCTGATCCTCGACGAACTCCGCCTCGTCCTCGATCGCGAGGGCGCGGTTGTGGCGGCGCTCGAAGCCGATCGTCGAGGAGGTCTTGAGGTCGAGCCCGGAGCCGCCGCAGAGCGAGCCGCCGAGGTGCCCCGGCCAGACCTCCACCTCGTCGGGCAGGACGAGCAGACGCTCGTGCAGCGAGCGGTACATGTCGGCGGCGCCGTCGCGCGGTTCCACCGCCAGGTCGGGCCGCGCGACGTCGCCGATGAACAGCGAGTCGCCGGTGAGGAGCGCCCACGGCGCGCCGCCGCGGCTGGCGTCGCTGAGCAGGAAGCAGGTGTGCTCGGGCCGGTGGCCGGGCGCGTGGATCGCCTCGATCGTCAGGTCGCCGAGCTCGAGCTTCCAGCCGTCCTCGAAAGGCTCGTGTGGGTACTCCGCCTCGGCCAGCCGGTTGACGTGAATCGTCGCCCCGGTGCTACGGCAGAGGCGGCCGTGGCCGGAGACGTGGTCGGCGTGGTTATGCGTCTCGAGCACGCGGCCGATGCGGACGCCGTGCAGCCGCGCCAGGCGCTTGTAGGGGTCGATGTCCCACTGCGGGTCGACCACCGCGGCGATGCCGTGTTCGCGGTCGGCGACGAGGTAGGAGGCACAGCCGAGGTCCTCGTGGATGATCTGGCGGAAGAGCATCTTCTTGGCTGGGCTCAGGCTAGCGCCTGGGCGGATTGGGTATGTGAAGCTCCGTGGATGGGGTGGCGACGCTGACGACGGTTGAAGAGCTGCTGGCCGAAGCACAGGCCGAAATCGACCGCCTCTCCCCGGCTGAAGCCCGGGAGGCCGCGCAGAACGGTGCTCTCCTGATCGACATCCGCCCGCTCGAGCAGCGCCAGCGCGACGGTCTCGTCCCGGGAGCGACGATCGTCGAGCGCAACGTCCTCGAGTGGCGCCTCGACCCCGACGGCGAGCACCGCAATCCCGAGCTCGCCCGCCGCGACCGCCGCATCCTCCTGATCTGCGACGAGGGCTACCAGTCCAGCCTCGCCGCCGCCACCCTCCGCCGCTTCGGCCTCGACAGCTGCGACGTCATCGGCGGCGTCCAGGAGTGGATGGCAGCCGGCCTGCCCCTTGAACCCGCCCCCGCCCCATCCCCCGAGCCTCGGTAAGCTTTCCCCCAGTGCGGCTGTAGCTCAGCTGGCTAGAGCGTCTGCTTGCCATGCAGAAGGTCGAGGGTTCGAATCCCTTCAGCCGCTCTCAGGAAAAGCCCCGCTCCGGCGGGGCTTTTCCTCTTTTAGATCATGGGATGCGCTCGCTGTGACCTTCTGCCTCCCCGCTTCGCTGCCCATTCGTCGCGATCTTTCGCTCCGAACAATCTGTTCCGGACGACATGTCAGAATTACTTCATGACCAAGGCTGATCTTCATCAGATGGTTGACCGCCTGCCGGATCAGGCGGTCGATGGCGCGGCGATCCTGCTCCGCGAGGTGACGGATGGCCGGATCGACCCCGACCAGGCTTGGTTTTGGACCCGCGAGTGGCAGGAGCGCGAGCGGGAAGCCGACAAAGACCTTGCCGGCGGGCGGGTGACTCGCTTCGAGAGCGACGAGGATTTTCTAGCGGAGCTAGACGAGCGCACGAAGCCGCTCGATGCCGACGCGTGAAGTTCTCGCGTCGTTCTGGCGCGACTGGGATCAACTGAGCCCGAAGCAGCAGCGCGAATTCCGCGCTGCGGTGGCCCAGTTCATCGCCAATCTCGCCGAAGACGAACAAGGCTTTCATCCCCGACTACGCGTGAAGCGTGTGCAGGGCCATCCCGGCGTCTGGGAGATGACCTGGGCCTACGACGGCCGCGCAACCTTCCAGTACGGCGAGGAGGTCCAACTCGGGCAGCCGCACATCATCTGGCGTCGAATTGGCACTCATTCGATCTTCCGACGCCCTTGATGACTGAGCTGGTGATCACGTGGAGATAGAGAACGCGCTTCCGAAGCTTGCCGAGGAGCCTCAGGACGCCCGGGAGGGCTGGAGGCTCGAAGATGTAGATGAAGTGGTCTACCGACTCGGCTTGTCTTGCGAGCCTGTACCCGGCTTGCCGAACGATCTTGCGGTTGGGGATGTAGCCGTCGAGTTCGTACACGGTCCTGTTCGAGCACAGCAGACTTTGCTGCGGCAGCGATTTGGCGTTCCCGTGATCTTCGATAAGTCAATGCGGCGGGAGGAGGTGGCCACAAATGGTGTGATCACGCTTCTCTCGATCACCACCACCCCTCCAGAGAGCCTTGAGGACGGCTTTGCTGTGTGGAGGCCCCAGGCACTCGCTGCTGCCGGGATGCTTGCGGCCGTTCTGGACGAGAGGGTCGCTGGCCGCGAGGTCTTCGAGGACGCAATTGTCTTTCACGAGGGCACGTTTATTGGCGCGGCGGACATGCGTGGGAGAGTCAGGACCTATCTGCCATTCGAGGTGAATCGGGCCGACCGCCGCGCCTTGGATCGACTCGCAGAACTAACGGCGTCCGAGTCATCCCCCGTCGCCCGCGCCGCTCGGCTGTATCGGCGGGCTGCGCTTGAGGGGCCGACCGCTGACGCCTACGCGATGCTCTGGGTAGCGGCGGAGTGCTTCAGCGAGCACCGGAGCCCCTCAAAGAAGGACATCGAAAAGGCCCTCAAGGCCGGAGGGATGAATCCCGATGGCCTCCCGATCAGTATCGGACGCCTCATTGAATTGAGAGGCAAAATCCAGCACCACGGCGTGGAGTCTGATGACCGACTCACGATGGCGTTTTACGAGATGGAGGCGGTAGTGCGAACGCTGATCCGGCAGGAGGCAGAAATCGAGGGTGGCTGGTGGCCTGCCGCTGACAATCCCGCCGGATTCTCAGCACCCTTTGACGCGGCAGTTGCAACTGCGCAGCAAGATCGCGAGACCGAGTGGCACAGGGACGATCTTCCGCCCGTCGAGCTTCCCGCCGAGCTTCGGGTTCCCAGACGAACCGCCAACCCCCATCTAGATCCAAGGCTGCAGATTGATCCCCGAATTGGAGATTCAGCTCCCCTGATCGCGGCCTGCGTCTTGGACGCAATCGAATGGATCGACCCGGAAATGTCTCTGAGAATTGACTATGAGCGGCCCCCCAATGCTCCGAGCGACCTCACCTCTGCCGCAAATGCGGAGCGCCTGTGGATTTCAGAGGAGATGCTGGACCCCGCAACCCTTGATGAACCCAAAGGCTTCGTCAGCCTCGTTTGGGAACTAGTCCGCCTGGTTGGATTTGCCTACGCCCAACGCATCGGAATCGAAAGCCGCGGAAACGGCGTTGCGTCGGTGGAGGCGATGGGTTGTTGGCTGCAATACCTCCGCCTTGTGAAGCACGGCGAGCTTCCGGCCGAGGAGTTGGCAATCCCAAGGGGTACTGATCTTCTATCGCTGGGAAAACTTGCCGGATGGGCTGCCGCTGGGGATGCGCGTGCCTTGGCTCGATTGAAGGAACTAGAGGGAGACCCTCACCATCTGGCCGCCTCGATTCTGGAGGTCCTCGCCAAGACCCCCCTCGCAGCCCCTGTTCATCTGCTCGACGGAACCGCAGAGAACCAGCCTGCCTAGCTAGCTAGGCAGTTTCAGGACCGCGCCCATCGGGCAGCGGGCGTCCTTCGCTGCCCAAATCGAACCGCACTGTGCCCAATGCAACCGACTTGCCGAAGGCGCGTGGCCATCCTTTTTGGCTCTAGAACATGCGCACAGTACGAAGCCCGATCGCTTGCCATGCAGAAGGTCGAGGGTTCGAATCCCTTCAGCCGCTTCTTCGCGAGGCACCTCGATGGACTCGACGGGCCGGGGTCGACGGACTAAGGTCGGTATCCCACCCTCGAGGAGGTTGCTGTCATGTTCGTACGGGTTGTCAGGTTCACTGAGGTCTCTGCCGAGCGCATGAAGGAGCTACTCGGTCGCGTGGAGGAGTCCGGTGGGCCGCCGCCCGGCGTGGCTTCGACGGGCATCAAGGTGCTCTTCGACGAGGCGCAGGGAACCGCGGTGGTCCTCCAGTACTTCGATAGCGCTGAGGACATGGAGGCCGGCGCCCAGGTGATGAGCGCGATGGACCCGTCGGAAACGCCCGGTACCCGCGCTTCGGTGGATATGTGCGAGATGAAAATCGAGCGCTCGCTTTAGGGGCTCACCGCTAGTCGAAGAGCTCGCCGAGGAACCCTCGGCCACGTCTGTCGTCAGGGTCGGCGTCGGCTTCCCAGCCCGCATCGGGCGAGCCGCCGAGGTAGGAGCTCTCGGCGGTGATCAGGCGCTCCAGCTCGCCGCGGTCTAGGTAGATGCCGTGGCAGACAGTGCACTGGTCGATCGTGATGCCGTTGCGGGCGTAGGTGCGCATCGGGCCTTTGCACTTGGGGCAGATCAGCTTGGGCGTGGCGTTCACCGGTCTTCTTTCGGCTCCTAGAGGCCGAGGCCGCCGACGCCGCCCTCGTCCCAGCCGAGGTGATGGGCGAGCTCGTGGCGGAGGGTGCGGTCGACCTCGCGGGCGAGCGCCGCGCGGTCGTGGCCGAAGTCGCGTTCGAGGGTGTCGCGGTAGATCACGATCCTGTCCTCGTACTGTTCGCGCGCGACGCCATCGCCGAAGTACTGGCCGTAGGCGCCTGCCTCGGTGCCGAGCTCGGAGATGACGACGGGGACCTTCTCGAGCAGCGCCCGGAATTCCTCGGGCAGCCCGTCGATCGAGTCGACGACCATCCTCTCGAACTCGCCAGCCGAGCCGTCCTCGCTCATCGACAAACCGTAGCGACCGGCTCTCAGCTCCAGAGCTCGCGGCGGAGCATCTCGTTACCGCGCTCCAACTGCTCGATGGTGGCGCTGGAGACGGAGCGGGCTCTGGTGGCGCGGTTGATGCGGGCTTGGATCTCGCGGTGGGACTTTTTGGTGCGGCGGGCCACTTTGGCGACCAGGCGACTGCGCTCGCCTCGCAGGCGCTCTCGGGTCGCATAGGCCGACTCGCGCTGCGGCTCGGAGGTCTCTGGCGCCGTAGCGGGAACGGCGGCTTTCTTCGGCCGCGGCGGGTCGTCGGTCGGGAACAACTGGAGGGCGGTCTCGCTCATGATCGCCTCGTCGAGCTCGGCGTCTCCCGAGGCCAGGGCGGCGAAGCCGTTGCCGGACTCGCCCCGCTCCGGCCGGGCGTCGTCGACCTCCTCCCCCTCCTCGCCGAGCGGTGAAAGGTCGAGGGCGTGGCGGCGCTCGAGCTCGATCTCGTGGGCCAGGGCCTTCAGGCGCTGGTCGGCCGGCATCAGCAGGTAGCTCATCTGGCGGCGCGGCTGTGGGGTGGCGCGGATGAAGCGGCCGACAACCTGGCGGAAGAAGAGCTCGGTCCGGGCCGCCGTCGCGTAGATGCCGACCCGCAGGCGGGGAATGTCGACGCCCTCGGAGACCATCAGGACCGAAACCAGCCAGCGACGGTCGGAGGCGGAGAACTCGGCGATCCGGCGGCTGGCGCCGGGCTCGTCGCTCATCACCAGCTCGGGCTGCTCGCCGGAGATCGAGGCCAGGCGCGTCGCGATCGCCCGCGCGTGGTCCTGGTCAGAGGCGATGACGAGGCCCCCGGCGTCGGGGTGGCCTTCGGCCCGGACCTCGCTCAGCCTGGCGTCGCCGTCGCGCAGCACCTCCCCCATCCACTCGCCCGCCGGGCTCAGCGCCGTGCGCAGGCGCCGGGCCGCCTCGGCCGCCGGCAGGAGAAGGTCGAAGTCGGCGCTGCGCAGCCGCCCGTCGGAGACCCATTCCATCTCGCCGTCGTAGGGCAGGAAGGTGATCGGGCGGCAGACCCGGTCGCGCAGCGCCTGCGGGTAGCCGTAGGCGTAATCGGCGCGGCTGATGCCGTCGTCGCCATAGGTCACCCAGGGGATCGCCGAGTTGTCGGAGCGGAAGGGCGTGCCGGAGAGCAGCAGCCGAAAGCGGGCGCCGTCGAAGGCCCGGCGCGCCTGCAGGCCCCAGGCGGCCTGGTCGCCCATGTGGTGCGGCTCGTCGGCGATCAGCAGGGTCGGCCGGCGCGAGGCGGCCGTGCGGTGGGTCTCCGGCCCGGCCGCGATGGTCTGGTAGGTGACCGCGACACCGTGGAAATCGCCCGACTCGGGCCCGTCGGAGTTCGGCCGGTTCGGCTCCAGGTCGATCCCGTAACGGGCCGCGTCGGCGGCCCACTGGCGGCAGATGTGGGTGGTCGGGCCGACGACGACGACGCGGGAGACAAAGCCGGCGCTCAGCATCCGGTGGGCGATGTGGAGGCCGAAGGTGGTCTTGCCGGCCGCCGGCGTCGCCGAGGCGAGGAAGCTGTCGCCGGAGTGCGCCCGCACGGCCTCGGTTGCCTCCTCCTGCCAGGCGCGAAGGGCGCGACTGCCGGGCCAGTCCGGAAGCGATCTGTCCCGCGCTCCGCCGCCGGTCGAGTGCTGGGAGGAGTCGTACAAGGGGCGCGCCACAATATGGCCGCCCTCGGCGGAGTGCGGGCGCCCTTCGCTACGGTCGCGCCCATGGCAATCGAGCGAATGGACCACGTCAGCATCGTCGTCGAGGACCTGCCGGCGGCGATCGAGTTCTTCGAGGCCCTGGGTCTCGAGCTTGGCAACCAGGGATCGGTCGAAGGGAGCGAGGTCGACCGCATCGTCGGGCTGAAGAAAGTGCGGTCCGATTTAGCGTTCGTGAGGACCCCGGATGGGAACTCGCAGATCGAGCTGGTGAAGTTCAGCTCGCCGCCGCCGCAGGCTGGCGACCGGGAAGCGCCGGCGAACACGCCGGGCCTGCGCCATCTCTGCTTCGCCGTCGACGACCTCGACTCGACGCTCGCAAGCGTGCAGGCCAAGGGGGCTGAGCTCGTCGGCGAGGTCGTGAACTACGGCAACAGCTACCGGCTCTGCTACGTCCGCGGCCCCGAGGGAGTCATCGTCGAGCTGGCCGAGAAGCTCTAGGTTTTTTTTGGGAATTGTTGTTTCACCTACCGATTTCTGGGTATCGTGCCGTTGTTCCCACATTGATCCATCCCCCGACGCGGCGCAGAGGACGAGCCTTTCCCCGTTTCGGCACCGTCGTTTTCCCTGGCCACGGTTGCCCTGACGCTCCTCCTCCGCGCCGCGTCTTTTGATTTCGGGGGCGTCCGCGCTCAGCCGCGCAGCTCAGAGATCAGGTCGTCGAGGTCGAGCGGGCCCGTGCCCATCTGCACGCCGTGCCCGTCCGGGGCCATCGGCCACTGCTCGCGCGGACAGTCCCAGTAGAGCTCGACGCCGTTGCGATCGGGGTCGACCAGGTAGAGCGCCTCGCTGACGCCGTGGTCAGAGGCGCCTTCGAGCGGCCAGCGGGCCTCGCTGAGCCGGCGCAGGGCGTCGGCGAGGGCGCGCCGGGTCGGGTAGCGGATCGCGGTGTGGAAGAGGCCGGTAGTGCCCGGCGGCGGCGGCGAGCCGCCTTTCGAGGACCAGGAGTTGAGGCCGATGTGGTGGTGGTAGCCGCCGGCGGAGATGAAGGCGGCGTCGGCCCCCCAGCGCTGCATCAGCTCGAAGCCGAGGATGCCGCAGTAGAACTCCAGCGCCCTGTCGACGTCGGCGACCTTGAGGTGGACGTGGCCGATGTCGACGCCGGGGTCGATCGGCTCGAATTCGGCGCCCTCCCGCTCCTCAGCCATCGAGGACCCCATCGAGCGCTTCGTTGACGAGCCGGTCGGCGTCGGCGTTCTGCTCTCGACGGACGTGCCGGATCGACCAGGAATCGACTTCCCGCAGCGCCTTCATCACCTGTTGGTAGAGCGGTTTCATGCCGGCATTTTTGACTTTGTAGCGACCTTCCACCTGCCGCACCACCAGCTCCGAATCGCCGATCAGCTCCAGCTCGTTCGCCCCCTGCGCAGCGGCCAGCTCGATCCCGCGCAGCAGCGCCTTGTACTCGGCGACGTTGTTGGTCGCCTCGCCAATGGTCTCTCCCACTTCCTCCAACACCTCGCCGCTGCCGTCGCGGAGGACGACGCCGATCGCCGCCGGGCCGGGGTTGCCGCGGGCGCCCCCGTCGACGTTGACCGTGAGCCGGCTCATCGCCTGGCGGCCCGCTCGGCCAGCGCCAGCCGGCCTTCCTCGTCCACCGAGGCGTTCCACTGCCGCGCCGCGGGATCGAGCTCGTCGATCTCGCGGCCCTTGTCGATCTGGAAGACGGGACGCAGCTCGTCGCCGATGTCGATCCCCCACTGGTACCAGGAGAGCTCCCAGGCGACGGTGATTCGCACCTCCCCCGGCTTGCCGGCCGCGGCCCCGACCGAGGCCTGCGGCTTGCCGAGCGTGCGGGTGAGGCCGGCGACGGTGCGCCCGCCCTCGCCGGAGTTGAAGCGGGCGACAGCGCGCTCGAACGGGCTCGGCGCCGCAGGGTCCAAGGGCGGCAGCGGCCGCGGGCGCCGCGCGGGCGCATCGTTTCCAGCTTTGTCCTCACCATGAGGGGGAGAAGGGTGGAAACGATCGACCGGTTCTCCCTCACGTCTTTCGCGACGCCTCAGCAGGCCGCGCAGGCGCCAGCGGCCTTCATGGCCACCGGCAGGGCGCTCCGGCTCGGGATCGCCGGCCGGGCGCCAGCCGAGTCGCTCGGCGCGCGCCACGCAGAGCTCGCAGACCGAATGCTCCCCGCCCCCGTCGATGAAGCCGTGAACGCGCTCGCCGGCCAGAATCGTCCGGCCGCAGACAGCGCAGGTGGCTTCGGCGCTCATGCCTGGCCAAGGTAGCAACGGACAGGGGGTCGCCCCCGCGGGATCAGTCCTGCTGCAGATGCGATTTCAGCCGCATCACTGCCTTCGTGTGCAGCTGGGAGACGCGGGACTCGGTGACGCCGAGGACCTCGCCGATCTCCCGCAGGGTGAGGTTCTCGTAGTAGTAGAGGGCGACGACCAGCTGCTCGCGCTCGGGCAGCCCACCGATCGCCTCGGTGAGGCGGTCTTTGACCTCGGTGCTGGCGAGCGCCTCTTGCGGGTCGGCGGCCCCCTCGTCGGCGATCGTGTCGAGCAGCGAGACCTGGTCGCCGGAGGAGTCGGAGACGGTCCAGAGCTCGTCGAGCGCGTAGACCGAGGAGTTGGCGATCTCCAGCAGCGCGCTCTGCAGTTCTTCCTCGGTCATGTTGAGCTTGGCCGCGAGCTCGGCCTCTGACGGCGCCCGCTGCAGCTCGTGCTCGAGTTTCGCCTGCACCTGTTCGATTTCGCGGGCGCGCGAGCGGACCGAGCGCGGCACCCAGTCCAGCGAGCGCAGTTCGTCGATGATCGCGCCGCGGATGCGGGTCATCGCAAAGGTCTCGAATTTGATCCCGCGCTCGGGCTCGAAGCGCTCGATCGCCCCGATCAGGCCGACGAGGCCGTAGGAGATCAGGTCGGCGTCCTCGACGTGCGAGGGCAGCCCGGCGCCAAGCCGCCCGGCGACGAATTTGACCATCGGCGAGTAGGCGACGACCAGCCGCTCGCGGGCGCGGTCGTCCCCCTGGTCCTTGTAGCGGCGCCACAGATCGCGAAGCTCCACCTCTTTCACGCCCGTGTCCATCAGGTGATCCTACGTTCGTATGCGGCGGTTTGGCTCATGCGCGGGGGTGGCTGGCGGCGTAGGTGTCGCGGAGTCTGGCGGCATCGACTCGGGTGTAGACCTGGGTGGTCGAGATCGACGCGTGACCCAACAACTCCTGAATCGTACGCAGGTCGGCGCCACCCTCGAGCAGATGCGTTGCAAAGGAATGTCTAAGTGAATGCGGGGAAACGCCGGCGGCTAGGGCCGCCTCGCGGGTCCAGAGGCCGAGCCGGCGGGTGACGTCGGAGTTCGAGAGGCGACGGCCGCTCTTGGAGAGGAAGAGCGCCTTCTCGCGCGGATCGGTGGCGAGGGCGCGGCGGCCTTTGTCGAGGTAGCGGCGCAGGGCGCGCTGGGCCGGCTCCCCGACCGGGAGCAGACGCTCCTTCGAGCCCTTGCCGAGCACCCGAAGCTGCTCGGTCTCGAAGTCGAGCGAGCCTTCGTCAAGGTTGACGATCTCCTCGCAGCGCAGGCCACAGGAGTAGGCGAGCTCGAGCATCGCCCGGTCGCGCAGCTCCAACGGCGTCCGCGCCGGGATCCGCTCCAGCAGCGAGCGCATCTGCTCGGTCGTAAGGACGGTCGGCAGCTTCTCCCCCCGCTTCGGGCTCGACACCAGCTCGGCCGGGTTGGAGCCGGCCCGCTCGGTGCGGACGAGAAAGCCGAAGAGGCCGCGGATCGCCGCCAGCTTGCGGGCGACGGTCGCCGGCGCGGCGCCGGCGCTGGAGAGTCCGGCACCGTAGCGACGCACGTCGCGATGGCGAACGCCGGCCGGCGCCAGCCCCTGCTCGCCCGCCCAAGCGGCGAAACCGCCGAGGTCGACGCCGTAAGCGCGCCGCGTTCGCTCGGCCGACCCCCGCGCCCGCAGGTCGCGGTCATAAAGAGAAAGCGCCTCTTCCCAGTTCACGGGACGTTGATTCGTCCCCGCCGCCCGTCGTCCTGCGCGCGACTAGTTTCCTATGTAAACCGGAGTTCCGACTTCGACCAGGTCGTACAGTTCTTCGACGTCCGGAATCGCCATCCGGATGCAGCCGTGGGATTCGGCGTGGCCGAGCGAGTAGGTCTCTTCGGTGCCGTGGATACCGGCGCCTTCGTAGATCCCCATCCAGCGGGCCTTGATCGGATTCGACGGGCCCGGCGGGATCGTCTGCCCGGCGAGGCTGCCGGCCCAGGCGGAGTCGGGCACGTTCCAGACCGGGTTTTCTTCCTTTTCCTGGATCGCGTAGAGGCCTTCCGGCGTTTCCAGCCCTTCCATCCCGACGGCGACGGTGTATTCCCTGGCCAGCTTCAGGTGCTGCCAGAGCCGCAGGGTGAAGGTTCCGCGGTCGACGGTGATGAAGGTCGGGTACTGGGCGGCGACCTCGCTCTTGGTGACTTCGGGCTTGGTCGCGTGGACCACGGCGACGATCTTGTGCGGCGCGTTGGCATTAAGGACCGCGGCCTTCAGCTTCTTCTCCAGCAGGTTGTCGCGCAGCTTGCGCCCGTCCTTGCCCGCCACCACTTCGAGCGAATCGGGGGTGGGTTCGACGTCGGCGTTCTGCGGTTCGCGGTTGACTTCCTCGGCGACGTGGCGGACGAAGCGGTTGATCGCCCGCTCGGAGTACGCCACCTGTGGGGTGATCTGTTCGTCGACCTCGCCGCCGGAGACGTAGCGGACGAGCCGACTAGGGAAACCGCCCTCCTGGCTGTCTTCGACCGCTTCTTCGACCGCCGACTCGATGTCGGCGCGGATCTTCAGCTTCTTGCCGGAGAGCTTCCAGGTATGGCCGTCGAAACTGACGACCAGCGAGGTGCGCAGCGGCGCCAGCAGCTTGCGGCGGACCGCGGCGGCGGCTTCCTCTTCGTTCATCCCGCCGACATCGACGCCGCCGACCGTGACGCCGTCGGCGATCTTGTCCTTCTGCGCGCTGTCGTAGGCGTAGGCAGCGCCTACCACGACCACCAACAGGGCGGCAGCGATGATCACCACTATCGAAGTTCTCTTACGCATCTACCGGACGAGTTCCCACTGGTTGCGGACCAGGAAACAAAAAGTCTAAGCACTACCTCGGTCTTATCGGCAGGCCTGGTGGATATCTTTCGCGCAGATGCGAACCAAGGACGAGGTCCGCGCCGAGGTCTGGGCAGCGATGGAAAGAGAGGGCGTCTCCCGCTTCCCCGGGGCGGAGGGCCGCATTCCGAACTTCGCCGGCGCCAAACTGGCGGCCGAGAAGCTGGCCGGGCACCGGCTCTGGAAGCGGGCGCGGACGATCAAGGCCAACCCGGACTCGCCGCAGACGCACGCTCGCCGGATCGCCCTCGAAGAGGGCAAGACGATGATCATGGCGGTGCCACGGCTCCGCGACCCCCACCCCTTCCGGGTCCTGGAACCGAAGCAGCTCTCGAAAGCGGCGATGAAGGAGGCGGCGACGATCAAGGGGGCGCTGAAGCACGGCCGTGTCGTCGCCCTCGACGACCTGCCGGAAATCGACTTCGTCTTGAGCGGCTCGGTCGCGGTCAACCTCAGCGGTGCCCGGGTCGGCAAAGGCGGCGGCTACCACGACCTCGAGTACGGGATCCTCAGCGCCGCCGGCAAGATCGACGAGCACACGACGGTCGCCACCACCGTCCACCCGATCCAGATCCTCCGCCAGCACCTGATGGTCACCGACCACGACCTCCCCTGCGACCTGATCGCGACCCCGCGCGCGGTGATCGAGATCGAGCGCCAGCACCCCCGTCCCCGCGGCATCCTCTGGGACCACCTGCAGCCGCCGCAGATCCGCGAGATCCCGGTGCTGGAACGGATGGGTTATGCCTGAGCCCGAGCGCCAACCGCTGCCGGCCTTCCCCGGCACCGATTACGGGAACCCGGATCCGGAGTGGCTGAAGATCGACTGGCGCCAGCACCTGCACCAGATCGACCTGCCGGGGGCCGAGGCGGTCAACTACGTCGAGATCGGCGAGGGCGAGCCGATCATCTTCGTCCACGGAATCGCCGGCTGCTGGCGCAACTGGCTCGAGAACCTGCCCTACTTCGGGCGCACGCACCGGGCGATCGCCCTCGATCTGCCCGGGTTCGGCGATAGCCCGCTCCCCTCCTGGGAGATCTCGATGGCCAACTACGGCCGCCTCATCCACGACTTCTGCGAGCGGCTGGGGCTCGAGCAGGTGGCGGCGCTGGTCGGCAACTCGATGGGCGGCTTCATCGGCACCGAGGCGGTGATCGAGGAGCCGGAGCGGTTCGAGCGGCTGGTCCTGATCTCCGCCGCCGGGATCAGCTTCGCCGAGTGGCAGGGCAGGACGTTCGACGCCACCGGCCGCCTCGTCAAAGCGGCGATCCCCTTCCTCAGCGGCGACCGGCGCGTCTACTGGACGCGACCGCGCGGGCGCAAGCTCGCCTTCGGCCGGCTCTTCCGCAACCCCAACAAGCTGCGGCCCGAGCTGCTTGCCGAGCAGGTGCGTCCGGGACTGCAGGCGCCCGCCTTCAGCGAGGCGCTGACGAAGATCTGGGGCTACGACACCCGCGAACGGCTGCCGGAAATCGAGATCCCGACGATGGTCGTCTGGGGACTCAACGACCAGATCGTCCCGGTCGAGGGCGCGATTGGATACCACCGCCTGATCCCCCACTCGCGCCTGGAGATCTTCGAGCGCACCGGCCACCTGCCGATGCTCGAGCGCCCGCAACGCTTCAACCCCCTGCTCGAAGAATTCATCGAGTCCTCGCGGCCGCTGGAGACGGCAGCCGCGGACGACACCGCGATCGGCTAGCGGCGCAAGCCGCTCAGCTGGTGATCGCGCCCTGCGAGGCCGACGAGACAGTCGCCGCGTACTTGGCCATGATGCCGCGGTCATAAAGCGGCTCGGGCTGCTCATACTCGGCGATCCGCTGCTCGATCTCCTCGTCGGAAAGGGCGACGTCGAGGCGGCGGTTGTCGATGTCGACGGTGATCTCGTCGCCCTCGCGGATCGCCGCGATCGGTCCGCCCTTGGCGGCCTCCGGAGCGACGTGGCCGATCATCAGGCCGCGGGTGGCGCCGGAGAAGCGGCCGTCGGTGACCATCGCCACGCTCTCCCCCAGGCCCTCGCCGACGATCGCCGCCGTGACCTGAAGCATCTCCCGCATCCCAGGACCGCCGACCGGGCCCTCGTTGCGGATGACGACGACGTCGCCGGGGTTGATCCGCTGCTCCTTGACCGCGCGGAAGCAGTCCTCTTCGGTCTCGAAGACGCGGGCCGGGCCGGTCTGTTGGCGGCGCTCGGTGCCGGCGACCTTGACCACCGAGCCTTCGGGGGCGAGATTGCCGCGCAGGATCGCCAGGCCGCCTTCGGACTTGAGCGGGTTCTCGACCGCGCGGACCACCTCCTGGCCCGGCGCCTCGGTCGCCGCCGCGGCTTCCTCGCCGATCGTGCGGCCGGTGACCGTGATCGCCTCGCCGTGAAGGATCCCGGCTTTGGCCAGCCGCTTGAGGATCACCGGCACGCCACCGGCGGCGTAGAGGTCGGTGGCGACGAAGCGCCCCCCCGGCTTGAGGTCGGCGAAGAGCGGCGTCTGGCGCGAGATCCGCTCGAAATCGTCCATCGTCAGCTCGATCCCGAGCTCGTGGGCGAGGGCGATCAGGTGGAGGACGCCGTTGGTCGAGCCGCCGGAGGCGCAGACGCAGGCAATCGCGTTCTCCAGCGCCTCGCGGGTGATGATCCTGCTCGGTCGCAGGTCCTCCGCAAGCACCCTGATCACCAGCTCGCCGATTTTCTCCGCCACCGTGTCCTTGTCGTCGTCTTCGGCGGGGACCATCGCCGAGCCGCCGGCGCTGATCCCGAGCGCCTCGAAGGCGCAGGCCATCGTGTTGGCGGTGAACTGGCCGCCGCAGGCACCGGCGCCGGGGCTCGCCACCCCCTCCAGCTCGTGCAGTTCCTCGTCGGTCATGTCGCCGGCGTTGTGGGCGCCGATCGCCTCGAAGATGTCGAGGATGGTGACGTCGCGGCCGTGCCAGTGGCCGGGAGCGATCGAGCCGCCGTAGAGCAGCACCGAGGGGACGTCGAGCCGGGCCAGCGCCATCGCGCAGCCGGGGATCGTCTTGTCGCAGGCGCAGAGGGCGACGATCGCGTCGAACTGGTAGCCGCGGGCCATCAGCTCGATCGAATCGGCGATCACCTCGCGGCTGACCAGCGAGGCCTTCATCCCCTGCGTCCCCATCGTCACGCCATCAGACACAGCGACGGTGTTGAACTCCATCGGCGTGCCGCCCGCTGAGCGAACGCCCTCTTTGACGTGCTCGGCCAGCGCCCGCAGGTGGAAGTTGCAGGGCATCGCCTCGGTCCAGGTATTGGCGATCCCGACGGTCGGCCGGCTCAGCGCGTCGTCGTCGAACCCGATCCCCTTCATGTAGGCGCGCGAGTGGGCGCGATCGGGGCCGTCGAAGACGGTCGCCGAGCGGGGACGGGGCAGCTTGGTCGTGGTATCGCCGTTCGTGCTCATGGCAAGCAAATCTACTGAGGGGGCTGCGGCCGCGACCGCCCCGCTTTGGAGCCCGAGCTGGCCAATCTGGTCATTCGAGCCCAAGCGCGTTGACCGGGCCCGGTCCCTTGCCGATACCGTGCAGTCCCGCCCCCACCGCCTCGGAAGCAACCACCCGAGCCTTGCGAGCCGCCTCCAGCGGCGTCTCCCCTTGAGCCAGATAGGCGGCAAGCGCCGAGGAATGGGTGCAACCCGACCCATGCGCAGCGCCATCGGGATGCCGCTCCCCCGGGATCTCCACCACCTGCTCGCCGTCGAAGAAGAGGTCGACCAGCTCCTCGCTATGGCCGCCGGTCACAACGACCGCCTGCGGCCCGGGCGCATGTGGGCCGAGCGCCTGCGCTCCGAGCGCCAGCACACCCCGCGCCAGCTCCTCTTGGCTTGCTCCTTCACCCAGCCCCGTCAGCACCCGAGCCTCGGGAATGTTCGGGGTGACCACCGTGCAAACGGGGATCAGAACATCGGCGAGCGCCTTCCTGGTCTCGTCGTCGAGGAGAACAGCACCGCTCTCGGCGACCATCACCGGGTCGATCACAACAGGAGCATGCTGGATCCCCATGTAGGTGAGACCGACCGCAACCGCGTCGATCGTCTCCGGAGAACCGAGCATCCCGATCTTGACCGCGTCGACTCCGATGTCTTCTGCGCTCGCCAAGATCTGGGCGAAGACCGCCTGCGGCGTGATCAACTCGACGAAATGGACGCCAACGGTGTTCTGCGCCGTGATCGCCGTGATCGCCGTCATCCCATGCACCCCCACCCGCGCGAAAGCCTTCAGGTCAGCCTGGATCCCAGCTCCGCCGCCGGAGTCGGAACCGGCGATCGACAGGGCGGTCGGTGGTTGATTGCGAGCCATGGGAAACGGGAGCCTAGAGAGACGCTCTACTGCTCGAAGGGGCCAGCGTCCGCGAGTAGGTGCCAAGGCTCGAGCAGGCGAGGTAGCCGAGCAGCTCCAACCGCGACAGTGCGGCAGCCGCGGCGGGGCCGGAGAGGCCGGTGGCGGAGGCGACGGCGTCGCAGGTGCAGTTGCCCGCCTCGACGGCGGCGAGGGCGGCTTCGAGGTCCGGGTCCAGATCCGGTCGGATCGGCTCGATCTTCTTGCCGCCGGGGCCAAGCAGGGCGTCGAGGACGTCCTGGGCGTCGCGGATGACGTGGGCCCCGGAGGCGAGCAGGGCATTGGGGCCGGCGGAGGCGCGGGAGGTCACGGGACCCGGAACGGCGCCGAGGTCGCGGCCGAGGTCCGCAGCCAGGTCCGTGGTGATCAAGGAGCCGGAGCGGGTGGCGGCCTCGACCACGACGGTCATCCCGGCCAGCGCCGCCATGATCCGGTTCCGCGCTGGAAAGGTCCAGCGCCAGGGGGTGGCGCCGGGCGGGAACTCGGAGATCACCAGCCCCCGCTCGCAGATCTGCCGCCAGAGGGAGCGGTGGCTGGCCGGGTAGGCGACATCCGGGCCGCAGCCGAGCACGGCGATCGTGCGGCCGGCGTCGATCGCGCCGCGGTGGGCGCAGGCGTCGATGCCGAAAGCGAGGCCGCTGACCACGACCATCCCGGCGCCCGCCAGCTCCCGCCCCAGCTCGCGAGCGATCTCGCGGCCGTAGGAGGTGGCCCGGCGGGCACCGACGATCGTCACCGTGCCGAACGGCTCCAAACCGTCCAGCATCCGCGGGTTGCCGCGGCCGATCAGCGCCCAAGGGGCGTCGGCGGCGTCGCGCAAGGAATCCGGGTAGAGATCGCCGTGACGGCAGCAGGCCCAGCACTCCGCCAGCGCCAGCTCTTCGAGCAGCCGCTCCTCCGACAGCGACTCCAGCCGGCCGATCAGTTGCTCCGCGACCTTGGGCGCGGCGACCTCGACCAGGTCCTCGTTCGACAGGCGCAGCAGTTCCGGCGAGCGCGAGCCGACCTCACCGGTCGCGATCTTCTCGATGTACGGCCCGAGGGCGGCCAGTAACCAAGAGCGGCGCAGGCAGTCGAGGCAGGCGACCGGCTCAGCCATGGTCGCGCCTCCGCATCTGCAGCGCCTGCGCCATCTGCTGCTCGCCGATCGCCTCGATCCCTTCGAGGTCGGCGATCGTCTGCGCCAGGCGCAGCGCCCGGTCGTGGGCGCGGCCGCTGAGGCGCTGCCGCGCGTAGAGATCGGTGAGCAGGGCCTTGGCCTCCTTGTCGAGCGCGCAGGCCCGCGCCTCGCCCGGCGTCATCTCCGCATTGCAGCGGCCGGGGCCGAGCCGGAGCTGCTGCCGCTCGCGCGCGACGCAGATCCGCTCCCGCACCGCCGCCGAGGGCTCCCCCGGCGCGCCGCCGATCTCCGCCGCGCTCGGCTGCCGGACCGCGACGAGGATGTCGATCCGGTCGGCCAGCGCGCCGCTCAGCTTGCCCTGGTAGCGCTGGACCTCGTAGGGAGCGCAGGAGCAGTCGGGGTCGGTCTCCCCTCGCCCGCACGGGCACGGATTGGCAGCCGCCACCAGCATGAACCGGCAGGGCAGGCAGCGCTGCCCTCCGACCCGGGAGATCAGGACCTCGCCACTCTCCAGCGGCGCCCGCAGCGCCTCCAGCGCGTCGCGGCGGAACTCGCAGAGCTCGTCGAGGAAGAGAACGCCGCGATGGGCGAGCGTCACCTCGCCGGCCCGCGGCGGTGCGCCGCCGCCGACCAGGCCGGGAGCGCTGATCGTGTGGTGAGGGGCGCGGAACGGCCTCCCTCCCGGCAACCCCGAACCGAGCCGCCCGCAGGCGCTGGCGATCCGCGCCACTTCCAGAGCCTCGCCGACCGCGAGCGGCGGCAGGACCGACGGCAGGCGGCTCGCCGCCAGCGACTTGCCGGCGCCAGGTGGTCCGACCATGAGGACCGAATGACCACCGGCCGCCGCCACCTCGAGCGCGTGGCGCAGGTGCGGCTGGCCGCGCAGGTCGGCGAGGTCCGGCGCCCCCGGCGGCGGGTCGAGCTGAAGCGGCAGCGGCTGTGGTCGCGGCGGGTTCCACTCGCCGGCCACCAGCGCCGGCAGTTGCCCCAGCGCTTCCACCGGCACCACGCCGATGCCCTCGGCCAGCGCCGCCTCCGGTCCGTTCTCCGCCGGCAGGACGATCGCCTCCGCCCCGCCCTCGCGCGCCGCCTCGGCCATCGCCAGCGCCCCCTGCACCGGGCGGGTCGAGCCGTCGAGCGCCAGCTCGCCCGCCAGCGCCACCCGCGCCAGCCCCTCCCACTCCAGCTGCTCGGAGGCGCTCAGCAGCGCCGCCGCGATCGCCAGGTCCATCCCCGGCCCCGCCTTGCGCAGACTGGCCGGCGCCAGGTTGACGACGATCCGCCGCAGCGGGAACTCGAAGCCGCAGTTGACCAGCGCCGCCCGCACCCGCTCGCGCGCCTCCCGCACCGCCGCGTCGGGGAGACCGACGATGGTGAAGTTCGGCAGACCGCGATGGACGTCGACCTCGACCCGCACCGGGCGGGCGGCGATGCCGTCGAGGGTGAAGGTGCGGGCGGTGGCGAGCACGGTGGCGACGCTACGGAGCCAGGTCGCACGAGTGGCACGCACTTTTCAAAAATTCACGCCCGGCTTTCGCGCGGTTCCGTGACTTCCGTGGACGGGGGGCGAACTTCGCCTTCTCAGGCCTTAGGACCTCATGACCGAATCACGACGCCGCACCGGCCAGATCGCCGAGGACCTCGCCACCCAGCGCCTGATCGACCAGAGCTGGGAGATCGTCGAGCGCAACGCCCGCACGCGCTACGGCGAGCTCGACATCGTCGCCCTCGACGGCCCGATCCTCGTCTTCGTCGAGGTCAAGGGCGGCCGTGCCGGCACCCGCTTCGGCCCCGAGAGACCGATCCTCTCGATCGACTTCAACAAGCAGCGCCAGGTCCGCCGCCTCGGCACCGCCTGGATGGCCGAACGCCGCGAGTTCCCGCCCTTCGACGACATCCGCTTCGACGCCGTCGGCGTCATCCTCGACCGCGCCGGCCGCGCCGTCGAGATCGAACACATCGAGGGCGCTTTCTAGCCCAGCTCGAGCTGGCTGTACGCCACGCTCTGGAACGAGCGGCGGTGCAGCGGCGAGATGCCGATTTCCTCGATCGCCTGGCGGTGCTCGGGAGTCGAGTAGCCGACGTGTTCGTCGAAGCCCCAGCCCGGATGGCGAGGGGCGACGTCGCGCATGTAGCGGTCGCGGGTGACCTTGGCGATGACGGAGGCGGCGGCGATCGCGGCGCTGGTCGCGTCCCCCTTGACCACGCGCCGGTGCGGGACCTGGCAGGCGTGGAGGCGAAAGCCGTCGACGAGGCAGATCGCCTCCTCCTCTGGCGGGCTCAGCCGCTCCAGCGCCAGCGAGAGCGCTTCGACGTTGGTCACGTGGAGGCCGCGGCGGTCGATCCCGGCGGCGCAGCGGACGACGACGCTGACCCGGGCGGCCGCCCGCAGCACGCACGGGTACATCTCCAGCCGTTTTTCCTCGGTCATCTGCTTGGAGTCGTGCAGGCCGCTGAGGGCGCGGCGGTCGGAGTTGGAGAGGCTCTCGTAGTCGAGCAGGACCGCGGCGGCGACCAGCGGGCCGGCGAGGCAGCCGCGGCCGGCCTCGTCGGCGCCGGCGACGTAACGGCTGCCGAGACCGCGATCGAAGGCGAAAAGGCGCCGGCTGCGGGCGAGCCGCCGGCGGTGGAACTTCCCCTTCGGGGCCTTAGAGGCCGCCGATTCGGTCTGGGGGCCAGTAGGTGGCAAAGGCCTCACCGATGATCCAGTCTCGAGGGACGGGGCCCCAGAAACGGCTGTCGTCGCTGGCTCCACGATTGTCGCCCATCATGAAGTACATGTCGGGTGGAATCGTGATCGGCTTCGAGAGGTTGCACTGCGAGCCGCTGCCGCAGGGGTTGGTGTAGGGCTCGTCGGTCTTCTCGACGCCGTTGACGACGGGGTGGCCGTCTTTGACCGCCAGCGTGTCGCCGGGACCGGCGACGATCCGCTTGATGAAGTTCTGGCTGGACTCGCCGGCGGTCGGTTTCGGGCAGGCTTCGTTAGGCCCGGGGTGCACGCCGCATTCGGTGCCGTTGTCGGCGCCGGCGGGCGGGTGGAAGACGACGACGTCGCCGATCTTCGGGTCGTTGAAGTGGTAGATGAAGCGGTTGACGAGGACGCGCTGGCCGACGTCGAGCGTCGGCTCCATCGATTCCGAGGGGATCTGGTACGGCTTGACGATCCAGGCCTGAATTGCCAGCGCCAGCCCCAGGGCCAGCGCGACGATGACGGCCAACTCGATGAGCCCGCCGCCTTTCGTTTCCGGCTTCGGGATCAGGCGTTTCAGGCTGCCGAGTCCTCGTCGGAGTCGTCGGCTTTGGCCGGCTCCTCGTCCTCGGCTTGCTCAGATGCTGAAGTGTCCTCGGTCTCCCCGGCCTCGGGCGCCTCCGCGTCCGCCTCCGCCGCCGTCTCCTGCTCCGTCTCCGCTTCGGGAGCGGTCTCCTGCTCAGCCTCGGGCTCCGGCGGAGCCTCCTCGGTGCTCTCGGCCTCAACCTCCGGCGCCGCCTCCTCGCCCTCACCCTCGGGCGCCGCCACGGGTACGACCTCCTCCTGGCTCACGCCCTCCGCGTCGACCGCGGTGGACTCGTCCGCAGCCGCCGCGGGCGCCGAGACCACGTCGTCGTCGATGCCCCAGCGCCGCTCGGCGACGCGGGCGGCCTTGCCGATCCGGCCGCGCAGGTAGTAGAGCTTGGCCCGCCGCACGTCCCCGCGCGCCGCCACCTCGAGTTTCTCGATCTTCGGCGAGTGCAGGGGGAACGTCCGCTCGACACCGACGCCGAAGGACTGTTTGCGCACGGTGAAGGTCTCGCGCACGCCGGAGCCCTGGCGGCGCAGGACGACGCCCTCGAAGACCTGGATCCGTTTGCGGTTGCCCTCGACCACCTGGAAGTGGACGCGGACACGGTCCCCCGGGTCGAATTTGGGGAGGCCCTGCCGAAGCTGGGCGCGCTCGATGCTGTCGATTACGGAGCTCATGTGAGGTGTGTTCCTGAGGAATTGAAGCGAGAAAAAACCGCCGGACCCAGGTGCGGGAACCGCGCGGTCGCGGAATGGTAGCCCAAAGGGGCTAAGCGAGACCTGAAGAGCGACTCAGGGCTGCTTCTTTCCGTGGTGCTGGTCTCGCCGCTCGTACTCCTCCGCCCGCCGCCGGCTCTGCTCAAGCCGCCACTGGCGCACCTTCTCGTGGTCGCCGGAGAGGAGGACCTCGGGGACCCCCCAGCCGCGGTAGTCGGGCGGGCGGGTGAAGTGCGGGTACTCCGGCATCCCCTCCAGCGCGTGGCTGAACGACTCCTCGACCGCGGAGTCCTCGTGGCCGAGCGCTCCCGGGAGCTTGCGCATCAGCACGTCGGCGACGACCATCGCCGGCAGCTCGCCGCCGGCGAGCACGTAGCGGCCGATCGAGAGCTCGTCGTCGGCGAGGTGGCGGTGGACGCGGTCATCGAAGCCCTCGTAGCGGCCGCAGAGCAGGGCGACGTGCGGCTCGGCGACCAGTTCGTCGGCGATCGGATCGTCGAGGACGGGGCCGGTTGGCGAGAGGAGGACGATGCGGGGGCGCGGTCCTTCGCCGTAGGCGGCCTGCAGAGCGGCGTCGACGACGTCGACGCGCAGGACCATGCCGGCGCCACCGCCGTAGGGCGAGTCGTCGACCTGCCCGGCGGTCAGCGGCGTCGAGTCGCGGTAGTTGAAGAAGTTAAGCTCGTTGCCTTCGCGCAGCGCGTTCTGGACCGAGCGCTGGGTCCCGAACCAGTCGAAGGCCTCGGGGAAGAGGGTGAAGACGTCGAGCCGCACGCGGCGACTCTAGATGGTCGCCTGCGGGGCCGGCCAGGCCGAGCGTCTTAGTCGAGGATGTCGACGACGACGCGGCGGTCGATCCGCACCGCGGCGGCCTTGGCGATCGTCCGGATCGCGTTGGCGATGCGGCCGCCTTTGCCGATCACGCGGCCGAGGTCGCCCTCGGCAACGCTGATCTCGTAGATCAGGTCGCCGTCCTCTTCGAGCTCCTCGACCACGACCGCCTCCGGGTCCTCGACGAGGGCCTTGACCAGGAACTCCAGCAGCTCGGTCATCGCCAGGTCCGGCTAGGAGCCGGAGGCTTTGATGCCCTTGGTGCGCAGCAGCGTGGCCACGGTCTCGGAGGGCTGGGCGCCGTGCTCGAGCCAATGCTTCGCGCGCTCCTCGTCGATGTTGATCGTCGAGGGCTCGGTCTGCGGGTTGTACTGGCCGATCGTCTCGATCGTGCGGCCGTCTCGCGGCGAGCGTTTGTCGGCGACGACGATGCGCCAGATCGGGTTCTTCTTCGAACCCACGCGTCTAAGTCTGATTCGGACTGCCATAGGGTCGGGCAGATTAGCGTCTTCTGATCTTGGGACGCGGTGCGCGCTGGTCGCCGCCAGCCAGCTTGGCCATCTGCTGCGGCGTCGGCATCCGCCCGTTGGCCATCGCTTTCATCATCACTTTCATCTGGTCGAACTGCTTGACCAGGTTGTTCACCTGGGTGACCTTGGTCCCCGAGCCGTTGGCGATCCGTTTGCGGCGGGAGCCGTTGATGAGCCCCGGGTTGGCCCGCTCACGCGGCGTCATCGAGAGGATGATCGCCTCGACCCGGTCGAGCTCGCGCTCGTCGACGTCGGCGTTCTTCAGCTGCTTCATCGCCCCCATCCCCGGCAGCATCCCGATGATCCCGCTCAGCGGGCCCATTTTGCGGACCTGCTTCATCTGCTTGAGGAAGTCCTCCAGCGTGAACTGGTCGCGGCGCATTTTCTCCTGCAGCGCCTCGGCTTCGTCCTCGTCGACCTGCTGCTCGGCTTTCTCGATCAGGCTGAGGACGTCGCCCATGCCGAGGATCCGCTGCGCCATCCGGTCGGGGTGGAACTTGTCGAAGTCCTCGATCTTCTCGCCGGTCGAGGCGAAGAGGATCGGCTTGCCGGTGACGGCTTTGACCGAGAGCGCAGCGCCGCCGCGGGCGTCGCCGTCGAGCTTGGTCATCACGACGCCGTCGAACTCGGCGACCTCGGCGAAGGATTCGGCGACGCCGACGGCGTCCTGGCCGGTCATCGCGTCGACGACCAGGAGAACGTCGTGCGGGCGCGTGTTCTTCCTGATCTTGGCCAGCTCGGCCATCAGGTCCTGGTCGATATGGAGACGGCCGGCGGTGTCGATCACGAGCACGTCGCGGCGCTCGGAGCGGGCTTCGTCGAGCGCCCAGGAGGCGATGTCGACCGGGTCGGCATCGGTCCCGCGCGAGTAGACGTGGGCACCGGCGCGCTGGCCCATCGTCTCCAGCTGCTCGACGGCGGCCGGGCGGTAGACGTCGCAGGCGGCGAGGGCGACGTCTTTGCCCTGTTTCTTGAAGTACTGGGCAAGCTTGGCGCAGGCGGTCGTCTTACCGGAGCCCTGCAGCCCCGCCATCAGGATCACGGTGGGGCCGCTGGAGGCCATCGCCAGCTCCGAGCCGGTGCCGCCCATCAGCGAGGCGAGCTCCTCGTTGACGATCTTCACCACCTGCTGGCCGGGATCGAGGCTCGACATCACGTCCTCGCCCAGGCACCGTTCTTTCAGCGTCTTGGTGAAGCCTTTGACGACTTTGAAGTTGACGTCGGCCTCGAGCAGGGCGAGGCGAATCTCCCGCATCGCCGAATCGACGTCGGACTCGCTCAGTTTCCCCCGCGAGCGGACGTCGGAGAGGGTCGACTGCAGGCGTTCGGAGAGCTGATCGAACATGTCCGAGCAGGTTAAAGCAGGCGTCGAGGGCTACTCGGCGAGCAGTGCTTTCGCGTAGTCGCCGGGGTCGAACGGGCGCAGGTCCTCGAGGGTCTCGCCGACGCCGATCAGCTTCACCGGGATGCCGAGGTCGGCGGCGATCGCCAGGGCGATGCCGCCGCGAGCGGTGCCGTCGAGCTTGGTGAGGACGACGCCGTCGACCTCGACCGCCTCGGAGAAGACTTTCGCCTGGCGGAGGCCGTTCTGGCCGGTCGTGGCGTCGATCGAGATCAGGGTCTCGTGCGGGGCCTCGGGGATCTGCTTCTGGATCACCCGGCGGACCTTCGCCAGCTCGTCCATCAGGTTGTTCTGGGTGTGGAGGCGGCCGGCGGTATCGACGATGACGACGTCGGCGCCGCGGGTGCGGGCCGCGTTGATCGCGTCGTAGGCGACGGCGCCGGGGTCGGAATCGGCCTCGCCGCGGACCAGCTCGGCACCCGCGCGCTCGGCCCAGGTTTCGAGCTGCTCGGCGGCGGCGGCGCGGTAGGTGTCGGCGGCGGCGAGGATCACGCTGAGGCCCATCTCCTTGCTCAGGTGCCAGGCGATCTTGCCGATCGTCGTCGTCTTGCCGGTGCCGTTGACGCCGACCATCATCAGGACCGCTGGCTCGGCTGAAAGGTCGATCGGGGCGCGGCCGGTCGAGGCGACCTCGGCGAGCATCTCGATCAGGCGGTCGCGAACGGCGACGCCGTCCATCGGGATCGCCCCGGACTCGACCTCCTGCTCCAGCCGCTCGACCACCGCCGCGGTCGTCGGCGCGCCGACGTCGGCAAGGATCAACGCCTCCTCGAGCAGCTCCCAGGTCTCGTCGTCGATTTTGTCGAAGACGCTGGCGCTGATCTCCTCCTGCAGCGCCTGGCGGCTTTTCGAGAGGCTCTCGCGCAGGCGCTTGAAGACGCCGCGACGCTGCTCCGGCGCTTCCTCCTCCGCGGTCGCGACCGCAGCAGAGCTGCGCGCCCCGAGGTCGACGATCTCCTGCCAGCTCGTAGCCACCCGCTAAGGCTAGGCGACTGCGGAAAGACCCGGCGCTTCGTCCTCGTCTTCGCCCGTGGCGTCCTCGGCAACTTCGCGCGGCAGCCGCTTCGAGACCACCTTGGTGACGCCGTCGCCGCCCATGCTGACGCCGTAGAGGACGTCGGCGGCGTCCATCGTCCGTTTCTGGTGGGTGACGATGACGAACTGGGCGCGGTCGGAAAAGCGGCGGATCAGCTGCAGGAAGCGGTCGATGTTGGCGTCGTCGAGGGCGGCCTCGACCTCGTCGAGGATGTAGAAGGGGCACGGCCGGGCGAGGAAGACGGCGAAGACGAAGGCGAGGGCGACCAGCGACTTCTCGCCGCCGGAGAGCAACGAGAGTTTCCGCGTCGACTTGCCGGCCGGGGTGACCTCGATCTCGACCCCGAGCTCGTCGCGCTGCTCGTCCTCCTCCTCCGGCTCGGGCTCGGCGTCGGTCGGCGCCTCCTGCTCTCCTGCCGGGCGCTCCTCGTCGCGGACCGGGCGCAGGCTGACCCGGCGCAGGCGTCCGCGCCCGCCTGGGAAGAGGTGCTCGACCATCTCCTCGAAGTTTTTCGCGGTCGCCTCGAAGGTCTCCTCGAAGGCCCGCTCGATCTCCGCGTCGATGTCGCGGATCAGCGACTCCAGCTCCCGCAGCGAGCGCTCGATGTCCTCGCGCTGCGCCTGCAGCGCCTCGACGTGCTCGCGGGCTTCGTCGTACTCCCGCTCGGCCAGCGGGTTGACCGGGCCGATCTGGGCCCGCCGCCGCTCCAGCCGCTCCAGCCGCTTGTCGATCTCCGCCCGCGCCTCGTCGGTCAGCGCCTCGGCGGCCGGCGGGATCTCCTCACCAAGCCGCTCGGCGATCGAAGCGAGCTCGCGCTCGGCCTCGGCCCGGCGGTCGCCGAGGTGGGCGGCCTCGACCTCGGCGCGGGTCAGCTCGTCGGAGGTCTTCTTCATCTCCGCCTGCAGCTCGAACTCCTGCTGCGAGCAGCGGCGCAGCTCATCGGCGATCTCGTCGCCGTCGTCCTGGCCGCCGACGACCTTCTGCTCGATCCGCTCGACCCGGCCGCGGATCGCCGCCCCAGCGGCTTCGGCCGCCCGCAGCGCGCTGCGGACGTCGTCGAGCAGCGCCTCGCCAGCCGCCAGCCGCGCCCGCATCGCCTCGCGGTGGCGCTCGCCGAGCAGGCCCTCGGCCCGTTTGGCGTGGCGAGAGGCGCGCTCGGAGCCGGCGCGAACGTCGCCGAGCGCCGCCTCGCGGGCCGCCTCGGCGGCGTCGGCCGAGCGGGCGACACCCAGGCCCTCGCTCGCGGTCCGCAGTCCCGCGTCGATCTCCCCCAGCTCCTCTTCGAGCTTCCGCGCCCGCTCGCCCGGGGCGCTGCCGGGGCCGACGTCGAGGGTCAGCGGCCCGAGCTCGACCCGCAGCCTCTCCAGCCCCGCCTCGACCTCGGCCTCGCGGCTGGAGAGGTTGGCGACCCGGACCGCTACCCGCTCCTGGTCGCCGCGCAGCTTCGTCAGCAGGCCCCAGGCCTGGGTGCGCTCGCGGTCGCGGGCGGCAAAGCGCTCCTCGGCGGCAGAGCGGCGCTGGGAGACCTCGCTCAGCTGCTGCTCGAGCTGCTCGCGGATGCCGCGCGCCTTCTTCGCCGCCGCTTCGGCCGCAGCGGCGCGGTCGGCGCCGAAGCGCAGCTCCTCGGAGACCAGCTGCGCCCGCAGCCCAAGCTCCTCGCGCTCGATCCGCGCCCCCAGCTCGGCCGCCTGCGCCTGGCGCTTCAGCGGCCGCAACCGCGCCCGCGCCTCGCGCTCGACGTCGAGCGCCCGGTCCAGATTGTCGCGGGCGCTGCGCAGCTTCAGCTCCGCCCGGCGGCGCCGTTTGCGGTGCTTGCCGAGGCCGGCGGCCTCCTCGATCAGCAGCCGCCGCTCGCGCGGTTTCGAGTGGATGATCGTCTCCACCCGGCCCTGGCTGATCACCGAGTGCATCTCGCGGCCGAGGTTGGTGTCGGAGAGGACGTCGGTGACGTCGGCGAGGCGGCAGCGGGCGCCGTTCAGCCGGTAGCCGCTGTCGCCGGAGCGGTCGAGCCGGCGCTCGACGGCGATCTCGGAGAACTCGGTCGCGGCGCGCCCGTCGGAGTTGTCGATCGTCACCTCGACCTCGGCGGCGCGGCGCTGACCGATCCCTTTGCCGCCGGCGGAGATCACGTCCTGCATCGAGGCGCCGCGGATCGCCCCCGGGCTCTGCTCGCCGAGCGCCCAGAGCACGGCGTCGGTGATGTTGCTCTTGCCCGAGCCGTTGGGGCCGACGATGACGCTGACGCCAGGGGAGAACTCCAGGGTCGTCCGCTCCGGGAAGGACTTGAACCCCTTCATCGAGATCGACCTCAGATACATCCGCGCACTCCTCGCATCTGGCAAAGGCTCCCGCCCGGCTCGGACGCAACGGCGGGGCGATTAACCCCCAAGATGCGCCAAAGCCTCCTCGGCCGCAACCTGCTCGGCCGCTTTCTTGCTCCGACCCTTCCCCGTCCCGACCTGCTCCTCATCGACGATCGCGGCCACCTCGAAGGTTCGCCGGTGCGGGGGGCCCGTCGCCGCGACCACCTCGTAGGTTACGCGCGCCCCGCGGCGGGCGAGCAGCTCCTGCAGCGCCGACTTGAAGTCCATCCTGGTTTCGGAGGCGAGCTCGATCCGCGGCTCGAACGCCTCTGCCACCGCGGCGGCGGTGCGCTCGAAACCGAAGGCGATGTAACAGGCCCCGATCAGCGCCTCGGTTGCCTCCGGCAGCGGCCGGCCGCCTTCGAGCAGGATCTCGGCCGGGATCGCGCCGACGAACTCGTCGGGCTCGTTCGCCCGCAGCATCTCCGGAACCCCCAGCTGCAGGCCGACGTCGGCGCAGGAGACGCCGCTGACGGCCTGGTTGTGGACCTTGGTCAGCCCCCCCGCCGCCAGCTTCTCGAAGCCCTCGTAGACGTGGGTGGCTACGGCGAGGCCGAGGACGCTGTCGCCGAGGAAGGCGAGCCGCTCGAAGGAATCGACCCGGCGCTCGGTCCAGGAGGAGTGGGTCAGCGCCTGGCAGCGCAGGTCCTCGGGAAGCTCGGCGATCAGGGCCGAGAGGGCGGCAACGGCAGAGTCCTGCTCCGTCGCCAAGGGCTCAGGCCGGCGCGTGCTCGAGCACGAAGCCGACCGCGTCGCCGACGGTCTTGATGTGGGTCGCCTGCTCCTCGCTGACGCTGACCCCGTAGCGGTCCTCGAGCTCCATCACCAGCTCGTAGAGGTCGAGCGAGTCGGCGTCGAGGTCCTCCTTGAAGCGGGTCCCCTCGTCGATCCGCCCGACGTCGACTTCGAGCTCCTCGGCGAGGTGCTCGCGCACCAGGGTGAGGACTTCCTCGCGGTTCATCTGCTGGCTGTGTTTATCACGGAGCTATCACGGGCGCTACGCGTCGCCCTCGGCCCCCAGGGCGGCGCGACCGGCTCCGCCCTCGGCGAGCAGGGCGGCGGTGCGGCCGACGGCGTCGACCTCGGCGCAGCGGGCGGCGAGGCGGACGGCGTTGGCGATCCCCTCGGGCCCGGAGCTGCCGTGGCCGACGACGGCGATCCCGCGCAGGCCGAGCAGGATCGCGCCGCCCGTGGTGTCCGGATGCAGCTCCCGCCGCAGCCCGTTCAGCGCCGGTTTCATCAGCAGGCCGCCGACCGCGGCGATCGGGTTGGAGCGGGCGGCGTCGCCGACCGCCCCGGCGACGACCTTCGCCGTCCCCTCGAGCAGCTTCAGGGAGACGTTGCCGGTGAAGCCATCGGTGACGACGACGTCGACGCTGGCGGCGGGGAGGTCGCGCCCCTCGACGTTGCCGGCGAATCGGATCCCCGGCGCCTGGCTCAGCAGGCGGTGCGCCTCGACGATCTCCTCGCGGCCCTTGCCCGCCTCCTCCCCCACCGTCAGCAGCCCGACCGAGGGGTCGCGGACGTCGAGGACCGCGGCGCTGAAGGCGGCGCCGAGGAAGGCGAACTGGACCAGGTGCTGGGCGCGGACCTCGACGTTGGCGCCGACGTCGAGAAAGAGGACCGGTTTGCCGGGGACGGGGACCTGGACCGCGAGCGCCGGCCGCTGCACGCCCTTGAGCCGGCGCAGGCCGAAGGTGGCGGCGGCCATCGTCGCCCCGGTCGAGCCGCAGCTGACCAGCGCGGCGGAGTTGCCCGCGGCGACGTCGGCGGCGGCGCGGACGACCGAGGCCTCCTTCTTCGCCCGCACGGCGGGGACCGGGTCCTCGTCGTTGGCGATCGCCTCGCTGGTGTCGATGACCTCGATTCCCTCGGCGCCGTCGAGCCAGAGCGCCCGCTGGGGGCCGAAGACGCGGATGCCGATCCCGTCGGCCGCGGACAGCCGCGCGCCCTGCGCGAGCACGTCGAACCCCTGCTCAGCCCCGAATCCGTCGAGGGCGACCGTCACCGCGCGCCCGGGCGCCACGATCTACTCGTGGGTGTGGGGCGCCGAGGGATCGGCGATCCGCTGCGCGACGACCTCGCGGCCGGCATAGGTGCCGCAGGTCGGGCAGACCCGGTGCGGCAGGCGCGGGCTATGGCAGCGCGGACAGCGGTTGAGGTTCGGCTGTCCCGCCTTGTGCTGGGCGCGCCGCTTGTCGCGGCGGGCGCTGGAAGTTCTCTTCTTCGGGACGGCCATCGGTCGCGGGATGGTACAGGCTCGCGCCTCAGTAGACCGCCCGCACCACCGCGAGGTCGTCCGCCTGCCAGGTGATCTCGCCCCCGGACCACGCGGCGAGGTCGGCCGCGGTCTCGGGAAAGTCGTAGTCCTGGTCGATCGGCGCCACCTGCGTCGCGGCCTTGACGATGTCGCCGATCACGAAGGAGCGGGCCTGTTCGCGGACCTGGCGGAAGAGGTTCTGCTTCTGCTCGGCGCGCAGGTGGTGGATCGAGAGGACGCCGATCACCAGGTCCCAGGGACCCTCGGGCAGCGGGTCCTCCATCCGCGCCAGCTGCACGTCGTCGTAGTTCTCGCGCGCCCGGAAGACCATGTCGGCGCTGGCGTCGAGGCCGATCACCCAGGCCTCGGGGTAGGCCTCGATCAGCCGCTTCGTAGTTTCCCCCGTCCCCATCCCCAGCTCCAGCACCCGCTCGGGCGGGAACGGGATCGCCGCGATCGCCTGCTCCTGCAGCTCGTCGTAGCGCGGGACCTCGGAGCGGATCAGCTCCGAGTAGGTGTCGGGTTTCCAGTGGAATCGGGCCATCTCGTAACCTCGGTCGGAGCGGTCCATCGTAAGTCCCCGACCCAGCGGAGGTGCCGAAGTGGCTGATCAGCCGATGACGATCGTCGATCTATCGCGCCTCTCGCTGGCCCACGGCGAGGGCAAGCGCCTGGATGTGCCGGTCACCCTGGAGCCCTTCGAGCTGGCCGGGCAGACCTACAAGCCCGAGCCCTGGGCGCCGCTCGTGCGGCTCGAGGTCTCCCGCCCCAGCAACGGCTTCGCCTTCCGCCTCAATTTCCCGGTCCACCTCGAGGGCCCGTGCATGCGCTGCCTCGAGCCGGGGCAGCTCGACCTCGAGGTCGAGGCGCGGGAGGTCGACCAGGCCGGGACCGACGACCCCGAACTGCGCAGCCCCTACGTCTCCGACGACGAGCTCGACATCGGCCGCTGGGCCCACGACGCGACCATCCTCGCCCTTCCGACCCGGATCCTCTGCCGTCCCGACTGCGCCGGCCTCTGCCCCGTCTGCGGCGAGAGCCTCAACGACAACCCGCACGAGCACGAGGCGGCAACCGACCCGCGCTGGTCGGCGCTGAAAGATCTGAAACTCGAGTAGAGCCTTACGGCTGCTGGTCGAGCTCGGGCTGCGGCTGTTCCTCCTCGCGGCCGGCGAGGCGGTCGCGGCCGCGCTGTACGGCGGCGAGGAACTTCTGCAGGTTCACTTCAAGGGTGTTGAGGATCTCGTCGGCGTAGTCCTCGGCGCCGAGGCGGATTTCGCGCTCGCGGGTGCGGGCGTCCTCGACGATCTCGTCGGCGGCGCGCTCGGCCTGCTTGGTGACCTCCTCG
>Ga0070685_10000141_pt1 | contig 46333 bp, 48 predicted proteins | sample KBSS13LmetaG_FD_65651 | JGI IMG/M metagenome (GOLD analysis project Ga0070685, IMG submission 65651) | Switchgrass rhizosphere microbial communities from Kellogg Biological Station, Michigan, USA - KBS S1-3L metaG | ecosystem: Host-associated > Plants > Roots > Rhizosphere ...
GGCGGCCCAGTAGGCGAGCGCCCGCATGTGCTGGGTCGGGAGGCCGTCGGAGCGGACCAGCGGCATCTCTTCCAGCTCCTCGCGTTCGGTCTCGTACATGACCATGTCGTCGCCCCAGCGTTTGGTCAGGGTGCCCTCGGCGAGGCCCTTGTTCATGAACTCGGCGACCTCGGGCAGGTAGTCGGACTCGTAGATCACCTTGTCGAAGGCGATTCCGAGGCGGGCGAGCGTCTTGCGCTGGCCGGAGACGACCCAGGAACGGGTCCGCGACCACAGTTCGAGCGCCTTCTGGTCGCCGTCGAGGACCCGCATCATCATCTCGTCGGCCTTGTCGTCGTACTGGGTCGACTCGCGGGCGACCGAGTCCTCGGCGCCGTCGTCGCCGGCGCCGCCGTTGCGGCTGGCGGTGACGTAGTCGGCGTAGCAGAAGCCGACGAAGTGGTCTGACTTCTCGTTCGCGTCGGGCCCGGCGTCCTCGCCGGCGCGGGTGGCGACGCCCGCCATCGCCTCCCCCATGCTGCGACCGACGTCGCAGATCAGGCTGCGGTTCTCGACCCGGGCGCCGGCCTGCTTCAGCGCCCCGGCGATCGCATTGCCGACCGCGAGGTTCCGGAGGTGGCCGATGTGCAGGGCCTTGGTGGTGTTGGCGCCCCAGAAGTAGACGGCGTAGCGGTTGCCGGCGGCCATGTCGGAAAAGGCGCCGTTGCCGAAGGAGCCGGAGCGGATCTCCTCGCCCTGCGCCTCGATCCACTCGTCGGCGAGCTTGATCGTCGGCTGCTTGCCCTCGCGGTCGAGTACGGCGACCCAGGGCTCGGCCTCGAGCCGGTCGAGCGCCGCCTTCGCCTCCTCGTCCTCGCGCCAGTCGGCGCCCTTCGGCAGCCGCGGGATCAGCATCAGGTCGAAGTCCGGCTCCGGCCGGTACGGAGCCCGCGCCGCCCAGAGCGCCTTGCCGCCCTCGCCGGCCGCGACCCTGTGGAAAGTAGTGAAGATGTTCTCGCCCATAGCTGGTGTTCGAACGTGCCTTGCCTTCGAGTTGTTCGAAATGCACCCGCCGGGGCTCGAACCCGGATCTTCGGCTTACAACGCCGACCCTTTAACCGATTAAGGCACAGGTGCTAGCTATGTCGTTCCCTGCCTTGAGCACAATCCCTGATTGCTCAATTGCCGCGGCAGCATAACTACGATCCCTGCGCGAGTCAAATTATTTGACTAAAGCGCTGGAAATCGCGAGGAACCGGGCTGCTAGGCGCGGCCGGCCTCGAGCAGGCGCTTGAGGAAGCGGCGGGTCTCGTCGGCCTCGGGAGAGACGAGGACCTGGGACGGTGGGCCCTGCTCGAGGATGCGGCCTTCGTGGAGGAAGGCGACCTGGTCGGCGACCTCGCGGGCGAAGCTCATCTCGTGGGTGGCGATGACCATCGTCATCCCCTCGCCCTTGAGGTCGCGGACGGCCCCCAGGACCTCGCCGACCAGCTCAGGGTCCAGGGCGCTGGTGACCTCGTCGAGGAGCAGCGCCCGGGGGCGGCCGGCGAAGGCGCGGGCGATCGCCACCCGCTGCTGCTGGCCGCCGGAGAGATTGTCGGGGCGGTCGTCCTCGCGACCTGCCAGGCCGAAGCGGGCGAGCAGGGCGCGGCCGCGATCTTCCGCCTCCGCCTTGGAGGCGCCGTGCGCCCGCCTCTCCCCCAGCACCACGTTCTCCAGCGCGGTCATGTGGGGGAAGAGGTTGTAGGCCTGGAAGACGAGCCCGAGGCGGCGGCGGACGCCGACCGGGTCGACCGCGGGATCGGTGATCACCTCCCCGTCGAGGAGGACGTCGCCGTCGTCGATCTCCGCCAGCAGGTCGATGCAGCGCAACAGCGTCGACTTGCCCGAGCCCGAGGCGCCGATCAGCGCCACCGCTTCGTGTTCGCGAACGGTCAGGTCGATCCCCCGCAGGACCTCGCGCTCGCCGAAGGACTTGGTGACGCCACGGACCTCGAGGACCGGCTTGCCCGGCGCCGCGGTGCTCACCGGACCGCCCCCTCGGGACCGCCGAGCCGGTCGACGATCCGCGCGGTCGGGATCGTCACCGCCAGGTAGAGCAGCGCCGCCGCGACCAGCGGCGTGAAGTTGAACAGCTGCGCCTCGATGATCTGGGCTTCGCGGAACGCCTCCAGCGGGCCGAGGATCGAGATCAGGGCGACGTCCTTCTGCAGGGCGACGAAGTCGTTCAGCAACGGCGGCGCCACCCGCCGCACCGCTTGCGGCAGGATCACGTGCCGCAGCGCCTGGGTCTCGGTCAGCCCGACCGCGAGCGCCGCGTCGCGCTGCCCGCGATGGACCGAGTTGATCCCGGCCCGATAGACCTCGGCGACATAGGCGCTGTAGGAAAGGGCGAGGGCGATCCCGCCGAGCACGATCGGGTCGCTCGGCACCCCTTCCAGCCGCAGCGCCGGGACCCCGAAGCCGATCAGGAAGACGAGCAGGATCGTCGGGATCCCCCGGAAGACGTCGACGTAGACGACCGAAAGCAGTCGCAGCGGGAACATCGCCGGCGAGCGGGCGATCCGCACCAGCGCGACGACCAGGCCGACGACGAGGATCGCCAGCTCGGCGACGATGAAGATCTTGACGTCGAGCCAGAAGGCCTTGGCGACGTCGGGGAAGGAGTCCTTGAAGACGTCCCAGTTGAAGAAGGTTTCCCGCACCTCCGGCCAGCCGGGACTGGTCAGGATCAGCGTCGCCAGCCCGCCGAGGACGATCAGGCTGGAGAGCGCCGCGATCGCCTGGCCGCGGCGATGGCGGCGGCGCTTCGCCGCCTCCCTTTCGAGGCGACGGTCACTCGGCATCAGTGCAATTCAGGGGCGCCAGCAGCCTGGCTCATCCAGCGCTGGGTGATCTTTTCGAGTTCGCCAGAGTTTTCGAGCTCTTCGATCGCTGCGGAGACGCAACCCGTCAGCTGCGAGTCCTTTTCGAGCAGCGCCCCCCAGGCTTCGCCGCTGCCGGCGCCGAACTGGCCGACCACGGTCGCTTCGGGAACCTGCACCGCGGTCAGGTAGAGCGCGGTCGGCAGGTCGACGACGATCGCTTCGATCTGCCCGTTTTTCAGGGCTTGGACGACGTCGTTGGAGGTGTTGAAGACTTCCGGGCGGCTGCTCGGTTCGATCTCGTTTTCGGCTTCTTCGAGGCTGCTGGTTCCGATCTGCACGCCGAGCTTCGCGTCCTTCAAGTCGGACAGCGACGTGGCCTTGGCGGCGTCGGAGTCCTTCAGCGCCACCACCGCCTGGTTGGCTTTGTAGTAGGGCGCCGAGAAGTCAACCGCTTTTTCGCGCGGCGGCGTGATCGTGATCTGGTTGACGTCGAAGTCAAAGTCTTTCGGCCCCGGCGCGAACGAGGCGTTGAACCCCTCGACGGTCCACTCGACCTTGGCCGGCGGGTAGCCGAGCTGCTTGGCGATCGCGTAGGCGACCGCGCTCTCGAACCCTTCGCCGTTGGTGGGGTCGTCGTCTTCGAAGTACGGCGGGTAAGCCGGCTTGTCGGTCGCCACCGTCAGCACGCCCTGCTTCTCGGTCGCCAGCTGACCCTTCTTGCAGCTGGCGGCCCCGGCACTGGCGCTCGAGCTCGAATCATCCGAGCTGCCGCAACCGACCACGCAGAGCGCGGCCAGCAGGAGGAGCGTCAGTGAAAGTCTCTTCATCGGGGTGGCGGAACCGAGAGGATGCGAAACCCTACCGTCTTCGGCGCCGAGCGCCCACCTGCTTTGTCGGTGGCGACGACGGTGGCCCGGTAGCGCCCCGGCTTAAGCGGCTTGCCCTTGAGCTTGCCGTTCCACTTCAGCTTGTTGGCGCCCGCCTTCGCGGCCTGCGGCCGGCTGCCGAGCTTCTTGAACCGCTTCCCCTTCTTCCGTTCGATCTTGAAGCGCACGGTGGCGGCCTCGGAGACCCGGTAGCGGAAGCTGGTCCCGAGCTTGATCTTGCCCGGCTCCACCCCGCGCAGCTTCGGCGCGAACTTGGCGGGCACGACCTTGAGCTTGCTGATCACCGGCTTCGGGTTCGTCTTCGATTTGGGCTTCTTTTTCGGTTTCGGTTTCCCGCCGGCCGCGGCAGCCACCGTCACCGAGCTGGTGGCACGGGCAGCGTCACCGCCCGGGCAGACGGTGCTCTGACCGGTGTAGACCTGGCGCAGCGAGCAGCCCTGGGCGTCGGTCACGACCAACGTCACCTGGTAGGTGCCGGCGTTCGCATAGGCGTGGCTCGGGGCCGGCCCGCCGTCGGCGAGCGTCGTCCCGTCGCCGAAGTCCCAGTCGTAGCGCGCGGCGCGTTCGGAGGCTCCGGCGTCGAAGGAGGTAGCCGCCCCGCTGGCACCAGCCTTGCTGGCGAAGCGCGCCACCGGCGTCGGCTGTGGCTGGAAGACGAGGCGCTCGGGCTCGCCGGTGTTCCAGGGAGCGAAGGTTGGGAGGACGGTCGGCGTGCCGTCAGAGCCGATCGAGGCAACCCCGATCCCGTTTTCCGAGCCGCCGCCTTGGTAGAAGACGAGATGACGCCCGTCGGGAGAAACCCCTACCGATTCCGGCGGTCCTTCGAGCGGCGTTTCACCGGCGAAGGTCGGGGTTCCGTCTCCGCCGATGGCGACCGTGACGATCGATTTGTGGTTGTAGTCCGCCAGGTAGACGTGACGCCCGTCGGGCGCGACGGCGAAGAGCCGGGGAGAGAGCCCGGGGATGACGAGAGCCGGCCCGGCTTCTTCCAGTTGACCGTCAGGGTGGATGGCGAAGCTGGCCAGCCCGGCGGAGGTCTGGAGGAAGAGAAAGCGGCCATCCGGCGAGACGGCCGTGAACATGGCGCTCGGCGCTGGCGTCGCTCCAAGCGAGGTCAGCGACCCATCGAGGTCGATCGCGAAACGCCGCACCTGTCCCAGCTGGGCGGCGAAGAGGTACTTGCCGTCGGGAGTTATCGCCAGGTCCCCGAACTCTTCGGTCCCGCCGGCGTTCGGCGACAGCTTCGTCAGCGACCCACCGCTGCCGATTGCCAAGCGGAGAATCCCTTCGGCGGGCCCGCCGAATTCCCGCGTCCCGGCGTAGGCGAACCTGCCGTCCGGAGTGATCGCCTCGCCGGTGGTGGAAGCCGCGGGGATCGAATCGGTGAAGCCGAAGACGCCGCCGGCGGGCACCGAGTAGCCCTGGACTCCCCCCGTGAAGAGGAAGGCGGTGACCGCCGCAGAGCCATCGGGCGTGAAGGCAAGGCCGACGAGTCCACCGGTGCTTCCCCCGCCGGGAAAGGGCGAGCCGGGGATCGGCGCCAACGAACCGTCCGCACCGAGGTCGAAGCCGCCGATCACCTCCGGATTGCTGCCGCCGTAGCTCGGCGTGTAGAAACGCGCTGCTCCGGCACTGATGCAGAGCCCACAGAAGAAGAGGGCGACGGCCGCAAACATCGGGACGAGACGACGCACCGGGGCAGCCTATCCGAGGCGGCGGCGAGGAAAAGAGGACCGGCAGGTACACAAAAACCCTTTAGGAATGGCTGAGTACTAGAGTTCGGCTCAGCCACCCCGAAGCAGGGGTCCTACTGCCCCCCGGCTGCCTGCCCTGGCTGGGGGGCAGTCCTATGTTGGAGCTCGAGATCCTCGGCGAGAGCGGCCAGCACCGGCAGCGGCACCCGCAGCCCTTTGGCGATCCGGCGGACGTTCCCCCAGGTGGGATTCACCCGTCCCGACTCCACGTGCGAGATCCAGGTCGGGTGGATGTCGGCTGTCAGTCCCAGGGCTTCCTGGCTCAGCTGGCACTCACGGCGGAGCTGCCGAATGGCTTTGGCGAGGCCGATCTGGGGGTCGTCGTGGCGCGGCATCTAACACGAACGTATGTTCGCATAACCGAACGCCGGTGTAAAGGGGATTTCTGCTGCTTCCTACCCCCCCGCTTCGGCGCGGGCGGCTTCCAGCTCCTGTTCGACCGTCGAGGTCTGGTTGGGGATCTGAAGCCGCTGTTCGAGGATCGGGATCGCCTCTTCGGGACGGCCGCTGAGGCGCAGGGCGTTGCCGAGGTTGAAGAGCGCGTAGGCGTAGCCGAGGTCTTCGCTGCCTTCCGGATAGGAGGCGACCGCTTCTTCGAGCACCGGCACCGCGGCTTCGTATTCGCCCGCCTGGATCATCGCGTAGCCCTGTTCGTTCAGCGCGGCGCCGGATTCGGAGCTGCCTTCGGCTGCGGGCTGCGGTTCGGAGTCGCTGGTTTCAGCGGTTTCGGTTTCTTCGCCGCTGCCGCTCGTTTCCGCCGTTTCGGCGGCGGCCGCTTCCTCGGCTTCAGCCGCTCCCGCAGCCGCGCCGCTCCCGGCCGCCTGCTTCGCGGGCTTCGCCTTCGCCTTCTTCGCCTTCGCCGCAGTGGGCTTGCCGCTGCCCTTCCCGCCGCTCCCGTCGTCGCCGCCGAGCAGGACGATCGCTCCGACGATCAGCGCCGCGACGACGCCGAGGATCGCCGCCACGGCGCCCCAGCGACTGCGGTGGGAGCTGGCCTTGGCGTAGGTCGGCGTCGGTTCGCGGGGCGGCGGCGGGGCCACGGGCTCCGCCTCGCGCCGTTCCCGTTCGAAGGTGGGCTCATAGAGCTGGGTCGGCTCGCCGATCCTCTCCGCCCGTTCCAGCCGCTCCAGCGCCTGTCGCGCCGAGGAGGGGCGCGCGCCCGGCTCCTTGCTCGTCATCCACTCGATCAGCGCCCCGAGGACGCGGGAGCACTGCCCTTCGCAGGCCCGCAGGACGACGCCGGCGGAGTAGAGGTCGGAGCGCTCGGTCGCCTGCTCCCCCGCCATCACCTCCGGCGCCGCGTAGCGCTCGGTGCCGAGGATCAGGCCGGGGTTGGTGAGTGCGGTCGCGTCCGCCGGCAGGGCGATCCCGAAGTCGATCAGCTTCGCCGTCCGGTCCGGTTCGACGACGATGTTGGCGGGCTTGATGTCGCGGTGGAGGATCCCGACCGAGTGGATGTGGTCGAGCGCCTGCAGCAGTTCCCGCGCCAGCCGGTCGCAGTCGACCCCCTCCCCCCGCTCCAGCAGCGCCGCCAGGTTCTCGCCGGGGACGAACTGCATCACCAGGTAGGGCCGCTCGCCCTCGTCGGAGTAGTCGTAGACGCCGACCAGGTTGGGATGCGAGAGCGAGGCCGCCGTCCGCGCCTCGCGGCGGAAGCGGGCGACGAAGCCGGGATCGGTGGCGATCGTGTCCGAGAGCACCTTCACCGCCACCGGCCGGTCGAGCACCTCGTCGTGCCCGAGCCAGACCGCGGCCATGCCGCCGCGCCCGAGCGTGCGCTCGAGCCGGTAGCGCTCCTTCAGCAGTTCCCCACTGGCGATCGTGGCGGCCACGGGGTTCCTCTACCCAGTTGGCGGGGTAACGAGCCGAGATCGAGGTAATCGGCTACATCATCCTGCTGGCGCTGAGCGGCCTTGTGGTCGGCGCCCTGGCGCGCCTGCTGCTGATCGGCCCCGACCCGATGAGCCTCCTCGAGACGATGCTCGCCGGCATCGGCGGCTCCCTGATCGCCGGCCTGATCGCCTACTACGTCTTCGACCGCAACACCGGCCCCGGCCTCCTCCTCTCGATCGTCTGCACGATGGGAATCGTCTATACGGTCCGCAAGTACCGCCAGCGCACCGAGCCCGACCGCTCCATCCACGGCCCCGGCGGCCCGATGACCTTCGGCGGCAACAACGTCCACACCCAGGTCCACTTCTTCCCCGGCTGCCTCGTCTTCTCGCTGCTCGCCTCGATCGTCCTCACGGTCCTGCTGAACCTGATCGTGCGGGCGTTCTAGCTCAGGCGGCGCGCAGCGCGCGCCAGATCATCCCCGGCCTCGTCCCTACCTTTGGACCAAGGACGAGGGCGAAAAGAGTCAGTGCCAGCCAGGGGCGCAGGTGCGGGCCGATGCGGCGGATGCGGCCGTCTGGGGCGAGCTCGAAGACCATCGCGTCGGTGAGGCGGACGCCGAGGAGGCGGGCTTCGCCGATCGCGACCCGGTCCTTGCCCTCGCCGAGGGTCTGGGTCCAGCGCAGGCCCTTGAGGCTGCCGTAGACGGCGGTGAGCAGGTGGCGGACATCGTCGGCTCCGCGGAAGACCATGCGCCCGGAGATCGGCGAGACGAGCTCGACGTCGGGCGCGAGCGCGCTCATCATCGCCTCGATGTCGTTGCGCTCCGAGGCATCGATGTAGCGCGCGAGGGCGTCGTCCATGCGAAAAGCCTATGCCCCAGTGCGCTGTCTCCGAACTTAGGGCCGCTATAGGGGCCCCAAGTTCGGAAGCGCGAGCTAGGCGGACGCTGGTGCTGCCTCCACCGCCTCGGGGGCCGAGCCGTTGGTCGCTTTCACCGCCGGCGGGCCCTCGTGGATCTTGCGGTGGGGGTCCTCCTGGTTCGCCTGGCGGACCGCCTCGACGTCGCCGTGGTAGTCGCCGTCGCCGGTCGGGTCGGTTATCGCCAGGCTCATCAGCTCGAAAGCTGCGAGGGCGACGTGGGGCACCCACTGGCGACGCCCTTCCTTGTACTGGCCGGTGACGAAGGGGGTGGCGCCGAGGGCGATCGCGCCGATCGCGTCCAGGGCCAGGTGCGCCTTGAATGGAATCAGCTTGGCGATCCCCAGCGGGTAGTCGGTCATCGTGCTGTAGGTGGCGTGGATGGCGCCCGCGGTGCGGATCTGCCGTGCGGAGCGCGTCCCCTCGACGCCGACGAGCCGCGGGAAGACGGTCGTCAGCGTCGCGCCGGCCATGTAGTCGACGACGCCGTGGAGCGTCGAGTCGACGGGCCTGGGTGGAAAGGGCATCGCTGTTCGTTCCTTTCAGGGCTTCAGGGTTTGAGGACGACCTTCACGCACTCGTCCTGCTTGTGCTTGAAGGTCTCGTAGGCGTTGGAGGCCTGGTCGAGGTCGAGCCGGTGGGTGACCACGAAGCTCGGGTCGATGTCGCCGTTGCGGATGTGCTCGTAGAGCGGCTTCAGGTATTTCTGCACGTGCGCCTGGCCGGTCCGCAGCTGCAGCCCCTTGTTCATGAAGGCGCCGGTCGGGAACTTGTCCATCAGGCCCCCGTAGACGCCGATCACCGAGACGATCCCGCCCGCCCGGCAGGCGAGGATCGCGTCGCGCAGGGCATGGCCGCGGTCGGTCTCCGACCTGCTCGCCTGCTTGGCCCGCTCGATCGCATGGACGGCGCCGTGGCCGTGCGCGGCCTCCATCCCAACGGCGTCGATCACCGCGTCGGGGCCGCGGCCGCCGGTCAGCTCCTTCAGCTGCTCGACGATGTCGGCGTCCCTCGAGAAATCGATCACGTCGGTCGCTCCGGCCTTGTTGAGGGCCATCTGCAGGCGGTAGTCGTACTGGTCGATCGCGATCACCCGCTCGGCCCCCATCAGGATCGCGCTGGCGATCGCGAACTGGCCGACCGGACCGGCTCCGAAGACGGCGATCGTCTCCCCTCCCTCGATGTCGCAGAGGTCGGCGCCGAACCAGCCGGTCGGGAAGATGTCGGAGAGGAACAGCACCTGCTCGTCGGTGAAATCCTCCTCGACCTTGATCGGGCCGACGTCGGCGAACGGCACCCGCGCGTACTCGGCCTGGCCGCCGGCGTAGCCGCCGGTGAGGTGCGAGTAGCCGAAGATCCCGGCGGTCGAGTGGCCGAACATTTTCTCCGCCATGCCGGAGTTCGGGTTCGAGTTCTCGCAGACGGAGAAGAGCCCCTGCTTGCAGGACCAGCAGTTGCCGCAGGCGATCGGGAACGGGACGACGACCCGGTCGCCGACCTCGAGGTTGCCGACGCCCTTGCCTTTCTCGACGACTTCGCCCATGAACTCGTGGCCGAGGATGTCGCCGCGTTTCATCGTCGGCACGTAGCCGTCGTAGAGGTGCAGGTCAGAACCGCAGATCGCGGTCGAGCTGATTTTCACGATCGCGTCGCGGTCGTTGAGGATGGTCGGGTCGGGGACGGTCTCGACCGAGACTTCGTTGCGGCCGGACCAGACGTTGGCGCGCATCAGACACCCACCTTCTCGCGCTCGTCCGCTTTCAGCGGCTGCGCCGGGCGCTGCTTCAGCTTGCGCTCGGCCAGCTCGCCCTCGGGGGCGCCGTCCGAGCGCGGAATCTCTCCCGTCTCGAACTGGGCCTTGAAGCGACGCAGGTCGTCTTTGACCTTGGCCAGCGGCTCTTTGCCGGTCAGCTTCATCAGCATCTCGCCGAGCTTGCCGCCGGGCGCCGTCTGCTCGAGGTCGACGTGGATCTCGGTGCCCCGGTCGCCGGGGGCGGCTTTGAAGCTCACGGCCGCATCGTGCGACTCGATGTAGTCGGGCCGCAGGCCGTCCTCTTGCCACCGCCGCCGAACCTCCTCAGGGGATCCGAGGACGGTCACCGAAGCCTTGCTGCTCATCAGGGAACCTCCTCAACAGGGGAACACGGGCTGGTCCTCCCGAGTACCCGTTGAGGAGGTCAGTACACGATCATCTACCCAGACTTTCACCCCAGACGGTGGCGACCAGGGAGCGCGGGCCACCGTGGTCGCGGTGCTCGCAGAGGTAGATGCCCTGCCAGGTGCCGAGGTCCAGGCGTCCCTCCCGGATCGGCAGCGTCAGCGAGGGCCCGAGCAGCGCCGCCTTGACGTGCGCGGGCATGTCGTCATCGCCCTCGAGAGTGTGGGTCCAGTAGGGCGCCCCTTCGGGCACCGCCCGGTCGAACCAGCTCTCGAAGTCCCGCCGCACCTCCGGCGAGGCGTTCTCGTTCAGCGCCAGCGAGGCGGAGGTGTGCTGGATCAGCAGGTGGAGCAGGCCGACCGAGACCTCATCCAGCTCCGGCAGCGCCCCGCGGACTTCCTCGGTGACCAGATGAAAGCCGCGTGAGCGCGCTTGGAGCTGAACCGTCCGTTGGAGCCACACGGCCCCCAGACTAGGCGGCTTCGTCCTCCTCCATCTCGACGAAGGCCTTGAACCGGTGCAGGTCGCCGCGCACGGCGCGCTTGGTGAAGCGCATGCCGCGGCCGGCTTTCTCCAGCAGCGAGTCCGGCTTCACGTCCATGCTGACCTCGATCCGGGTCAGCCGCGGGGCCAGTTTGTGGAAGGTGACGACACCGCTGTGGGCCAGGCCCTCCTCGGTGTGCCATTCGATCCGCTCGTCGCGCTTCTTGTCAACGATCTCCGCTTCGAACTCCTTGGTTATGCCCCAGACCTTGGTCGAGAAGGAGATGGTCGAGTCGTCTTTCTGCTGGACGCTGTCGACCCGGTGCATGAATTTGGGCCATTCCTCGTAGGAGGTCCACTGCTTGTAGGCCTCGCTGATCGGCACGGCGACATCGACCGACTGCTGGATCGGCATCCGCCGGCCGCTGCCGTGCGCCTCGGTGGCCGCCTCCTCGGATTCGGAGCCGGAGCCGTTGCTGCTCCCCCCGAAGAGGTCTTTGAGCCCGGCCAGTTTCTTCGCCCCGCCGAGCTTTTCGTCGGTCACTTCGCTCGCGACCTTCTTGGCGCCTTCGGCGGCTTTGCCTTTCGCTTTCTTGCCGGCGTCTTTGGCCGCCTCTTTGGGCGAGCTACCCCCCGCGAGCTTCGCGATCCCCTCAGCCGCGAACGGCAGCGCCATCAGGGCAGCCCCGGCCGCGGCCATTTTCTTCGGATCTTTCAGCTGCTGCGCGGCGGGTGACTTGCCTTTCTTCCGCGCCAGCTGTACGGCGGTGCTGGTGATGTCGCTTACGTCGGGCATCGATCCCTCCTTAGCGTTCCAGTAGTCCCACTGGCCGGGTTCCCGGGCCGCAGAAAGACAAACATCCCTAACTGGGCTACGGGGAGGGAATTGGACTGGTGTTGAAGGCGCCGAAAACGTTGCCGAGGAAGCGGCTGTCGCCGATCCCGGCGGCGAAGGCGTCTTCTGCCGATTCCGAGCTCTCGAGCGGCCAGTCCATGCCGTTGCCGAGGTTCTCGAAGTAGACGAGGGCGTCGATCTTCGGGTAGCGCAAGGCCATCGCTTCGAACATTTCTTCGATCCAGGTCGCCTTCGAGCCGCCGTACTCGGATGCCGCGATCTCGCCGATCGCCAGCGGCTTCGAGGGCGCCAGTTTTTCCGCCACCTTGGTGTAGGCGGGACCGTAGAGGGTGTCGAAGGTCTTCCAGCCGTAGGGAGCGGCCGGGTTGGTGCCCCAGTTGTAGCCGTCGAGGCAGGTCCAGTCGACGTAGGCATCCCCCGGGTAGAGCCCGTTGAGCAGGCTGAGGTGGTTGATGTAGGGGCACCAGGTCCAGGTCGCGTTGGTCGCCCCCGCTTTGACGAAGAGGTCGTGCACGTGGCGCCAGGCGAGGGCGAATTCGCCGGGCTGGTTTTCGTTCGCGCCTTCGCCCCAGGAGAACCAGTCGCCGTTCATCTCCCAGTCGAAGCGGAGGAAGAATGGGTGCCCCCATTCGGCGGCGCGGGTGGCCCAGCTGGTGATGTAGCTGTCGTAGGTGCCGGCGATGATGTCGGCGAGCTGGAAGTTCGGCTGATTCGGGCTGCCGGGGAGCGACTGCGAGGCCCAGCTGAAGAACGGGATCGCCCCGTGGGCGCGGATCGCTTCGAACGGGGTCCAGGGGAAGTTGAAGAAGGTGCAGGGGGCTTTCGAGCAGTCGGCCCAGGGCGCGCTGAACTCGAGCAGCGACAGCGGCTTCCCCACCATCCCCTCGAACTCGGTCACCGCGTTCATGTCCCAGGGCGCGGCTTCGCCGGTCAGCTGCGGGCCGATCCAGGCGCCCCAGTAGGCGTTGCCCGGCGGCGGAGGTGGGACCGGCGGTTCTTCTTCGCCGGGCGGTTCTTCTTCTCCCGGCGGTTCTTCGCTGCCCGTCGACGGTCCTTCGGCCGGCGGGGGCGCGCTGCCGGCGCTGGCCGGACGGGGAGCGGCGACCGGCGCGCTCGGGCGGCTGGGAGTGGGTCCGGGCGCGGCGGCGGCTCGCAGCTGGACCTTGCGCACGGGCGAGCTGCCCAGCGCCTGTCCTCGCCGCACCAGGGTTGCCCGTAGCCGCAGCTCGGTCGGCACCGCCTGCTGGAAGGCGAAGGAGATCCGGAAGCGACCCCCGCGGACCGGCCCTGCCGCTACGGCCCGCCAGGCTCCCGCCCGCCTGACGCGAAGCAGGACCCGGCCCCGCTGCGCCGGCATGACCTTCCCCTTGGCGATCGCCGGCGTCGCCGGGGTGATTTCAGCCGGAACCGTGAGCGTCAGCCGCGGCGCCGGCGCGGCAAGCGCTCGCGGCGCCGCCACACCGGTGAACCCGGCGGCGAAAAGCCCGAGGGCCAGCGCGGCGGCCAGCGCCAGCTTGAACCGCACGGTGTTGCCTGCGCGCTCCATCTCCCTTTCCTCTACCCGTTAACCGGCCAGGAAGCCATAGCGCTCGCTCGCCGCCATCCGCGCCGCCGGATGGAGCCGCACCGCGTCGAGCCAGAAGCGGCTGCCGACCCGCAGTTGCAGGAGCGCCGAGCGCAGCAGCGCCTCGCGGGCGGGGTCCCAGCCGAAGCCGAAGAGGCGGCGGATCGCCGGCGGCAGCAGGCCGACCGAGATCAGCCTGATCGTCTCGGTCAGGGGAATCGCGGCGGTGCGCAGCCAACCCGAGAGGGGCGGCTCGAGGATCATCCGCTCCGCCTGCTCGCGGCGATCGTCGGAGATCCAGAGGCTGCCGTCACCGAGCCGCCCGGCCATGTACTCGCGCAGGCCCTCGAAGCTGGCGGGCATCGAAGCCGCCGGCAGCCCCAGCAGCTCGCCGACGCGGCGATATTCGCTCCAGTAGCGCTCCCGCTCCTCGGCGGCGAGCGTGCCGAAGATCCGCTCGTAGTAGACGACCGCGGAGTCGGCCAGGGTCGCCAGCACCCAGAGCCCGAGCTTTGGATCGGAGGCGGCGTAAGCGGTCCCCTTGGGGATCGGGCCGTAGTCGGCGGGCGTCTTCCCCCGCACTCGCTGGTGCATCGCCTCCACGATCCGCCCCGTCTCCTCCGCCTCCTCGCAGCTGCCGAAGTAGATCCGCGACATCCGCTCGTCGGTCCGCGCCAGCCGCACCTGCGGGTCATCGAAGATGATCGAGTGGCGCTGGAAGCCGACCACCGCCAACGGGTCGCAGGCCTGCATCAACAGCGCCCGCACGCCGGAGAAGAGGACCAGCCGCTCCCGGTGCAGCCGCCGCACGATCGAGTCGGCGGCGAAGAAACCATCAACTTCCTCAGCTCGATGCGTCTGCCCCGGCACCACGCCGGGCACGAGCGAGAGGAGCATGTCGGCTGGACGAAACACCGTTCTAAGGTAGCTGTACGGCCCGGCGAGGTCGCCCGATCAAGAGCGGCGGCCGAGCAGCAAGTAGGTCGTCATCGGTCCCTTGCCCTTGACCTCGATCGTCCCCCGCCGGCGCAGCTCGTAGCTGTCCCGCAGCCGCTGGTAGACCCGCTCGGTCACCTGGACCTCCCCCGGCAGGCCGTGGGACTCCATCCTGCTCGCGGTGTTGACGGTGTCGCCCCAGAGGTCGTAGGAGAACTTCGCCCGGCCGATCACTCCGGCGACCACCGGCCCGCTGTCGATCCCGATCCGCACCTGCAGCGGCAGCCCGGCTTCCGCCGCGTCGCGCTCAACCTCGGCCCCCATCGCCAGCGCCATCTCGGCGATCGCCTCCGCGTGGTCGGGACGCGGCTGCGGCAGCCCGCCGGCGACCATGTAGGCGTCCCCGATCGTCTTGATCTTCTCCAGACCCTGGCTCTCGGCGAGACCGTCCCAGCGGGCGAAGACCCGGTCGAGCAGGGCGACGGTGGCGGCCGGCTCGAGCTCCTGGGCGAGCGGGGTGAAGCCAACGATGTCGGCGAAGAGGACGGTCGCCGACTCGAAACCCTCGGCGATCACCTCGTCCGACTCCTTCAGCCGGGCGGCGATCGACTCGGGCAGGACGTTGAGCAGCAGGCGCTCGGATTTCGCCCGCTCGACCCCCAGTTCGGCCAGCGCCCGCTCCCTTGCCCGGACGAAGTACTGCAGGAGGACGTAGGCGGTGACACAGACGCCGAGGACGTTGAGGACGAAGAACGAGACCTGGACCCCCTGGGGGATGTCCGGCGCCTGCGCCGCAAGCGCAGGGTCGATCGCCCCGGAGAAGGCGACCAGGGCGGCGAAGGCGAGGAACCACGGCACCGCCTGGCGGGCGCCGACGAACAGCAACGCTCCGATCGGGCAGGTAAAGGCCCAGAGCCCGACCGCCGAGGAGGCCGCGAAACCGCCCAGGCTCCACTGCAGGGCGAACGGCAGCAGCAGGCTCATTAGCAGCTGGCTGGTCCGGAAGAGCCGGTAGCGGCGGGTGCGGGCGAAGGTGTAGAGGCTGGCCGCCGAGGCCAGCTGGTAGGCGAAGGGGATCGCCGCCGAGAGCCAGAGCCCCAGCACAGCGTAGGTCCCGACCCAGGCGAACGCCAGCGTCGGCATCAGGCTCGCCGACAGCACCAGCACCGACTTGCGAAGCCGCAGCTCCGCGCTGTCGGTCGGCAGGCTGCCGAGGTCGGTGAGCCGCCTCAGCCAGGTGGGCACGCAGCGAGCATATGCCTAGACCAGATCGCGCTGCTTCGCCTGCTCGAGCGCGAAGAGCTCGTGGACGAGCCTGATCGCAATCGAGCCCTCGCCCACCGCGGAGGCGACGCGATTCATCGATCCTTGGCGGACGTCGCCAGCCGCGAAGACGCCCGGCATGCTGGTCTCGAGCGAGAACGGGCTGCGTTCGAGCGGCCAGGTCCCTTCGCTTTCCGCCTCGGTCCCGGTGCAGATGAAGCCGCCGGGGCTCTTCGCGATCTCAGGCGGCAGCCATTCCGTGTTCGGGTCGGCGCCGATCATCAAGAAGAGGCCGTCGGAGGGGACCGCCTCAGCCTCGGCACCTCCCGAGCGCAGGATGAGGCTCTGCAGCCAACCGTCCTCGCCGCCGCCGCCGCCGACCACCTCGGTGTCGAGGCGGACCTCGACGTTGGGGGTTACTTCGATCTGGCGGATTAGGTAGTGGGACATGCTTTTCCCGAGCGAGTCGCCGCGGACGACGAGCGTCACCTTGCGGGCGAATTCGGCGAGGTTCAGAGCGGCCTGCCCGGCCGAGTTGGCGCCACCGACCACGTGCACCTCCTCGTCAACCGTCGTCGGCGCCTCGGCCGCCGGGCCGCCGTAGAAGACACCTGCCCCGACCATGGCCTCCAACTCCTCGATCCCGAGCCGTCGGTAGGTGGCGCCGGTGGCGAGGATGACCGCGGACGCGCTCACCTCGCCGCCATCGGAAAGGCTGATGTAGATGCGGTCGCCTTCGCGGCGGAGCCCGGTCGCGTCGTGCATGAAGGCGAACTTGGCGCCGAAAACCCAGGCCTGCTCGTAGGCGTTCTCTGCCAGCCGGCGCCCGCTGACGCCGCGGGGGAAGCCGAGGTAGTTGCGGATCAGCGAGCTCGAGGTCGCCTGCCCGCCGATGCCGCCGTCGTCGACGACAAGCGTGCGGAACCCCTCCGAGGCGCCGTAGACCGCGGCCGACAGGCCCGCCGGACCGCCGCCGACGATGGCTACGTCGAACTCTCGCCGCGCCGGGTCGATCGTGGCGCCGACGGCGCTCGCCAGCTCCAGCCTGCTCGGGTTGGGCAGGACCTCGCCGTCGGGAAAGACGACCAAGGGCAACGGCTCCCCCTCCCCCGTTTCCGCCAGCAGCGCCCGACCGTCGGCGGAATCGGCGAGGAGAAAGGCGTGGGGGACAGCGCAGCGGCCGAGGACTTCTTTCAGCTCCTGGGCGCGGCCGCCGATCCACGACTCGCTGACGATGCGGACGGTGTGGGGCGAGAGCCGCCGCGCATTCGCCCACTCGAGCAGGAAGGTCGAGACCGACTGGTGGAACAGCTCGTCGGGAGTCTTCGAGGGCCTGACCACGTAGTACTCGATCTGCCTGCGCGCCATCCCTTCGAAGATCTCTTCGGCGGTGTGCCCGTCGCCCCAGCTGCCCCACTCGATCAGCAGGCCCCGCTGAGCGTGCGCATGGAGTTCGCGCGCCCTGCCCAACAGCTCGCTCCCCGTCATCCCCTCGAACGACGGCGCGGCCAGAACCAGCGCCACGTCCTCCCCGGAGTCCTTCAGCGCCCGCAACTCCGCCAACGCCTCCTCGGCGGACGACCGGCAGACGATGCGATAGCTGCGCGAGTAGCGGTCGACCAGCTCGCGCTCGACCGCCCGCAGCGCCTCCCGGTCTTCGTCCACGGCAAATAGGACAGGGTTCACGTTCCGAAACTACCTGCGGCAAGCGAGGCCGGCAACCGCCGGCTGCGAAAGAGGCCCTGCTGGCAATCGGGGAGACAGGATTTGAACCTGCGACCGCTCGGCCCCCAGCCGAGTGCGCTACCAGACTGCGCCACTCCCCGTGGGGTTATTCATTTTGACGGATCGGCGGAACGGATGCCTATGGGAACGTCTGTTCGCCTGCATATCCTCCGGTTCATGAGGCGGTGCGGGCGCTGCAAGAGGGAGAAGCCGGTTGAGGAATTCGCTTGGCGCAGGCGAGCCCAGGGGCAGCGGGACAACTACTGCCGGCCATGCCGCGCCGAGTACAAGCAGGAGCATTACGCGGCGAACAAAGCCCGCTACATCGCTTCTGCCCGGCAGCGCAAGGTGGCGCTGGTCGAGGAACGGATGCAGTACCTGATCGCTTATCTCCTGGAGCATCCCTGCGTCGACTGCGGCGAGAGCGACCCCGTCGTGCTCGAGTTCGACCATCTACGCGACAAGAAGTTCTCGATCTCCGAGGGTCTGCAGGGTCGTCGCTGGCAGGACGTGCTCGACGAGATTGCAAAGTGCGAGGTCGTTTGTGCAAACTGTCATCGACGCCGCACCGCGAAGCGGGGCGGCTTCCGCCGCGCGGCGGTAGCTCAACGGTAGAGCCCCAGCCTTCCAAGCTGGTGACGCGGGTTCAAGTCCCGTCCGCCGCTCTCTTTCTTTAGGCCTACATGAACGGCTTCGCGGGGCATTGAGAAGGCGCCTCGTGCTGCCGATTAGAGGATCGATGCAGGCTGCGAATTCAGGGCGTGTCGACTTTGCTCGGCCATTCCGTGCAAAAGCGACATTCGCCGCTGCGCTGGCGGTGGTTGCCGCCTTGTTGCTCGTCGGCTGCGGTTCGGGCGACTCGGGCGCCACCGCGGATTCGAGCGCCTCAGGGTCGGCAGGTACTGGCTTCGTCGACTGGCCGATGTTCGGGCGGGTGCCGGCGCGGACGCATTATCTGCCGGACGAGAAGCGGGCGCTCGATCCACCGCTGAAGCAGGCCTGGTCGATCAACACGCACGCGCTGATCGAGTTTCCGCCGGCGATTCACGGGGGGGTCGCCTACGTGATCAACAAGTACGGGAACGGGAAGGCGGTGCGGCTGCGCGACCGCAAGGTCTTGTGGGAAATCAACGTGCGGCCGAGCGACAAAGGGAAGCCGAACTTCGTCACCGGGCCGGTCTACTACCGCGGCGCCATCTACGGGGCCTTCCTCACCGGCAACCTCGCCGCCGGCGACGCCAAGACGGGCAAGAAGCTCTGGGTCCGGCACCTGAACGGACACCTGGAATCCTCGCCGCTCGCAGTTGATGGGACGCTCTACGTCGGCACCGACACGACCAACGTGGTGGCGCTGCGCGCCACCGACGGGAAGACGCGCTGGAGCTTCAACGCCCCTGGGGCGATCAAAGCCAGCCCCAGCTACGACGACGGCAACGTCTTCGTCGCCGATTACCAGAGCTCGATGTTCGCGCTCGACGCGAAGACCGGCAAACCGGTCTGGCGGACCAACACGAGCAAGGTCCCGCCCTACGGGCAGGGCGGCTTCTTCTCCTCCCCCGCGATCGGCTTCGGCCGCGTCTACGCCGCCCGCGACGACGGCACCGTCTACGCCTTCGACGAGAAGACCGGCAAGGTGGAGTGGTCCTTCGACGCCGGCGGCTACGTCTACGGCTCCCCCGCCGTCGCCCAGGTCCCGGGCACCCCGCCAAGCGTCTACATCGGCGCCGAAAACGGCCGCTTCTTCGCCCTCGACGCCCGCACCGGTAAGCCCCGCTGGAGCTACGACGTCGGCGGCCCGATCCCCGGCACCGCCACCGTGATCGGCCACACCGTCTACACCTCGAGCTTCAAAACCCAGGAGACGACCGGCCTCGACGCCCGTACCGGCAAGCGCGTCTTCCACATCAAGCAGGCCGGCTACACGCCGATGGTCTCCGACGGCAAGCGCCTCTTCCTGGTCGGCTACTACGACCTGATCGGGCTGGAACCGCGCTAGCGGATCTGGCTCTGCGCCCGGCTGACCTCGAGGTCGAAGAGGCGGAAGTCAGCGCCGATGAGCGGCTGGGCGACGTTGTGGACCGGCGTCTCGCCGATCGTCCCGTCCGGCGAGCCGGCGTGGGCGTGGCCGTGGAGGACGAGGTCGGGACCGTGCTCGAGGATCGGGGCCGCCAGCCGGTCTGAGCCGAGGAAGACCCAGATCTCGCGCGGCTCCCCCTCCAGGGTCGCCTCGATCGGCGCGTAGTGGAGGAGGACGATCCGCAGCGGGCAGAGCGCCACCTCCCGCAGCCCCTCGTCGAGCGCTTCCACTTCTTCGGTCGCCTCACGGTAGACCGCCCGCAGCGAGGGCTCACCGAAGTCCGGCAGGTGGCGCGGCGCGAAGCCGCCGACGAAGCCCTTGACGCCGACGATCCCGACCTCGACCTCGCCGACCTCGCAGACGGCGGCGCGGCGGTCGAGCATCTCCACTCCGCCGGCCTGCAGCCGCTCGAGGATCGCCTCGGCTTGGTCGGCGTGCCAGTCGTGGTTGCCGAGCACGGCGTAGACGGGCGCCGCGGTCGCCGCCGCGGCTTCGCAGAGGATTTCCGCCTCCTCCAAGCGGCCGTGGCTGGTCAGGTCGCCGGCGACGAGGACGAGGTCGACGTCGTCGCCGAGCTGCGCGAAAGAGTCGACGATCGCCTCGCGGTTGGACTCGCGGCAGTGGATGTCGCCGGTCGCCGCGACCCGCAGCCGCCCCTCGCCGCCGGACACGCGCCCGTCACCATTGCTGGAAGCCATCGTCGCCTCCCTACCCGCCTCCCCTGCAGGCAAAAAGACGTGCGTTTAGGAGCAACCGCGCCGGGGCACGGAAAGGGAGGACATGGCCGAGGGACTGGGCAAGAACGAGGTCACCGCCGAGCTGACCGACAGCCTCAAGCGCTCGATCGCGGCGCTGGAGCGCCAGGAGATCCCCTACGTGCTGGGCGGCGGGCTCGGCTGCTGGGCCCGCGGCGGCCCGCCCTCCTCCAACGACATCGACCTGATGCTGAAGCCCGAGGACGCCGAGCGCGCCCAGGAAGCGCTGGCCGAAGCCGGCATGCGCCCGGAGACGCCGCCCGAGCAGTGGCTGCGCAAGGCCTGGGACGGCGACATCCTCATCGACCTGATCTACGAACCGTCCGGGATGACCATCGACGACGAGGTGATCGCCCGCGGCGAGGAGATGAGCGTCGAGGCGATGCAGATCCGGGTGATGGACCTTGACGACCTCCTCGTCACCAAGCTGCTCGCGCTCGACGAGCACAGCGCCGACTACCGCGACCTGATCCTGATCACCCGCTCCCTGCGCGAGCAGATCGACTGGGAGCAGCTGCGCGAGCGCACCGCCGCGAGCCCCTTCGCCCGCGCCTTCTTCGCCCTCGCCGACGGCCTCGAGATCAGCCCCGCGCTCGACGGAAGCCGTTCCGCCGCCTGATCGATCTAAAGTCGAAGGAATGATCGGGGAGGTTGCCGCAGGCTGGAAGCTGCTGGCCGCAGCCAAGGAAGGCTTTAACGCGCTGAAGAAGCTGCAGCCAGAGTACGGCCGTTTTTGGAAGAAGTTCGAAGCTGAGTTGAAGCCCGAAGCGCGAGATCTGCCCTGGTCCCGCCTCGAGTCACTCCGGGTCGACCCGGAATTTTGCGGGCAGGCATGCGGCCTGATCCGCGGCGACTCCCAAAAGCGCAAGCAGATGCGGGACCGGATCCGAGCCCTCGCCATCCCGCCCCCGGGTGGGCGATATGACGCAGACGAAATCGTCGAACGGGTGATGCGCGCGGCCAATGACAGTGCTGTCGCAGCGGCAAAGGAAGACCGCGACGTCACCGCCCAGCGCAGCAATCTGCTCGAAGGCGAGATTCGCGAGCTGCGAGAGGAAGTCGGGGAACTACGCGAGATCTTGGTGAAGTTGCAGCCCACTCCCCCTACCACTGGGGGCGCCCAGGCTCAGTTCGAGACCCGTCGCCCGCCCGAAGAGTTCGCCTACGAGAGCCTTCAGCTTCCAGTGCCGCAGCGAAATCGCGGGCGGGCGCTCGCTAGCCGCACCGAGAAACAGCTGCAGCGCATACTCAACCGGGACCCAGACATACAAGAGGCCCTGTCGAGCTTGAAACTGAAGGAAGGAGATCGTCGCTACATCCCGGACTTTGCCATTCGGGACAGTCAGGGGGTTAACTGGTTCGTCGAGGTAAAGGGAGATCACGTCTTGCAAGGAGCCGCCGGAAAGCAGCTACGGCGGTTGGCTGAGTTGACCCAGCGGGCCGGCCAGCAGCTACCCGGGGACTGGCGCTTTGCCGTTGTCACTCCCTCCTCCCTCGTCGGCGCGACCAGTTGGAGCGAGGTCCTCGCCAACGGCCCGGAGCTGTCCGACAGCTGAGCTTTACACCCGCCCCAACAGCTCGCGGTAGAAGGGCCTGAACCCGGCGCGCTCGTAGAGCCTCGTCGCCCCCTCGTTCGCCTCGACCACGCCGACCGCCCAGTGGCTGATGGCCTCGGCGCGGAGGCGCTCGCGGCAGGCCTCAATCAGCATCGTGCCGATGCCCTGGCCGCGGGCGGCCGCGGCGACGGCGAGCGTCTCCAGCTCCCCCACTCTCGGCCCGACGTCCCAGCTCGCCATCGAGGGCTTGACGCTGAGGATCGCGTAGCCGAGCGGCCTCCCCGCCCCCTCGGTGGGGACAGCGGCGAACATCCGCGCGCTCCCCTCACCCAGCCACTCGAGGTACTGCCCGCGCCGGTGCGCCCAGGCGGCCTCCCGCCTGCGCACCGGCCAGGCGCCCTCCACCACCTCGCCGTGAAACTCGACCAGCTCCTGGAAGAGATGGGCGACCCGGTCGACTTCCTCGACCGTCAGCTCTTCGACCCGGCAGCCGCCGCTCAACGATGGACGACCTCGAGCTTGAGCCCGTCAGGGTCGTGGAGGAAGACGGCGTAGTAGCCGGGCGTGTAGTCGTACTCGCGCGGTGGGCTCTCGATCTCGACACCCTCGTTCTCGGCCCAGGCCGCGACCCGGTCGACTGCCTGCCGATCCGGCGCCGCGATCGCAAGGTGGTGGAGGCCGAGCGCGTAGCGGTCGAACGCCTCACCCTCGCGCGCCTGCCGCTCACGCAGGCCGACCGCGCCGAGGGTGGCGCCACGACTCAGGTAGACGACCCGCTCGCCCCGCTCGCCCTCGATGTCGCCGACATCGGTGTAGCCGAGCGGTTCGAGCAGGCCGCGATAGAAAGGCAGGCTGCGCTCGAGTGAGGAAACAACAAGGTCGACGTGGTCAATCGAGCCCACGCCGACCTCTTACCCAGCAGTTCGAGCGGCTATCAGTGCCCGGAGCCGGGCCCGACCTGCGTCGTCAGCTGCACCTTCGGTTCGCCGGAGCCGATTTTCGCCGCTTTGACCGAGAACCGTAGGGTGCCCTTGCGCAACCCCGTGACCTTGGCGACGGCGAAGGTGGCGCTGCTGGTCTTCTTGACCTTCAGCTTGGCGATCTTCGGCCGACCGGCGGCGACGACTTTGCCTTTGACGATCAGCTTCAGGTGGCCGAGCTTGAAGACGTCGCTCGGGCTCGCCCAGCTGAGCGCGATCTGCAGCACTTTGGTCGAGGCGCCAACAGCGATCACGTGGGTCTTCGCCTGGCCCTGCTTCAGCAGGTCCTTGAATTCCCGCGGCGGCGTCTGGCAGGTCAGCGCAGCGCCGATTTTGTTCATCACCGGCTGCAGCTGGGTGTTGTCTTCGAGCTGGAAGACCTGGCCGCCAGTGTCGGTGGCGATTTTCTGCAGCCGCGCCCGGTCTTCTTCAAGCGTCAGACCGGTGCCGAAGCCGATCACGTAGGTCGGCACGTTGTGCGCGAGGTGCGCTTCGTTGTAGGTGCCTTCGTTGTGGCCGCCGTCGGTGAGAAAGATCCGCGCCTGCGCGCCGGGGTCGTCGGCGTCGGCCTTGGCGAAGGCCGAGTTGTAGTCGGTGGCGCCACTGTCGGCGTTGATGACCGCTTCGAGCGCGGTCTTCATCGCGACGCCGTTCGGCCCCACCGGCTCGGGCGGGAAGACGGTGCTGGCGGCGGGGGTTTCGAAGCCCGCCGAGCCGAACTCGACCGCGCCGAGCAGCGTCTTCGCCGGCAGCGTGTTGATCAGCAGTCCCATCGCCTGCACGCGCAGTCGGTTTTCGTCAGTAATTGCCATCGATCCCGAGTCGTCGACGATCGCCTCGATGTTCGTCTTCGGCGTGCAACCGGCCGACACGCCCGCAGCGCCAGTCGCCGCTCCGCTCGGCGCGGCGACCATCGCCGCCACGAGCAACGCCGCCATCGTCGCCGCCATCGAAATTCGCCAACTCCGCGTCATCCGTCTCCCCTTCTGCTCGATCAAGTCCGTAAGCGCAAACCTAGCCGCGCCGTCGGACCGCCGCAAGGGATCTAGAACGAGAGTCCGCCTGGGCGCCGCGGCTACTTGAGGCCGGCGAGGATCTCGCCGGCGGCGCGTTCGCCCGATTCGACGGCGCCGTTGAGGTAGCCCTGGAAGTCGATCGAGGTGTGCTCGCCGGCGAAGTGGCAGTTGCCTTCCGGTTCCCGCTCGACCCCCGAGAACTTCGTGTACTGGCCGACCTTCCAGTAGGAGTAGGAGCCCTTGGTCCACTGGTAGCCGGTCCAGTTGTCGATCGTCGCCCGGCCGTTCCAGCGCGAGGAGATGCCGGGCAGCACCGGCTCGATCTGTTTGAGGAACTGGGACGCCCGTTCGCTCGGCGTGCCGGTGCCGAAGCTGGCGCCGATCTTGCCGCCGGTGTAGTCGACCAGGATCCCGGCGGCGCCGGGCTGCGCCCGCGTCACCTCCCAAGTGTTCTGGTAGCCGGTGTCGGCGTAGGTCTCGCCGTTGCAGTCGAGGCTGTTCCAGAGCCGGTCTTTGAACTGCAGGTGGAGCTTGGAGTTGGTCCCCATCCCCATCTCCTCGATCGCGGTTTCCTTCAGCGAGGAGAAGCCGGCGCCGCTGTAGTCCAGGGTGCGCAGGATCGAGAACGGCAGCGCCAGGACGACGTGGTCGGCGACGACGGTTTCGGTGCTGAGGCCGGAGGCGAAGGCGAGCCGGTAGCTGCCGTCGGCGTTGCGGCGGATCGAGGTCAGCGCCCGTTCCTTGCTGATCTGCCCTTTCAGCTGCGCGGCGAGCAGCTTCGGGATCTGATCGTTGCCGCCCCGCACGTGGTACTTCTCGTTCGAGGGCCCGAAGATCCGCAGCTGGCCCTGCCCCGAGTAGCCGAGCAGGTAGAGCATGTTGAGTGAGCTCTGGACACTGGTCTCGGCGCCGTACTCGATGTTGTAGGCGACGTCGAGCAGCTGCCCGAGCTTCGATTTCAGTCCGCCCGGCACGTAAGCCTTGATCCAGTCGGCGATCGACATCGCGTCGAGTTCGCGGCCGCGTTCGGTCGAGAGGTTGTAGAGGGTCGGGTAGCTGGCGGCGGAGACGTCCTTGTGGATCTGCTGCCAGATGCCCTTGAGGTCGTTGGTCGCTTCTTCGAACGTGTAGGGCTTACCGTCGAAGTAGTAGAAGGCCTCGGTCCCGTTGGCCTCGGCAGCGAGCAGGTTGTCGAGTTCCAGGCCCAGTTCTTTCGAGAGTTTGCGAATTTCCGTGTGGCCCTGGTCGATCAGCTCGCCGCCGTGCTCGGCGATCTGGCCTTCGGCGAAGTCGCCGCGCCGGGTCCAGCAGCGGCCGCCGAGCCGGTCGGAGGCCTCATACAGCTGCACGTTGAGACCGCTCTGCTTGAGCCGGTAGGCGCAGGTGAGGCCCGCGAGGCCGCCACCGACCACGACCACCCGCGGCGCCGCCGCCGCCAGCGCCCGCGAGACCGGGCCGCTGAGCATCGCCGCCGCGGCAAGCCCGGCGCCGCCGGCCAGCAGCTCGCGCCGCCGCATCCCGGGACTGGGTTCGGCGAGAGCCTCCTCGGCGGAGGCTTCGCGCGCAGCGATCGCCGCGGCTTCCCCCAATCTCCTGGCTAGTGGAGTCCTCCCCCCCATCAGCAGGCACAGTCGCAGAGGCCTGCTCCAGAAGCAAGTGACGAAACGTCCACCTGAGTGGGCGCGGGTGGGACAGGTGGGGGTACGAGTCGGCCGAGTCGGTGGACGACCTCGACCGGCCCGCCTGTTAGAAGGCTCGCCGATGGAGGCCCACCGGTCATACGAGCGCTTCGAGCAGGGACACCGCGTCGCTGGCGGCGGCGAGCTTCCACATCACGCCCAGCTGGCGGCGGTGACGGTTGCGGTGATCGCCTGCTTCCTAGCGATCGCGACCTTCCTCTCCAACGAGGCGCTGAAAGAGGTGATCACCGGCGAGACCCACGGCGGCACCGCCTCCGCCCGCCTCGAGACCAACCGGGTGAGCATCGACATCGCCAGGGGCAATGCCACGCTGCTCCGCGTTCTCGGCGCCGGCATCCCTGCCAGATATCGCGCCGCCGCCAAAGCGCGAGAGCACGAGAGGCACCTGTTCGAGCACTTGCGCCCCGCCGATCGACACCTCGACGAAGAGATCGCCGCGCACCGCCACGAAGTCGACCACGCCAACACCAAGCACCTCGATTTCGAGCTAGCCGAGGTCGCCTTCGAGATCGGCATCGTCCTCGCCTCGATCTCGATCATCGCCCGCCGCCGCTGGCTCCTTGGCGCCGCAGGCGCGGCGGCCACCGCAGGCGTCATCCTGCTCCTAATCGGCCTGCTGCTCGTCTAACGGGGCACCTAGGACTCGAACCTAGAATCGCCGGTTTTGGAGACCGGTGCCTTAGCCAGTTTGGCCAGTGCCCCAGGGGGCGAATCCTACCGGCCGAAGTGCGGGCGGAGGGACTTGAACCCCCACGATCTCTCGATCACCAGGACCTAAACCTGGCGCGTCTGCCAAATTCCGCCACGCCCGCGTGGCTGGGCCGGCTGGCCCTTAACGCGCGGCCAACGGCGGCGCGTCGCTTCTGGATTCTATGATCGTGGCGTGGCGGTAGGAGAGGTCAGGCCCGGCTACGAACTGTGGCGGCCAAATCGGGAAAAAGGGAGCTCGGTTACGACCAAGTTCGTCGTCGTGCTGCTGCTGGTGGCGACGGCGGTGATCGCGGGGCTGATCACTATCGGCGGCTGGTCGCTCTTGAAGGGCGGCGGCGGGATGGGATTCGTCTGCGCGATCTACGCGCTCCTCTACGCCTTCTTCGCGATCATCGTCGCCCGCTGGAACCGCGGCGTGCTGCCGGTGGCGGCGGCGCTCTCGATGATCCTGGCGATCTTCTGCGCGGTCGGCGCCGAAAGCTGGTTCAACCGCGACCGCGCCGGCTTCGACGAAGCCGCCTTCAGCTCCTCGCTGATCGGGCTGCTGGTCGTGATCCTCGGTCTGCTGCAGATCGTCCTCATCGCCGCCGCCCTCTACGCCTTCAACCAGGAGTGGCACGTCGAGGAGGAGCGGCCGATCGGATCCGGCGAGGATTACGGCGCCGGCGCCTCCGGCCACCCGCAGCCGGCCTGATCGGCTCTATCGTTCTGACCCGAGCCGGAGTGGCGGAATTGGCATACGCGATCGACTCAAAATCGATTGCCCTTGCGGGCTTGTGGGTTCGAATCCCACCTCCGGCATCGTGAGCGCGGCTGACGGCGAGCTGCTTTGGGAGCCCTCGGCCGAGCTGGTCGAGCGCTCGCGGCTGCGTGAGTTCATGCGCTGGCTGGAGGCCGAGCGCGGCCTCGCCTTCGACGGCTACCACGAGCTCTGGCAGTGGTCGGTCGACGACCTCGACGGGTTCTGGACGGCGATCTGGGAGTTCTTCGAAGTGCGGGCCGACGGCGACCCCTCCCCCGTCCTCGCCTCGCGCGAGATGCCGGGCGCCAGCTGGTTCCCGAACACCTCGCTGAACTACGCCGAGCACGTCTTCGCCGGCAAGCGCGACGAGGAGGTGGCGATCCTCCACGCCTCCGAGCTGCGCGAGCTGGGCCAGCTGACTTGGGGCGAGTTGCGGACGCAGGTCGCGGCGGCGGCGGCGGGGCTGCGGGCACTCGGAGTCGGGCGCGGCGACCGCGTCGTCGCCTACATGCCGAACATCCCGGAGGCGATCGTCGCCTTCCTCGCCACCGCCTCGATCGGCGCCGTCTGGTCGAGCTGTTCGCCGGACTTCGGCCCCGCCAGCGTCGTCGACCGCTTCGCCCAGATCGAGCCCAAGGTCCTCTTCGCGGTCGACGGCTACCGCTACGGAGGCAAGGACTTCGACCGGCGCGAGGTGGTTGCGCGGCTGCAGGAGGAGATGCCGACGCTCGAGCGCACCGTTGTCCTTCCCTACCTCGACCCCGACCCGGACCTGGCGCCGCTCCGCGACGCGATGCGCTGGGAGGAGCTGCTCGCCGCCGGCGCGGGCGCCGAGCTGCGCTTCGACCGCGTCCCCTTCGACCACCCGCTCTGGGTCCTCTACTCCTCCGGCACCACCGGGCTGCCGAAGGCGATCGTCCAGGGCCAGGGCGGGATCCTGCTCGAGCACCTGAAGAAGCTCCACCTCCACGTCGACGCCCATCCCGGCGACCGCCTCTTCTGGTTCACGACGACCGGTTGGATGATGTGGAACTTCATCGTCTCCGGACTGTTGACCGAGGCGGCGATCGTCCTCTACGACGGCAACCCCGGCCATCCCGACATGGGCGCCCTCTGGGATTTGGCGGAGCGCGCCGGGGTGACGATGTTCGGGACCAGCGCCGCCTACATCGCCGCCTGCATGAAGGCCGGGGTCGAGCCTGGGAGGGGCCGCGACCTCAGCGCCCTGAAGGCGGTCGGCTCGACCGGCTCGCCGCTCTCGCCAGAGGGCTTCGACTGGATCTACGAGCACCTCGGCGCCGATACCTGGCTCTTCTCGACCAGCGGCGGCACCGACCTCTGCACCGCCTTCGTCGGCGGCGTCGCGACGCTGCCGGTCTACCGCGGCGAGCTGCAGGCGCGGGCGCTGGGGGCGGCGGTCGAGGCCTGGGACGAAGCGGGCGAGCCGGTGGTCGAGGAGGTCGGCGAGCTGGTCGTCACCGAGCCGATGCCCTCGATGCCGCTCTACCTCTGGGGCGACGAGGACGGCAGCCGCTACCGCGAGAGCTATTTCGAGATGTTCCCCGGGGTCTGGCGCCACGGTGACTGGCTGGAACTGACGCGGCGCGGCACCGCGGTCATCTACGGCCGCTCGGACTCGACGATAAACCGCGGCGGCATCCGCATGGGGACGAGCGAGATCTACCGGGCGGTGCTGGGGATCGACGCGGTCGTCGACGCGCTGGTGGTCGACGTGCCGCGGCCCGGGACCGACGGCTGGATGCCGCTGTTCGTGGTCCTGCGCGAGGGGGCGGAGCTGGACGAGGAGGTGCCGCGGGAGATCGCCCGGCGAGTGCGCGAGCAGTGCTCCCCCCGCCACGTCCCCGACGAGGTCTTCCAGATCGACGAGGTGCCGCGGACGCTCAGCGGCAAGGTTCTGGAGGTGCCGGTGAAGCGGATCCTGATGGGAACGCCGCCGGAGAAGGCGGCGAGCCGCGATTCGCTGGCGAACCCGGCCGCGCTCGACTACTTCGTCGCGATGGCGGGGCGGTTAGGCGTGCCGAGCGCCTCGGCCGACGGCTGAGCCAGTCGCTCGCCGAGCACCCTCGCCGTCGCTCGCAGCACCCCCAGCACGTGCTCGGGTTCGTAGCGGACCTGCTCGTGCGTGAAGCGCAGTGGGGTGAGGCCGGCGGCGGTATGGGTTTGATCGCGGAGACGGTCCCGGGCCTGCTCAGCCGGGGTGCGGTGATAGCGGAGGCCGTCGGTCTCGACGACCAGGCCGAGGTACGGCCAGTAGAAGTCGACTTCGAAGTCGTTGACGAACTGGGCGGTGAGCGGGGATGGCAGCCCGGCTTCGCGGGCGAGCGGCAGGAAGCGGCGTTCCAGCTCCTCTTTGGTGAGGCGGAAAGTACGGCGGTCGAGGATGAAGCGCAACTTGGCGGCGCCTGGCTCTCCGGCCCGGGCGACGAGCGCTTCGCGGAGCTGAGGCGGGTGCGCGAGGTTGTATTTGTCCGCCTCGTTGATCATCCGCTCCACGCCGGCGCGATCGAGGCGCAGAGACATGTCGATCAGGGTCCGGATCGGCGTGGTGACCGGGATGCCGTACTCGCGAGTCAGGTCGCGCTTGAGGTTGAGCGAAGGGCGGCGGTGAATCCGAATGCCAGGGCGACGCCGACGAGAAGAGCTGGGTAAGGAGACCTCCACCAAGCCGCGCTGCTCGTCCCCGATCCGCCAGAGAGCCGCGGCGCTGGAGTGGCTGAGGACAGCGCCGTCGCCGCAAGCGAGCACGGCCGCCATCCAGCACCCTTTATCGGTAAGGGAGGGTCGACCTACCGCATAAATACCGGGGCGAACCCGGTGGAGACGGCCGGACTCGATGCGCCGTTCGATCTCGCGGCGACTGAACCCAAGATCGAGCAACTGCTGGCGCGCCAGAACGTCATGCTGCTGCCGCGCGAGCTTCCATGCGGCACGAGATCGCTCCTTCTTCCCAACATCACCTCGCGACTGGTGAATCTTCCACCCCATACGGTGGAAAAGTCACCAAGCGTGCTCGACTCTCCCCCTACCCAGCCTGTTTTTGTAGCTCGGTGCGGCTAGACCATGCCGAGGCCGCCGCTGACGCCCAGGGTCTCCCCGGTGACGTACGAGGCGTCGTCGCTCGCGAGGAACGCAACGGCTGCGGCGACCTCGTCGGGCTGGCCCAGGCGGCCCATCTGGGTGCTGCTTTTCATCGTCTCGATGACTTTCTCGCCGATCTCGCCGAACTCCTTGGCGCCCATCAGCAGGGGGGTCTCGATCGGGCCGGGGGCGATTGCGTTGGCGGTGACGCCGTAGCGGGCGGCCTCGCGGGCGATCGCCTTGGTGAAGCCGATGACGCCGGCCTTGGCGGCGCTGTAGGCGGCCGAGCCCTTGGAGCCGACGCGGCCGGCCTCGGAGGCGATGTTGACGATGCGGCCGTAGCCGCGCTCCTGCATCCCCGGCAGCGCCGCGTGGGTGCAGTTCATGACCCCGCCGAGGTTGACGTCGAGCGTCTGCTGCCACTGCTCCGGGGTGACGTAGACGAAGAAGCCAAAGTTGTCCATGCCGGCATTGTTGACGAGGACGTGGAGGTCGCCGACGGCCGCGACCGCGCGGCGGGCGGTCTCGAGGTCGGTGACATCGAGCTCGACCGCGTGGCCGGCGATCTCGCCCGCCACCTTCTCCGCGCCCTCGAGGTTGAGGTCGCCGACCCAGACCTCGGCGCCCTCGGCCGCGAGCCGGGCAGCGGTCGCGGCGCCGATCCCGCTGGCGCCGCCGGTGACCAGCGCCCTTTTGCCCTCGAGCCTCATTGCCGCGGGAGCATAAACTGCGCGACCCAACCCCCGTGATCCCCAATAGTTGACTACCTCAGATTTTTGAGCCCCTCAAGCGAAACGATCCCGATCATCGGCGGCACCGGCGCCCTCGGCGCCGGCTTGGCACGGCGCTGGGCGCAGGCGGGCGCGGCGGTCGTGCTCGGTTCCCGTGATGCCGGGCGGGCCGAGGAGGCGGCGGCCAAGGTGCGTGAGGCGGTCCCGGACGCCGACGTCACCGGCCTTCAGAACGAGGAGGCGGCGGCCAGGGGGGAGATCGTCTTCCTCACCGTCCCCTTCCGCGCCCAGTCGGAGAACCTCAACAACCTGCGGGAGGCGCTGCGGCCCGGCCAGATCCTCGTCGATTGCACCGTCCCCCTCGCCGCCGCGGTCAGCGGCAAAGCGACCCGCTCGCTCGGCGTCTGGCAGGGCTCGGCCGCGCAGCAGGCGCAGGAGATGGTGCCCAAGGGCGTCACCGTCGTCTCCGCCCTGCACACCGTCGGCGCCCCCACCCTGGCCGACCTCGACGCCGAACTCGGCGAGGACATCCTCGTCTGCGGCGACAAAAAGGCGGACAAGGCGCGGGTGGCGCGGCTGATCGAACAGATCCCCGGCCTGCGCGCGGTCAACGCGGGCGCGTTGGAGATGGCCCGGATCGTCGAGCAGCTGACCCCGATGCTGATCTCGGTCAACACCCGCTACAAGGTCCACGCGGGGATCCGCCTCACGGGCCTGCCCGAGGGCGACCACTGGTCGTGACGGCTCCACCTTTGGAGTCTCGGCAAGTGAGAGCTCCGATTCGGGAGCTCCTTTAGTGAAGGTCGCGCTCCTGGCGGGCGGCACCGGCGGCGCCAAACTCGCGGCCGGGATGCAGGAGGAGCTTGGTCCCGACCTGGCGGTGATCGCCAACACCGGCGACGACGTCGAGGCGCTCGGGGTCCACGTCTCCCCCGACCCGGACCTCGTCACTTACTGGCTGAGCGGCGAAATCGACGCCGAGCGCGGCTGGGGAATCGCAGGCGACGACTTCGTCGTCTTCAACCGCCTCAAGCAGCTCGGCGCCCCGAGCTGGTTCGGCCTCTCCGACCGCGACCTCGCCACCTGCCTCTACCGGCGCCAGTTCCTCGATGACGGCGGCCGACCGACCGACGCCCAGGCCCAGATCGCCCGCGGGCTCGGGGTCGAGGCGCGGGTGCTGCCGATGTGCGACACGCCGATCCGCACGCAGGTGATGACCCCGGGCGGACAGCGCGGGCTGCAGGAGTACCTGATCCTCGACGGCGGCCAGCTGCAGGTCGTCGGGGTCCAGCTGGAGGGGATCGAGGCGGCGGAGCCGACGCCGGAGGTGCTGGAATCGCTGCGCGACGCCGAGGTGATCATCATCGGCCCGTCCAACCCGGTGATCAGCATCGGCCCGATCCTCGCCGTCCCCGGCCTGCGCGAGGCGATCGCCACCTCCCCCGCCCCCGTCGTCGCGGTCAGCCCCTACGTCGCCGGCGCCGTCGTCAAGGGACCAACCGACCACTTCATGGAAGGCCTCGGCCGCCCGACCACCGCCGCCGGGGTCGCCTCGCTGTACGCGGGGCTGATCGACGCGATGGTGGTCGACGAGGGCGACCCCGATCCGCCCCCGGCGGAGATCCCCACCCTGATGGCACCGACGCTGATGGACAGCGCCGCGGCCCGGGCACGGCTGGCGCGGATCGTGCTCGACTACGCCGCTACGCTCGGCCCTTGAACGCGATCGCGGTACTTCCGGTGAAGCGATTCGGCGCCGCCAAGCAGCGCATGGCCGCCGGGATCACGGGCGGGCAGCGGCGCGACCTCGCCGAGGCGATGGTCGCCGACGTGCTGGAGGCGATCGGCCACGCCCGGGCGATCGAGCGGACGATCGTCGTCACCGGCGACCCGATCGCCCAGGAGCTGGCGGCGACTGCGGGCGCCGAGGTCGTGCCCGACCCCGAGGACGCCGGGCACGTGCAGGCGGCGCTCGCCGGCATCGCCCGCGCCGAAGCCGACGGGGCCGAGCGGGTGGTGCTGCTGGCCGGCGACTGCCCGCTGCTCGATCCGCGCGAGCTCGACCGACTGCTCACCGGCGTCCCCGGCAACTACGTCGGCGTCGTCCCCGACCGCCACGGCACCGGCACCAATGCGCTCCTGCTCAGCCCGCCGAACGCGATCGTCCCGGCCTTCGGCGAGGGCAGCCGCGATCGCCACGTCGAGGCGGCGCGCCAGGCGGGCGTCCCGTTCGGCCTCGAGGAGCTGCCCTCGATCGAACTCGACCTCGACACCCCCGCCGACGTGATCGCGCTGACCCGCGAGCTGGAGAAGCGGCCGGGCCGGGCGAAGCGGACGGCGAAGGCCCTGGGGATATGAACGCGCGGTTCCTTATGGACGAAATACGTCCGAAAGGAACCACGCGATGAGGCAGCTGCACGTCTTCGGGATCGAGGGCATACCCGAGGTGCGCGAGGGGGATCGGGTCGGCGAGTTGATTGCCGAGCGGGCGGAGCTGCAGGAGGGCGACGTTGTCGTGGTCTCGCAGAAGATCGTCTCGAAGGCAGAGGGGCGGGTGGTGCGACTGGATTCAGTGACTCCATCGGTGCGGGCGCGCGAGTTGGCGGAGAGGCTGGGTAGGGAGGCGGAGCTCGTGGAGCTGGTGCTCTCCGAGAGCCGCGAGGTCCTGCGGGAAGAGCGGGTGCTGATCACGGAAACGAAGCACGGGTTCGTCTGCGCCAACGCCGGGATCGACAGCTCGAACCTGCCGGACGACGGGACCGTTTGCCTGTTGCCGGAGGATCCGGATGCTTCGGCGCGGAAGATCAGAGCTGAACTAGGAGGAGCTGCGGTCGTGATCGCCGACAGCTTCGGGCGCGCCTGGCGCCTAGGTCAGGCGGAGGTCGCGATTGGCTGCGCCGGACTGCAGCCGCTGGACGATTGGCGCGGTCGGCGGGATGCGAGCGGCCGGGAGCTGAGTGCAACGGTGATCGCGATCGCCGATGAGGTTGCAGCTGGCGCGGATCTCGTTCGGGAGAAGAGCGAGGGGGTGCCGGTGGTGGTGGTGCGCGGTCTTGACCGTCATGTCGGCACGGAGGACGGCCCCGGCGCCGCCGCCCTCCGCCGCCCTCCCGAAGAGGATCTCTTCAGATAGGTCTAGTCGCGGTCCTTACCCACCGCGTCCTTGACCTTGTCGGCAGCGCCCTCGACTCCGTCCTTGACGGCGCCCGTCGCCTTGTCGACCTTGCCTTCGCGCTTGAGGTCGTCGTCACCCGTCAGGCTCCCGGCGGCCTCCTTCAGGCGTCCCTTGGCGTCGTCCTTGTTGCGAATGTCGTCGCTCATGCATCCCTTCCCGTGGCTTACGTGATTGCCACTCCGCTACCCGAACCCGCCCCCGAGCGAACTGCATCAGATTTCCTACCTGCCAGAGGGGAAATCTGATGCAGTTCGGCTAGGCGACCTGGAGGACGGCGGCGCCTCGGAAGGCGCCGGCGCGGAGGTCCTCGAGGGCCTTGTTGGCCTGGGCCAGGGGGTAGACGGTGACCTCGGTCTCGACAGGGACCGTTGGCGCCAGGGCGATGAACTGGTTGCCGTCTTCGCGGGTGAGATTGGCGACGGAGCCGAGGGTGCGCTCCTCCCAGAGGTCGGCGTAGGAGAAGGACGGGATGTCGCTCATGTGGATGCCGGCGCTGATGATCCGCGCGCCCTTGGCGCTCGCCCGCAGCGCCGCCGTCATCAGCGCCCCGACGGGGGCGAAGACGATCGCGCCGTCGAGCTCGTCCGGCGGCCGCTCCTCCGAGCCGCCCGCCCACTCGGCGCCGAGGCCGCGCGCAAACGCCTGCGTCTCCGCATCGCCCTCACGGGTGAAGGCGAAGACGCGCCGGCCTTCGTGGACCGCCACCTGGCAGAGGATGTGGGCGGCGGCACCGAAGCCGTAAAAGCCGATCCGCTCCGCCTCGCCGACCAGCCGCAGCGCCCGGTAGCCGATCAGCCCGGCGCAGAGCAGCGGCGCCGCCTGCAGGTCCGGATAGCCGTCCGGAATCGGGAAGCAGTAACGGGCGTCGGCCGCGGCCACCTCGGCGTAACCGCCGTCGATGTCGTAGCCGGTGAACCTGGCGTGGTCGCAGAGGTTCTCGCGGCCGCTGCGGCAGTAGCGGCACTCGCCGTCGGTCCAGCCGAGCCAGGGAACGCCGACGCGGTCGCCGGGCGCGAACCGCTCCACCTTCTCCCCCAGCTCGCGAACGATGCCGACGATCTGGTGACCCGGCACCAGCGGCAGCTTCGGCTCGGCGAGCTCGCCATCGAGGATGTGGAGGTCGGTGCGGCAGACGCCGCAGGCGCCCACGTCGAGCAGGACCTGACCGGGACCGGCGCTCGGCTCGGGCAGGTCGGCCGGCCGGAGTGGCTCACCCTGCCTCTCCAGCACCATCGCCCGCATCGACGGTCAGGCTGCCGCGGGAGCGGGCTCGTAGGTCTCGATGATCTCGTACAACGTCGTCCGCTGCGCCGGTTCGCGCCCCGCCGCCCGCGCCGCCTCGATCAGCTGCGCTGGCTCCAGCCGCACCCCGTGCTGGGAGCCGGCCATCCGCGAGATGTTCTCCTCCATCAGCGTTCCGCCGAGGTCGTTGACGCCCCAACGCAGAGCCTCGGTCGCCCCCTCCAGCCCCATCTTCACCCAGCTCGCCTGCATGTTGGTGACGATGCGGCCGAGGGCGAGGCGGAAGGCGGCGGTGTGCTTGAGGTTCTCGCCGATCGAGATCTCCTCGATCCCGTGCGTGCGCCCGAGCATCGTGTTGAACGGGATGAAGGAGAGCGGGACGAACTCGGTGATCCCGCCGGTCCGCTCCTGTAGAGCGCGGATCACCCGCATGTGGCGGGCGAGCTCGCGCGGCTCCTCGATGTGGCCGAACATCACCGTCGAAGTCGAGCGCAGGCCGGCGCGGTGGGAAGCTTCGATGATCTCGACCCAGCGGTCGGCGGGGAGCTTGTTTGGTGAGATCCGCTGCCGAACCCCATCGTCGAGCACCTCGGCCGCGGTCCCCGGCGTCGAGCCGAGCCCGCACTCGAGCAGGTACTCGAAGACCTCGAGCGGCTGTTTGCCGGAACGCTCGCACGCCCAGTTGATCTCCATCGGCGAGTAGGCGTGCAGGTGCAGCTGCGGCGCCGTCTCCTTCGCCAGTCGCAGCCAGCGGCCGTACTCCTCCAGGGTCAGGTCGGGATGGATGCCGCCCTGCATGCAGAGCTCGGTGGCGCCGAAGGCGACGGCTTCTTCCACCCGCGCCGCGAAGTCCTCGGGCGAGACTTCGTAGGCGTCGGGCGACCGCTTTCCCTGTCCGAACCCGCAGAAGGCGCAGCCGACCACGCAGACGTTGGTGAAGTTGATGTTGCGGTTGACGACGAAGGTGACCCGATCCCCCGCCAGCTCCTCGCGCAGCTCATCGGCAGCGATCCGCATCTCCTCGATCACCTCGGGGCGGGTCTCGGCGAACAGCGCCGTCAGCTCGTCCTCGGAGAGCTCATTGCCCTCGCGCCCCTTCGCGATCGCCTTCCCCGCCAAGTCTGGCGAGATCGACTCTTCCGACTTCCGGCCCGAGCCTTTCCGCGGGATGAACGACCAGTACTTCAGCTTGATCACGTCGAGGACCCCCTGCTCCATCCACTCGGGATCCATGTACTGCGGATAGACGCAGAGGCGCTCGGTCAGCGCATAGCCCCTGGGCGCCAGCTCCTTGCGCACCTGATGCGGCGAGGGGAACGGCTCCTCGGGTGAGATGTGATCGCCATTGGCGCTGAGACCACCGAGGTCGGTCGCGCCTGCCTCCACCAGCTCAGGCCACCAATCGGACAGATTCGGCGGCACTTGGACACCAACATCGGGCATCAAGCGTTTGCACTCCCCGATCAGGCGCTTGATCTCCTCGATCCCTACTGGATTTGCCCAAGTCGGCAAGGGGGCCGGGGGTACCCCCTCCAGACACCCCTCGCTATGGCTCGGGGTTGAGTGTCTGGAGGGGGTACCCCCGGCCCCCTCCCACCGGAGGCGTGCAGATTGATTTGCGATCTCCGCGACCTCGGCGCCGTAATAGCGCGGGTGGGGAACGAAGTTCTGGAGGATCACCTCTTGGAGGTGACCGTGACGGGCGTGGCTGGCGGCGAGAGCTTCGAGGGATTCGACGCGCGACTCTTCGCTCTCGCCGACGCCGACGAGGATGCCGCTCGTGAAAGGGATCTTCAGCTCCCCGGCCGCTTCGATGGTTGCCAGCCGCGCAGCCGGATGCTTGGTCGGAGATCCCGCGTGGACGGTATCCATCAGGCGCTCGTCCACCGACTCCAGCATCAGTCCCTGCGAAGCCGTGACCTCGCGGAGACGCACAAGGTCGTCCTTGCCGAGGACGCCAAGGTTCGTGTGGGGCAGCATCCCGCGCTCCATCGCCCGGTCGCAGGCCCAGACGACGTAGCTGGTGAAGTCCTCGTGGCCCCAGGTCTTCAGGCGCTCGGCGACCACCGGGTTGACCTCCGGACGCTCGCCGGTGAGCACCAGCAGCTCCTTGGCGTTCCGTTTCAGCGCCTCGTCGAGCTGACGTTCGACGTCCTCGGGCGCGTGGACGTGGGCCTGGTGGGTGGCGAAGGCGCAGTACTTGCAGTAGCACTGGCAGGTCCGGGAGAGGGAGAGGGTGTAGTTGCGGGAGAAGGTGACCCGGCGCACGCCGCCCAAGCTACTGCACCGGCCCCGCGGGCACGCCTGGCGGGGACCGCGCCCTGAAAGCAAAAGCGCCGCCCGGAGGGGCGGCGCTTTTGAAGGTCTAGGTGGTTCTGCCTCAGTCGGCGGGTTTGTCGCTGGTCGGGGTCGCCCGTTTGGGGACCGGCGGCCGCACGTGCTCCGGCGGTTCGGTCGGCGGCAGGCCGCCCGGCTCGAGAACAAAGCGGTAGACAGCCGCGGCCAGTAGCGAGCCGACGATCGGGCCGACGAGGAAAGGCCAGACGTCGCCCCAGGTGTTGCCGACGAGGGCCGGGCCGAACCAGCGGGCCGGGTTGAAGCCGGCGCCGGTCAGCGGGCCGCCGACCATGACGATGAAGCCCAGGGTGGTGCCGATCGCCAGCGGCGCCCACTCCTTGAAGCTCTTCTCCGAGTAGACCGCGGTGAGGATGACGAGGACGAGGACGAAGGTCCCGATCATCTCGACGATCGAGCCGCGGAAGTTACTGCCGAGCAGGGCGCTCACTTCGAGCGCGCCGTAATGGGTGGCGCGACCCTCGTCGAGCAGCAGCCCCTTGGCCAGCAGGGCGCCGAGGACGCCGCCGGAGAGCTGGGCCAGCATGTAGATCACCCCGTCGAGCGGGCGAATGCGGCGGATCACCAGCGCTGCCAGCGTTACCGCGGGGTTGAAGTGCCCGCCGCTGACGACGCCGAACATGACGATCAGGCCGAAGAGCAGAAATGCGTGGACGAGGCCGACGACGGCGAAGTCGGAGCCGAACTGGGCTTGACCGCCGGTCGAGACGTAAAGGATGACGACGCTGCAGATGAAGAAGACCAGCAGCAGCGTGCCGATCAACTCAGCCAGATATGCGGCTAGACCTCGTTCCTGCACTTTTCCTCCTCGATTCCCGTGGATCAGGTAAGCGGCGGCAGTGTACTCACAATCGCTGGATGAAATAGCTTCCCCGGTCGCATGAGATGGGCTGTCGCGCTGCTGGCGGCCGCTCTCGCGCTCGCCGGCTGCGCCGGCTGCGGGGGAAGCGGCGCGGAACCGGGCGCGCCGAAAGGCGCGACGCTCGTGCTCGATTTCGTCCCCAACGCGGTCCACAGCGGCATCTACGCCGCCGCGGCCAAAGGCTTCTACCGCGAGGCCGGCGTCGACCTCGAGGTGCAGCCGCCCGGCGAATCGACCGACGCCCCGAAGTTGCTCGGAGCCGGCAAGGTCGAGTTCGCGATCCTCGACATCCACGACCTCGGGATCGCTCGCGAGAAGGGCATCCCCCTCGTCGGCGTGATGCCGATCGTGCAGCGCCCGCTCGCCGCCGTGATCGCCCGCGGCGAGGCCGGGATCGGCAGCCCCCGCGAGCTCGAGGGCCGGCGGGTCGGCGTCTCCGGCCTGCCCTCCGACGAAGCCGTCGTCGACTCCGAGGTCGAAGCCGACGGCGGCGACCCGGCCGCGGTCGACGAGGTGACGATCGGCTTCACCGCCGTCCCCTCGCTGGCTGCCGGCAAGGTCGACGCCGCCACCGGCTTCTGGAACGCCGAGGCCGTGGCGCTGCGCGAACAGGGCGTCCCGATCCGCGTCTTCAAAGTCGACCGGTTCGGCGCCCCGCCCTACCCCGAGCTCGTCCTCTGCACCTCCGAGAAGCTGCTGAAGAGCGACCCCGACCTGGTCGACGCCGTCGTCTCCGCGACCGGCCGCGGCTACCAGCTGACTGAGGCCCACCCCGACCAGGCCCTCGGCGACCTGCTCGCGGCCAACAAGAGCCTCGGTCTCGACCGCGCCGAACAGGAGGCCCAGCTGAAGGTCCTGCTGCCGGCGCTCCACCCCAAGCCTTTCGATACGAAGGTGCTCGACGAATGGGCCGCCTGGGATCTCCAGCACCACCTGCTGGAAGAACCGCTCGACGTCGAAACGGCGTTCGCTACGGGCTGAGCAGCTTCGCCGCGAGGTCCGGCAGTTCGCGCGCCATCCGCGAGCGCGGCACGACCAGGTCCACTCCGGCCGCTTCGGCAGCTTCCCTGGTCCCGACGTCGACGTGGGAGTAGTAGCCGAGCACCGGCATCCCCAGGCCGACCAGCGCCTCGGGGTTCTCGACGTCGAGGTCGGCGACGATCAGGTCTTTGCCGTCCCAGGTCGTTTCCTCGATCGCCGGAGCGGTCGTCACCTCGTGCCCGGCCGCGCTCAGTTGCGCCTCGACCTTGGAGCCGAGCATGAGGTCGGTGGAGATGCTGAGGACGCGCGCCATGCCGCTTCTCTACCCAGCCGGCGCTAGAGCGAGCGGCGCTGGCGAAACTCTTCGCGGACGCTCTCCGGCCGGCCCCACATCTGCACGACCTCCGAACGGCCCTCTCGGACCTCGGCTACCCGCAGCTCGCCCTTCACCCCGGCGGCGTCGAGCCTCTCGAGCACGGCGGCGACGGTCTCCGCCGCGGCGGCGTGGCCGAAGCTGTGGGCGACGAGGAGGCGCCAATGCCAGCCTTCCTGCGGGTGCTGGTAGACCTGCGCGTTGACCTGGCTCACCGCGACCGCGGTGTCGACGTACTGCGAGGCGTCCTCGATCCGCATGTCGACCTCGAGATCGGTCCAGTCGGGAGGCAGGGTGTCGAGGATCTGCTGGAAGCTGGTCGCCAGGGCCACGGACCAAGCCTAGCTAGCCGAAGAAGACCTGGAACAGCAGGAAGACGTTGAGGGCGATGATCAGGCTCGCCAGCACGCCCGCCAGCGCGCTCAGCCAGCGCGGGTTGACCATGTCCCCCATAACTTCCTTGTTCGCCGCGATCGCCAGCAGCGGCACCAGGGCGAAGGGGATGCCGAAGGAGAGGACGACCTGGCTGCCGACCAGGGCGTCGGTCGGGTCGAGGCCGATCGCGAGGACGAAGAGGGCCGGCGCCAGGGTGATCGCCCGACGAGCGAACAAGGGGATCTGGCGCTCGATGAAGCCCTGCATCACCACCTGTCCCGCCATCGTCCCGACCGAGGAGGAGGCGAAGCCGGAGGCGAGCAGGGCGATCCCGAAGACCATCGCGGCGCGGTCGGAGACCAGCTGCTGCAGCCCTTCGTAAGCGCCGTCGATCGAGTCGACGCCGGTCAGGCCGCTGGTGTGGAAGAGCGCGGCGGCGACGATCATCATCGAGAGGTTGACGAGGCCGGCAAGCGAGAGGGCGATCACCACGTCGACTTTCTCGAAGCCGAGGATGCGCTTGCGCTCGGCGCTGTTGCGGCCGACGATCCGCCGCTGGGTCAGGGCCGAGTGCAGGTAGACGACGTGCGGCATCACCGTCGCGCCGATGATCCCAGTGGCGAGCAGCAGGCTCTCGGTACCGGCGAAGCCGGGGACGACGAGGTGCTTGGCGATTTCGCCGCCGTCGGGGCCGGAGTCGAAGAGCTCGAAGACGAAGGAGGCGACGACGACGCCGACGAGGACGGTGATCCCCGCCTCGAGCCGGCGGTAGCCCATCTGCTGCAGGCCGAGGATCGTGAAGGCGCCGATCCCGGCGACGATCCCGGCCGGGAAGAGGGGGATCCCGAAGAGCAGGTTGAGGCCGAGGGCGGCACCGACGACCTCGGCGATGTCGGTCGCCATCGCCACCAACTCAGCCTGCAGCCAGAGGCCGATCGAGGTACGGCGGCTGAAGCGCTCGCGGCAGAGCTCGGCGAGGTTCTTGCCGGTGGCGATCCCCAGCTTCGCCGACTGGGTCTGGACCAGCATCGCGATCAGGTTGGCTGAGAGCACGACCCAGAGCAGCAGGTAGCCGAACTTGGCGCCGCCGGCGATGTTGGTGGCGAAGTTGCCGGGGTCGATGTAGGCGACGGCGGCGATGAAGGCGGGGCCGAGGAAGGGCCAGAGGCGGCGGACGCCGCGGTGGTGCCCGTCAAGCGAGCGGTAGGCAGCGGCGGCAACCGCCGCCTCGCCGGGGAGGACGTTCTCGGGTCCGACCCCCCGCGCCCGCAGCTCCTCGACGACCGCCTCGCCCGGTGGCGGCGCCGGCTTCACGCGCTGCCCCAGGTCGGCGGCACCAGGTCGGGGCCGGGGATCGGGGTCCCGTGCGGGTCATGGCGAGGTTCGCCGAGCTTCGCCGCGATCAGCGCCTCGAGCTCCTCGGAGATGTAGTGCTCGAGGATCTCGGCCTCCTCGTGGACGCGATCCTCGGGCATGCCGAGCGCCTCGGAGAGGTAGGCCTCGATCAGGCGGTGGTGGCGGATCACCTCCAGCGCGACCTTCTCCCCCGCCGGGGTCAGACTGACGCCCTTGTAGGGCAGGTAGTCGACGAGGCCGAGCTCGGCGAGCTTCTTCAACATGGAGGTCGCGGTAGCCGGCGTGACTTCCAGCCGCTGCGCGACCTCGCCGTTCAAGACGAGCCCGTCGCGCTCCTGCGAGATCGCGTAGATCGTCTTCGCATAGTCCTCTATCGCCTGAGAGTTAGACACGTCTAAATCGGGAGTTTGACATATCTAAAAGACGGATCCCCGACCCGCCCTAAGATCAAGGTAGATGGCCGTAATGGTTGAGCTCGATGGGCAGTACCGCCAGCTGCGCGAGGAGTGCGGCCTGCTCGACCGCTCCGAGCGGGGCAAGCTGCTGGTCAGCGGCGCCGAGGCCGCCGACTATCTGCAGGGGCAGCTGACCAACGACGTCGAGGCGATCGGCCCCGGCGAGGGCGGCTACGCGGCACTGCTCGACCGTAAGGGGCACATGCAGGGGGACATGCGGGTGCTGCGGCCGGGTGATGGGCCCGACCTCCTGCTCGACACCGAGCCCGAGGCGCTCGAGGCGGTGCGGCGGCACCTGGCCATGTACAAGATCGGCCGCGAGGTCGACGTCGTCGACGTCACCACCGAGCGGGCGCTGCTCTCGCTGATCGGCCCGCGCGCGGTCGAGATCGCAGGCTCGCCGGCGCTGCCGGAGAACTTCTGCGAGGAGGTGACGATCGCCGGGGCGCCGGTGCTCGCAGTCGGCACCGCCACCGGGATCGACCTGCTCTTCGCGGCCGAGGCGCGCGAGCAGGTCACCGCGGCGTTGCTCGCCGCCGGCGCCGCCGAGGTCTCCCCCGAGGCGGTCGAGATCCTGCGGATCGAGGCCGGCCGCCCCCGCTTCGGCGCCGAGATGGGGACCGAGACGATGCCCGCCGAGGCCGGGATCGTCGAGCAAGCGATCAGCTTCACCAAGGGCTGCTACATCGGCCAGGAGACGGTCGCCCGCCTCCACTACAAGGGCAAGCCGAACCGCCACCTGCGGGGGCTGAAGCTGAGCGGGGCGGCAGCGCGGCCCGGCGACCCGGTTCTGCTCGGCGAGAAAGAGGTCGGCAGGCTCGGCAGCGCCGGGGTCTCCCCCGCCTTCGGGCCGATCGGCCTGGCGATTTTGCGGCGCGAGGCCGAGCCGGGCGCCACCGTCACCGTAGGTGAAGATGGCGTTACGGCTGAAGTAACCGCCCTCCCCTTCGGTTAGATTCAGCGCCGATGGGGCCCGGGAGAGCTAGAGCATTCGCGGTCGCCGCCCTGGTCGGCGCCGCCCTCGTCGTCGGCTGCGGCGAATCGCGCCACGCCAACGAGCAGCGGCCCCAGGTCTCGACCAGGGTCAGCATCACGATCAACCCGCACGAACTGATCGTGCAGCCGACGAAGGTCGGGGTCGAAGCGGTGCGGACCCAGGAAATCCCTCAGAACGAGGACCACCCGGCGCCACCGATCAAGACCAAGGCGCCGCTCGACCTGACGGTCGTCGCCGCCAACCAGACCGCCAAGGACACGAAGCTGAAGATCACCGGCACCAAGAACGGCGAATCGGACACGATCTACGCCCACAGCCCCGGCACCTTCGGCTTCAACCTCCCCGCCGGCGACTACACGATCACCGCCGTCGGCATGCCGGAGGCGCGGCCCGCCCACCTAACGGTGGGCAGCTACCGCGCCTCCTCGCAAAACGCCGTCCTGCTGCCTTAGCTGGCAGTCAGCGCGGCTAGTCGATCCAGAGCGGGATCTGGCCTCCCTCGACGAATCCGAAGTCCTGGAAGCCCTTCAGTGTGTAGTTGCCTGTGTGCGTGACCGGGATCGGTTCGAACGCGTTCGCGCCGCAAAACGCCGCCGGACCGATTGTGCTCAACCCGTTGAACGTCGCGTTGACTGTCGCGAGGATGTCGGGAGGAGCAACGCCGGGTGTGTTGTGGTAGATGCCGGCCGGCACCGGGCCCTGCGGGCCGACGTCGTATGTGCATGTCGAGACGTTGGCCGCGTGTTTGGCGGCGTTTTCGTAGATGTGGATTTCCAACTGCTGGCCCGCCGGGCAGTTCAGCCATGCCTGCATCCGCCCTGTGGTCGGCATCTGGATCCCTGTGGTTGTCGGTTTGCTGACCCCGAACAGGTAGTCGCAGCCGTTGGTTGTGATTGTCACCGGTAGCGCGCCAGGCTGCGAAATGCAATTGGCATAGATCGGCTTCAGTGTGACCGGGTCGGTCGGGCCCATGATTGTGCCGTTCAGGTCCGATGTGCCGCATTCGACGTTGCGGGCGCCGATGTCGAAGGTGGCGCCGGGGCCCTGCTGGCCTGTGACAAACGCCGGGTATTCCGCGGCTGTCAGCGCACCTGTTTCGGCGTGTGCGGCCGAAGCCATGACGGCGAGCACTGCCGCCGCGCTGATCGCGACGCTGAGCGCCTTGAGTAGACGAGTCATCGATTCTTCCTTCCCTTGAACTTGTGAGTTCCCAGATGGGAATCAACAAGTTTTAAAGGGTTCAGGCGTTTTGCACAAATTTATTTGGGTATTGGCTTCAGTTGCGTCTCGTGCGAGTCCGCTGCAAGCGGCGTTTCAGGACGGCTGTTCCGTCTGGGCGGCGCGTCAGCCTGAATGGCATGACGATCGCACTTGTACTTGCCGTTCTCGTAATCGCCGTCCTCGCCTATCTGCTGGCGACCCGAGAGACCGAGCCGCAGGAGCAGCCCGACCTCGCTCCGGCGATCCAGGAGGCCGCGCACGAAGCCACCTCGCGGGCGATGGACAACCTGCTGAAGATGAACGAGGAGCTGCGCAAACGGGAGGCCGAGACCGCAAGCGAGACGCTCGACAAGCGACAGGCGGAGATCCGCACCCTCGCCGAGCGGATCGCCAAAGGGCAGGAACGGATCGAGGCGCAGGTTCGCAGCCGCGGCGAAGCCGACCTGCAGACGAAAACCCTGCTCGAACAGATGGGGCAGACGATCGGCAACCTCAACAACGAGACCGCCGGGCTGAAGAAGGCGCTGCGCCAGCCGCAGACCCGCGGCCAGTGGGGCGAGCTGCAACTGCGCCGCTGCATCGAGATCGCCGGCATGACTGAGCACGTCGACTTCGAGCTGCAAACGACGCTGCGGACCGAAGAGGGGCGGCTGCGGCCCGACGCGCGCTTCCTGCTGCCAGAGGGGCGCAGCTTCGTCGCCGACTCGAAGGTGCCACTCGACGCCTTCCTCGACGCCCAGGAGTCCGAGGTGGAATCGGAGCGCCGCACGCACCTGGAGCGGCACGCGCGGCAGGCACGCGAGCACGTCCGCAGCCTCAGCTCGAAGGACTACCAGGGGCAGTTCAACCCAGGCGAGACGCCAGACCTGGTGATCTGCTTCATCCCCAACGAGCCAGCCCTGCACGCCGCCTTCGCCGCCGACCCCGAGCTCTTCGACTACGCGCTCGAGCGCAACGTGCTGCTCGTCTCCCCCACCTCGCTGATCGGGCTGCTGCGAACGATGGAGCTCGGCTGGCGCCAGGAGCGGATGGTCGCCGAGGCGGCCGAGATCGCCAGCGCCGCCGGCACCCTGCACGCCCGCTTCTCGAAGTTCCTCAGCGATTTCGACACGGTCGGCAACCGACTTTCCTCGGCGACGAAGGCTTACAACTCGGCGGTCGGCTCGATGGAGGGCCGCCTGCTGCCGCAGCTGCGCAAGGTCGAGGGTCTCGGCGTCGCGCCGGGCAAAGAGATCGAGGCGCCCGAGCCGATCGAGGCGACGGTGCGCGAGATCACCGCCCCGGAGCTGCGCGAGGCAGCCGCCCAGCCGCCCGAGGCCGAAGCAGCCTAGAGACGGCTTCCCGGGCGCTTAACTAGGATTCGGCGCCCGACACACGACCGCGGAGGAGCCGGTTTTGGCCGTTGACACCAGTGCGATTGCGAAGTTGGACGTAGAGCCCGGCACGCTGCCGGAGACGATGGCGGCGTGGGTGATCCGCCAGGAGCGCGAGGGCGAGCCGAAAGACGCCTTCCAGCTCGAGCAGATCGAGGTCCCCGAGCCCGGCGCCTTCGAGGTGATCGTGCGGGTGATGGCGGCTGGCGTCAACTTCAACAACGTCTGGGCTTCACTCGGCGAGCCGGTCTCGATCTTCGGCTACGGCGACCACCCCGAGTTCGGCCACCACATCGGCGGCTCCGACGCCTCCGGCATCGTCTGGAAAGTCGGCGAGGGCGTCACCCGCTGGAAAGTCGGCGACGAGGTCGTGATCCACTGCAACCAGGCCTCCTACGAGGACGTCGAGGTCCACGGGCTCGACCCGATGGCGGCGCCGAGCCAGCGGATCTGGGGCTACGAGACGACCTGGGGCTCCTTCGCCCAGTTCACCAAAGTGCAGGCGCAGCAGCTGCTGCCGAAGCCGCGCAATCTCTCCTGGGTCGACTCCTCCTCCTACGGCCTCACCTACTTCACCGCCTACCGGATGCTGATGGACCAGTGCAACCTGCAGGCCGGCCACAACGTCCTCATCTGGGGTGCGGCCGGCGGCCTCGGCGTCTTCGCCGTCCAGCTCTGCAAAGCCGCCGGCGCCAACGCGGTCGGCGTCGTCTCCTCCGACGAGAAGGGCGAGCTGATCAAGAAACTCGGCGCCGTCGACTACGTCAACCGCAACGAGTTCCGCGAGATGATGCGGACCGACGACAACCTCACCGACCCGGCTGCTGACAAGGAGCGCTTCAAGGGCTCGCGCGCCTTCGCCAAGCGGGTCAAAGAGATCCTCGGCGACGCCCCCGACATCGTCTTCGAGCACGTCGGCCGGGCGACCTTCCCGACCTCGGTCTTCACCGTCAAGCCGTTCGGCAAGGTCGTCAT
>Ga0070685_10000143_pt1 | contig 46310 bp, 73 predicted proteins | sample KBSS13LmetaG_FD_65651 | JGI IMG/M metagenome (GOLD analysis project Ga0070685, IMG submission 65651) | Switchgrass rhizosphere microbial communities from Kellogg Biological Station, Michigan, USA - KBS S1-3L metaG | ecosystem: Host-associated > Plants > Roots > Rhizosphere ...
CACGCCCTGTGATCCACCTCGCATCCTTGTACCATGCACGCCATGGCGCCTCAGCCCTGCGCTTGGCGTCATAGGCCCTGTTGCTGGCCCTGCGTCCTGCTGACTTAGGCACGGGCATGCTCCTCCCAGAACGTCTCGACCACATGGCGGGCCTGCTGCACCGCCTTGCCCTCGAGCACGCCATCTTTGAGCGCCAGGCGCAGCCCCTGCAGGGCAGCCATCCACAACGGCCGTGCCCTGGGCAGGCTGTCATAGGCGATCAGCGCCTCGTAGCGCTGCACCAGCAGATCCCAGAACTCCTCGTGCTCGTGGCAGTCGTTGAGCTCCTCGTTAAGCTCCATGTGGTGGCTGGCCGTGGTGCGATTCCGCCCGCCGAAAGCGCTGGCAACGTCCTCCTGGCTGCGTCCGCACACCAGGTGGACCAGCGCCATCGCCACGGTGCGGGCATGGGCCAGCCGGCGGGCGCCGCGCTTGCGGCCCCGCACGAGGAGCGCCTCCACGCCGAAGGCCTCATCGACGATGTGACTGGCCAGCTTGGCGAGCCGCTCGGTCGACAACGCCGTGCCGGGATAGACCGGCGCCAGCGGCGCAGCCTCGACTTCATCGACCTCGATGTCGGGCCGGATGGCGACCGCCCTGCGCAGGGTAAAAACCTCAGCCACGTTTGGCCCCTTTCGGATCCTTGAGCGTGAACGCTCGCTGAAACAGGAAGCCCTCATTCGGCCGTCCGAGCCATGCGACGAGAATGGCGTTGTCGGATAAGTCGCACTTCGGCACGAACACGGTGGCCTCGGCGAGCGTGTACGCCTCGATCATCCGCTTGGCCTTTTTGGCGATCTCTTCGGGATGTCCGACCGCGCCGTTGATGTCGGCATGGACCTGCACGCAGATGCGGTTGAACTCCTCCTTCGAGACGACCTTGAGGGCGTGTTCCATGCCATAGCGGAATCGGCGCCAGAAGCTCGGCGAGCGCGAAAGCGCCGCCGCCTGAACTTGGGCGGCTTCATGCGGCGTCAGCGCCGGCGAGGCCTTGAGGTTGGCGGGGGCGATCTGCGGTTTCATGGCTAGCCAGCGGCCTCCGCTGCAGCGGGGGCCTCAGCGCCGTTCACCGGGCGGAGGCGGTCCAGGATGGCTTGCGCGCGGATGGCGTAACCGCTGCCGGCGCGCTCATCGACCAAGCGGCGGAGGCAGGCGACCTCCTCGGCTGCGAATCGGATCGGATCCTCGCCTGGAACGGCGGAGGCAACGCGGCCCTCGATCGCGATCAGGAACGTCGTGTCGCCATCCATGTCGTCGATGCGGGAGGGCTGGATGGCCGAAGACTGAGCCGCTGCTTCGCCGAGTTTCTCACGAACGGCCTGCATGCCCGTGGCAACTTGGTCGACGCGATCACGGTTCACAAACCGGTCGGTGATGCCCTCGTAGGCCTCCCGGGCTTCGTCGGCGGCGAGCTGCGCGGCCTTCAGGTCGTTGGCGTCCACATCGGCCTGTTTGCGGCTCAGGAACGCTCGGGCGCCGACCTTAGCCAGCTTGGCATTGGCGCGCTCCCACGCCTCGCGGGCTTCGTCGAGTTGCTGCTGGCTGGCTGTGTTTGGGGTCATGGGTCTCTCGGTTTTGAGGTTGAACGCTACGGGTGCTGAGCCGCCCTCAGGCGGTCGATCGTGTCCTTGAGGCCGCGCGGATCCGCAAAGCCGAAATTGCCCGTCGCGAGCAATACCTCCACGGGCGCCAGCGGACCGCGATACCCGAACTCGTCTGGGCGTGCGCCCAGCCGCTTTTGCGACCACACGCCGTCGAGGGCGTAGCGCTTCACGGCGGTAGCCCAATCCATGGGATCGTCCGACGGCTTGGCCTGTGGCGCCGCTGTGGGCTGTCCCGCTCGATGCTCGGTCTGCGCCATGTCGACGAGATCCGGGGGCAGGAAATGCTCGAAGCGGCGCTGCTTCAGCCAGCGGTGCAGGCCGGGAACGTACTGGTCAGCGGTTTTTGCGACGAAGCGGCGCGCGGCTTCGACGATCGCAGGCGCGGAACCTGTCTTCGCCGATCTGCGCAACTGGTCCAGGCAGTCGGATTTTGAGGCAGACCGTTCCTTGCCTAACGCTGGCCACAGCGACCACAGGCGATCGAACGATTCCAGGATCTCGGTATCGTCCTCGCCTTTTGGCTTTTTCGTTGAAGGTGCGTCAGGCTTGTCGGGTTTCTTACCCGACGAAGAACGTGAATCCTTCGTGTAACCTTCGTGTTCTTTATGTGCCGGAACGCAGGTTCCGGATGGGTCCGGAACCTGCGTTCCGGATGGGTCCGGAACCTGCGTTCCGGCTGAAACCTGATTTGAGCCGGAATGCAGCTTCCGGCTCAACTCGCGTTTTTGAGCCGGAACATCTTTCCGGCTCCCCACTACCCGTTGTGGTTCGGACCGGTCGAAGTGCAGCACATAATGTGTCTGCCAACCGCTCCCTGTGCGCACGACGTTGCGGGAGATGAGCTTGTCGTCGTCGGCCAATTCCTTGAGATATTTCCGCGCGGTGCGGTCCGTCATGTCGGAATCGCGGGCCAGCATCACCTGGTCGATGATGCAAAGCCCGGTGTGGATGTTGTGCGCCTCGCCGAGGTTCAGCAGCAGGCATTTCTTGTAGGGGCCGACGCCATGAATGTCCTGCGCCCAGTGGATTCCCTTCACGCTCATGCGAACAGGTCCTCCGTGTCTGTGGCGCGCCCGGGCACGGCGGAGAAGCCGACTTTCTGGTCCATGATGGCGTTGGCGCCGATGTCGCAGAACAGGTCCACACGCTTGAGCGGACCGCCGCGGTTCTTCACGAAGTTGGCTTCCAGGATGTAGCGTTTGGCTGTCGCCTCCGCCTGCCGCTTCTCGTCGAACTCCTCGCCGCGCTGACGGGCCTGGTCGTCGTAATAGGCCTGCCGGTACAGCGTCACGATGGTGTGCGCGTCCTCCTCCAGGCGGCCGCTCTCGCGAATGTCCGAGATCAGCGGGCGCTTGTCCGGCCGGCTCTCCACACTGCGGTTGAGCTGCGCCAGCGCCACGACGGGAAGTTTCAGTTCGGCTGCCATCTCCATGAGCCCGTTGGAGATTTCGCCTAGCTCTAGGTGGCGGTCCTTGCCGGCCTTGTCGGGATAGATCTTGCCGATGTGGTCAACGACGACGAGGCGCAGTTCGACGCCGGTCCGCTGGGCCGTGAGGCGCGTGCGGCGGGCGCCGAGGCGGATCTGCGAGATGCTCCGCCCCTGCTTGTCGTTCCACCAGATCGGGTACTTCTTGCAGATCGCCTTGGCGGTCTCGAAGCGCTCTTTGAGCTCGCCCTGCAGGAGGCGGGCGTCATAGTCGGAATACCACGGATTCACCCTGCGGCTCTCCGCGGGCCTGCACACACGGTAGGCCTCGGCGCTCGCCATACGGTGCAGCACCTGCAGGTTCTGCATCTCCAGCTCGTCCAGGAGGCCACCCTCGCCGCGGCTAGCGACGTTGCGAAGCAGCGCTGTCACGAAGGCGGTTTTGCCCATCCCCGTGCGCGCGGGGACCAGTGTGAGAGCGCCCGACGGCAGGCCACCGCTCACGCGGTCGAAGTCCTCAATGCCTGTCTCGACGCGTTCCAGGCGCTCTTCGCTGATACCTTCGCCGGAGACGGTCCCATTCCCGCCATCCTCGGCGCCGGCGAGATCCGCCAGGGCGACCTCGCACCGGTGGACGACCTCGGCCACGTTCACTGTCGTCGCCAGTTCCTTGCGGGTCGCGTCGAGCACGCTAAGGGCGCGGCGCCGTGCCCGGCGGGAAAGCAGGATCTCGATCGCCGCTAGCGCCTCGGGCAGCGTGCAGAACCGCGCCTCGGCCTGCTTGATGACGGAGAAGGCTTTCTTGTCGTCCCACTGGAGTTCGCGCAGGTGCCGTCCGACCGACAACCTGGTCACCGCCCCCTTCTCCCGGGCCTCAAGCGTGGCTTCCCAGATGGCGGCGAGATCAGGGTCGTCGAAGTCGTCGGGCTGTGGCAGGCGCAATGCCGCCTCCCAGAAGTCCTTTACGAGGAACCCGGCGGATACCACGGCCATTTCGGCCGCCAGGTCGGGCGATGTGCTGCGCTCACCTGACATCAATCACCCCCGCCACGAAGTCGCGGTTGGCCTTCAGCCAGGCGAGATCCTTGTCGAGCCCGTCATACGCCGGCCGCTCCGCCTCAGCGGCGGCACGCTGCTCGACCGATAGTTCGCCACGCTGGTAGCGACGGTAGATGTCTTCGGCCTGTGTCTGGCGGGCGTCGATGAAACGCTTCTGGATGCGGTCGAAGCGCGCGAACAGCCGCAGCACATCCAGCATGCGGCCCAGCCGCGCTCCGGCCAGGTCGACCCCATAGGCCTTCAGGAACAGGCTGAAGGCGTGGGCCAGCGCCGCGCCGGCGGCGGCCTGCTCGCCGGTCTGGGCCAGCGGGACGAAGGCTTCCAGCTCTGGCGCGAAGTCGTCGGTCAGCAGGCTCCGCAGCTGCACCTCAAGGGGTACGCACCTGTCGTGTGCCGCGCAGCGCGGGCATTCGTAGGGCTGATGAGGCGGGGGGCGTTCGGTGTCAGCCATGGGCAATCTCCACGGCTTCCCGACTCATAGCGCTCCGAGGGTTTGCACAACCCGCAGAGGGGGGCCGCTCCACAGGGCACTCACAGGTTTCGCGGGCGTCGAACTTTCCCGCCTCATTGCCCCACGACTCCCACCCCCGCCTGGTCTCGCGGCTGAAAATGTCGGCCCGGCGCAATGCCTTAGGCGCAAGACGTTCCGCGGCCTCGTAAGCCTGATCGGGCTTGCGCGAATGCTCCCTGCGGGGGCCCTCGACGACGGTACGCACATTCTTGGCAAAGGTCGGCTCGCCGATTTTGGCGATGAGGAACGGCTCGGAAGCGCAGCGGAGCGCGTAACCGGTCCCGAAGGCCAGCTTTCCCGACGCGCCCCGCTTCGCCCACACTCCGGACGTCACGAACGTGAACCGCCATGCGTCCAGAACTTCGAAGGCCTGACGCAGCATCGGGTGCGTGGCCCACAGCCACAGGATGCAGCTGGGTGCCGCCAGCTGCTGCACTGGCAGCGCCTTGATGTCGTCGAGGCTCATGCACTGGTAGTGCGCGACCGGATTCTTGATCTCGCCCTTTACGGAGCGGTTGAAGAACCGCCAGCCCGGGTCGATCATGATCAGGTCAAAGGCGAGCGGCTGCAGAGGCGCAAAGCTGGTGATGGTCATCGGCCAGCCCTCGCGATGGAATGTCGCTCCAGCGCCAGCTTGGCCCGGTCCGGGGTGATGCCGGCGGCTGCAGCCAAGCGCTCGACCCGGTCTGGCGCCGCGTTCCTGTCTGGCCTGGCCTTGCCGCGATCTCCAAGGACCCGGCCGTCGAACGTACCGCCGTCGGCAAGCATTGGCGGCCTGCCCCGCTTGCGCTTCGGCTGGCTGGCCTTGGCGATCGCGCGCTCCTCGCGTGCCTCGACAGACAGGCGCGGGCCCTTCTGCCTGATCATGCCGTGGCGGAGAAAGCCGATCGCCTTCTCACGCAGCGCCGGCGCCCAGCACAGGCCGCAGGTGGCGCAGCACTCGGAGTCCTTGCTCTGAGCCGGGCACATGACCAGGCGCGAATCCGGCCCCTCCACCACGACGGCGCGTGCGGGCCCGGGCTCGGCGCCAGAGAGCCGGATGGCGAACCGCTCCCAGTTCTCATTGGCGAGCTGGGCTACGGCCTGCCCGATCGCGCGCTCGTTGGGCTCGGCCGCCATCGGGCTGCAGGACGTGTAACCGAACACGTGCAGCGCCGGGAAATCCTCGAGCCAGCCCCGCCACGCGGCGACGTATTGCTCGGAGAAGAAATCGCCGAGGGTGTGCAGGCGGATGAGGAAGCCGCCCGGGTACTGCCGCTGCAGGACGCCGAGTTCATGGTCGAGGGCGACGAACAGCCTGGTCCCGGTCCACGCGTCGTTCCTGCGCGCGAAGGGCATCGTGTTGCCATAGCAGCCGCTCCACATGCGGCAGCTGCGCGGGCACGTGCGCCGTTCTTCCAGGGTGAGGTGGTAGATCGGGAAGCCCTTCATCGGCCCCTTCAGCACCACCTTGCCCAGCTTTGGGTTGTTGTGGCCGGACACGAGGATCCGCTCGTCGTCGTCCGGGTGCGCCACCGACTTCGGGAAGATGCTGCGTCCCTCGATCACGGCGGGGTGATCGTCGCGCAAGCCCACGACCTCGTCGGGGCGCGCCTCGGGTGTGTCGAAGCGGCGGAGCGTGTGGTTGTGGTCGGCGTCGAGCAGCCTCATCGATGCCGCTCCGTCCACAAATTGATCGGCGGCCACGACGTGCCGAGGATGCGGACGTAGATCTTGCCTCCGGCGTTGAGAGTGGCGAGCTGCTGCGGCGTCGGTTCGAAGGCCGCCACCATGGCCGGCACATTCTGCGGCAACCCGCCTGGTGGCCTGAGGATTGCGACCTCATCCCGGATGCACAGCGGTGTGTACTCCGGCTGATCCTTGGCGAGTTCGCGGGTGTAGCCCTCGATGCGGACGGGTCTCATGCCGCTCTCCCAAGCAGCGGCACGCCGGCGTCCTCGCAGGCCGCGACCACATCGTCGAGCGAGCGACACAGGAACCACGGCGCGCCGATCGCGTGGCACCAGTCGCGCCAGCTCGCCTGGTCCGTGGAGAGCCGTCCCTTCGTGGACTTGAGCTCGATCCAGATGAACCGCCCATTCGGGCACAGGATCAGCACGTCGGCGGCGCCGGGCTTCACGCCCATGGCCTTGAGGATGGCCGCGATTACGGGGTTGCGCTTCTCACCGTTCGGGATGTGGAGCCAGCGATAGTCTTCCGGCAGCGCCCAATCGAGGAAGGCCGCGACCGTGATCTGCAGGCCTTGCTCGGGGCGTTGAATGGGTGCGGGTCTCTCCCCGCCTGTCACGCCTGAAATGAGGTGGCGTCCCCCCTCCATCGGCCGGCAGATGGATGCCCTACTCGTCCGCTCAGCCGCACCAGCCTCAGCTCCAGCCTGGCGTTTACCCCCGCGCAGGCCAGAATTCCGGGTTCGCTTTGCTACAGGTGCGACCTCATCACGAACTTTCGCTTGGGATTCGGTGGCGGCTTCACGCGCAGGCTCGATCACGCGCACGCGGCCAAGGGCCACCTGCTCGTCGAGCCATTCCTGGGTGAAGCCGCCCGTCATGGTCAGGCGCCCGCGTGCTGTTCGCGGGTGGCGGCGTATTCGAAGATGCTGCCTGGGATGCCGGCGGCCTTGCGGAACGCCTCCTCCATCTTGTGGTGGCGTTCCTTCTGACCGTCGTCGAGTTCCTTGGTGGCGCGGTCAGCCTGGCGCCGCAGACGGTGCTGCTTGAGGAGCGTGTTCAGCTCTTTCGTCGGATAGCCGGCGTCCACCAGCTTGTCGCGCGCCTCGCCGATGACGGCCTTGGCGGACTTGATCTTCTCCTTGAACGGCTCGGCCTTGAGGCGCAGTTGTTCCTGGATCTGTTCGACCTCGTCGTCCTGCCGATCGGCCAGTTCGAAGAACTCGTCGAGCGTCTCGCCGTTCGGCTCCCATCCCGAGTTGTCACCCAGGCCGCGCGAGGCGCTCTCCCGCGCCAGCTTCGCTGGACCATCGGGTCCGCCCTGGTCGAAGTCGTCGTCGTGGTCGACGCCGTTGCCCTTCGCCTTCCCATTGCCTTTGGCGGGCTTGCCCCCGCCCTCCTTCTTCGCCCTAGCCATCACCGTCTCTCCGTTGTGCGCGCCTCGTGGCGCTGTGATCCGCGCCTGTGGCGCGGGGAAATGGACAGCACCGACCGGGTGGACCCTCGTGCCCGGCGGGGGACGTGGGGGGACTAGATCGCCGAGCCTTCGGCCCGGTCGGTGCTGCTCCGCCTGCCGGTGGTTTCGGACACCGGCGCTTGGATCTGATTGTGGTCTGGCCCCCGCTAACCCCGTGGAGCCGTCGGCAAAGTCAGGCCCTTGCGGGCTGTGTTTCGGAGGAAGCGGCGGCCCTCTTTGCGGCCAACCAGTCGCCATAGAGGTCCTCAGCCTTGATGCCGGTGGCCTCTTCGATCCGCTCGAAAGTGTCCTTCCCGACCTCGGGATCCCCGGCGAGGACGCGGTAGATCAGCGACCTGGCGCAGGCACAGTCCTTGGCGAAGGCGGTGATGGAATATCGTGGGTCATCGACCCGGCGGGCGGCAATGAAGCGGCGGATATGGCTGTCAGGGTGTTCGGCGGTGGCTTCCATGCGCTGGTTTATGTCCCATTAATCGGGACGGCGTCAACAGTGCAGAAACCCGATTAGCGGTACATGGAAAGTGTCCCGGATACCGTATCACTTCCGGCATGCCAAAGAAGCGTAAGCGTATGCACTTTTTGAAGGAGTGGATGGAGTTCCGGGGAAACATCTCCATCCGGAAACTTCACCTCAGAATCGAGCACGAGCCTGGCGAGGCCCTCATCTCGACGTCCGCCCTTGGCCGCATCGTCAGCGGCGAGAACCAGTCAATGGATCCGGAGGTGCTGTTTGCCCTGGCAGAGGCGCTCGACTGCGGGCCTGAGGACATCCTCACGGTGAACCCGCTGAAGGAGCCCGAGGTCGTGGATCTGATGGCGGCCATCCGCAAGATCCGCGAGATGAACGACCCAGCCATAATCAAGCAGGCCACAAGGAACGTTTTGGCTGTGGCCTAGCGCGGCATCTCGGCGGCGACATTGTGGAAGGTGGGCTCAGAACTGGCGCTCGAGTGCCACTGCAGATAGTTCCACCCGACGAACGCCGCTGCGCCCGACATCAAAAGAATTGCCACGCCTAATCCGCCAAGCCTGTCGGCCCTGCGCCGGCGGGCCTCGTCCTGGGCAGATGCCCAGGCGATCAGCCAGCCATACATGGCGATCAGGAACGCGATCACCGCCAGCAGAGCGATAATCACAAGCATCAGGTCAACAATCATGGGGCCCCCGCTTTTGGCCATTGAAGCTGGCTGGAATCGCGTTCGGGAACGAACCGATTAACGGCACAGAAACGCTCGGCCGGGGGACCGAAATGGTTCCTTCCTACCCACTTTTCCACATGCCTGTCCCGATTTTCGGTTCGCACCCCGTTGACAGTGTCCCGGTGAATGGGACATGTAGCGGCGTCACACGGAGAGGGACATGCACGCCGAGATCATCGATTTCCGCCCCGCTGGGGCACGGACCAAGGCCACAAAACGGGGGCTCCGGCCACGCAATGTGGTCGCCTGGACGGACCCTGAGACGGGCGCCGAGTGGTCCGACCTGGTGGTCGAGTTCGTCTACGCCCGGCTGGGCACAGCGTTGTGCCACGGGTGCTTCGGCCGCATGGCCCGGGACGGCGGGTTCAAGATCGAGGCGCGCCCGCTGCCGATCGACCAGCTGACGATCACAGGCCACCTGCCGGAGGCCGCGTGACACACCAATTCGTTCACCCGTTCTGCAAAGCTTGCGGCTGGCGCAAGGGCGGCGTCGACAGCTGGGACGGCCAAGCCTGCAAGTGCGGTCTGTCTGAACCGGCGATGCCGTACGTCGCCTATTCGGGGGCGCCGCACGACGGTGACACGGCCCACCGCCGCGGATGGGCGCTTAGCGACAACCCATGGCCGACAGGCACGGCCGGCCACAGGAATTGGGTCGATGACTGGAGGTTTCGTCACCTTCAGACGGCTTGCGCGGCCGACGCGCCAGGCGGACGCCTCCGCCCCACAGAAACAACTAGAGCCGCGGAGTTCGCCCGATGATCACGCCAAAGAATTCAGGAGTGTTTCATGACTACGACGGCCTCGCTATCAAACGGGCCTCGCGCGGCGGCTACATCATCGCCGACCTGGATGGCGAACCGGTGTTTGCGGCGGCCGACGACGTGGCGCTGATCGAGTTCTTTGCGGAACAGCTGGTCCTGCCATCACCCACAAAGCCCGGCCCCACGGTCGCCGCGCTGAAGCTCGACGAGGACGCCTTCCTGTGGCGCGACAAGGCCGAGGCGGCCATGAAACAGCTCGGTGCTGTGCAAGAGCAGCTGATGCCGTTGGCGGACCTCTGCATCGCTCTCCGTGACGAACCGGACAACGACACGGTTGCCTTCCGAGCCATGCCTGAGGGCATCAAAGCTTCCGGCGGCTACGGCGGCGGCGCCTACGCCGACGTTCTACTCGGCCACCTGCGCGACCTTCTCCGCGCCGCCGGACTGTTCACCGAAGAGATGCAGGCCCGTCCCCCCAACCCAGGGCCTGACGCGAAGCCGCCGGAGGCTGAACCACCAGTACCTCCGGCGGTGGAGCGCGCAGAACATCAGCCCCTTCCGTCCCCCCCGACCCCCGGGGCTGATGCGAAGCCGGAGGGGGAAACCCCTCCGGTGGAGCGCGTCGAAACAGCAGCCTCCATCGTGACCCTTGGGGCTGCGGGAGCTTTCGCCCCTCAGGTCGAACCACGCGCACCTGACGCCATCGACGAGGGGATCATCTGATGCTCGGCACACCGCTCGGAAAGCTAGTGGCCGCGCTCGGCGTGGCTGTGGTCCTCGGGGGCGTCCTCCTTTTCATCATGTGGCCGCGATGATCCAGCTGCTCGGCATCGGCTTGGTGGGCGCGGCCTACGCCCTGTGGCGCCAAGGCCAGCGCATCAACGCCCTCGAGGCCAGCCTCGCCCGTGTGGACGGTCACCTGCGCCAGCGTATCGACGAGGTGGAAACCGCGCTCAACCCCAACCGTCCGGGCGGAGCCGCCGATGCCTGAGCGCCACGCTTACTTTTCCGCCCGCCGGCCCGGCGTGACCTTCGCCCTGTACTTGGCCGCGTTCCTAGTGGCCGGCGTGGTCCTGGGTGTGGCGAGCTACCTCCTGAGCGGAGGGCCGCTGTGAATGGCCGCGCCACGCGCCACCACCCGACGCCGCAGGCCTGAGTCAGTCCAGGAAGCGCTGCCTTTCGTGCTGCCCGAGGGCGTGCACATCGGCCTTCCGCAGGACACATACTTCGGCAGCCGGGCCATCGGCTCCAGCGACCTCGACACGCTGGCGACCGACGCCCACAGCTGGTGGTACGGCTCGCCATTCAACGCCGACCGCGGTGACCGCAAGAAGCGGGATGTGGCCAAGACCTTCGGCTCGGCGCTCCACGCCCTGATCCTCGAGGGCGAGGACGCGTACACCACGCGCTTCGTGGTCCAGCCCGACGAGGACAGCGCCCGCTATGCGAAGGGCATCGACCAGGTGCGGCAGCTCCTCATCGACAAAGGCGTGCGTTTCGGTCGGGGCGACTTGTTCCACCCGCCCACGCTCGACCGCTTGGTGCGCGGCGCCGGCCTGCAGAACCGCGTCTGGGAGATCCGCAACGCCGACTATCTGGCCGCCCGGAAGAAGGGCCTCGACGTCATCACGGAGGACGAGGACCGGCGCCTGCGCCACATGTCCTACCTCGTTTCCTCGCACGACGACCTCCGCGTGCTCAAAGGCGGCATGGCCGAGGTCAGCGTCCTGTGGCGGGATCCGCGCCGGCCGGGCGTGCTGAAGCGGGCGCGCTTCGACAAGCTTCTCCCGCCCGTATCTCGGACCGCCCTGGCGCACGCCATCGACCTGAAGTCCTTCGGCAACGTCCGCGACAAGTCCGTGGACGAGGCGACCTTCGACGCGATCGCTGACTACAGTTACGACCTGCAGGCCGAACACTACCGCGAGGCATTCGAGGCCGCGCGTGAGTTCGTCGGGGACGGCGCCATCCACGGCTGGAGCCAGCGGCCGGGCGCGCCGTTCCCGGAATCCGTCGAGGTCCTGCGCGCCGAACGCGAGATGCTCAAGGCGATCTTCGGGGCCGAGCAGTGGCTGTGGGTGTGGATCTTCTACCAGGTCCGCAACGATGCGCCCGGCCAGGAGAAGGCGCCGATCATTCGCCCCTGGTACACGCGCCCACAGGGCCGGATGTTCAACGACGCCCGCCGGGTCATCGAGAAGGCGCTCGACAACTACGAGCGCCTGGTCGGCGAGTTCTCCCTCGGCCGCCCGTGGTCCGAGATCCTCCCCATCGAAGAACTTCCCTTGGAGCGCCTCAAGCGCCTGTCTATCAAAAGGAGCCTGCAGCTATGAGCACCGCCGTGAAGGTCATGGAGCGCCCGGCCGCCGGCGTCGTCCAGGAGATCACCGCCGCCGAAATCGATCGGCAGATCGAGACCGCCAAGCGATACCCGCGCGTGCTGGAAGCATCGCGGGGCGAGCTCCTCGAGATCTGCACCATGTCCGAGGACGTCGCCACCGACTGCATGTACGCGCTGCCCCGGAAGGAGAAGGGCAAGACCAAGATGATCGAAGGGCCGTCGGTGCGGTTCGCCGAAAACCTCGTCTACTGCTGGGGCAACATCCGCGCCGGCGCACGCATCGTCGATGAAGGTCAGGAATTCATTACCGCCCAAGGCTGGTGCGCCGACCTGCAGAAGAACACCGGCCTCTCGGTTGAGGTGAAGCGAAAGATCACTGGTCAGTACGGCAGGTTTTCCGCAGACATGGTCGCGATGACGGCGAACGCCGCGTGCTCCATTGCCCTGCGGAACTCCATCTTCGACTGCATCCCCAAGGCGCTCTGGTGGGACGTCTACCTCAAGACACGGCAGCGCGCCGTAGGCGACGAGGCCACGCTTCAGATGCGCCGCGATCGCGCGATCGGCTATTTCGTAAAGGCGGGCGCCGAAGAGGCCAAGATCTACACGGCGCTGGGCATCGAGGATAAATCGCAAATCACGCTCGACATCCTCGCCATCCTCAAAGGCCTGGCACAGGCGGTGAAGGACGGCGAGATCCCGATCGACCGCGTGTTCGAGCCCGATGCAGCGGAGGAGCGCGCGCGCATCACGCTCGGCGGCGAGGATCAGTTCAACGGCATCGACAAGCAGCTGCAGGGCAAGGGCGCCCAGCCCAAGGAAAAGGGCGGCGACAAATCAGACGCCGCCCCTGAGAAGTCGAAGGGTGATGGGTCGTCGACCAAGGGACCGGCCGACAAGGACAAACCTAAGACCGCCAAGGGCAAGGCCGGTTCAGCCGCCGCCCCCAAGCCCGAAGAGGGCGGCGGCCAGCCACCGGAGAGCGTGGCGTCGACAGCCGAAGCGACCGGCGACAAAGCCAAGGCTGCCACGGCGCCTGGTCCCGTGGACTATGCTGGCCTGGACGACATTCTCGCGCGCGTTGAGGACCTGACAGCCAATGGCTCCAAGCTGTCGGCGCGAAAGTATGTCGACACCAACCGCGAGGAGTTGCAGGCCGCCGTTGATCGCGGGCCGAAGAAGCTGGCCGAACGCGCGAAGAAGGCTCTCGACGATTACCCTCCGCAGGCGGCTAAATGACGAAGCACCCGATCCCCGAGGCTGCCCTCGATGATCGCCTAGCGTTCGTCGGCACTAGCGGCAGCGGCAAGACCTACAACGCCGGCACGGCGGTGGAGCGTCTGCTGCATGCTGGCGCCCGCGTCGGGATCATCGATCCGCTGGGCGTGTGGTGGGGACTTCGCCTCAACGCCGACGGCAAGGCGTCCGGATTCAGCATCGTAATCTTCGGCGGCCCGCACGGCGACCTGCCGCTTACGGAGAACGCCGGTGCGCTCATCGGTGAGACGTGCGCCACGATGTCGGAGAGTTTCATCATCGACCTGAGCCAGCTCGGCACAAAGGCGGCCGAGCGGCGCTTCACCCTGGACTTCCTCACGTCCCTTCACCGCAAGACTGGGGGCGAGCCGCTCAACCTGGTCGTCGATGAGGCCGATATGTTCGCGCCGCAGTTCGTCTCGGACAAGGACGGCGGCGCCGTGAAGCTGCTGGGCATGATGGAGACCATCGTCCGGCGCGGTCGGGTCAAGGGTTTCATCCCCTGGCTGATCACACAGCGGCCGGCAGTGCTGAACAAGAACGTGCTGAGCCAGGCGGACGGCCTCATCGCCATGAAGCTCACGTCCAGCCAGGACCGCGCCGCCCTGGGCGAGTGGATCGAGGGCCAAGCCGATCGGGCAGAGGGCAAGCGCATCCTTGGCGAGATGCCCGCCCTGCAGCTGGGCCAGGGCGTGGTCTGGATCCCCGGCCGCGGCATCCTCACCACCGCGAACTTCCCCCGCAAGGCGACGTTTGATTCCTCGCGCACGCCCAAGCGCGGCGAGAAGCAAAGGACCCACACGCTTAAGCCGCTGGACGTCGGCAAGCTGCAGGAGCGGCTGTCGAAGGTGGAGGCCGAGACCGCCGCCAACGATCCGAAGAAGCTGAAGGCGCGGATCGCCGAGTTGGAGAAGACCGCGGGCAAGACGCCCGCCCAAGGGGTCGACCAGGTCGCCCTCGATGCGTCCTACAATCGCGGCCACAAGGACGGTTACAACGAGGGCAAGGTAGTCGGGCGCGAGGACGCCCTTAAAGAGCTGGTTCCCACCGTCGAGCAACTCCGCAGGATGGCTGACACCGTCGAAGGCCTCGCCATGCGCGCCGAGGTTGCGCGCTCCACGTATAAGGCCGCGTCGGCTGCACCGATCCCCTCTGTCCGTCCTGCGACCAAGCCAGTGGCCACCGCTGCGCCGCCCAAGTTGAACGGTTCAGGCGCCGGCCTGGGCAAGCCCGAGATGAAGATCCTCGAGGGACTCGCTGCCTGCCACGCCATGGGCTTTGCCCAGCCGACGCGCGAGCAGGTCGCCGCCTTCGCCGGCTACAGCTCCAATGGCGGCCGTTACGCGAACCTGCTGGGCGGCCTGCGCACCGCCGGTTACCTCGACTATCCATCACAGGGAACGCTCGCCCTGACCGACGCTGGCCACGCCGCGGCGCCCGCGCCTGACCGCTCGCTGTCCGTCCGCGATCGCCTGGCGCCGGTGCTCGACAATCCCCAAGCCAAGATCCTCGACGCTCTGCCGAAGGATGGCAGCCCCGTCACGCGCGACGAGCTGGCCCAGCGGAGCGGCTATGAGGCCGGCGGTGGGCGCTTCGCCAACCTTGTGGGATCGCTGCGGACGCTCGGCGTCGTGACATATCCCTCGCAGGGCCATGTGGCGGCAGAGCCGTGGGTGTGGTCATGACCGAGGCCCGCCTCGTCCTGGCTTGGGCCGACAACGCCATCGTCGGCATGAAGGCGATCGAAGACCCGTACCTGTGGGCGGGGCAAAACGCCGAGGCGCTCGGCCAGGTCGAGCGCGTGGCGCCGGCGGTGTTCGTCAAGATCCAGAAGGCGATCAAGGACCGCTGCGCCGAGCTGGGAATTTATCCTGTGCCGGAGGGCGTGATCCATGGCTGACACGCCTCCCGCTCGCCCCTTCGTCCTAACCGCTGACGCCATCAAAGGCCTGCGCTGGTCGATCGATCACAGCCGCGCGCGCGGCGAGCAGGTGATGCCAGTCGACCTGGTGACGCTGGAGTATCTCCTCGACCTGGCCGACGCGCAGATGATCCCGAAGGTGGAGGCGCGCCATGCCGATCTCTAAAGAGAAGCAGAAGCTCTACCCGGGCGGCTCCATCAACTCGAAGGAGTGGAAGGAAATCCGCGCCCGTGTCCTTAAGCGCGCCAACAACCGCTGCGAGGGCATGCACCTGTTCCCCAACTGCCGGGCCGAGAACGGCAAGCCGCATCCGGAGACGGCGTCGAAGGTGGTCCTCACGATCGCCCACCTCAACCACAACCCGGCCGAGAGCGACGACTTCAACCTTAAGGCCATGTGTCAGCGCTGCCATCTGAACTACGACGCACGGCACCACGCTCAGAACGCCGCGGCCACACGGCGCGCGAAGTCGGCACAGCGGGACATGCTGGACGAGGTGCTGAAGTGAAGAAGCTGGGAGCGCCCACCGCAGTCATGCTTGAGGCCATGGCCGCCATGGAAGAGGCCGGGGCGCTCATCCGATTCCAGGGCGGGTTCTGGGCGAAGCCGACGGCTCCGCGCGACCACAACGGCGTGCCGGCCGGCTCGTTCGGAACCAACACGATCGAGGGTTGCGTCCGGCGGGGCCTCGCTCGCTACACGGAGCATCGCCGCGGGCGCGGTGGCGACTTCCCGATCCGCGCTGAGGTGGTGAAGGAACTGGGGCCGGGGGCTCTGAAGTAATGGCCGGACCAAAAGCAGCCCTCGGATTCCGTAGCCGGACCGACGCCGTGATCGCGCTTCGCGCACAGGGTAAGTCCACCGACGCGATCGCAGCGGCGCTGGGTATCCCCGCAAAGAACGTGATCGCGCTCGAGGCGTCCCGGGCGCGCCAGTCCGTCAGGGCGGGCCACCAGGTCGAGGGCGGACGGGCCGTTCTGTTCCCGGCGTATGTGCTCGATCGCCTCGGCCCCCATGCCGCTCGCCGCAACATGCCGGCCAACTCTCTCGCTCGTCTAATCGTGGAGACGGTCGTCGCCGCCGGGATGGTCGATGCGGTCATGGACGACGCTGACGACCTGCAGGAGGCAAGCTAACCGTGGTTGCGTACTCCTTCCGCCCCCGCTTCATCGCGCCCATCTTGGCCGGCACGAAGCGCCAGACCATCCGCGGCGACCGCAAGCGACATGCCCGACCAGGCGAAGAGCTGCAGCTGTTCACAGGCATGCGCACCCAGCATTGCAAGTTGATCGGCCGGGCTCTCGTCGAGGCAGTCCATCCGATCACGCTGTTCTTGGGCGACCACCCCCAGCGCGGCTGGTCGACGTCCTGGTCGGAGTCCTGCCCGGATCCGCGCTTCGCGACCTACGCGTGCTGGCCGAAGGACTGCAACGAGTTCGCCCGCCGAGACGGATTCAAGTCGTGGAAGGAGCTCGAGGCGTTCTGGGCCGCAGAGCACCCGGGGCTAGACCGCTTTGAGGGCGTCCTCATCCGCTGGGCTGATCTATTGCCGGTGGTCGTATGACGCAGTTCATCCCCATGCCCTGGGACGAGCGTGCGCCCCGGTGGTCAGATGAAGAAGTTGCCGCAGGCCTGCGGCTAAAGGCAGGCGGTCTCGACTACCGCGAGGTGGCCGACGCATTGGCAGAGGCGGGCTTTCCGCCTCGGGACGAGACGGACGTGTCCTACAAGCTGCGCGCCAAGGTGGACGCATGAAGCCCGCCACCACAGCCCGAGACCTTCGCGGAGACGCCATCCTCTGGCTGCGTGACCAGTGGCCGGACGCTGTGATCATCCCTGAGCTGAGCGTGGCCAGCATGGGCGGCGCCCGGCTGGATCTCGCGGCCGTCACCCCCACCGAACTGATCGGTGTGGAGATCAAGGGCGAGGGCGACAGCACGGCCCGCCTCGCCCTGCAGGGCATGCAGTACTCAGCGGTGTGCTCGCGGCTGTTCCTGCTGCCGTGCCCGAGCCTGCGCGAGAAGTGCGCGAAGGCGCGGCCGCCTGGGTGGCTAATGGCGACCAGCGAATGCGGTGACTGGTGGAAGAACACCAAGGGCGCGCGCTTTCAAGCGAGTTGGGATTTCGGCGAGGACCACAAGCGCCTTCCGACCTCGCCGTATCGGTTGCTGGAGGTCCTGTGGGGCGACGAGCTAAAGTCGCTGGCGCGCGTGCTCGACGTCGATCCGAAGGAACACCGCGGCCATCTGCTTCACCACCTGGCCGAGAACTTCCCCCTCGCCAAGATCCGCTCTGGCGTTCTCCGCCGGCTGTACCTGCGCCGCTGGGAGAGCGCCCGCTTCGGACGCACACCCGTGTGGAGGCCAAATGTCTCAGCCGCTTGAGCTTGTCGTCATCCTGGATGCGGCGAAGTGGGGCACCGGCTGGTGTCGCGTGCCATTCTGCTATGGCTGGGCGCAGGACAACCTCTGCCAGTTTCACAGGGACCGGCTCTATCGGCTGACGGGTGAGCCGTTCCTGGACCTGGTGGACGACTTTCCCAGTCACTCCGAGTGGGAAGCGGCCTATCGCGCTCACCGGGAGCGACAGCAATCGTGGGCGGCGTATCACCTGCTGATGTCCAGTCTCTGGCCGGGCCCGAACGCCGAGCAGCGGATCAAGAACGCCAAGCGGGAGAAGTCCTTGGCCGCCAGATGGGCGGAGGCAAACGACCGATGACCGGCCGCCCCGAAGATGTATCCGGAGATCTGGACTACGACTGCCTCGAGGCAGCACGTCGCTACTGCAAGGACCACACCGACTTCCTGCCCGGTCACCACTTGGTCACGGCGATCGTGGAAGGCTTCCTGCTCGCCAAAGCAGAGCGCGGGCGCATGCTGTTCGAGGTGGAGGAGGACGAAAACGGTGGCTGACTTCGGTTGGAGCGATCCCAGGGGGACGAGCTGCTTTGAGTGCCGGTTCTGGGGCCAACGACGTGGCTCAGCCCACAGCGGCGAGTGCCGACGGCTAAGTCCCGTCGCCGAACCTGATGATGAGAGATTGGCGTCTTGGCCCCGCACAGGCGCATCGGACTGGTGTGGCGCGTTTGAACGAGCGCTTCCTGGGGAGATCGCGGAGCGCGAAGAGGTTCGTCGGCTATGACGCAGCCCAGCCCCGAAGAACGGTTCGTGCGATGGCTTCTTGAATGTGCGCGACAGTGCCGGATTGACACGCAGTGGGATCCCGCTGCCCGTCGCGCGGCGTTTACTGCGGTCGACATCGAGATCACTCGGGCACTGCTCCGCCTAGATAGGGGCAAGGACCGGTGAGTCGTATTGAGCCTCTCTACGCCTCAGAGGGCCTCTCCCGCGTGGAGGCCGCCCGCTATGTCGGCGTCGGCGCCACAACCTTCGACGCTCTTGTGGATAAGGGCGAGATGCCCCCCGCGCGCTGGGGCCTTCACTGGTCGAGGGCCACGCTCGACGCGTGGCTAAAGCAACTACCGCTTGATCCCCCCGGCCCGTGGCCCGTCGAGCCCTGCGTTTACTTCCTCTGCATGGAAAGAGCGCCTTACGTTAAAGTCGGACACGCCACGCGGATCGCCACCCGCCGCTTGGATCTGCAGGTCGGAAACCCGGAGCGGTTGTTGTTGCTAGCGACGCTCCCTGGCTCCTTGCAAGACGAGAGCAGTTTCCATCGCGCGCTGGGCCCCTTCCGTTCGGTGGGAGAATGGTTCCACAGCGGCATATGGGTCGACGAGGTCCTGATCGGGGTCGGCCGGCGCGAGGGTACAGAGGCAATCCTCAACCGGATAAGGGCTACCCGATGAGCGCCCTGGAGCCCCTGTACACACTTGCGGAAGCCGCCGCCGCATTGCAGGTCACAACTTCCGACGTGGCCGATCCGGCCCGTTGGGTCCGGGACAAGGCCAGAGAGCTGCGGCTGGATGTGGTGAAGGTGGGCAGAACGCCGAAGCTCCCCGAGCGGAGCCTGAAGGCGTTGAGGGAGCTTACGACATGTCGCTTCGACTCTGGCGTCGGCGAGACGGCCGAAGTGGAAATTGGTACGTCATCGGGTCCGTCCCGGTCTGGAGAGACGGTCGGGTTCGCCAGGTCCGCCTCAAGCAGACGAGCACTCGAACGACTGACAAAGTCGAAGCCGAGGCCGTCCTCCTCCAGATCGCCCAGCGCTACCAGCGGGGCAACATCGAGAACCGGGACGCGCCCCCCACTGTCGGTGATCTGATCAACGCCTACCTAGATGCGGGCAAGTCCGACCGCTACCTCCTGCCGATCCTGCGCGCGCTCGGGGACCTCGAAGTGCCGGCGCTGACCCAGGCGAAGATCGACGAGACCGGGCGCAAGGCGTACCCGAGCGTCAAGCCGCCCACCCTGCGCCGCCAGTGGCATGGCCGCATCCAGGCGGTCCTGCACCACTCGAAGATCCGCCTCGACCTCACCCTCCCTGCTGCATCCACAGCGACGACACGTTGGTGCACGCCCGCCCAGGCGGAGCAGATCGTCCGACAGTGCGCCGCTGGGCGCCGCCGGGACCCCTGGGCGCCGGCGATGGCCGAGTTCCTCTTCGGGACCGGCTGCCGCACCAGCGAGGCCCTGGGGCTCAAGACGGAAGATGTCAGCCTCGAATACGGCACCGTCACCCTGCGCAATACCAAGAACGGCCACGAGCGCACCGTCGCCCTGCAGCCGCGGACGATCGCCGCGCTGGCTCGCCTGCCGAACCTCGACAAGCCCGGCCGCGTGTTCAAGAAGGCCGGCGGCGGCGACTATGTGGAGCGCGCGGATCCTGCCGGTGCCAAGCTTCACTTCCTCCGGGCAGCCGCCACACGCGCGGGGCTCGCCGTGTTTAACCCGCACATGACCCGCCACACCTTCGCGACCTGGTTCTACTGCCAGACGAAGGATGCGCTCCGTCTCAAGGACCAGGGCGGCTGGCGCACGGACGTGGCCATGCAGCGCTACACGCATCTGGTCCCGGCAAAGGTCGGCCTCGACGCAATCGCGCTGGGCTGGGACTTCCGCGAGCGCGCGATCGAGACACCGGCTGAGGAGAAGCGGCATGCGTGAACGCTGCCGGAACATGCTCCACCACGACTCCAACAACTCTGGTCGGATGTTCGCGAGTCGTGCTGGCGCCAGCCGTCACGAAGCGTCGGCGTTTAACGAGCGCGCTAACTCGACGCTGGGCGGAATTCCCTTTGATTATCTGGGCCAGCTGGCGGAGAGGATGAGATTCGAACTCACGATAGGGTTACCCCTATACGCCCTTAGCAGGGGCGCGTGGCGCGTCTCCAGCGAGTTGTTTACGCTCCTCTTTTCTGGAGCCCCTCTGGCCACTCCAACCGGATTCCAACCATGCCCGCCCTCTATCGCTTTGTGATCGGCAAGGAAGAGTTCGTCCTGCCGGGCCGCGTCGAGAAGGCCGAAGGCGTCTTTGTCCTGATCATCCAAGCAAGCCTCGACCAGGCGATGCAGATCCGCGGCGTGGGCGTGAAGGCGGAGCGGAAGGCCCGCGTCGAGGTCATCGTGGGCGACAAGGTCGTGGCCGTGATGCCCATGCTGAGTGTCGAGGTGGGCAAGCCCGCTGGCGGGTCCAAAGTCGACCTGTGGATCATTGTCGGTTGACTCCCTCCGCCTGGGCGCCGTTTCGTCCTGGCCATGTCCGAGCCCGAGCGCATCGCAGAGCTGCTGTCCGACGGGACGGACCTGGCTGCCGCCGCTCTTCTGGTCGCCACCTATCGCGGCGAGGCGCCGAGGCGGTCTCACGAGGATGGGGACCTGTGGGAGCAGCTGCTGGCCCTGGGCTGCCTTATACACGATCGGATCACACCACTGGGCGCGCAGGTGGCGATGCGTCTCGAGGCGCTCCACTTTGGGGAGCGAGACTGATGCGATGCAAGGGCGGCAGCTGGGACGGCGAAGTCGTTGCGGGGCACCCGCACAAGACGCGCAAGCTGGTGCAGTTCGTGCGCAAGCCGGACGGCCAGCAGGATCAATCGAAGTTCGAAACCTACATTCGCGAAACGCCGGGCGGCGACTGGATGTTCGCCCACCCGGGCACGACATCCGACGCGGATGGCCCCTGGCATTTCCCGGAGGCCGAGCGATGAAGAAGCTGGAGGTCGGTGACCGCGTGAAGGTCGGAGAGACGGGCCCTGTGTTCGAGGTCATCGAGGTCGATCCTCCGAACGCCGCGCCAGCGAAGCCATCGACCTATTGCGTCCTGATCAACCCGGAGAGCGGCGGCGGACCTGCCCAGATTTATGGGAACCACCGGCTGATCCCGGTCGACTGACTGCGCGCTCAGCCGATTGTTTCAAGACGTGATCGCATGTTTCAACAGATGTGATCGGTCTTCGCCCGCTTATGGGAAAGTAACGCCGAGTGTAACGGCGAAGCGTGCCGTGCTCTGAGCTACCTTCGACTTGCCCACCGCTGGCTTCGGCCCGGGGGCATCCCTCAAAACTGGATATTTGACATGAAAGCCCACGCATGGGTTCGCGCGCTCCTCGCGTGCAACCTCCTGACCTTCGCCGTGCTGATCGGCTGCGGATACGCCCTCGCCACTGGGGCCCCGGCAGAGATCCTCGGCGCGGTGGTCGCCACTCTCGCGGCCACCTTCCTCGTCCTCAACTTCGCCACCCTCCGCCTTGCGGACGGCAAATGGGAAGAAGAGGCGCCCGCTGCCACCCCCGGCAAAAGGCGCAAGCGCAAGACGGCCTCGTCCGTCACCTGGCGCGCTGACTGGAACAGGAAGACGGAGGCGGACGCCAACCGCCGAGCCCTGAACTAAAGAAAGCCCCCGCGCTGTGAAGCACGGGGGCTTTCTGCTTTTGCGGGTAGCGCGAAGCCTACTCGATGAAGCCGTGGATGTTCGACACGTCAAGGCGAACGACGTTCGACAGCACCTCGCCGTGTTGCACGTACATAGACCCGCTGGCCTCGACACGAACCACGTTGTCAGACTTGTGCGCCTCGGCCGACGTCGCCGCAGTGGCGAGCGTGTTCTTTCGGATGGTCTCTTCGGGCTCGGCGCATTTGTAGCCGTTCTCGATCGCATCACGGCAGGCGGCCGCGACCTTTGCTGGTCGCCCGACGGCGCTGAATGACCATGACATGGGCAGTCCTTTCTTGGTGACCGGCGTTAGCGCCGGAGCTTGTTGAGCACGTGGTAGGAGGCGATCCAGAGCGCCGTGAAAATCAGCAGGCCAACAAGCGTCGGCCACGCATCGATCTTCAGGATGTTGAACCAGAGCGACAAGGCCGCAGCGACGATGCCGGACCACAGCACCATGCGCGCGTTGCGATAGAAGGTCTTCTTGGAAGCCTCGTCCTTGAACTCGATCATGTGCCTCTCCCTCAATGTGGGGGAGAGATTAGCCGCGCTCAGGCGCCGGGCGGCTTGACGTCGAGCTTCCACTTCTGCCGGAGCTTGTCGTTCACCGTGTTGGAGAACGGGTGGGCCATCTGCAGAAGCTTATAGCCGAGCCCGGAGCCGGCCACGATGAGGGCCGCGTCCTGCGCCGACACGCCCAGCCCGGCGAGCTTGCCTGCTTCGGCGGCCACGCCCGACAGCGTCATGTCCTGGGCGAGCGCCGTCTCAAGCACGGACGCGCCGCTCTTCCCGGCGTCGGCTGCGAGTGGAGCTGAGCCCTGCTGGCCGAACAGGAACACGCTCAGACTGCCGCCGCTGATGAGCCAGTTGAAGTTCATAGCGAACGCGCCCCGCCGCTGTCAGGAGTTTCCGGCGACTTTAGAGGCCGCGGCCGGGCGAGAAGCGCCCACACGCCGCCGACGATCGCCACCACCGTGCTTCTACCAGCCTCGAGCCCGCCCGCGAATAGCGACGGCTGCGACAGCGAGAGGATCAGGAAGAAGTACCAGGTCAGCCACACCAGCCCGACGGGCCCGAAGAACACCACCCACCACTGAGGCCGCCGGCGGGTGATGCCGATCGCCCAGCCGAGCCAGCCGAGCGCCGTCAGTGTCATGAGGAGAACGGTGTCGATCATCCTACACCTTCGGCTTGGAGCGCCTCTCCTTGGCCGCCTTGCGTTTGGCCTCGATGGTCTCAAGTACCCAGTCCGCGCCCCAGCCGCCAGAGTACAGGAACAGCGAGGACAGGACGAGCAACAGCCACGAGAGCACGGTGCCGCCCTCGATCGTGAACATCTGGCCGAGCGCCGCCGCGGTCTCGTCGCCCTGCAGGACGTGGAAGTCGGCGATCTGCTTGTCGAGCGCCGCGAGCTTCTCGACGTCGGCCAGTGCGTTCTTCAACGCCAGCTCGTCGCGCTTGATCTCGATGCGGATACCCTCGAGCACCTCGCCGTTGAAGGGATCGATCCCGCCGTTGGCCTGGGCGCACAGACGCGCCTGGATGAACTTCTTCGGCGGGGCCGGGCAGCCGTGCTTGTCCTCGGGCTCGCCGGGCTCGCGCACGGCCAGGTCCGGCATGTCGTAGGTGGTGCGGGCCGAGCCCTCGAGGGCCTTGAGCTTGCGCTCATCGGCATCCTTCGCCAGCTGCAGGAGTTCCGGGTCGTTGAGTTCGACCTGTTCGCGGAGGTCGTTGCGCTCGACGGTGAGGGTCCGCAGTCCCTGCCGACTGGCCTTAGCCTCATTCTCGGCGATCTGCGAGGCCGTGGCCGTTGCGATAAACACGCCGGCGACACACACCAGGTAGGAGGCAACCGTCACGGACAGCCAAATCAGCACGATCTTGCGGTACGGGCGCGCGGCCATGTCGGCGGCGTTCTCGTCGCCCGGGTGCGCGACGATGGCGGCCTCGACCATGCGGGCGCCCTCGCGCCAGCGCCAGAAGCTGGTGAAGTATCCGGCGACGGCCCCGATGGCGCCCACATAGATGAAGAAGCCGACGCCGGGGTAAAGCTTCAGCCACCCGCGGGACGTGTTGATCCACTCCCAGGCGCCGATGGCGAGGCAGCCAGCGATGGCCAGCCACAGCATCAGGTTGCGGAGCATGAAGTCCGAGCAGTCGGCCAGGAAGTTGCCGACGCGAGCCCGGAAGGCTTTGCCGTCGGCTTTCTTCTTGGCAGCCTTCTCTTCCCGCTGGCGCTTCTTGTCGGCGGCCAGCGCCTCCCGGCTCCAGCCTTGTTCGTTGGCTCGCGCGGCCGAGGGGTCTAGTTCGCTCATGCGCCTGGCGCTCCGGTTGCGCGAGCAGCCCGCTCGCTCTTCACCCACGCACGCACCTCAGCGATGCAGATGTCGCGGGTCTTCACCTCGCCGGCCAGGTTGGTCTGGACCTCGAGGTTGCCGTCACCTTTGGAAGCCGTCAGCGCCGTCAGCGTGTTGAGGCACGGCGGCTCCGCCGTGGCGAAGGAGCGGTCTATCCGCACTTCGGACTTCGGGCATTGAGCCGTGACGAACTCGGGCTTACGGGGCGAGGATGCCGTCGAGCAGCTTGCGAGCATCAGGACTGACAGGAGCGCGCGCACATTCGTCCGCGACATTTCGGATAGCCTCCAGTGAGGACGTGAGCTTGGCGTTGAGGGCGCGGGTCTCGCGGGCGGCCTGGTTGGCGGCCGCCTCGGCGCGCAGGACCGCCGCATCCCGCTGGGCCTGGTCAGCGAGCGCCGCGGCTTCCGCGGCGGCGGTTTTCTCCGCTTGGGCGGCGTTGACCTTGGCAACCTCTCCGCGCGCCTGGTCCCGTTCCGTGTGGGCCGTGTTGACCTCGAGGAGCTGTTTCTGGATCTCGCCGGCGGCCACGGCCTTCACCCGCTCAATGCGCTTGTCGCACTGCTGGCGCTCGCCGTCCGAGCCCATCTTCATGCCCACGCCGAACGCGCCCGCCACCAAAACGAGGGCGCCGATCGCCATGACCTGGTTCGTGATCATACGTAAAGCCTCGCGCACTGCTTGAAGCATTGCTGAAGGCGGACAGAGTAAGCTTGCGCCTGCCCGGGCCCATTGTAGGCCCGCGCGATCGCCATCCAGTCCATCGAGCGGAGCGCCGGCTTGAGGCCGGTGCCCAGCAGGAACAGGTGCAGGACCTCGAGCTGGTCGCGCTCGGACGTCGCCAGCTTCAGCAGCAGCGCCTCGGCCGACGGGTAGCGGAGCAGCTTCCAGCCCATGTTCTCGCGGGGGCTGCCGGTCACCTGCTGGAACCGGCCGGCGGACACCGACCCGCACGCGGCCGCATAGTCCAGTTCGGCCATCCGCTGGAACAGGCCCCAGCGTTCATCGGCGCTGAATGTGTACGGGTGCGCGTGGAATCCCGCCGGCGGCGCCGCGCCCTTCTGGTAGGGCGTCCACTGCGGATAGCTCACCTCCGGCCGAGTGCGGTCGAAGGCGTGATTGGTGAGGGCCGAGAACAGGTGCGGCTCCACCAGGATGGTGATGCGCCCGCGCTCGTCGAACCCCTTGGTCGCCCCGCTCTCGGCATTGGCGATCGCGTGCAGGACCGCCGGTTCGACGCCCCACTGCTGGCCCGCCTCGAGGAAGTCCTCACGCTCGAGGTGCTGCGGTTTGAACGAGCGGACGTCGTGCATCAGCTTGGCGATGCGGTCCTGCACGGCGGCGGCATCGACCTTGGCGCGCACGACGGCGCCGAGGGTCTCGCGCTTGAGCACGCGCGCTGCGAGGGCGGCGGCGTCGATAATGCTCATGACGCAGCCATCCGTTGGAGGACACGGACGATGATTTCAAAGACGAACGGCGCCGCAAGGACCACCAGTAAGGCAGTCAGCCACGGCCACGCGCGGGTTTCATTGTCGGACATGGGCCAGCTCCGGCCCGAAGTATCGGGCGGGTGGAGCTAGCGGGGGTTCAGGTCTTCGCCTTCTTGGCGCCGCCGCCACTGTTCACGGTCTTCACGCCCAGGGCGTACTCTTTCGCCGCTAGCTCGTTCGCAGCCTCAAGCGCGGTGGCAATGCGCCATAGGCTGTATGCCGAGTGCATCATAAAGATCTGTTCGCCTGTCGGAAACGGCACGTTGAGCAGTTCTGGCTTCGGCGCGGCGCGCATCCACTCTTCGGTTATTTGCTTCATTGGGTCCCTCCACTTCGGAGGTCAAATAGATCGAAGTCTTCAGATCGCGGAAAGCTTTCGCGAACTCTTCCTCAACTTGTTTCTGAGATTGTCCACAGGTCGCCCGAGGGGCGACCGGGAGCCCGCCAAGGCCCCCGATCACTAGGACGAACGCGGGAGCAACCGCCTCGTCCCTCATCGCTAAGGAACAGCGACCATGAACACTATCTCAAGCACCGTTAACAACGCGTTTACCGCGCTGACCAACCGCGTTGGCAAGCGCCCGGTCTCCATGGCCGCGGCTGGCGCCTTCCTCGGCACGTCGATCTATGTGGCCCACGAGGGGCTGCAGGTGATCCTGCCGGGCACGCTGGGCCAGGCGCTGACCGCGTGCTTTGTCGCCGTTGCCACCCTGCAGTGGCTCGCCCTCGGCCGCCACGACGCCTGCGTAGAGGCAAAGGACTTCGACCGGGCCGACGCCGTGATCCAGCAGGCCTGGATGTTCGGCATCATCGAGACGGTGCTCTACGCCCTCGGCGGCCTAGCGCTCGCCCTGAAGGACGGAATGGACGTCAACAACAACCTCGGCATCGTCACGGCCGTCGCTGGTGCCGCGCTCTTCGCCTTCGCCAACTTCCGGGTGAAGTGGGTGTCCTGCGACCAGGTCGGCAAGCAAGCCCCCAGCAATGGTGGCCAGCGCGTTCACGACGCCTTCTTCGACGCCCCCGCCCTGCCGGCGCTGGAATCCGAGCCCGCCGATTGGAGCCAGGACGCAACGGTCATCAGCTTTGGCGATCGCATGCGCCAGAAGGACCAGCGCGAGGTGGCAATCAACACCGCCCTGGCTGAAGCCCCGCCGGTACGCGACACCGCTACCCGCCTGCGCCTCTCCGCCAAGCGCCTCCGGATGCGGGCAAGCAGGGAGGGCAAGCGCATCGCCGCCTGATCATCCACAGACCCAGTCGATAAAGGCGAACACCCCGGGATCAAATCCGGGGTGTTTCGCGTCATGCCTCTAGGGCAGCGATCCGTGTCCTAGCGGCATCGCGAATGCCATCTGCCTCGCCTGCCCGGCCGAGCCAGCCGTTCGTCAGCACCAGGTGCGCGGCGCCAGCTAGCACGCGGGAGCCGTTGAGCCCCAGCGTGGCGGCATGGTCCTTCAGGGCGTCCAGGACGAGCCCGCACTGGGGCACCACGCTGGTGGTGGCCTGGGCGTCGGCGATCTTCGCCTGCAGGGCCACTGATGCTTCCTCGTCCTCAAGGCTCGGCAGGTCCGGGTTCGTCAGGGCGCCCAGTGCTGCCTGGAAGGTGGGGATGTCAGTCGGGTGGGTCATTTGCGCTCTCCGGGACGCCAGAGAATGCTGTCGTGCGCTTGGGTCGCGGATTGCCGCCACGGGTAGGGACGCTTGCCGTCCGAGTAGACACTCTGGGGAACCTTGCGGTCGAGCACCCAGCGCTTGCCGTCGATCTCCACCACCAAGACGACATGACCGACCGTGGCGCCATCGGGTTCTGTGACCTCACCGGCCACGATCGACATGGCTCCTGCCGGCACGCCGAAGGCCTGGAGGGCCATCCGCTCGCTGATGACCATGTCATCGCAGTCCATCATCCGGTCGGCGGGAAACACGCGCCATGGGTCCAACGGCTCGCCGACCCCCGGGCGGAGATCGGGTGCGTTGGCCTCGCTGATGAGCCGGTGGAGCGCGGCTAGCTCCTCCACGGTCATGCGATCCACTTTGCAAGCGGGGTCCTGCGTCCATGCGCAATGCTCGACATACGGCAGGGGGAGCTGCACGGCGACGAGCTGCATGAGCGCCAGGGCGAGGAGCATCAGGAGGTCTTGGAGAAGTTGTAGGACTGGCTGATTGTCGCCGTCCTGCCCTTGCCGTCTTTCACCACGCACTGAACGCGGCCGGTGGAGTCCTGGCCCGTGGACAGAGTTGCGGCAAGATGGACCGTGGCCGTCGTCGTATTCGTTAACACGGTCGAACCGGCGCCAGCCTCGTAGGGCATTTTCGTCCAGAGGTATGTGTAAGTTCCGTCCCCGCCGGTGGGCGTGACCGTAATGTCGCCGGAGAAGCCGCTCGATCCAACGACGTTTACAGCAGCGCCGACTGTGACCTTAAGGACGCCGCCCAGGTCTCCGATTACAGCCCAGGCGCCGCCGGTCTTGTATTTGAGGAGGCCGTTAGTGGTGTCGCCCCAGAAGTCGCCGTTGTTTCCCCCGGGATCGCTGGACTGATAGTAGCTGTTCCCCGTGGCCATGTTGCCCTGGCCTGAGACGGACGCGGCGACATTCGAGCCCGTGACGTCGGCGGCGATGAAGCCGTCAGGGCCGGGGGTGTATGGGTCCAGCGCTGTTTGATCGCTGCGCGCCAGCGAGAGGAAGAATTGATCCAGCACCACGGAGAAAGCGCCCGTGTAGGCGTTGGCCTTCTGCGCGTAGATGTCGATTGCGATGAAGCCGTCAATGGAGGCGGTGGCGAAGCCGCCCAAGCGGCCGGCGGCGCCAAGGCCGTTCGATGAGTTACTCGCCGCCGTCACGCCCAACTGCGTCACGCCCACACCCGCGGTGTCACACTGCAGGGCGACCATGACCAGGTTGCCCGCGTTTGCCGTAAGGATCCCGCCCGAGAGGGAGCGAGCCCGCGCCGAGATTTGCACGCGATCGCCCGCCTTGACGGGAAGTAGATAGGACGAGGTCGTATACTGCTGGCCGCAGGCGCCGTAATTGAACGTCGCGCCCGCGCCCGCCGATGCGCTGAAGAGGAGCGCGGGATCCGCAGCGGTCGCCGGTGATGAAGTGGTGCGCGCAATGGCTAAGCCCGTCGCGCCCCAGCCCGTGTCCAGCAGCTGCCAGCCCGTAGTGTCGCCCTTCTCAAGGCGCGACCACCTGCAGTTATTTACACCGGCCACCTGAAGGATGGAGTTGAGGATGCCCTCGGTCCCGGCCAGCGAGGAAAGGTTCGCCGGACGGCCGCTCACCTGAGAGGCCCATGCCGCGGCGTTGAGCGTTGCCAGTGCGCCTTGGGAAGCGATGGCCGCTGCCGTGCCCGACGCGGTCACCACCATGGCGGTGGTCGCCACCGTCGTCCCATCGGCCAGTCGAATGTTCGTCCCGATGGTGATGAAGTTAATCGTCGCGAGGCCACCCTGCCCGGTGATCGCCGCCGCCGTGTGGGTCACGGTTACGTCGGCGGCAAGCTCCCCCGTGAACAGGCCGCCGCTGGTCTTGCGGAGTAGGTTGTTCGCATCCGCAAGCGTCGAGTTAATCGCCGAGAGAGTTGCAAACGTTCCCTGCGAGGCGATCGCCGCCGCGGTGCCCAGAGACGTTACCGCCAGCGCGTCCGTGAGGCTTGTCGTTCCGTCGTTGCGGGTGATGTTCGTGCCGAGGCGAACCGCCGTAGAAGCCAAGGCTGTGTAGATCACGACGCCGGCGTCCAGCAGCGCCGACGAATTGATCGTTGCCAATGCGGACAGCGCGCCGAAGCCCGACAGATAGGCTCCGCCATTGGCGAGGCTGTTCAGCAGCGCCAGTGCGCCCTGCCCGACAATGGAAGCGGCGGTGTGCGTGCCGGTGATGTCCGAGCCGGGCTCGTTACTGGGGCCAGCCGTGTACGGGTCCACCGCCGTCTGGTCGGCGCGCGCGATGGAGATGAAGAATTGATCGATGACGGCGGCGAACGATCCCGTGTAGGCGCTAGCCTTGGTGGCGTAGAGGTCAATTGCGACCCAGCCGTCAGCGGGCGCCGTGTAGAAGCCCCCCAGCCTTCCAGCGGCGCCCAAGGCCACAGCCGTGTTAGTGCCCGCGCCAGACAAGCTATCGATCGCCACAATGGTCCCGGCCGTGTTGGCGCGCGCCACCGTCATGTTAAGGGCGCCACCGTTGGCCGTAAGAATGCCGCCGCTCATGGAGCGCACACGGGCGCTCATCTGCACACGGTCGCCTGACTTCACGGCGAGCATGTAGACGGTGGAGCTCAGGTTGCTGCCGAAGGAGCCATAGTTCGTTACGCCGTTCACGCCCGCCGAGGCGCTGAACAGGACCGCGGGCTCAACCGTCGAGGCGGGGGACGACGTTGTGCGCGCGATCGCGAACGAAGACGCGCCCCAACTGGTGTCCTGCAGGGCGAAGCCGACGACACCGCCGGCCTCGAGGGCGGAATACCGGACGTTGTTGAAACCTGCGACCTGGAGCAGCGCGTTGCGGATGTCCTCCGTGCCGGCGAGGGCCGAGAGGTTCGTGGGCCGGCCGCTGACCTGGTTTCCCCAGGCCGCGGAGTTCAAGGTCGCCAGCGTGCCCTGCCCTGTGATCGCGGCGGCGGTGTGTGAGCCTGTGACGTCGGCGTCGGCGTCCGGCCGGTGACCATCATCATCGGAGACGCCCGACCAGGGCACGCTCGCGGCCGAGCCCACACTGTAGGTCGCCCCCGTGGTCTCTGGCGCCGACCAGTCGCTCCATGGGCTCTCCCTGTGCCCGGCCTTCGACTTGGCGCGGACGCGGTAGGCGGTCGACGGCAGGATGCTCTTGCGGAGCTTCGTGAATATCTGGCTTGTGTGGAAGCTGTCCACATAGGTGGCGCCGAGGATGGCTTCGGCCGGATCGACCTCGTCCCAGGCGGGATCGGCCTTTCCGTATTCAAGGACGATCTCGCGGGCGACCGTCTCATCCGTCGTGAGCGTCACCTCGAGGGCGGGCTCCACCACGCCGCCCGCCACCAGCGTCGTGACGTCTACGTCGAACTCCGGCACGTCCAGGAACAGGCTGACCGGCGACACCTCGGGCGGGACCGACAGGTCTGGGTCGTTGTCGTTGTCGAAGGCGAGGAAGTCGGCCGAAATCGCCCGGGCCGTCAGCGTCACGGTGAAGTCGGCGTTCTTCACGATGTCGATGACTTCGAAGAGTTCGTCCTCGATCTGCAGGCGCGTGCTCGAGAAGGTGAACCAGTCGCCAGGCTCCAGAGGCCAAGCGCGCGCCATCATTGTTCCACCCAGGCGGGGCTGAAGGCTCTCACGCTGCAAGTAGGCGCTGGCGAGCCGCACAGCACGGCGCGGGTGGGTCTCAAAAGGCAGATCGAGTTGCTGGGTTTGGGCTTCGCCGCCATCGGGCAGCGCCGCGTACGGCGTTGTGAGCGTGTCACCGTCGTAGGGCGTCATCTCGTATAGGTTGGCCGGATCCGCGAACGATCCGTTCACCGCCCCGATCAGCTCGGAGAAGGCCAGCTTATCGGAGAAGGCGACGGATTCGTCCGTTGCCCAGTCGTCGTCGGTGAGGTCCACGACGCTGGCGCGCTCCTCGGCGCCGAGGATGCCTATGCGCCCGCCGAGATCCACCACGCGCGCTGCCATCTGCAGCTGCATGGTCTCGATCACCTGCTCGTAATACAACTCCGAGCCGACGACAGCGTTGACCTCGTAGCGCTTGATGGTCTCGACATCGCCGCCCGTGCCGGTCTCAACGTCCTCGTCCGCGAGATCGGCCGCGTGCGCAAAAACGGCGTAAGGGACTTCGGACTTCCGGAGGCCGACGCCAAACGCCAAGGGGTCGTCCTCCACTGCATAGCCCAGCAGATAGTGGTCCAACGCGACAGCGGCATTCGCCGAGTACTCCCACGTGGAGGGGTCATCGTACCGGTGATCGCCAGATCCGCCGGCGGTATCGTCCAGGCGCCGATCGTAGAGCGGGGCGCCCTTCACCAGGCACTGGATGTTGGGGCGCTGGGTGAGGATGTCCGGGTCCCACACCATTTCCAAGATGATGTAGGCGCACCCTGCCCCGACGTGGTCGGTCGTCCACGGCTCGATCTCGCCCGCGACGACAAAGGGGTCCTCTTCCGAGGCGGCGACGAGATGGGCGTCGGCGGTTTGCCCGGGCCGCCCGTCATAGAAGGTGATCCACAGACGATCGCCTTCGTCGGGATTGTTGTAGGCCGGCACTGCTGTGCGCACGCCGTGCACGAGCGGCGCATCCAATACCACCGCGCCGTCGGCATAGACCTTCGAGAGCTCTGTGATGGGGTGGTCGGCCAGCTGAACCACGAACAGCGCGTCCGACAGGTTCGATCCGCGGCTGAAGCGGTTGATCTCCTGACCGCCAAGGAGGCGCTGGCCCACAACCATCTGGCGCGGACCGTTTGCGGCGATGTTGGTGAACAGCTCACCGCCCTGCAGTCCGGTTGCCTCTGGCCGTGTAAGGGCGTCGAGGCCGTAATAGAGAGCAGCGTTGATGGCGAGCTGGCTGGCCGACGAGATGGCGACGAACGCAACCGAGCTCGTCCACGCCACATGGCCCGTCGCCGTGATGACGGTTGCAGCGATCCAGTTACCTGCTGCAGCGATTGCGGCTGGCACTATCCAACTCCCCAGCAGGCGATCGGTTTGCTGGGCGAGATGATGGGCCGCTTGGGCCCGGCGCCGATTACGCCGCCCTGCCAGCAGACGCCGAGGAAGGGTCCGAAGCGCCCCTCCTCCAGCACCAGGTCTCCGCGGCGTGGACGGCCCTCTCGTCTCGGCAGGCAGTGGTCAGCGACATCCGCCAGCGTTGCCCAACCGTGGGCGGCCAAGATCGCCTTGGCCCCCTCCTCGTCCGAATAGCGGCCGCGGAACATGGCGCCGAAGTCTTGGCCGGTCTCGGCCGCCACCAGGTCGGCGGCGAACAGGGCGCAGTCGTTCTGTCCCCAGATGTGCGGGACATCGCGGCGCGCGGCGATAGCGGCGGCCAGACGCTGGGGCCAGTCGGGGAAGCGTTTCATCTAGGCAGCAGCGGGAGGCCAAAGCGGCCACGTGCGATGTCGATGATCCCCGGCTTCGTGCCCGGCCCCGTCGTCGGCTGCTTGCCCCAGACAAGTGGCCGTCCGACCATTTTGGCGGTGCCGTCGTAGAACCTGTCTCCAGGCGCCCGGCGCTGCTGATCCTCAGGGCTGCGGGTCTTCAGGCGCCGTCCGCGCACGCGAAAGAGCCCGCCCTGGCAGGTCACTTCCCAGACATTCGACTGGTTGTTCTTCACCGAGTTCTGGCGGTGATCGAGGAGCCCGTGCCACTCCCACACCACGTCCGTCGGCGTCGTGCCGTCCACCGTATCGAGCAGGATCTGGCGCACGCGGACCGGTCGCTGGTGCCAGTCGGCATCGACGAAGATCCCGACCTGGTCCTCATCATCGCCGGAGCGGGACGCATCGAGCGTTAGGCGCAGGGCCTCGGATGACAGCGATGCGGATTGGCGAAGCGCCTTCTGCACCAGCAGGCGACCGTACATGCACGTGTATGTCACTGGGTCGGCGCTCAGGTCCCCGTCGCCATCGGGATCGTCGTTCGCCGCGTAATCAATCGTGCCGGGCCAGTTCCACCAGCGAAGCGTCAGGGGGTCGCCCACACCATCGGCGCAGTAGAGGTCCACGAGGTCAGCGGTAATGAAGCGGCCTGCGGCGACCTGATCTTCCCAATCAGGCGGCACCGGGTACGGCATTGGCGTCTCTAGCTAGCGGAGGACCTGCATCGCCTCGAATTGGACGACCCGCGTATCGTAGACGTCGATCGCCGCCGGGTCGGTTATGAGTTCGAACTCGCCCAGCGCCTGGACACGACGCACCGCCGGGGCCGAGGCATGCTTCGCGACCGGACGCGGCAGCACGGCCACCGTGATGTTCCCGGCGGAGGCGGCGGCATCTGCCTGGATCTCCCCAATCCAGTAGCCATTGGCAGCCGTGCGGTAACTGATCATGTCCCCGATCTTCGCCGTGTAGGCGCCGACACCGGTGAGGTCGAGTTCGGAATTCGGTATGTCCACCGTAAGCCCGATCGCACCGTCAGCCGTGCCGATCGTGCCCGCCGGCTGCACGCGCATGAGCCGCGGGGCCGTGAACGTGAAGGACTCGCGACGCGCCAGCCACGCGGTCCACAGTCGCGCCTGAGCCATGGTGAGCTGCGCGCTCGCCACCTGCAGGCGCCAGCGGCTGGGCCCCAGTGTGGTGACGACGCTGTTGCCGCTCGAGCCCATGCGCTTGGCCTGGTTGGGCGTAAACAGCATCTCGCAGGTTTTGAGCCTGCCCTGGTTGAGGAGGATGAGTTCGCCCGCGGACATCAGATCCTCCGCTTCTGCTTGCGATTGTCCGAGAGCGTGGCGTTCACGACGCCCGGCATGACCGAAAGCATCCGGACATCGCGGGCGGCCAACTCCTGTTGCACCTGCGGCCAGGTGGCGGCGTCGATCGAGCCCTGGACGGTGAGGCTCATGTCGATCGTGTTGCCGATAGACTGGGAGCGGAGGCTGGCGCCTGCCGTGTTAACCGATGCTGCCGACATGCCGTACGCGGGAGGCCGCCCGCCGCTGACCAGGCTGAAGCCCGCGTCCGCTACCGCCTTCCACTCGCTGGCGCTTCCATTGAACAGGGCAAAGAGCACATCCACGAACCGGTCGATGGCCCTGTCGAAGCCGTCAATGAGGGCGTCCGCGAGGGTCGAGCGAAGGACGTCTTGCCAGTCGCCTGAAATAATACCGTCTTTCAGGCCTCGCTTAACGCTCTCGCGGAACCGCTCCTGATATTCCGCCATCTCATTCGAGATGCGTCGGCCCCTGGAATCGTATCCGGCGAAGCTGGCGAGCTCGTCCTCGAGATCGGGAAGCTTGGGGTTTCCGCCGCGATTGACGACGTCGTTTAGGTCGACGATGTCGACGAGCTTCTCTTTCAGCTTCTCCAGCTCGGAGAACAGGAGCGTGCGGTCCTGGCCGAGAAGCATGTCGTCGATCGAGGGCAGCAGCAGCATCGCCGTGTTCACGTCATCGATGGCGCTGGCGTAGTCCAGCATCGCCTGGACCGCGGCGCGGGACTTGGCGGAGCTGCCCTCGGACGATTTGGCGATCTCCTCTACAGCCGCCTTGAACGCCTCGGCGTCGGTCTGAAAGCCCTTGAGCTTGCTCTTGGTCTCATCGAGGGTCTTGGTCGATTCCGGGTCCAAAAACATGGAGGCGTCAGCCTGGAACGCCTTCACCCACAGGTCTGTCAGCTCGGAGCGGAGCTGGGCGATCTCCTCAAGCTCCGGCTTCACCTTGTCGAGTTCCCGCTGGATGCGGAGGATGTCGGTGGTCAGGACCGTGTGGCCGAGCACCGACTCTTCCTTCTTCAGGACACCCCTGCCCTCTGGGCCCAACGCCGACAGTTCGGCGCGCAGTCCGTTGAGCCGATCGAGGGTTTCCTTCTTTCGCTGTTCAGCAAGTTTGCGCTCTTCCTGGCTCAGTTCACGGACCGCGTCCTTTTGCTCAAGGATCGCATTTACGGCCTCACTGGTCCGCTCGAAGTCCACCTTCGCGCGGCCGGTTTTGCCGAGAAACGCCGGGACGTTCTGTGCGAGCGGGCGCTTACCGGAGGTGGAGTCCAGAACGCCGGCGGCGCGCATCAGGCCGTCGGTGATCTGTTTCGTTATGCCATATGCTTCATCGAGGCGGCCGATCCATGCGGTAGTGGCGGTCGCCAGATTCGTGAACGCCTCACCGACCGTCAGGCGCGTGGACTTGAATTGCTCCTCGACCTGCTTCCCAGCTTTCAGGATTCCGTTGAAGATCCGGTCGGTAGTGAGCTTGCCCTCGGCGCCGAGCTCTTTCAGCTGGCCGACCGTGACGCCGAACTCATCGGCGATCGCCTTGGCGAGGAGCGGTGCGTTCTCTCGCAAGGACCTGAGTTCGTCGCCCTGCAACACGCCGGACGAAAGGGCTTGGCCTAGCTGGAGGATCGCCGACCTCTGCTCCGAGGCGGTGGCGCCGCCGGCCTTGAACGCCTGGTTCAGGATGGTCGTTGCGCGGTAGACTTGTTCCTGGGTGGCGCCCAACTGGGCAGTCCCGCGTGTGAGGCGCGCGAAGAGGTCGACGGTCTCGGTCAGCCCCGTACGCGTGGCGAGGGACAACCTGACCAGCCGCTCTTGGACGTTGGCAAGCTGGCCGACGGACACGCCCGCAGCGGTGAGCTTGTTGGACGCCTCGGTCCAGGCTTCGGCGAATTCGAGGGTCTGCCGCGTTGCGCCGACGAGGCCGAGACCGGCGATCAGCGGCCCCAGCGACTTCGCCATGTTCGTGCCGGACTTGAGCACGTTCGAGTTCATTTTGTCGAAGCGCTTCTCAACCGTGCCGAGCTGCTGGTTGGTCACCTGCGCCGCCCGCGCGAGCGAGCGCTCGAGCTTTCGGATGTCGGCGGACATCTGCAGGACTAGGGCTTCGGTCCGTTCGGCCATCAGTGCACCCGCGAGGCCGCAACGGCGGCGTCAAATTCTTCGTCAGAGGGTGCTTCCGGTCCGGAGGGCGGGGCATTGGCGCGCATGTAGCCCGCCAGCGCCGCCATCCACTGCCAGAGGCTCAGTTCACCGATCTGTTCTGGCGACCATCCGAGGGCGGCTCCGTTTCCGTAGATGACAGCCCAGTCGAGCCCGCCTCGGCCGTCAGTGTCTCCCCCGAGGGGGACTCGGCCCCGCGTGGCGTCGGTATCTCCGGGCCGGTGATGACCGCCTGCAGAATGGCGACGGCAACAAGAATGTTGTCCGCCAGCGGCTGCTCCTCGACATACTCCTTCACCAGCTTGTCGGCGTCCGCGAGCTTCATGCCGCCGCCAATCAGCCCGAGCCGGATGGTCTCGACGATGTCGCGCGCCTTCCACTCTCCACCCATGAGGTCGAACAGGATCCGCTGCGGCCCGCGCTCGCCGCACCTCTCCTGCAGCCGCTCGAGCTGGGCCATCTTCAGGCGAAAGGGCCGGACATCGCCGGCCCAGTCGAGTTCGATGAAAGCGGAACGGCTCATCAGGCGGCCGCGTCGTGCCAGGCCACGGCGCCGTCCGACAACAGCGTGATCGAGCACTGCACACGGTTCCCGCGGGTGCCGTTCACTTCGAAGGATGTGCAGTGGAAGTTGCCCTGCCAGTACCCGCCGTCGTCCGCGAGGACCACACCGCCGAGTTCCACGCGGACCGCGATTGGGTCGGCCGACATAACCCAGTCGGAATAGACCTGCGCGTCGGGGATGTGCAGCGTGCCGGCGCCGTTAATGGTGGCCGACAGCGAGACCTTTTCCCGCGCCGCCCACGCCATGAGGTCCGGATCCGAGCAATCAGGCACAAGCACGTCGTTGGTGTCGGCCGTGAACGTGATTCCGCGATCCGTATTGATCAGGCAGGGGTGCGCGAACGTCGGCGAGACCTCCCCGTCGGAGACCTTGATCAGGAGCTTTGTACCCCGAAGCGACTCGGCTTGTGCCATTGCGATCTCCCACAAGGCGCGTAGGCGCCGGATGAGGGAGGTTCAGGTCGTGGACGGTGGGGGCGGATTGAGGCTCAGGCTTCGTCCACGACATAGCGGAGAGTGAGGACGCCGTGGGCGGTGACGCCGTCTCCTTCCATGAAGGACCGGGACTGCTGAAGCTCGACCTCGAGAACGTCAAACCCGGTAGGCGCCGGCAGGCTCGCATTGTTCCCCAGCGCCTGGGCGGCGATGTCCGCGATGTGCTTGACCTCAGGCCGGGGATCGGTCGGGTGGCGGCTGAAGATGTGGAGCGTGGCGAAGAACTCCCAGCCGTCGGCGCAGGCATTGGAATCGCCGACCGCCTGGTCGTCACCGACCCGAATGCTCGGATAGGTCAGCGGATCGGGCTTCTTGTCGTAGATCTCGACAGCCCCGCCCGCCAGCGAGGCGGTCGCCATGGGGGTGACAAGCTTGGCCACGATCGCGTCCTGCATGGCTAGGCTAGGATCTCTCACGTGCGTCCCCAGTGCTTGCCTGCGGCCCGCTTGCCCACTGCGTTGAGCGCCCGGTTGATGCGCTTCTTGAAGGCACGATAGGTCGGGAAGAAGTGCGGACGCGCCTCCATGGGGTTGTCGCCGCCGCGGCCGAACTCGTTGGCCCTGGCCTTGCGACCGAGGGTTTCATCGTTGGCCCCCTCCGTGATGACGGCCCCGATCTTGTCGCCGCGATTGTTGCGATGCCATTCGACGCTGTCGGCGAGCTCACCCTCGTCCTTCGGAACGTTTGGCCGGATCTGCTCCGTCAAGAATGCGGCCTGTTGGTCGACAGCGCCGCGCATATCCGCTCGGACTTGAGGTGGAATCGCCTTCATTCGCGCCAGCACGGCCGCCTTGCGGTCCCAGCGGTTGTCAGCCATCGGCCCCGCCCCACTCGACCAGGATCTTGAGATACTTCCGGTGCATGTCTTGATTGGTCGGCGGCGACTTGACGTTATACATCACGCCAGACCGGGCATCGACCATGCGATCACCCACCCTGACGCCGGCAGCCGCCGCCGTATGCCGAACCAGTACCTCGTAGACTGCCAGCCCCGTGACGCCTTGGGCATTGACCTGTTCGTTCGCCCGCAATGGCTTGAGCTGCGCCGCGATCGCGATCAGGCTGGCAATGTTGGCCCAAGCCTGCCCCTTGTTTCCATGGCTGTTGAGCGCGCCCACGCCTTGGCGCTGAAAGGTCACGCTCTCGCGCAGCTGCCCGGCGCCCACGCCCTACTCCGATGCTTTGGTGTCGGTCGTGTCCTTCGCCGGCACGGGCCCGAGGAACCTGCCAGTGGAGATCCGGCGCGCGACGAGCATGAGCCCGGCGGTGATCAGCAGGGCACCCACCACGACGGCGGCAATCGTCAGCCAGTCCATGTCAGCCTCCCGGAAAGACCTGCTTGGGGTTCGGGATGGAGACTGCCACGCCGGCGGCGATTGCCGGTTCATACTGGCGGTGGGTCAGGCGGACGATCCTGCCGGCCAGGAACGTCTTTGTCGCCCGGCCGCCATATTCGGGAATGTTCCAGTCCCAATCACGCTCGAAGCGAACCCAGCGGTTCGTGACGACGTCAGACCCCGACACGGCGATACGGTGCAATGAGGGCATCGACCCCGCGCGGGAGCGGCCGGACATCCACGCCCACGCCGATGACCGTGTCTTCGCGGTTCTCGTAGAAGTCGCCGACCATGAGGAGGATGGCAGCCTTCAGCGCGGCAGGGACCGCGGCGGCCGCGCCATAGCCAGCCACGAACGTCACCTGGATCGGGTCTGGCCGGTCGTCGTTGTGGGTCGGCGCGGTGAAGTCTTTCTTGAGCCACAGCAGCCCGCCCAACTCGTCCTCGGCCAGCGCGTAGAGGCCCGCCGAGACCGTCTGCTCGACATTGTCAGCGTCGAAGTATTTGAGGCTGGTGACGGCGGAGACGTCCGCGAACGGTAGGCGGATCACGCTGAGGTCGGGCCAACATTCGAAGTCCTGCCGCCAGGACTGGGTGACCATGCAGCGCCCAAGGATCCCGGAGTAGCCGTCGAGCCGGGCAACCGCGGCGTTGAGGTAGATCCCGATGATGGTGTCGTCATCGGAGTGGCTGACGCGCAGGTGCGACTTGCACTCTGCGACTGAAACCGGCGGGTCCGCCGGCGGAGCGGTCCGCACCGGTTTCAACATGACCTACTGGCCTTCGCCCTCGCCGCCATCCCCGCCCTTGGCCTTTTTCGGCGTCTTCTGGCCCTTGCCTGTGTCCGCTTTGGCGGCGGCCTTTGGCGGCACCGGCGGTTCATCGAATTCGCCGTCGAGGGGTTCGGCCCACCCTTCATTCACGGCGACCTGCGCGAGATCGCCGTGGCATTCATCCCCCGGGTTGAAATTCCGGACTTCGGCCTGGCCGTCCGGCCGCCCCGGGAAGGCTACGGTAACGAGAGCCGTCTTCATGGGTTGCTCCTAGCGGCTCAGCGATCAGGACGCAGGACGGGCGAGCGGCACGCCGATGGCGAGGATGCACAGCGGGTCGGCCGCGGCGTTGCCGGACGGCGTGACCGTCAGGCGGATGTACCGCTTGTTGCCGCGATAGCCGACCTTGAAGACGGCGTTGTCGTCCGACTGGATGAACGAGGCGCCCGCCTCTGTTCCGTGCATGTCGGCGTCTGCCACGGCGGTCGCGCCCGACATGCCGCTGTCGTCGGATTCCTCGAGCAGGGCCGTGAACGTCGCGCCGGCATCGGCCAACACGCCGGTGACGATCGCGAACATGACCGACGCATAAAGCTTGCGGTCGACGATCGTGCTGACGAAGGCGGTGTCGTCGCCGGCTCCGCCGACCTTCCCGCTGATCAGCTTGAGGTTGTTGTAGAGGTCTTTCATTGGATGGTCCTCGGTTCGAAGGGGGGAGTCGGCGGCTTCGGCCGCCGACTGATCAGGCGGTTACGAAGTCGCGCACTTCAGGACCTTCACGGCCTCGAAGTTCTGCACGCCGCCGCCGACCCGTTTCGTCGTGTAGAAGCCGACGTAGGGCTTGTTGGTGTAGGGGTCGCGCAAGACCCGCACCCCAAACCGGTCGACGATCAGGTACGCGCGCTTGAAGTCGCCGAACGCGATCGGATAGGCGTTGGCGCCCAGCGCGTTCATGTTGTCGTCGGTCGCCGTCGGCTTGCCGAGAATGGTGGCAACGCCCTCGGGCCCGGACGGCGGGGCCCAAAGGTACTTGCCATCGACGTCCTTCATCTGCCGTACCGTGCCCATGACGGCGTCGGACAGCAGCCAAGTGGCGTTCGAACGGTAGCCCTGCTTCAGCGCGTAGAACAGGTTGATCAGGGCGTCGGCCGGGCTGGCGCTCGTGGTCGGGACCAAGAACGCCGTGGCGTGGCCGGTCGGGATGTAGCCGATCGATCCCCAGGCGTAGGAGGCGTTGGCGACCGTCGAATAGTCGAGCAGGCCGCGCGGCTTGTTGACACCGTTGCCGGTGATCATCGCCGCGCCTTCCTGCTCGGCGAACACGATCGAGACCTCGTCGGCCAGCCATTGTTCGACCGGGAAAAAGGCGTCGTCGAGCATGCCCTGGGTCGCCATCGGGTTGGCGTAGAGCTCCATCGCTGGGAACTCGAGCAGCTTGATCGTCGGCGTGCCGGTCTCGGGACGCGCTTCGCGCTCCCCGACCCAGCCATAGCCGGCGCCGCCCATGTTGACCGGCTTCTTGTACATCGCCGTGCCGATGGTGATGACCTGAGCCAGGGAGCGCATGGCCGACATCGTGCCGAGCACGCGATCGATGGTTTTGGTCATTTCGACGGGGACGACATAGCCGCCGTCCGGGTCCGAGTCTGTGGTGAGGGCGGCCTTCACCGCCAGCTGCTTCATCTCGGCTTCCGGCACGTCGCCGCGGCGGAACCACTTGTTGAAGGCTGCAGCGTGCGCCTTCGTCTCGGCGGTCTGGCCCTTGTCGTCGCCGACTCCGCCGACCCTGAGCGCGGCCATGGCCTTTTGGGCCTCGTCGAACATGTTCTTCAGCGCCGTGATCTCGTTGTTGATCGCGGTGACCTTCGCGACGTCGAGGACATCGGCGGTCTGTTTTGTCTCGAGCGCCTTGATCCGGTTGTCGTTCGCTGCCTTGAACTCGTCGAAGGCCTTGGTCAGTTCGACCAGAACGGTGGCCGGATCGGCCGGGTTGCGCACGGCGACGATGCCGCGCGGGCGGACGGAAAGGCCGGGCGTCGGCAACAGAAGGGCGGACGCCGCGGCGCGGGTGGCGAGTGCAGATTTCATGTCTTTTCTCTCAGGGTTTCATGGACGTGATGAGCTCACGGAGCCCATCCAGGAGACCGCCTGCATCGCGCTCGGCGTTGAAACGGCTTGCATCTCGCGGGGCCGTTGAAAGGTCATTCAAGATAAGGGCGCGCTGACCACGGGGGATTCCCGCCTTGGCGAGCGCGCCTTCTGTCTGTCTGCGCGCCAGCAGCTGGCGGCTTTCCTCGGAGGTCGCCGGCGGTGGCGCCATGGCTTGCGCGCCCAGGCTGTCGCTCACGGAATCGGCGAACTTTTCCTTCACCGACCGGTCCGGATCCATGAACGTTTCGTCGTCCATCAGCTTCTGGACGTCGGCCAGTTTCCGGCCGGTCCGGGCAACGTAAATGTCGGCGATTGCCGCGTCGAAGGCCTGGAAGGTCTCGGAGGCCTGCGCCATGTCGTGGCGGTTGCCCATCACCAGGCCCCAGGCGTTGTGAACCATCATGAACGAGCCGCGGCCCATCGCGATGTCGTCGCCGGCCATGGCGATGATCGACGCCGCCGATGCCGCCCACCCGAGAACCTCGATCGAGACCTTGGCCTTGTGCGCCCGGAGCAGGTTGTAGATGGCGATCCCCTCAAAAAGGTCGCCGCCCGGCGAGTTGATCTGGACGCGCACGTCCTTGTTGGAGCCGATGTCCCGGAGTGCCCCGGCGATTCGTTTGGCCGTCACGCCGCCGCCGGTCCACATGTCCTGGCCGATGACATCGAAAATCGAGATGACGTTGTCGTCCTTCGATTCCTCGGCGTGGGGCGATACCGCCCAGCGGGCCATGACGTCGCCCGGGGCGTCCCACTGGAAGTTTTGCGGACGCTCGAAAGCGCGCGCCTCAGGCAGGTTTCGCAGGCTCACCGGATGACCCCTGTTTCGCCCCGCCGGCGGTGTTTGGCGGGTCGTAGTACTTCTCACCCTTCCCGTCCGCCCGTGGATTGTCGTCCTCGAGGGCGCGCACTTCGTCCGGATTTTTGAAGCCCCACTGCAGAGCGATCGCGTAGGCGTCGTAACGTGCTTTCATGTCGCCTCGGATGAGCGAGGCGCGGTTGAACAGGGCATAGATGTCCGGTTCCTTGTCGCCGACCAGGTCGCGATCGATGGTTTCTTCCCAAGTCGTGAGGTGGTCCTCGGCCGTGTAGGTCACATAGCCCTGGGACTGCTGCTCGAGCCCGGTTCCCCAGCTGGTCGACTTCTCCGTGTCGCCGATCATGTGCGGCGGCACGCCGAAGAACATGGCGATTTCAGACCGGGAGAATTTGCGGCTTTCGATCCACTGGGCGTCCTCGGACGTCATGGACAGCGGCTTCACCTCCATCCCCTCCTCGAGGATCAGGTCCTTGCCCTCGTTGGAGCCTCCGGCGCGGTACTGCTCCAGCGAGGCCTGCAGAAATTTCAGCCCTTCGACCCCCAAAGTTTTGGGGTGCGACAGCACGTTCGAGATCCGCGCGCCGTTCTTGAACGTCTGCGCGCCGTGCTCCTCCTGGGCCAGCGCCAAGCCGATGGTCTCGCGGGCGTAGCTGATGACGGACACGCCGTGCACGCCGTCGAGGGTCATTCCGACCAGGTGGAAGACCTCGGTCTGCTTGAGAACCACCGGGTTGGCGCCTGCCTTGCGAGTGTACGTGTAGACGAGGCTGAGGTCGTCGAGCTGCTCGCACTTCACTTTGTCCGGGTGCATCGGCACCAGTTCGAGCACCCCCCGGGATCCGCGCACTATCAGTGCGTAAGCGTTGCCGCGCAGCAGGAGGTGGGCCTGCATCATCCGCTTGAACTGCGAGGGCGTCTGCCAGCGGTTCGGCTTACGGGTCAGGATCGGCCAAAGCGGGTGATCCCGGGCGTCCTCGCGGTTCTTGTCGTCGATCCGGCGCTTCAGGTGCACCGGCATGTTGGCGACGGTACCGGAAATGAGGCGGACGCACGCGTAGACGGCCGCCGCGCGCATTGCCGTGGTGGCGGTAACCGAAACGCCGGAACTGGACAGGGAAAGATTGCTAAAAAGTGCGGCGAGCTTTTCGGGCGTGTCGATGAGGGTGCCGCCGCCGGCGGATTGCGTGGCCGCGCGGGGCGACGGGCCGGTGATCCAGCCGCGAATGGTGTCGAGAATGCCGGCCATGCCCTACAGCACCAGCGCGCCACGTTTTTCGTAAATGCTGGGCCCGGCTCCGCGCTCGATCATCTGGGCCCTCTTTCCCGCCGCCATCGCCAGCGTTTGGGCGCCGTCGATACGCATCCGTGATTTTTCCTTGTCGAACTTACGGTTGCCCGCCGGGTCGGTGGATACAGCAGCGTTGGCGATGTGGTTCGTGAGGAGGATGTGGGCCTGGTGCTCCAGCTCCTCCTCCATGATCAGGAGCTCAAGAGCGTCGAGCGCGGGCGCCATCGACCCATAGCCCTGCCCCCACGGGTAAAGCGGGATGCCGGAGCCGTCCGGGCCTTCCTGGAACGAAATGTCGGCGCGGTCGAGCTCGCGCTTAAGGCTTTCGATGCGCCACCGGTCATAGACGAAGGCTACGATGCGATAGTGCAGCCGCAGCCAGCCGACTTTCATGGCGATGGTGAGCGGATCGATCGACTTGCCCGGCGAGGTCTCGAGAAGTCCCTGCTTTGCGAGCAGCGTGTAGTCGATCCGGTCGCGCTTCCCGTGCTCTTCGAGGAAATCCTCCGGCTTCCAGAACCACGTGAGGTAGCGCGCACCCTTTACCGACATGGCGCCGAGACATGCGAGGTCGGTGGTGCCGGCGAGGTCGAGCGAGACGACAATTTCCTCGCCAGGCACCAGTTTGACGTCCGGATTCGCGCACGCCTTCCACAAATTCTTCGGCGCCAGCACCGAATGCCGGCTCACGCGCTGATTCAGATAGAGGTTGCGGTAGGTGTTCTCGAAGCCCGGCATGCGGCTGGCCTTATCGGCTAGCGCCTTGAGATCCGTTTCAGACCGGAAAGTCCCGAGCGCCGGGTTGGCCAGCTTCGCGGTTTTGAGGCTGAAAATGTCCTCCGCGTCGTCCGGCACGGCGTAGAGGTGGCAGACGATGGTCTTGTCCTGGCCGGAGAGACCGTCGTCGATGAGCTGGGACAGGATGTGCTGCGGATCGTTCGACTGCGTCGAGATGATCACGCCGAGCGGCTCGGAGCGGGCGCCTTGGGAAGTGTCGAGCACGTCGTAAAGGTCGCGGTTCTTCGACTGGGCCAGCTCGTCGTAGATCCAGACGGACGGATTCAGACCGTGCTTCGTGCCAGCCTCGGCCGAGATGGCCTTGTAGAACGATCCGTTGGCGTAGCAGACCATCGACTTGGTACTGTCGATGATGTTGACGATCGACAGCAGCTCCGGATCTGCCCGGACCATCTGCGCCGCCACCTTGAACACCTGGGCGGCCTGTTCCCGATCGTTGGCGGCCGAGTAGATCTCGCCGTTGGCGATGGCTTCGGGCCCGACCAGGTGGACAAGCACGATGGCCGCCATCAGTGCGGTCTTCCCGTTCTTCCTGGCGATGGAGAGGATGGCGCGCCGGCAGGTGCGGCGGCCCTTGTGCTCGCGGTAGACGTCCCGGATCCAGTCCTTCTGGAAATTGTCCAGGTCGAAGGGCGCGCCCTGCCCCTCGCCGGAAGGCACAACCAGCAATTCGATGAAGGAAATGACCCGATCCGCGCGCGTCGGCGCCGCCGATCTAGGCGCGGACTTTGCCACCGACGAGCCCCGCGAACTTGCTGCCCTTGTCGCCCGGTTCGACCTTCACGCGCGACCTGGCCGACGGCGTCATGCCGAACTCGGCAGCGAATTTGACCATGTCGAGCCGCGCGCGGCGGGCAACACCGACAAGCGGGTGTTGGATCAGCGCGCCGGACGGCGTCTCGGCCAACATTCCTAGCTTCTTGCCGGCGGGCGTGCGCGCATAGGCCTTCAGGCCCCGAGATGCCTGCGCCTCGATGCCGTAGGACTGGCAATAGGCGCCGAGAGCGCCGCGATCGATGTCGCTGAGCAGCCCGAGGAGCTCCAGCTGGCGGGCGATGCGGCGCCACTCACGTTTTCCGTCCGAATTCAGGTGTGTCGGCGGCGTCAGGCCCTCGGAAATCGGCGGCTTGGGCTCGTTCGGGTTGATCGCGCGCTTGCCGGGGTTGCCCTCGATCACACGCAGATGGTTCGGCTTCGGCTTCCTCCCCCGCGTCACGCAGCCCCCCGTTCGCTAATTTCGCGGGAATTCGCGCGATTGGGGGCCGCCGGTCCGGCGTCGAGAGGCCCCAGAGATTTCACCCCCCCGGGGGCGCGCTGCGTGCGCACTGCCGCCCCCTGCATGGTGGCAGCGTGCGCGTTGGCCGGATGCCTGGGGTCCACCGGCCAACCGTCCTCGTCCGTCCTGTCGCTGAAGCCACGCGTCTCCTCGCGCTGAGTGTAGATGTCGTGGCATGGCGCGCACGACGACTCCCAGTTGTCGCTGTTGAAGAACAACGCCGCATCACCACGGTGCGGGATCTTGTGGTTGACCACGGTCGCAGCCGTGACCCTGTCCCGCAGCTGGCATGGGACG
>Ga0070685_10000145_pt1 | contig 46090 bp, 35 predicted proteins | sample KBSS13LmetaG_FD_65651 | JGI IMG/M metagenome (GOLD analysis project Ga0070685, IMG submission 65651) | Switchgrass rhizosphere microbial communities from Kellogg Biological Station, Michigan, USA - KBS S1-3L metaG | ecosystem: Host-associated > Plants > Roots > Rhizosphere ...
CGTCCTCCTGCTCGCGGAACGCGCACGATCAGAATGTGCTCGTTCGACGCGCGCATTCGAGGATCGACCAGGCTACCCTTGAAAATGAATTGGATGAACGCGCGCAGTGAAGAACAATCTGCCCACTCCTTCTGGGGAAATCGAGGAATCAGAATGAGCTCGCCTGGGCTCATAGCACGTCTCGGCGTGCTATTGGGTGGGCGGGTGAGTAAAGTTGCGCGCAATCGAGGATCGGCCAGGCCGCTCGTCGCCAAGGCGCCTGGCGGAGAGCGGAGCACCGCTTGAATCCCCTTCTGTTCCAAAGGAGAGGGGTCTCGTTGGTGTCCCACTGCGCGCGTCCAACGAGAGCCTTCCGAGGCCGCGCGTTGCGCGAGCACAGGAGACCGACGAGACCTCTCTCCGCATGCGTTTGACAGCCCTCAGACCATTTGTTACGCTTCGCGCCAATCGGCGCCAGTCCCCCCAACAAGACCGAGATATCATGAACATCAAAGATTACCTCGAACAGAAGAGGGTTGAGGTCGATCGATTTCTGGACTCTATCAGTCCCACCTCCGCCACACCACCGACAACGCTGCATGAGAGCATGCGATATAGTCTCATGGCGGGAGGAAAGCGTGTCCGTCCGATCCTGGCTATCGCAGCGGCAGAAGCGGTAGGACAGCCGGCGCCGGGATTGATGCCGATTGCCTGCTCGTTGGAATTGATTCACACCTATTCTTTGATTCACGATGACCTGCCCGCAATGGACAACGACGACTTCCGCCGTGGGAAACCGACAAACCACAAAGTGTACGGCGACGCAATGGCGATATTGGCAGGCGATGCATTGCTGACGATGGCGTTCGATCTCTGCAGCCGTCCGGATCTGATGAAGGGCTGCGATCCGGCACGCCAAGTGCGGTTGATTCAAGAATTGGCGCATGGCTCGGGAAACGTGGGGATGGTGGGTGGTCAGGTATTCGATATCCAAGCTGAACATAAAGACATCGACCTTCCGACATTGCAGAACATCCACAAGCACAAGACCGGCATGTTGATCCGCGCAGCGGTGCGGATGGGCGCCATTGCCGCCGGCGCAGAGGATCGACCACTGGATGACCTTACGAGCTATGCCGAGGATGTCGGACTGGCGTTCCAGATCGCGGATGACGTGCTCAACGTGACAGGAACCCGCGAGGAACTGGGCAAGAACCCCAATACCGACGCGGAAAGAGGGAAGAAAACCTATCCGACGTTCTACGGGACAGAGGGAGCCAGAAAATTGGCGGACGATTGTGTGGCCCGTGCGATCGCACGCCTCTCCCCGTTCGGCCCGGACGCCGACCCGCTCCGCGAACTGGCCCGCTACATCACATCGCGTAGAAACTAACCGGTTAGGGGTGGCACGCCTTACCCATCCATGAAGGCTCTCATCACCGGCGCAACAGGATTTGTCGGCGGAGCAGTCGCACGCGCGCTGGTCAAACGCGGCATCGACATCCGAGTCATTGCCCGCGGGGGATCCGATCTCCAGAATCTGGAGGGATTGCCCCATGAGCTGGTCATGGGTGATCTGCGTGATCAGGCCTCGTTGCGAACTGCCCTCACCGGTTGCAGCCAGCTCTACCATGTGGCAGCTCACTATGCGCTCTGGGCCAAAGATCCTTCGATCTTTTACGACGTCAATGTCATCGGTACAAGAAATCTATTGGAGGCGGCCCGGGACGTTGGGACCGAACGGATCGTCTACTGCAGCACCATCGGCGCGATTGGCCTCCCCCCGGGCGGAGGACTCGGTACGGAGGAGACACCTGTCTCACTCGAACAGATGGCGGGACATTACAAACGATCGAAGTACCTGGCAGAACAAGAAGTTTTGAAGCTTGCGAAGGCCGGGCTACCGGTGGTCATCGTGAATCCGAGCGCCCCGGTCGGCGCAGCCGATGTGAAACCAACCCCCACAGGACAGATCGTCGTCGATTTCATGAAGGGCCGCATGCCGGCTTATATCGAAACCGGGTTGAATATCGTCGACGTCGATGACGTGGCAGCCGGCCATCTGCTCGCGATGGAAAAGGGCCGGACCGGTGAGCGCTACATTCTGGGTGGCAAGAACTTGATGTTGCGTGAGGTGCTTGAAATCTTGAGCCGCCTGAGCGGCGTGAAGGCGCCCACGATCGAACTGCCACGACTCGCGATTCTTCCCCTGGCCTATCTAAACCTATGGGTCGCTAACATGACTGGACAGCCCCCGCGGATTCCGCTCGAAGGGGTGAAGATGGCCAAGTACAAGATGCACTACAACTGCAGTAAAGCAATCAGGGAACTTGGCATCCCACAGACACCGCCGGAGGTTGCGCTGGAAAAGGCCGTGCGTTGGTTCCGGGACCACAAGTACGTGTAATCAGATGCTGAAAAAGGCCCCCGACTGCGTTCTCGGCTCGACCACCTGTTAACTCTTCAAAATGGAACTCCCCCTTCTTTTATTCAAAACAGTCGCGTTTCGCCCCTACGTCTTCCTCTTTCTGGCCGCATTCCTGTTTGCTGCGATCCAGCTGATCGGTTGGCCGAGAACCTGGCGATTCTGGCTGATCAGTTGGGCCACGGCCTTTCTCTGTGAATTCTCGTCCACGCGTACCGGCATCCCCTTCGGATGGTACATTTATAACGGCTCGACCATGGGCCAGGAGCTCTACTTCTTCAACATTCCCATCATGGCTTCGCTCTCGTTCAGTTTTCTGCTGTACGCCGCCTACTGCGTTGCACTCTGTCTCGTCCTCCCAATTGACCAGTCCTCGCCTTCCACTCAACCGCTCAAGCCATTGCGTCTTGATATTGCAGCACGAACCAGTTGGCCCGTGCTGTTGATCACTGCCTGCTTGTTTGCATTACTCGATATGGTCATCGATCCCGTGGCCCTGCGGGGCGACCGCTGGTTTTTAGGGAAGATTTATCAGTACACTGATCCAGGCATTCACTTCGGCGTGCCACTCACCAACTATGCGGGGTGGGTTGTCGTCGGACTTATCTCTCTCGCCATCTATTTTCCGATCGAGCGACGGCTCTTCGCACTTTCGGCACCTCCATCGGTCACCCCTCACCTTCTGCTGGGCGTCGGGCTCTACCATAGCATCCTGGCCTTCAATCTCAGTGTGGCGTTTTGGATCAGCGAATTGCTCATAGGAATAAGCGGGCTGCTGATGCATCTCCCCGTCCTTGCACTACTGCTGTTTCGTCTCACAAGACCGCACAGCACTTCTCGGCCTGGTTGACCCGGTGGCAATCATAAAAAAGACTTTGTATAGTGGAGACTGGGCTCAAGGCGAACGAAATGACTCGGGTCCATCCGCATATCGGGCTTTGAGAACGACGCGGTAGCGCAAGCGGCACCGGCCATCGTCACAAATATGTCGACCACCGAAGGAGAACGAACCTACCATGTGGTTACATCTGATCGTGGCGATTGTTGGCCTCTTCATGTCCACGTCGAGTTTCGTCCACGCTGCCGACCAGCATGTGCTCGGCACCGTGATGGCCATTGATGCAAAACACATTGAGATCAAAACATCCAAAGGCCTGGTGGACTTGCAGGTCAACAAGCAGACCACGTTCAAAGACCAGCACAAACCGAAAGGCACCACCATGCCTGAAGTGGGCGATCGCGTGATTATCGTTGTTACAAAGAACGAGAAAAAAGGGGCCAAAAAAGGCGATCCCCTGCTGCTCGCCACTGAAATTCATTTTTCCACGGCCAGACGCATACCGAGGTCCATCGAGCCGGTTCTGGTTGAGTAGGGTGCCCGATGCCACAGTTCCAGTTTACAGGTGAGGTGAAGAACCATTTTTTGAGTGGCGGGATTCGCACCGCGTTCATTCGAGTCCTGATTACGGGCATCGCGGTATTTCTGGCCGTCATGATTGTGCCGGGCCTTGAGGTTCAGTCGTTCAGCGCGGGACTCGCAGCAGTCCTCGTGCTCACATTTCTGAACCTCTTGGTCCGGCCCCTTCTCCTTGTCTTGACCCTTCCCTTGATTGTCCTCTCGCTGGGGCTCTTTCTCATCGTCGTCAATGCCCTCTTGCTGGAATTGACTTCATACCTGGTCACCGGATTTTCGGTAGCGGGATTCTGGCCTGCCGTAGGTGGTGCGGTCGTGATTAGTCTGGTTACCATGATCCTCAATGCATGGACCTCTGACGGTCGTCAGACAGAACGTCATGCGTTCCCTCAACGCCCGCCCAGGATCATCAATCCAGACGAATAGCCGACCTATCAGGCCGCTGAAAAAGCCCGCCAGCTTCGTTCTCCCCTCGAAAGCATCCTCAACGTAGCCAGGAGGCTACGCCTCCGGTGCTTTCATCGGCTGCGGCCTTGCTGGACGGACTTTTTGAGCGGCCCGCAGGAATGTATTCCAGTTGTGCCACATGTGCGGCTCGCATGCCAACATGACTTCCCGCCGCCACTGTTCCTTTTCATTGAATTGCTCATTTGTCATTGTTACAATGCCGGCCTGGCTCAATTGACTCACGAATGACGTCCACAGTTCTGCACAGCAAGCCTATTCCCGAGACGACGCTCCAGCGGACCTTAACGTCTGTGCTCAACGACCTACCGGTCGAGACGGCCCTCGCTGCCCTGTTCCATTGCGACCAAGGTCCACTCGTCGGCCATGCCGCACGAGGTTTCACGCCCCGCGATATCCAAGCTATCCTCCGCGCACTTTCAGCCCCTGCCGTCGCGTCAGCAAGTCCTGCGAGTGAGCAAGAAGGCGGGCGCACCATTCGCCTCCGCTTGATTACGCCGGGCGCGAAGTCGTTGCTCGCAGCCCCTCTTCTGCATCGTAACCGGACGTACGGCTTCCTCGTCATTGGACGAAAAGAAAGCGCCGCGTTCGTCAAAAAAGAAAGAACCTTGATGGAGCAGGCCAGCGACGAGGTCACGAAAGCTCTCGATCGTGAAAACCTGTTCGATATGAATCTCGTTCTCAGCCGACCATTTGTCGCGCATGAACCGGTCCCTGCAGCATCTACTCCCGCAGACATGTTCCCGGTTTCAGTGTCGCAACTCACACCGGAACTCCAAAGCGCGATTATTGCCGCCTTGACGGATGCCAGCCAATACGTCGATTACGATCGCATCTGGACCTGTCACTACGATCCCCTTGCTGGCAATGTCGAAGTGCTGGGAATGGCCGGAGATCTGAAGAGCGAACAGAAAGATGGGAAAAAAGATCTGAAACCAGGTCACCGCCTCGCGCTCGACAGCTCAGCTTCCGGATGGGCAGTCCGCCATCGTAAGCCACGAGTGGATCATGATTTGGCCTCTACACAGGGGAGATTTCTCGATCACAAATACCTGTTCAAAGACCGATTTCTTTCCTCCCTCGTTGTCCCATTCTTCGTTCGAGGACAGGTCGGCGGGACTCTCACCTTGGCCTCGAAAGAAGCCGGTCGCTACCAACAGACTGATGCCCGCTCGCTTGAGCCGACGATCATGAAGATCGCGGACATTCTCCAAGCACCGACGCCGGTCAGCCAAGCCCCGGTCACTGGGGCAGCCGGAACCTCCAGAGCCCCAACAGCTCCAGGTCCCTCTGAACCCATTATCAGAAAACAGGAACGGCAGGCCGCGATCGGAGAGTTCAGCATGTTTCTGGCCACTGAAGTGCGTGAGCCCCTCGCCTCGATCCGTGCCCAACTAGAAGAAGTCACGGGTGAAGGGATTCTCGATTTCGACCCGCAGACGCGCGTCGAGAACGCCATGCGCAATTTGATTCGTATCGAAGCCATCTTGAACGAGATTTTGGACTTTGCCAAACCTCTCAAACTGACTCGACGGCTCCTCCGTATCCCCGAAGTGATCGAAAGTGCCCTGACGGTTGTCGCAACTGACTTCGAAGTCACCAGGATACAGGTGACCAAAGACTATGCGACCGTCATCGCGCCCGTCCGCGGCGACGAAGCCAAGCTCCAGCAGGTCTTCCTCAGTATTTTCAGAAATGCGAGTGAAGCGATGAGCCCCGGCGGACATCTCCATATTCAAGTCACCCAACATCGCGCGGGGCGCGGCGTGGAGGATGTGATCCTCATCAAGAATGACGGGGCGCCCATTCCAGCAGAAATCGTTGATAAGGTCTTCGAGCCGTTTTTCACCACGAAGCGAACCGGGATCGGCCTGGGTCTCGCCACGGTCAAGAAGATCGTCGAAGAACATGGCGGCTCGATCGCCATCGGCAGTGCGCCTGAAGAAGGGACCACCGTGACCATCCGCCTCCCCGGTCTCAGCCATGGCCCCTCCTATCGAGGACGCGGCCGTCGTCGCCCCGCCCGGCGATAGTGTAAGAACACCCTACTTCGGTTTGTTTGGTTATTCAGATTGTGCTGTCCCTTGCAGTAAGCGCGCTTTCTTCAAATGTGCGGCATGGAGTTCTTGCATCTGCTTCGCACGATACCGTTTTTGTTGGGCTGCGGTCTTTAAAGCGCCGTTCCGGAATCCCTTGGAGTCTTCATAGGGGCCGATCTTTAAGACGGCAGTATCGAATTCGACGGCCTCGGCCTCCAGCTCTCGCGCCTTCTCCTGATACAGCATGGCCGCCGCGCGGTGATCATCTGCGTTGCCGGCGGACGCCAGCCGCTCTTCCAGGGCCGCGGGCAGTACCCTGCTCCCCCCTATGCGATTAAGCAGTCGCGCCAGGCCATCGAATTTGGATTTCTGGGGCTTCATCTCTCCGCCTTCTTGCTGCGCTGTCTAAGGCAGTTCGTGTTTGAACAAGCCAGAGAATAAGTTAAACCAGGCAGAAAATCGATTTATATACCTTCCACCTCATCCCACCCACTTTACTTCAGCTTAGCCCCGAAGGGAACCGCCGGACTGGCCTTCACTGCGCGCATGAAATGAGCACCTTACCCGAACCCATCTCCCTGACCTTTCCCAATTTCCCCCCTTCACAGGGAAGCCTGGTTGATCCTCGAGTGCGCGCGTCGAACGATATAAATGCTCCCTCCAAGCTCGCTCGCTGTCTCTTCAGGGATAGGGGATCTAGTCTGCCCTCCTCTGACACTCCTTCACACTCGCACGCTTTTCACGGAGGGTGGCCTATTTGGCCTCCCACTGCGCGCGTCCAACGAGCACCTTCTGAGCGTGCGCGTTGCACGAGCAAAGGAGGCCAATAGACCACCCATCCCACCCCTTCATTTCCCCCCACTTCGCTCCCAAGGGGAGTGGCTAAGGTAGCCCTTCACTGCACGCATCGAGCGATCACTGTTTCATCGTGGGGGCTCTGCGAGGAAGAAGGACACCTGGCCACTCCCCTCCCATTCTCCCTTTGACAGACACACCCCATCCTAGCTATGATCTTTCCCACTTGATTCGACTGTGACGTTGAAAATGTATGTCCTCCTGCTACCATCTAACTATTCAAAGGAGTAGGCGTATGAAGCTCATCATCGGCACTGTTGCGACTGTCTCCGGCGTCCTGTTTGCCCTGTCGATGGCCTCGGCGAATCCCTCGCTTCTCCCCAAACATGAAGGTTACCCGATGAAGAACAGCGGGAGTCCTGTGACAGGCCAGCCGACTGCCAATGATCCTGGTCAATCGGATGCCCATGGCCAATCCTCCCTGCTGAAGTCGGCCACGTCTGACGACAAGCATGTCCAACAGAATCTGATGAAATCAGACAATGAGCGGATCACCAAAGGCCAGGGAGCCAATCAGCTCCCGACCGTGCAGGGGCCACAGGTCCAGATTGCTCCTCCGGTAACCTCGGCCACAAAGATCTCCGGCGATCGGAAAATCGAATAGTCGAACCATCAACTGGCCGCAACAGGGAGAAGTCGGACTTATCCGGCCCCTCCCTGTTTTTTTCTGTGCCCAGCCCGAGTGAGAGCCATTGTACGCAACCGGAATCGCCAGAGTTTCTGGGCCCACTCGCCTGCATAGTCGACACCGATTCGAGGATGGATCCCCACATCACCTCTCCTCAGCAGTTCCCCTCGATCCTCGAACCAGATCAATTCGCCGGTCGTAAGATCCACACGGTTGAGACCTCGATCGATCTGCATCGCACGACAGAGCCGTCCCGGTCCATCGATTAATTCTCCATTTATTTCAACCGCTCTGATCAAGACGGCTGCGGGGAATTTTTCCCGCTCAGTCACAACATTCAGACAATGGTACATCCCATAGATGAGGTAGACGTAGGCAACCCCTCCTGGACCAAACATGACATCCGTTCGCTGCGTTCTCCCTTTCGACGCATGGCAGGCTTTGTCCTCCAGTCCTACATAGGCCTCCACTTCGATGATTTTACCCGCGAGTGTACGGCCATCTAAGGCCCGAACGAGATACTTTCCAATCAGTGACCGCGCAACTTGCACCGTTGGGCGATTGAAATAGATGCGCGGAAGGATTCTTGGCTTGGTCTTCATGTAGCTTACTATAGACCGCTCAAGACGATCTTCCTTCTCACCCACCCTACCCCGGCGTGTCAACACACGCCTCTTCCCAGGCAAGGCCGCAGACGAAGACAGCACCGGAAGCGTATCCTCTGGGGCGCACGGTGCGACGAATAAGGAGCACCTTGTCTGTGCGCGCCGCCGAGTGGTGAGGCGGCCGGGTCTCCGTTGAGGATGTTTTTGAGCCGAGAACGAAGTTGGAGGTCGTTTTCAGCAGGTTGCTAAAAATACCATGCGAGGCCGCCCATAAAAAAGCGTGGATTGCCTGGCACGAAGTGAATGTCCTGCACTCCGCCCGTCGGCTCGCCTGGCAGACGGGAGTTGAATGCAAACGTGGCCCCCTCCCAGTGGGTGTCAAACAGGTTTTGGACAAACATAAAGGCTTCAAGACGCCCATGGGAGAGCTTGATCGGCAACTGATACCGTTCGGTCAAATCAAAGATGGTCCACGAGGGCGCTTTAACCGTACGATCCTCGGTCAAGTTCCTCACTCCGAGGTAGGTCATTTGTATCTGCGAGGAAAGCCCTTCCGGCCATCGCATGATCAATGCCGAATATGCGGTTAAGTCAGGCGCCAATGGAATGGCGAGTTCGTCCTTGAATTCGGCATGGGTCCAGGTGAAGCTGCCGTTAAAGTAAAACGGTCCGTAGACCTGTCCACGCGCTCCCACCTCTACTCCGTACCGTCTTGTGGGCCCGCGGGCTTCGGTGGTACCTGCATCTCCCACGAACACGAGTTCGGAGTTCATATCCAACCACCAGAACGTTGCGAGCAATTCCATTCGCTCCGGGCCCCAGGGCCTCGACCGCACGCCCACCTCCGTACCCTGCGCCCTGGCGAGCGGTGAACTCGCACCCGCGACCGTGGACCGCGCATCGTTGCTGTGGAAACCGGTACCGTAGTTCACGAAAAATTCCGTGTTGAACCACGGCCCGAGAATCAGGTTGGCTTTCGGGTTGACCTGGCCCGAGGTCTTGCTGCCAGCCGGCTGTTGAGGGCAGGTGTCACAGAGATTTGTGACATCAAACGTGAAGTAGTCGGCACGGAGACCGCCGACCAACCGCATCCAGGGCAGCGGCTGAAACTCCAGCTTCACATAAGGCGAGTAGGACGCTTCCTCAACCGCACTCTTAACAATGGTCCCAGTAGGAACACGCGTCGTTTGTGTTCCGAGTCGGATATCGGAGATACTATCAGCGCGGACCTGGAACCCCGCCGTCGCGGCACTGGGAATGCCGAACAGGTCTCCTGCCTGCTGATAGCCCAGATTACCGCCGTACATATATCGCTGATCCTGTTGATTGATGCCGTCGCCGTTTACCGGGTTATCCAGAAAAAAGGTGAAATTCGTAAAGAGGTCCATCTTGTAGTACATCAGATAAGTATCGGCAAAAAACCGGCCATTAGAAGGCATATCGTAGTGGTACTCCATTCGACCGATTGCGTGCTCCGTCTTGCCTCCTTCAGAGGGATCGATCGCACCGAACCGACCAATCGTACCGTCCGTGACAGCACGGAAGGGAATCTCCCCTGAAGCGTTCCAGTTCGCTTTGTTATAGCTCGCTGTGACGCTGAACTCCGAGCGAACCGTCGGGTTCATGGTGGCCTTGCCCATGACATTGAAGCGAAAATAGCGATTGTCGTGCTCAAAGGGTCCATTCGAGTAATAGCCGTCCGCGGCAAACAACGTCCGTACCTTGTCCCTCGTGGGCGACAGCATCAAGAGATAGCGCTGCGTATCGAACTGCCCACCGGCTCCCTGCACCACGTTCTCTTGCAGCACCTCGCGAGTTTTGAACCGGACAGCGCCGGCCGTATTGAAGTCGCCGAATTCGGCGTGATAGGTCCCCTTCACCACATCGATGCCTTGAATCGTTTCCGGAATGATGAAATTGAGATCGGTGTATCCCTGGCCATGCCCGTGCGTGCGCAGATTAATCGGCATGTTGTCGACAAAGAACGCCACGTCCGTGCCATGATCGGCATCAAAGCCCCTCAAGAAATATTGATCCGCCTTGCCGGCGCCGCCCGAATGCTCCACGGTGACGAAACCGGGGACCAATCGCAGCACCTGGGCGGGACGGCCTTGGGGCTGGAGCAGAATTTCCTTGTCCGGGATGAATTGCTGGGAAGATGCCGCCACCGGTTTTTCACCGCTGACTCTGACTTCAGGGATTTCGAGGACATCCTCCTCCGGATCATGGGCCCACGAGGATTCAAGCATGGTCAACAACACAGTCATAGCAGCCAGCAAGAGCACAAAGCATCGCACAGTCCCACCCCTTATACACATAGGCATGGGCGGATGAGACGCCCACAAGGATCTATCGACAGCCGACTCATCGACTGGCGCAGACCCTCGTGGCCTGGCGACAACTATGACTTGGAAGAACCAGCCTAGACGGCCCGGGCTGAATTGACCAGGGAACGGACTCGGGACAAAGACTCCGTAATCAATGCCTCAAGGGTACAGGCTCCTGCACCGACAATTTCGAGACGAACCCGATTGAGCGGCAGCAGGACCTTCGTGGCCCGCGCCCCGAGAATGGCTTGAACGATCTCCGGTGTAACCTCTCCCAGCATCGCGCCAGGCAATACGAGGTTCAACGAGGCGACAATCACGTCCACTGAGGGCAACGTGCCGGCAATCGCCTGGGATCCTACACCCACCTGTACGGCCCCGGCCTGTTTCATCGCCTCCGCGGCTACATTGTTAGTCCCCAACGCCACAATGTGATGGGCCAAGCCAAGTTCCGACTGAAGCCCGGCGACCAGCCGAGACCCGAGACCTCCGCCCCGGCCGTCGATCACGCAGACACGCACGACCTACACCAAACCCTTGCCGGTCGTCGTCATGGTCAGTTTCCCGTGTTTCACACCCTTCACCGAGACCAGAGCATCCGCCACCTTCTGGATCTCTGACCCTTTCCCCTTTACCACTAAGACCTCCAGACAATGGTCATGGTCGAGATGGACGTGCATGCCCGCCATGATGTGACCTTGGAAGTCATGTTGTATATGAGTCAATTTTCTTGTCAGGTCGCGCACGTGATGGTCATAGACAAACGTAATCGTGCCGACCGTTTCTTTGTTGTCACTCCACTCCTGTCCAATCAGGTTGTCCCGGATCAGATCTCTCAATGCTTCAGATCGATTCGTATACTTGCGCTTCTTGATGTGTTGATCAAAATCATCGAGGAGATGATGGTCCAACGACACGCCGAATCGAATAAGCTTCTTCATGATAGGATTACGAGTGGCACGATTTTAACAAACGTAGCATTCCAAGAGCGACGAAATCAATACCTCCTTACTCCACTCGATCAGGGAACACCTCAACTGGAATCGATGGCTGCAACAGGTGGGGCCGGAGTTAACGCAGCCTGCGTATCTCACCCTTTAGCTCCCAGGATGGTGCGGGGTGGCCAGGTCCCGCCTCAGACTGCGCGCGTCCAACGAGCACTTTCTGAATGTGCGCGTTGCGCGAGCACGGAGGTGGGCCTGGCCACCCCGCGCAACTTCTATTCGTTTTGAATCGGAATGTACAGGGCATTCCCCTGCCGGTTGACCAGCAGGAGGGCAAGATCGGACGGCTTAATCGGATCGGCCAGGCGCTGAAACGTAGCGAAGTTGAGAATTGGCTGCCGATTGAGTTCAAGCACAACGTCGCCGGGCTGGAGGCCGGAGGACTCGGCCAGACTACCTTCCTCAATATCAGTCACCACCACCCCGCTGGTGACTGGCAGATCCATCTGCCGGGCCAAGGGCGCAGTCACATCGTCGAAGACGACTCCGGTAAGGGGATGGGCCGTGGCAGCAGAAGCAGATGCAGACTGGCTCTTTTTGGCCCTCTCACGCGGCGCTTCCTGCACAACCAGGTCAGCCTGATATTGTTTACTGTCGCGCATCAGATCGAGGCGGTGTTTACTTCCGATCGTCGACGCAGCCACGAGGTTCCGAAGGTGTCCGCTGTCCATCACGTCACGTCCGTCGAACCGCACGACCACGTCGCCTCGCTTGAGTCCTGCTCTCTCGGCAGATCCCTTTAGCTGCACATCGGTGACGATCGCACCTTTCACATCAGGAAGGCGAAAGACTTTGCTCAATAGCGGCGTGACATCCTGTGTCGAGGCGCCGAGGAACCCCCGGACGACACGACCGGTCTTGAGCAGGCTCTGCATCGCGGCCCGAGCCATATTGCTTGGGATTGCAAAACCGACACCGACGCTCCCTCCTGTGGGACTGGCGATGGCGGTATTGATCCCCACTAATTCTCCATTGATAGTCACCAATGCTCCGCCGGAACTGCCGGGATTGATCGGGGCGTCGGTTTGAATGAAATCTTCGAAGTCAGCTACGCCAACGTCGGCCCGACCGACAGCACTGACAATGCCGAACGTCACGCTCCGGCTCAGCCCGAGCGGATTTCCGATCGCCAGCACAAATTCGCCGACTGCGAGACTGCTCGAATCCCCCCACGTCACCGTCGGCAGATTGGCCGCGTGAATTTTCACCACGGCCACGTCGGTTTTTGGATCAGTGGCCACCACTTTCCCTTTGTATTGCCGTCGATCGGCGAGAATTACATCTACATCGAACGCATCGGCAATGACATGGTTGTTGGTCAGAATGTACCCATCCGCCGACACAATGACGCCGGAGCCCTGACCATATTGCCGCCGCGGAGGGGCATCCCTGAATAATCCGAACGGCAGCGCTTCGTCGCTGAACCCTTGATCGCGAACCATTACCGTGGAGGCAATGCTGACGACGGCGGGAATGACTTTTGTCGCCGTCGCCTTGACTTGCGCCTGGAGTTCAGCCCCACCGGCCACAGGAATCACAGGACCCCCGGCTAGGGCTGATCCACCAACGATCGAGACTCCGACACAGAGGCCGATCACGATTCGCGATATGAGAGTGGGTCGAAACACGACAGGGTCCTTTCTAACATTGCGCGAGAATCGCGAGACATGCGAATCAATGTTCGTGGTTCAAAGTTCACACAATATCGAACCCTCATCCGTCGCGCTTGCTCGCGTCCCGACTCTAGCATGCACGCGTCGAAGGCGCACTCACAAATCCACATGACGCAGGCGGAGGGCATTGGAGATGACAGACACGGAACTGAATGTCATGGCGGCGCTGGCAATCATAGGGCTCAGGAGTAACCCCCAGACCGGATAGAGCACACCTGCCGCGACCGGCACGCCGATCACATTATAGAGAAACGCGAATAGGAGATTTTGCCGAATGTTCCGCATCGTGGCTTGGCTCAGCCTCCGCGCACGGAGCAGGCCGCGCAGATCCCCTTTGATCAGCGTAATCCCCGCGCTCTCAATGGCTGTATCCGTTCCGGTTCCCATGGCGAGTCCAACATCGGCCGATGCAAGGGCCGGGGCGTCGTTGATACCGTCTCCGGCCATCGCCACCACGCGGCCTTGGGACTTGAGCTGCGCAACGATCTGTCCCTTTTGGTCCGGCAAGACACCAGCCATAACCTCCTCAATACCAAGTTGGCGAGCCACAGCATCGGCCGTATCACGGTGATCTCCCGTTACCATAACGACGCGAATACCTTCGGCCATGAGTTCCTTCACTGCGCCCAGCGTAGACACCTTGATCGGATCTGCCACACCAAGGCCACCGGCAACCTGCTCATCAATTGCGACGAACAGCATCGTCTGCCCTTCGCGACGAAGAGAGGCCGCTTTGTCATCCAACTGGGCGAGGCTTTGGCTGGCCACCCCGACATCGATTTGCAAGAATGCTGCAGTCCCGATCGCGATGCGACGGCCATCGACCATCCCTGTGACACCCTTCCCCGTGACCGAACGGAATTTCTCAACGGGGGCGAGGTCAACCCCTCGCTCCTCCGCTCCCCCCACTACCGCAACAGCCAGCGGATGTTCACTGCTCCGCTCAAGACTCGCAGCGATGCGCAACAGGTCCGCCTCGGACCAGGGGGGCACAACCAGGACCGACAGTAGTTTCGGTTTGCCCTCCGTGAGGGTGCCGGTTTTATCGATCACTAGCGTATCCACCTTGCCGAACACCTCCAACGCTTCGGCTTTCTTCACCAGGACTCCTACCGTCGCTCCACGACCGGTCCCAACCATGATCGACATCGGCGTCGCCAATCCTAACGCACAGGGACAGGCAATGATCAAGACCGCCACGGCGTTGACCAGCGCATAGCCCAATTTCGGCTCCGGGCCCCAGATTGCCCAGGCCACGGCAGTGATCAGCGCGGTCACCACCACCAACGGGACAAAGTACGCAGCGGTCACGTCAGCGAGACGCTGGATGGGCGCCCGACTCCGTTGTGCTTCACCGACCATTTGCACAATCCGAGCCAACATCGTGTCTCGCCCAACTCGTTCAGCAACCATCACCATCCCGCCTGTGCCGTTGATGGTTCCACCGGTCACCCTCGTTCCAACTGTCTTTTGGACAGGAATGGATTCGCCTGTGATCATGGATTCATCTACAGATGTTGTACCTTCTTGAACCATCCCATCGACCGGTACTCTCTCTCCCGGCCTGACACGCAGGTAATTGCCTACATGAATGTGCTCAAGTGGAACATCCTCTTCTTGTCCGCCAGACTTGATCAGCCTGGCGGTCTTCGGGGCAAGGCGAAGCAGGGACCGAATCGCGGAACTCGTCTGACTGCGAGCCTTCAGTTCTAGAACCTGGCCGAGCAGGACCAGCACAGTAATGATGGCCGCTGCTTCAAAATAGACTGCGACCGAGCCGTCATGTAATTTGAATGAGCTGGGAAGCAGCGCCGGCGCAACAGTCGCTACAGTACTGTAGCCATAGGCCGCCCCCGTTCCCATGGCGATGAGCGTAAACATGTTGGGAGCCCGGTTCACCACTGAAATCCACCCTCGCTGGAAAAATGGCCAGCCGCCCCAGAGCACCACCGGTGTCGCCAACAGCCATTGCACCCAGTTCCTTGTCGAACCGGTGAGGGCCTCGGGAAAGGAGAAGCCCGGAACCATTTCGACCATCGCCGAGAGCATCACCAAGATTGAAGGCCCGAGGCAGACCCAAAATCTCCTGGTCATGTCCTCAAGTTCGGGGTTCCCCTCATCGTTGAGCGAGACGACTTTTGGCTCCAGAGCCATCCCGCAAATCCGGCAGGCGCCCGGCTTGGTTTCCAGCACCTCCGGGTCCATCGGACAGATGTACTCAACCACTCCACCGGATGGAACTGGCGTCACTCGTGGGGCGCGTTGGTCGGGAGGAGTCAAATAGTAGTCCGGCTCAGCCCGAAACTTGGTCAGGCAGCTCGCCGCACAGAAGTAGTAGGTCTTACCTTGAAACTCATAAGAGCCGGCTGCTGTGGCCTGCTGCACCGTCATCCCGCACACGGGATCGACCGCCACAGGCCCCATCATGACCGGGGCAGGCTGCAACATGGTAAGGGGTTTTCTTGTGGTCGGCTGGGCAGCACTCACCAACTGAGGCTGCAACACCCGTTCTGGATCGGCCTTGAATCGTTCCAGGCAGGACAAGCCGCAAAAATAGTAGCGCTGGCCTTTATGCTCGTGACTTCCGGCTGCCGAACCGGGATCAACCGTCATTCCACAGATTGGATCGATCGCCATCACAACACCGTGAAGCGTGAGACCTGAAGGGTGAAGCGCACCGGGCAATCCAAGTGACGCAACGATACGTTGGCTCGAACGAACATTGCACGCGTGTCACCGCAAATATTCCAGACCATTTCTCGCATGTCCCGCTAGTCTCGCTCGTCTCACGCCCAACCCACTACTTCTTTGCATCTGCGTCCAGGATACTCCGAATGATCGTGAGGACATTTTCAGGAGTCATGTTCGCACCATCGACTTTGATATTCCCATCCAACAAGATCGATGGAGTCGACGACACCTGAATCCGCTCTCCCCACCTGCGCCCGTCTTCAACGGCCCTAGCCGGTTTCCCGCTGGCCATTCCTTCTTCGAACGCTTTCGGATCGAGCCCAACTTCCTTAATCAGAACCTCCCGAATGGAGCGATCCAGCACGCCATCAATTTTGTCTTTGTGGATCGTGCGAAACAAGACCGTCCTCATTTCATTCCCTTTACCCATCGTTCTCGCCTGCTCATACATATCGAATGCGGTCGGGAGTTTTCCACGGATAACAGGGAACCCTACCATTGTGATCTCCAACTTATTCCCGAACTCTTTCACAAGCAACGGCAACCCTGTCTCTTCAAAGTGGTGACAATGTGGGCAATAGAAGTCGGCGAACTCCATCAGCTTCACCTTGCCCGGCGTATGCGTGGACACTTCACCGGGCAGGATTTCGAACTTGCCCTTCAAATCAAGGGGCAAGGCAGCGGCTGGTGCGCTCCACAAGAGGACAGCACCCCATGCAGCCGCACAGATGACTGAGACCCATTGCGCCCAGCGCTCTCGCATCATATCCACTCCCTTTCTGGCAGGATGCTGAAAAAGCCCGCCAGCGATATTGGAAGGTTAAGGTTCAGGCTAAGGTTGAGAAAACAAAGAGCCTGATCGATACTTAACCTTAACCTCGACCTCAGCCTTCTTCAGACGCTGCGGCCTTGCTGGGCGGCCTTTTTGAGCATCCTGCGATTTGTGTTCTCCCCTGATTCCAACCCTAGCAGCCGTCGCAGTTCCGCTCTATCAAGATGGTTCCCATGGTCTGCCGAATCAACTCTGATCGCTCATTATAGCGAATGTACCGGGAACTTACTCCTTATTCACTATGTTAGACTATGTATATGCAAGCACATATCATCTTCTCTATCGTCGCCGTACTCATCACGCTCACAGGCTGTGCTTCGATGCAAGAGGCGGGAGACGGCTCGGGCACACACGCACTTCCTTTTCTTCAGGTCAAGGCGGCACCGGACTCCCTGAAGGGTCAAGTGGTGGTCTTCGGGGGCAACGTGTTAACGGGCCGACGACTGAAAGATGGCACCAGAATCGAAATCTTACAGCTACCGCTCGATCGAACGACACGCCCTGTCTATGACTTGACCCAATCACAAGGCCGCTTCATTGCCTTTCAGCCTGAATTCCTCGATCCGGCAACTCTCCCACCAGGGACCAGAGTCACGGTGACCGGCGAAATCTCCGGTTCCGTCACGTTACCTCTGGATGAGACCGAATACACCTATCCCGTCATCACTATCAAACAACTACGCGTGTGGGCCAAATCGGAAGACATAGCAGCCCGTACCCACCCCTATTATATGGGGCCAGGTCCCTATTGGGGGCCTTACTGGGGGGGGCCTTATTGGGGCCCTTACTGGCGACCTTGGCCCTATTGGTGAGCAGGATGCTGAAAAAGTCCGCCAGCTCTTCGGAAGGTTGAGGTTTAGGCTCAGACGCTACGTCTCCATCCTACTCATCGCCTCGTCACCGCCCCGACGATCCGACGATTCGCTCAACACGATCGTCATGCCCACCGAGATTCAGATACGCGTGGTAGTGAGCCAGCGCTTTGGGAAGATCTTTCCGATACAACTCATAGAAGACACCCAAATTGTAATGCGCTTCAGCATAGTCCGGCTTCAACGCAACGGCTCGCTCGTAGGAATGTTCTGCCTCTTCGAGCCTGTTTAGACCTGTGTAGGTCACGCCCAGGTTCATATACGCTTCGGAATACTCTGGCCGATACCGCAAGACCTCAAGATATTCCCGCTCCGCCTCCACGGACTTGCCTTGGCTCCGATAAATAAACGCGAGGTTGTAATGCGCATCCACTAACGCGGGCTTCGCTGCGATGGCCTGTTTATAGGCATGGGCAGCTTCCACAAGATCGTTGTTCTTTTCTGCCATCCGTCCGGCAAGGTACCAGCCGTCAGCATGCTTAGGATCGAGTTTAAGGAGGCGGCTCACCGTCTCTTGTGCGCCGCGATTGTCTCCCTGCGCTTCATAGAGCAATGCGAGATTGTAAAGGGCGCCACGGTGGCTCGGATGGGCGGCTAACAAGGAACGATAGGTTCTGGTGGCTGCAGCGACATCGCGACGTTGCTCGTATAGCCTGGCTAAATCGAAGAATGAATCGGCATGTTTTTGATCGATCTCGATCGCCCGTTTGAGAGCCTGCTCCGCTTCGGCCGATTTTTCTTGAATCAGATAGATCTCGGCCAGATCGTTCAGGGCTTCAGGGTAAGCTGGCTTTAGCTTGAGCGCGTGGATGAAGGACTCGATCGCCTGATCCGGTTTCCTCTCTTTGAGCGCGATCATGCCGAGCAGATGGTGCACCTCGGCCGAGGAGGGATTGAGCTCGACAGCTTTTCGGGCAGCCTCGGATGCCGCAGCAAGATCCCCTTTTCGGAACAGCGCAATACCTCGCTCGTACTCCCGCTTGGCGGCATCCGGTTGCTCAGCCACTGCGAATGGGGCAAAAGGAGAAAACACGAACAGGCAGCAGGCAAACAGCACGACGATACAATGCGGGAGGAGGCGATTCATGGAAACCCAATCTTGTTCATTTGGGTTGTGGTTTATTTGGTTAAACAAACCCAATCAGATAAACAAAACATACCACATCACCCGATGAACCAGCTGACCCGCAATAGTCAGAAAACTATAGACGGCAGCGACCCTGAAATCAACGACGCAGGTAATCGCGTTTTCTGGCCATATAGAACGACTTGAGGTTTTTTTGCTGAAGGCCTGTTAACCCGCCCACCCAATAGCACGCCGAGACGTTATTACCCCAGGCGAGCACACTCTGATTCCTCGATCTCTCAAGAAGGAGTGGGCACATTGTTCTTCACTGCGAGCGTCGAGCGATATAAGTGCTCCCTCCAAGCTCGCTCGTTGTCTCTTCAGGGATGGGGGCTGATTTTCTACTGCGCGCATCCAACGAGGGGAGTCCGCGACCGCGCGTTGCGCGAGCACAGAAGATCATCAGGCTCCATCCCTTCCTCTGCTGGCGGCCATTTTCAGCATTCTGCTAAGAGCGAGGGCGATTTGAGCCAGTAATGGTCTGCTTGAAGACCGCGCGGAGGCCGAAGTAGGCGATAGAGTCTTTGAGGTTGGAATAGAGCCGTTTGAAAGCTCCCATGTCAGGGTCGGTGACATATTCCATCGTGAGGGCGATTCGTTCTTCCCCCTCACCGAGCGGAGTCACCGCATGCCAGAGTTTATCTCCATTGAAAATGACGAGGTCTCCTGGTTGTGTAATTAGCTCAAGATGTTTAGGGGTTTTCCCAGGATCGTCCTTGAACAGTTCGCAGACCAGTTTACAGTGCGTAGACCGATCGACAAGCCCCATCAGAATGGTATAGCGAGCCCCCTTATAGTAGGACGTGTCATAGTGAAACCCGATATGGTCTCCCGGTTCCGTATAGTAGTAGAGTGCACAGGAATGGGGATCGCTCTCAGGACATCGACTGAGCTTGGCCCGTACCAGACGGCTTAAGAATTCGATGAATGCTCCGGATCGATAGAGATCGAGAAAGCGCGGGGCCTTCTCCATCACCGTATAATAGCTGACGCTCCCACCTTTTTTATGGCCGGGAATATAGTTCCGATTCAGCTCGCCTTTCACTCCCTGCGCTTGAGGTACAAGATGCTCTTCCACTACCGACCGGGAAAGAAACTGTGGAATGAAGAGAAATTCGTTTTGATCCCAATACTCACGCGAGAGTCGATCGAGATCCAATCGCTTCACTGCTTCGTCGACCGTTTCAACTAAGGAGCCGACCATCGTCTGATTCATACAGACCTTTCAATTTGCAGGATGCATCCGCCGGCACATGCCACAATCTTCACTGCGGAGTACTGAGCACGGGAGCCTTCACGACGACCACATCGGCCGGCAACTTCAGGTCGAAGAGTGCGTTGGCGAGGCCGACGTTGTATTGGAGCGAAGAAAATTCAAAACTTGCGACATTGCCGCTGACTTCGTAGAGAGAGATGGTCCGGATGAAATAGGTCTTGGGAAACACTTCCACCACAATCCGTTGTAACGATCTCCCCGCCTCGCCTTCGCGCGACTTCGGCAGGAGGGTAAGTAACCGGATTCCTCCCACGCCACGTCCCTTTCCGGCGGTCGGCTCAATGTCGAACGACTCCTCCAGGGTGGCTGCCCCCTGCAAGAGCTCTAACGGAGCCTTAGAGGCCGCCATTTGTGTGAGCTTCCCCACCAACACCTGCTTATGTTCCGGCACATATACTTTGATGTCATCCCGATTGACATAGATGTCCTCGACCGACGGGTCGAGATAATTCCATCGTAATCGACCTGGCTTTTTGATATAGACCTTGCCCGAGGACGTGATGGGCCGCTCGAATCCTTCGATCATGGTCTTTTGCGTAAAGTCCGCCTGGAGATCTTTTGTTTTCTCATACCGCGCCTGAAGCTGCTTAACTACCTCCCGGACTTCTCCCAACGCTTTCTCATCGTTCTCCTCTCCAGTGGCAAGAGCCGGTAATGGGAATAGGCTCCCTGCACAGACGAGTATGCCTGCTGCAAAACATGTCCAATTCAATTTCTTCATCATATCAGTGGAGAGGGGTATGGATGGTTGCTGCTATTGCGCGCGTTCTCCCAATCCCTCCCTCCAAGCTCGCTCGTTGTCTCTTCAGGGATGGGGGCTGATTGATCTTCTACTGCGCGCGTCCAACGAGGGGAGTCCGCGACCGCGCGTTGCGCGAGCACGGAAGATCATCAGGCTTCATTCCCTCGCCTGTTCCGCGAGCACAGCAGAGCCCTTCACTCCCCTCTCACTTCCTCTGCTCCAACCGGCCCTCGTCGCCCGACCACCTCTCTCCTTCCATCGCGGCCAGCGGCGCCGACAAGGCCTTCTGCCTCCATCTGCTCGATCATACGAGCGGCACGAGGATAGCCGACCCGCAGCCGCCGTTGAATCAACGACGCGGAGGCTTGACCGGTAGACAGAACCAGCTCTTTCGCCTGCTCGTACACTTCACTCAGCGAATCTTCCTCCTTTGCCCCTTCCTGTTTCAAGGCAGTCAGTAACTCCTGATTATAGGAGGGTCTCGCTTGATCTTTCACGAACTCGACCACCCGGCGGACATCATCATCCGACACAAACGACCCGTGCAGCCTCGTGACACGCCCAGTCCCCGAAGCCAGATAGAGCAGGTCTCCTCGACCAAGAAGCGCTTCCGCCCCATTCGCGTCCAGGATGGTACGCGAGTCGGTTTTCGACGACACCTGAAAAGCAATGCGGGCTGGGAAATTTGCCTTGATCAGACCGGTCAGCACATCGACCGACGGACGTTGCGTCGCCAGCACGAGATGGATACCCGATGCGCGGGCCATCTGTGCCAAGCGAGCGATCCTATCTTCCACTTCTCTCGGCGCCACCATCATCAAATCAGCCAATTCATCGATCATCACCACGATATAGGGTAGCGGCTCCGGAGGAGTCGGCGGCGGCGAGAACGATCCGGGGTTGCCATCAGGAAGCGTGGTCTCTCCCGCAGAAAGCCGTTCCTCCTCAGGCAGAAACTGGATGGGCAATTCCGGTTGGTCCATCTTGGCTGCCGATTCCGCCTCCAGCACCGCTTGCCCGCCGGCGACCTTTCGATTGTAATTATCGATGTTTCGCACCCCCGCCTCAGCGAGTAACTTGTACCGTCGCTCCATCTCGGCTACCACCCAGCCCAGCCCTCTCGCAGCCGACTTGGGATCGGTGATGACAGGCCGTAACAGATGGGGAATACCGTCGTACGTTTGAAATTCGAGCATTTTCGGATCGATCAGGAGGAGCTTGACCTCATCCGGTCGAGCTGAGAACAACAGGCTCAAGAGCATCGTATTGAGACTGACGCTTTTCCCTGCCCCGGTGGCGCCGGCGACCAGCAGATGCGGCATCGTTTTCAGATCGGCGACAATGGGCACTCCGAAGATATCCTTCCCCAAGGCTAAGCTGAGCTTCGACCTGGCACGTGAAAACACCTCGCTCGTTACGACCTCTCTCATTGATACTGTCTCGCGATAGAGATTCGGCACCTCGATCCCTACGACCGATTTTCCTGGAATCGGCGCAACAATTCGAAGACTGATCGCCTTCAACGCCAACGCCAAATCATCAGCCAAATTCACAATGCGTGCAACCTTAGTTCCAGCGGCCGGTTCAAACTCATACATTGTCACGACCGGTCCAGGGCGAACCTCTGTGACCTTCCCGGCAATGCCAAAACTGAGCAGGGCACGGGTCAGCACATCCGATTGTGCCTTGATTTCCTCTTCCGTGACACGCCCCTGGGGGCCTGAAGGTTCGCTCAGGAGAAGGGCCGGATCCGGCAAGATATAGTCCCCCGCCTTCCCTTGAGCGACAACCGCCTCTTGATCTGGTTCTGGTGCAACCGGCTCAACGGGTTCAGGAGTCGGTCGTCCTGAGGGCTGAATGACCGGCCAATCCAACTCAGATTCCGCAGCTGTCTCAGGAAGCGCCTCCTCAATCACCGCACGGATAGATTTCGACGGTTTCTGTTTGGGTTTCCGTGGGGACTCGGGAACGGATTCTTCCACCGGTCGGTCAGGAATCAACGCGCGAGCCCTGTTGAACATGCGATTGCTTAAACCGGGAATCCGCTGAGCAATCTTGGCTAGAGAGATAGAGGTCGTGAAAAGGAGCGACACCAGGAGGCCTGCCATGATCAGGATGTGAGCTCCAGTGCTCGCAAAATAGATACGCAAGCTCTCAGCCAACGCCCGCCCGAACACTCCCCCCGCCATGCCTCGATAAATGAGGCCGCTGGAGACGGTCGGCACCCCCGTGACTTCAAGATGGAGAAAGCCCGCGAGAAACAGCAATGCCGCCAGCGAAGCGGCAGCGTTCCGCAAACGGATCGACAGCTTGTCCTGTGTAAAACAACGGACACCCATGAGGCCGAGGAGTATCGGAAACATATAGCCTGCCGCGCCGATCGTCCAGAAGATGGTTGACGCGAAAAATGCGCCGACCGCCCCGATGAGGTTTCTGGACGGAGGAATCGCAGATGTCCCGGCTTTGAGCTCACTCGATACAAAGGACAGCAGGCTGAGAAGCGTCAAGAGCGCCAACGCGATCAGGACGACTCCGATCACTTCTCGTTTGATGTGTGATGGGGGGGAAGCGGCGCCGCGGGCCTCGCCCCGCTTGGCCGAAGTGGTGACAGCCATGATCCGCGATGCTAGCACAGGGGATTGATCAATTCAAACAAGCGGAGGGGATGGAGCCTGAGGATCTTCTGTGCTCGCGCAACGCGCGGTCGCGGACTCCCCTCGTTGGACGCGCGCAGTGGGGGACAATCCAGACCACCTCCTAAAGGTGGTGGGAGGAAAGTGCAAGAGCAAGCTGAATGAACTCTTCGACCGACAACGCCTCTGCACGGCGAGTCGGGTCAATATCGAGTCGCTGCAATGCCGCGTCAAGAGGATGAGATTCGTACCCCTCGTCTCGCAGGGAATTGACGAGCGTTTTTCTCCGATGCGCAAAGGCCGCCTTTACAAGCGTGCGAAGCCCGGTTTCTTCCTTCTGGTTGAGCCCCGTGCGCTCTTTCGGGCGCAGCAAGACTACCGCCGAGCCGACTTCCGGCCTCGGACGAAAGCACTGGGCCGAGACACGGAAGGCTTTTGTAATCACAGCGGCGTACTGCGCCATGACTGAGAGCACCCCGTAGTCGACCCCCCCGGGCTTTGCCACCAATCGATCGGCCACTTCATTTTGAAGCATGAGGACCATATGTGGGAATCGGTCTCGTTGATCGAGCAGTCGGAAAAGCAAAGGCGTCGAGATGTAGTAGGGCAGATTCGCCACGACAACCGTACCCATCGGCAAACTCTCGATCGGATAGGCCAGCGCGTCTTCACAGACAAACTCCACATTTGGCAGCCTCGCCTGTCTGGATTTGAGATAGGCATGCAGCCGCCGGTCTACTTCGACCGCCGTGACATGACCGGCGGCCTGGCATAGAGCTTCTGTCAGGAAACCGCGACCTGGGCCGATTTCCAGCACATGGTCGCTGAGGTCCAGTTGCGCCAATGATACGATTTTGCGCAGGATGTTCGGATCGATCAGAAAATTCTGGCCGAGCCGCTTGTTCGGCGGAGGGAGATCAGAGATGGGCACCAGTTAATTCCCGCCGGTCCCGCCAGAAGGACGAGGGCCAGCTTGCGCCTGTTGTTTGGCCAGATCAGTTAACGGCGCTCTGAAATAGTCGACGAGATCCGTAAACTCCTCTACCAGGTCATTCGTAAAAGCCGGCCCCGGCTGAAGAGCAGCAAACTTCTGCCCTTCCTTCTGGCCCAAGCACTCAACGATGAGTGAGACAGTTTTGACTTTCCACTTCGCGACTCGCTCGGTTCCAGAAGCGACATTCAGCGTCTCCATGGTGTCCTGAAAAATCTGGTCCAATTCCTTCAATTGCTTTCGAAGCACGTCACGTGCCGCACCCGCTTGGTTAGTCATCTGTTCTCTCCTGTCTATCTGGTCTGTCTGGTCTATCTGGTTCTTTGGTCTATCTGGTTCGGTCCAAACTAGGACCTGACAGACTGAAAAGACCAGAAAGACCAAACAGACCCTTTATCACCGTCTTTTGGCTAACCTGGCAGCCAGCTTGATCGCTTCGATCAGACTACCGGGGTCTGCAATGCCCTTCCCCACGATATCAAACGCTGTCCCATGATCGACTGAAGTACGAATGATCGGTAACCCCACCGTCAGGTTCACGCAAGTACCGAAGGCGACGAGCTTGAGGGGAATGAGCCCCTGGTCGTGGTACAAGGCCACCACCGCATCATACTCACCCCTCGCCGCCTTGCCGAATAACGTATCGGCCGGTAGGGGATCACTGGCTCGAATACCCTGTGACTGTGCGGCACGAGCCGCAGGGAGAATGACCAACGCCTCTTCGTCGCCAAACAGCCCGTGTTCACCGGCATGAGGGTTCAAGGCTGCGACACCGACTCTCGGCTTCTTAATTCCGAATAGATCCCTCAACGCCAGATGAGCCAGCCTGATGGCCTTTTCAATCTTTGCCTGGGTGAGAAGCAGCGGCAAGTCTTTGATCGCGATATGGGTCGTCACGAACATTATGCGAAGCGGTCCGCCGATAATCATCATGCCGGACTCCTGCGTCCTGGTCAGGTCTGCCAGCAATTCCGTGTGGCCCGGGAAATGACAGCCGGCCATGTTGATCGCTTCTTTGTTGATCGGTGCAGTGACTATGCCGTCGATGCAGCCGAGCTGTGCCAGCGCCACGGCTTTCTTGATGAACAGTACCGAGGCTGCTCCGGTTTCAACCGCCGCCACTCCGCGGGTGAACCGTCCGAGGGGATGGTCAAGGGGATCGAGCAGGGCAAGAAGATTCGACTGTAGAGGTATGGACTCGTGACCTTCCACACGAATGACATTTATCTTGAGTTTTAGACTCTTGATCGTCTGTTGCATGACCGGAAATGAGCCGATGACGATTGGGCGACAGAGACGATGCAATGCTCTCCCTGCCAGAGCCTTGGCAATCACTTCCGGGCCGATCCCCGCCGGATCGCCCATCGTAATTCCGAGAAGTGGTTTGTTTGGTTTATTTTGTTTTTTTGGTTTCTTTGGTTGGGACTTCATTAACTCCCTCGCTGTTTAAACCGAAACAAATCAAACAACCAGATGACCCATCTTATCCCTCATCAAATAGTCGTCAAGTAGGGTCCTCAAAAACCCCGCCTTCTCACCCGCCCACCCCGGCGCGCCAAGACGCGCCGTTCCGCGGGCAAGGCCGCAGCGAGATGTCACTTTAAAGGGGTGGGGTGGGATGATCCCAACTGCGCGCGTCGAACGAGCACATTCCTATCGTGCGCGTTCCGTGAGCAAGGGGATCGCCCACCCCACCCCTTTCCCTTTATTCAGCATCCGGTTAGAAACCATACAGGTATATCGCATACCCTATATAAAGGATGGCGCTCCCACTCAGCAACCAGGGTCGCCAGAGCTCCCCCCACAGAGCCTGCACCAAAAAGAAGGTGGCCGCCGCCACAGCGAGCACCATCGTAATCACTGCCGTTGGTGCCAACACCCAATCAGTACCCAGGAGCCCGATCGAGACTGGAATTGTCCCCTGGAAAACGATCGCACCTGTGACATTCCCAACCGCCAGACGATCTTTCTTTCGATAGAGCCAGAGAAAACTGTTCGACATCTCGGGCAATTCAGTCGCCAGCGGGGCGATCAGCAGGGCCAGGATCAATGGAGAAATCGAGAGAGCTCCAGCAATCGTTTCTGCAGCGAGCACGAATAGATGCGCGCCGAAAGCGAGCCCGGCCAAACCGAGAGTTGCTTGAAGACCGATGAGTCCAAACGGCGGAACGGCAGTTTTTCTGGCAAACAATAGTGGCTCAACTCCGCCGACCTCCCCCTCCTCGTCCGACTCACTAAACTTCAGCTTGACGTAATAGAGATAGAGGCTTATCAGCCCGACGGCAACCACTGCATGTACCAGTCGCGACGTGATGAAGACGCTGGCCAGCGCGGCACTGTACGCCACGATAAAAAAATAGAGGTCACCTCGTAGATCACGATAGTTCAGTCGGAAGGAAGCCGTTCGCTTGCCAAGTCCGGCATAGACCATCAGGAGGATAGCCAAGATGGGTATGACCAGCGTGGTCAGCATGAAGGGGGCGCCGAGGATCGCGCCCAACCCCACCTCGGCCTCTGCATGGCTAGCCCCGAAGAAAATTGCAATGACGGGAATTGACGTTTCAGGCAGTGTCGTGCCGATGGCTGCCAACACCCCGCCGACCGCGCCTTCGGACAGATTGAACCGCTTGCCAACCCATTCAATGGCGTTCGTGAAGAGTGTACAAGCGCCCAATGTCACTACGACGGAAACGAGGAACAGGAGGCTGTAGAGGAAGACCGTCACGCGCGTTCTGCGAGCGCACGGCGCGCTTCTTCCATCACATCTTTGAGGGGGCGGCCCGTTCGTTCGGCAATCCGCTTGCAGTCGAGATATTCCGGAGCCGCTTTGGTTTTCGTCTTGCTCACATTGGCGATCTTCATTCGGACGACTCCCCCAGACACCTTCACAGAGACAAAACGCCGGGGGAGGACCTGTCGCGTCACTTCACGAATCCGGACCCCCAGCGTCGTCGTCTCCTGAAACAAGACGTCGAGAATCTGATCCAGCTGCGCCGGAGCTGCGAGGCAGGTCAGAACGGTGCCGGGTCGTCCACGTTTCATGATGACCGGCGCGAGCGTGACGTCCAACGCCTTGCACGAGAATAACTGTTCCATCACATACTCATACGTTTGTGGATGTGCATCGTCGAGATTCGTTTCGATCTGTAAGATAGTATCCTGTTCGCGCACTCCCCGGGATGAGGGCCGCGCAAGTAACACGCGCAAGGCGTTCGGCCAGTCATCGGGATCGGCATCGCCCGCTCCATAGCCGAGGGCAGTCGGCGTCATCAGCGGCATAGGGCCGAACTCCGATGTCAGCGTGCGCAACAGCGCCAGACCGGTCGGCGTGGTGAGTTCACGGGAAGGGCCTGCGCTGTAAACCGGAATCCCTTTCGCTAAAATGGCAACCGCCGGACCTGGTACAGGCAGGATCCCGTGAGCCGATTGCAGCGTCCCGGCACCGATATTGACAGGAGAGGCCGTCACGCGCGTCACGCCCAACAAATCGCAGCAGATCAAGCCACCGACGATATCGACAAATGAATCCAGAACTCCCACTTCATGGAAATGGACCTGATCCTTGGCCACACGATGTGCCTGCCCTTCCGCTTCGGCCAATCGATTGAACACCGACCGGCTTTGCTGCTTGATTTTGTCGGGTATTCGACTCGCGGAGAGGATGGCATGGATCCGATGAAGCGAGAGGGGCTTGCGCAATCCGGTCGAGATCACTACATCTACTTTTGTGGCATGAATCGCCCCTCGATGTACCTGCCGCTTCCGGAGCCTGTAGCCTGAAAGCCGCAGCCTTTTAAGCCCACTCACCAGGTCGGAAAAGGGAACTCCCACATCCACAAGCGCCCCGAGGATCATGTCGCCGCTGATGCCGGAATAACAGTCGAAGTGGAGATGCGCGCTCATGTGCTTCCTTTCCCTGAGCCTTTTCAAACCGCGCCATCTTACCCAAGGCAGAAGCGAACGGCAACGATTAGGTTGGTCGTGCGCGTTACCGGATGCATTGACAGCCTACCGACGCTGTGTTATCCCACTGCACTTGCTGAATCCAGCGAGCGAGAAGGCTGAGGCCGAGGTTACGCGTCGATTAGGCTCTTATTTGCTCAGCCTTAGCCTCAACCTTCCAGTAGCCTGGTAGCGCACAGACCTCTATGACGATCTGCCGGTCCTCAGTCACGTCCTGCTCGAAGTTTTTTGGCTCGTGGAGTGGTCGGATCGGCTGGGTACTACTCTGCAGCGCTTTGCTGTTCTGGGCTCCTTTTGATGCCTCGGCAAAATCGAAACTCCAACGAGCTCCACGCCCGGAACCGGAGCTCAAAATTCTGGACGTGCAAGTCTCTCCTAACCCCTACACAGTCGCATCCGGTTCGTTGCAGTTTACTGCCCTCGTCAAGCTGCCCAAGGAGTTGAACGGTGCAACTCTGCTCGAAGTCTCCTCGTTCATCACGTCGCCGTCGAGAAATTCTCTCCGCTTTTTGACTACGCGTACCCCACTGAATCCTCATCCCGCCTCGACCGACGGCACCGCCCCTCCACAAATTTCTGTCCACCTGACGTGGGACGGATTGGATCAGAAGAAAGCCCCATCCGGCGGAGGGATCTATCAATTCGAAGTACGGGCGAAGTTGCTAGCCAATGATGAGAAGGGTCCCAGGACACAGATGGTAGCTTGGCCGAAACGGGGCACGATCGACGTCAAGTAAACCGCCGCGAGACAGGCGCGACTGACGGGAAACGTTGGGAGTGCACCACTCAGGATGCTCAAAATGGCCGTCCAGCAAGGCCGCAACGAGCGAAGAGGCGAGGCGTACCCTTTGGGTACGTTGAGCCCCTGAGCGACGCGAGAACGAAGCTGGCGGACTTTTTCAGCATCCTGCTAACGTGTTAATTCGGTGGGCCAAACAGCCGGCCCCAAACCCGTTGTCGATATTCATCACACCAACCCCCGCCGCACAGGAATTCAGCATCGTCAATAAGGCAGCGAGGCCGCCGAAACTCGCACCATAGCCTTGACTCGTCGGCACGGCGACAACGGGACAGGGAACCAACCCGCCGACCACGCTCGGTAAGACTCCATCCATCCCTGCAACGACCACGACCACACGGGCTTGCAACAGTCTGCTCTGACGTTCCAGTAACCGATGAATGCCGGCCACACCCACGTCATAGATCGTTTCAACCCTGCTCCCCATCACCTCCGCCGTCACTCGCGCTTCTTCCGCAACTGGAATATCCACGGTGCCGGCTGTAATGACCAACACGTGTCCGAGCAGTGGCCTCTTGGGATCGCGGATCGACACCACGCGCGCCTCGTCATGATATACCGCTCGACGGTCGAGCCGTTTGATAATCGTGGCGACCTGGCGAGTCGCGCGCGTCGCCAACAGGGGGCGATGATGTTTCAACAGAGCTTTCGCAATGGCGCGGACCTGGACTGGCGTCTTCCCTTGGCAGAAAATGACCTCCGGAAACCCCTGCCGCAACGACCGGTGGTGATCGACCGAGGCAAACCCGAGATCTTCAAAAGGCAGCGTGCGAAGCTGTTGGATCGCTGCCTCCACAGACAGAGAGCCGGCTCGCACGTTCGTGAGCAATCGTTCAAGTGCCTGAGGATTCATGCCTGTCCTTTCTCTGGTTTTGCGTCCCGCTCCATCAAATCTGTGACCGCCTTGCGACAGGACTTGCCCTCGAACAAGACCGCGTTGATTTCTTGCACGATGGGCATGTCGACACGATGACGTCGCGCCAATCCTAAGGCCGCCTTCGCCGTCCTGATACCCTCGGCCACTGCTTGCATTGTCCCGAGAATCGTGTCCAGCCGTTCACCCTGCCCCAGGCGGACACCGACCGTATGGTTCCGGCTCAGGCCTCCCGTACAGGTCAACACCAAGTCGCCGACGCCGGATAGTCCATAGAATGTTCGGGCATCCGCGCCCATCGCAACGCCCAACCGTACCATTTCCGCTAATCCTCTCGTGATCAATGCCGCCCGCACATTATGCCCGAGATCCAATCCGTCCACGACGCCGGCCGCGAGCGCGATCACATTCTTGAGCGCGCCACCGAGCTGGACGCCCAATACATCGCTATCGATGTACACACGAAAGGCCGGTGTCATCAGCGCTGCTTGAAATGTCCTGGTCAGTTCCTCGTTACTTCCGGCTAAACAGAGCACTGCCGGTTTCCCTGCGCTGACCTCGGTCGCAAAGCTCGGACCGGACAGGACCATGAAGTCCCGTTGCATGGCCGGAGGAAGGACATCGGTCATGACCTGGGTCATTAGATTCAGCGTATCTTCTTCAACTCCTTTTGTCGCGCTGATGAAGGGGATAGGAGTGGAAAGCGACCGGACCAACTCTCGCAACACCGGACGTGCGACATGGGACGGCACGACCAACAGCAGCCCCTCGCTCTCCGCGGCAAGATTCGTCAAGGACCCGGTGGCGACGAGCGACGGAGGGAGCGCGACGCCAGGCAGAAAGGCCGGATTCTCATGTTGCCCATTGATCGCAGCCACTACCTCCCGTTCATAGGCCCAGAGACGAACCTCAAGGCCCTTCTCTGCCAGATGTTTCGCCAGGGCGGTGCCCCAGGCACCGGCCCCGATCACTCCTATGCGATGGATGGATGAATGGGAGGATGACATGGTACAGGTATTTAGGCTGAAGGCTGAACCTTTGTGTGATTGCGCATGATTAGAACCTAATAGTTATTCACCTGAATAGTTCCGAGTAGGTAAGAAGCGATTATGACAGAAGGGGTACCATCAATAGGATTTGCGAGCCATGCGGATTATAGGAACCGATTCTTTCCCCTGTCAATCAATGAAGGACGCGAGACGAGCGAGACAGGCTCTAATAAGGTTTTTTCACTAGACGAATTCCAAAGCGCAGGGCCTTTCGCCACAAGGGCATACCGGTCGGCTTCTGCTGCCGCCATTCCAACAGTTCATCCAGGGCCCGTTCTGGCGTGGTGAATTTTCCGGTGACTCGGCTCACATAGGTCGGATAGAGAATGAGTGTGCCGGCGACCAGCTCATCGAGAGTCAACCGCCGCGTGCGGCGAGCCGGCGGCATGCGATCATCGGTCAGCCCCCAGCCGGCATAAAAAGGCTGTCCGTAACAGGTGACCTTCTTCCCGCGCAGCAGGGCCTCAAATCCTGCCAAGGACGTCAACACGTGGACTTCATCCACTCCGGACAGCAACGTTCCCATGGCGACATTGGTCACGACTTCATCGCACCAGCGCAATGCCTCGTCTTCACCTACGCCCTTCGTTCGCAGACCGGCCAAGACATCAGGGTGCGGCTTATAAATGACATGAGCCGATGGATTCGCTTCTCGGACTGCTTGGAGTAGTCCCATGTTCGATCGGATCGATGAGCCGCCATACCTGATAGATGCGTCCGACTCGACCTGACCCGGCACCAGGACGACTCGAAGCGCATCTTTGGATCGCTGCCAAGTTCCGGCCCCTACGTTGTACTTGGTCAGACCACCCTCGACAATACGATCTCGCAAACATTTCGCACGGGCCAACAAATCAGTGGGAAAATCCGTGGTCAGGAGTGTGTGCTCTAATTCCGATGGAGCCGTGGCATCGTAGTACATGCCACGGCTATCCATCACCCACGATAGAGGTCGTATGAGATCGGCGCCCAGCCCAACCGATCGCAAAAATGCGTCCTCCAGGCGAACCACACGACGTTTCTCGTCCTGATAGCCCTGGCCCCATATCGCTAACGTGGCATCTTCCGGGACTTGATCAACTGCATCCACAAAATGCACTCTGCTGCCTTGAAAATACCTCCGCACAATCGGTTTTTTCCAGGGCGAGAACGATAGCGCATAGATATCGTTGGGGAAGCGTGTGCGCATCCTCCTCTGCAATCCCATCCATTCGACTACCCGCTCTGCCTCGCACCTCCGACCAGTCTCCGGGTCAACATAGCGAGGGTACTCAATCAAGGCTGCATGGACGAGATTCTCCAGCGGCACCGGCCTGCGCCGCTCGGGAGCGGGAAGCTCATCGCTTGTGAGTCCCCATCCTGCATAAAACGGCATACCGAACGTTCGCACTGGCTTCCCCCACAAAAGACCCTCAAATCCCATCTGCGACGTCACCACATATAAAGCTTCCGCATGCTCAATCAGGTTCACAGGGTGAACATCGTCACCGATCACCTGCACGTTCGAACGGAGTGCGGTACGTTGCAGATCAAAATGTCCACGTTTGCGTCCAGCCAACACCTCCGGATGCACCTTCAAAATCACCATACAGGCCTGGTTCTCTTCGATCGCACGATCGAGCATACGCTCGAAGCTGGATGCATCAGCCATCCCAAAGCTGATCGATGCATCGCCCCAGGTCTGGTCCACGACTAAGACGTAACGTTCAGGGAGATTCCCCGCATAGTCTGGCGCATAATTGTATTTGGAGACTCGCCCGTTGCACCAGGCCGTGATCATCGCCCGGGCGCGGGTGGTTTCTTCGTCGGTCAGCGGGCAGGCAATCTGAAAGTCAAGGCGTGAAGGATGGGACGCGTCGTAATAGATGCCACGATCATCGACGACGACGGAGAGCGGTGGCTCGGTCTTTCCCAGGCCGACGGAGCGCAAAAACCCGTCTTCGAGGCAGAGAAATGGAATCCCCTTCGCTTGCGCGACTCGCCTGGCTCGGCGAGCATATTTCCGACGCCCCCAGCCCAGCGTCGCTGTCAGCCCTGCAGGAGTGTTAAAGTAGACAGGTTCGATGGCCTCGCCCAGGAATTCTCCCAGCGTCGATAGCTTGCGGAGTCCATGGTTGAACACACCATAGCGATTCACCGAACCTCCAACTTTCTTCCCCGCTCAACCTTGACCTCAACCTCAGCCTTCCTCACTTGCTAGCCTCGCCACGTACGATTATGCAGATAGACTCCGAACTTCTCCAAGCGCCATCCGAGATCCGGCACCGGTTTTCCGATGTGAAATGACCTTCATGACCTCTTCCAGACGATGGGCCCACGAATGTTGTTTGAGCGCATATTCCGCACCGGCTGCGACCATGTCACGGTCCCGGGTTGTGAGGCCATTTTTCAAGCTCGACATCAGATCCCTCGCCTCTGCCTCGCTGGTTACGACATGGCAATAGTCCTTGAAGTAGCGATCGACCGATATTCCAGGCGTCGTCACTGCCAACCCCCCGCAGGCTAGAATTTCAATCAGACGGCGAGAGAACATCGTGCCTGACCCCTCTACCGTATTCACGTTCAAAGAGACCATATAATCTCGGTAGATTTGGGCAGTTTCTGCATGGTGCACGCCAGGGCGGACCTCCAGCCAAGGCAGGTTGGGATATCGATAGTTCGGCGAGCGTCGATCCGAATTTCGATCGAACACGGTCAAGCCAAGCTCAGACGATGCCGCAAACAGGATCTCCTGCCACGACCGCCGTCGATTGTGGGTATGCGAGCTATAACTTCCCAGGAAACAAGCCCGACAGTGCACATAGCCCCTGGGAGAGGGAAAATGAATCGCCGGCTGCACCGCAAACAGCAGTGGCGCCACAGTTACAGCCTGCCCGATCAAAGCCCGGTACCGAGGTACAGAGTTCCCGTCTACCGTGAAAATGTAGTCGAACAGTCTGGCGCTCTGGAAAAATCGCTCGAAATGAACACCGTCTTCCCTATTCCAAAACACACAGGGAATACCGAGTTCGCGCGCACAAGAAACCACCTTACGGAGTACCTGATTACTTCGCTCCGGATGATCAGGGAAAGAGGCGATCTTATACTTCCAGGCATTGCCCAGCCCATGCCAGGCAGACTCCACAAACAATAGATCGGGCTTCCAGACCTTTAAGATATACATGTAATTGAGGGGCGTGACATCACGAACCTGGCATTCGAAGGCGAGACAGGACCTGGTGAGTTCATCGGCAATCAGCCCAATCTTCAGGTTGCAGAATGGCCCCCTGGGCGTAATCCGGTGGAAGCCAAAAGAACCGCCGATCACTTGAAGTACACGCTTCATGTACTCTTCACCACCACGCTCATCACATTATGAGGCAAGATACAACATCACATGATCGCAAAACGCTTATCATTGGATAACTTGAACCATTGCTGCGAGTTTCACCTCCAAACGTGAAAGAGAAGGGAGGCGGCGTTGGAGTGCGAACCATCTCTGAATCAATTTATATCGCCACAGAAATCCTCAACTACATTGTCTGCAATCTTGTTGCCCGTCGAGTCGTGGGCGGCATAGATGGAATGCGATGATGCAACCCATAGTGCGATAAAAATAATAGTAATCCAGCGAAATCGTGTAATCATGCATCTCCCTCTCTTGGAACATTGCCCTTCTTTCCGGTAACGCGATTAAGGTGTCGCCCGCTTTCCAGCGCACCATATTTGAAACGTCGCCCATCGATTACCAACCAACGCCAACCTCCTCACCAGCCCAGCCCTGATGCCGTCAAGACGCGCCTTGTCCGATGCAAGGCCACAGCTCCCCGGCTGACCTTCGTTGTTACGGTTCACGCCTGTGGGGAAGGCTGCGATAACGCCCAGCCTGCTAGACGGGCCCACTCTGCCCCTTCACCTTCGAACCAGATGTACTGACCAATCCAAATGCCGATCGTCAAGACGACAGTATCGCCCAGCGATCGCGACAATTCTGTGGCGAAAGTCGCTCCATAACCATTCCATAACGTGATTCGTATTATGGAGCAGATAGGTTGTCCACTAAGTTTAATTTTTGTTATTCGAGCCGCGCCCAAAGTGTGTCCTGCAGATTGCAGAAGCCACAAGATAACTTGACATCTAGTTACCAACAGGTATCGTGAGGCCAGGCCTCTCACACTTTAATTTCTACCATGGCGTTCTCGAGTAAAGCATTGTTCAAATTGGTTGACTTGCGCCCCGAGAAGTATTTTTTCAACTCCTATCGATCAAGCAACAAAGACCTACCATCTCTATATCGCTTCGATGAGTCCGGTTGGAACAGTCCTAGAACGCTAATGGGTATAATCCTGAGGTCATGCCTGTGGTCCCATCGACAACGAACCTGAATGCGAAATCACTGCCAGCACGGATGAAGCAGGCAGGCGGCCAGGGTGACGGCGATGCGTTGGTGGCACTGGCAAAGGAGGTGGCAGCCTGTGCCACCCTGCCCGACATGGGAGAGGCCGCCCATCGACTGATCGGAATAACCCAGAAGGCCGCTCCTCAGCGGATTCAGGAAGTCGCGCAAATTCTGGTTCGGGCAGGCACCCCGGTCTCCCGACCTTACCTGGCCCTGGTGGCTGCATTGGAAACGGCTGCACCGCTTGAGGCAGGCGTGGCACGTTTTATGGCCAGTCGCAGGCAAGCGAAAGACGTGCTGCAAGCAGCAGTGGCTGCTGTCCCTGAAGCTGAGGCATGCTCGCAGCAGCTGCGCCTGCGCTTAGCACGTGTGTTATGGCAACTTGGCGATGACGAAAGCTTGACAGGCTTACTAAATGAAGTGGCAGCAAGGGCTCTTCAAGGTTATTACAGTCCTGGAGAACTGGCCAGGTTGGCTTTGATAAGCGTGGGAACATCCTATGGGATCGTTCTCTATCAGGCGGTCTCTTCGGCCTTCGAACAGCATCCGGACTCTCTGGAAATCTTGCGAGCCCATGTGCGCGGATTGCTGGAAGCCGAACAAGCCATCGAGCCCTTGTGGCCCTGTCTAAAGCAAGCTGCCATGAACCATCCAGAGGATTCGAGTCTGAAACGATTCACTGCTTCATGCGCCTATCGAGTGTGCGACTGGGAGACTGCCGAAAAGCTCCTCCTAAGCCTAGCCCATCAATTTGACAAGTCTGAGGACTGGGAGAAAGCAGGTTTGGCTGCGCTCCGCCTGGGTAACGATGAGCGGGCCCTGCAATGGCTCGCTCGGGCCAGGCCCAGGGTACGAGGACAGCACCTGGGGGTGCTGGCCAGCGCCCTCGAGCCATTGCTGAATGCGGTCAACAGGGATTACGAATATTCTGATCGAGTCGATCATCAAGCGTTGAAATATAAATTGGGATCATCGCTTGAGCACCTGGGGCACAGGCTCCCCACAATCGAGTGTGCAACCACCGACCTCCTGCAGGCAGCGAACATTCTCCACGCAGTCGAAACATGCCCCTTCTACATACTCGAACATTTTCTACAGCATCATCCTTACGTCACGGAGTGGGATGCGCATTATGGGACGTTCGACTTGCAGGCCTATACCATCGTCTGGCGAGCTCTCGTCGAGCATCAAGCGCTATTGCTTGATGTGGCGCTGGAGCGGCTCCTCGTCGGGAGTGGAGTGGGAACTTTGACTGGGCTACGCGAGATCACTGAACGGTTTACGGAAGCCCATCTGATGCTCGATAGGCCTGCAGCTGCCATTCAGAAGATTAAGAATTTGATCGCGGGAGGTTGCGACGGACTCTTCTTTGAGGAATTGATTGACCGCTGTTTGTTGCAAGAAGGGCTGGTTCATGAAGTGGAGGCCCGTGTGGCAGCCCGGCCTGTCCCGAATGAGGGTAAGGCGAAAGTCTGCGCCGTGGCGCAAGTGGATGCATGGATAAGACGCGAGCAACTCGAACCGCGTGTCTTGTGGGAAGAGGGGGCATTCGATGCCACATTCGAAACAATCGGCAATGACAGGCAAATCGAGAACCACCCACATCGGGTGGGAGCACTCACACTACGTGCCATGCAGGCGAAATCGCTTACAGTAGCCGGTAGCGAGATCCTCATCGGCCGGCACGGTACAGTTCTTCGGCCCCCTGGTTGGCATTACCGAGGCTTGTTCCCCAAACGTACCGGCCTTGCGGTAACGACGGCGGTAAATGGCACAGTGTTAAAGCTCACCGGCCCTGTCCGCCGTATTGAGGAACCGGTCGTTATCCTAGCGGTCAATGACACAGTCCGCCAGCACAATTACTATCACTGGATCAATTACATCCTGACGCGCTGTGTATTCCTACTTGAGCAAGGATTGCTGCAGGATCGTCGATTGCTGATGCCCACTGAGATCCTGCCTTGGATGCAGGGAGCGTTGGAGCTTGTGGGCATCGCCGACCGATTGGTGAGTTACGGTGTGGATGAGGTTCTCCACATCGACGATGCAATGGTTGTCAGCACTTTCGACTATCCTGGTGCGGAATACATGCGGCGCTTCCGCAGGTTCATGTGGAAGGCGGCCGGTGTCGGAAACTCAGACCCTCCTTCCAAGACCGCACGCCACATCTTCATGATACGCCCGACAAACGCGAAGCGGCCCCTGTTCGGCCGGGACCGAATTCTCCATATTGCACAGGAGGAGGGATTCGACTGTGTGAATCCAGTTGGCCTCTCGGTGGCGGAACAAGTCAGCCTCTTTTCAAATTCAGCTAGCGTGGCTGGCTTAACCGGCGCCACTTTCACAAACGTGGCGTTCTGTCAGCCGGGCACACCAGTCTTGGAGTTGACGCGCCGCGAAACAGCGTGGCCCGATTTTATCGGCATTGCCCTGGCTCTTGATCTTGAGCATCGATTGTGTTTGGGCCGGATAGATCCGTCGGTCATTGGGACTCCGAATATGTACGATGCGCCCCCGCGCTTTGATGAAAATTTGGTGCGTGAACAGCTCAAAATGCTCAAGGAGCGCTCTTGTGCCTCACCAAGATTTCAGCACTGAAGCCCCGTCAGCCATTGTGGCACGTATAAAAGAGGCCTCAGAATCCTTTGACGCCGAAGATTTATTCAACAGCGCAAAGGTGCTGGCGAATCTCGTGGCCGACAGTGCCTATCTTACGACCTGCAAACGTCTATTTGGACTCATCAAGGTTCATGCGCCAGCGCACTTGACGGAAACTGCCAAACTGTTTGCGTTAAATCGTTCCCCGTTCGAAGGCCCATATCTTCATCTGTTATCGGAGCTGGACCGGACTGCCGTCATGGCGCAGGGCTTAGCGGACTTTGTGGCCAACCGCCATGAGGCAGAGCAGTTGTTGCGCATCGCAATACGAGCGCTCTCACCGGACACAACGGCGAAACTGTGCCTGCATTACAAAAGAGCACGAATTCTGTCCCAGCTCGGCGACGAGGGGTCCCTCGCCCGTCATGTGTTGGAACTTGCTGAAGTTGGAGAAGACAGCCGTTTCGATTTGGATATAGCACGAACGGCCAAGCTGCTACCTCTACGCCAGCATCCCATGCTAAGAGAACTACTTGTCAAGGCCTATAACCGTCATTCGGAAGAACCGGAAGTATTAAGCGCATGGGTACGACACCTCCAACTGAATCGGTGTCTACACACTGCTCCCATGGAGACACTTCGCACGGTTCTCCTAGCCCACCCCGGCAACCAGACTATAGCTAGAGCGTGGTTGCTGGCTGCATCCCAGTGCGGACAACTGGACGAGGTTGCTGAGGCGCGGGTGTCATTGGCGACCTCAGGCGAGGACCGTGCCGAGTGGAGGCGTGCCGCTCAGACCTTCTTGGCCATAGGGCGCGATACGGAGGCAGCAGATTGCTTTCGACGTAGCCGCCCACGCTTGCAGTCATCGGATTTGAGCCGGCTAGGCGCCTGCCTCAAGACGTTGGCAGATGCTACCTCTGCTGAATACTTTTTGGAAGATGAAGGCTCATCGACTACACGCCAGCAGCTCAAACAATCGTTATGCGAATCCGAAGTGGAGTTATCGAAGGCGCTCAACGCATCGCATATATATACCTCGGATGAACTGGTCTCGGCTGCACTCAAGTTGCTTAAAATACACGCCTATCCCATCAATGTGATGGCGCGAGCGCCTCGCCAGTATAGCTATGTGGAGCCATTTGACGCGCGTTTCGGATGCTTCGACCTAATGGCCTATGCCATCATAGCTACCGCTTTGCTCTCCCATGCAGTGGTCTTGCTTTCTCAAGCGTTACATCTGATATGCATAGGCGGTCGACCCGGTGGGTTGAATGTGCCACGCCAGTGTATTGAAGCTCTGACCGAGTCATTGCTTCGATTGGGACGTATGGAGGAGGTAAGTCGCTGGCTGGCTGTAATCGAAGGAGCTGGGTGGCCGAAACAGATCGTCGCCCAACTACATGCGCGTGTTCTTGGCCACGAAGGAAATGTGACTGACGCCGAGCGCTATCTCAAGGGGAATGAAGCAGAACTCGCAGCGATCCACCCGGTCGAAGATTTATCAGGATGGCTCGTCCGCGAAGGTCTCAACCATACATCACCCGATGAGGCAGTTCAATTCGAAGGGAATGTAGAGCATGCTCACCAGGATGGGACTGTCCGCGTTGTCACGTTGCACTTCACCACGTTGCCCATGAAAGTCGTTGAGGCGCCCTGTTTGCTGATTCGTGGAAGCGAACTTGTTCTAGGTCGGCAAGGTACATTGCTTCGCCCGCCTGCATGGTACATCGAGAACCACTATCCTGACTGTAACGATCTGTGCCGATGGACCAGCGGGCGTGCAGCGGCATTGACTCCCGCGAAAACTTGGATTGATGTGAATGAACCAGTCCTAGTGCTCGCTGCTAATGACTCAGCTCATTTGGCGAACTACTACCACTTCATGACCCATGTACTCACGCGGGCGGTATGGCTCAAGCGGCGTGGCTGGCTTCACCGTCGTAAGCTGCTGATGCCGGCTGAGATGAGGCCTTGGATGACTGATGCACTGCAGTTGGCCGGTATTGGCAGGGAGCAACTTCTGCTCTACAAGGAGGAGGAAAACCTGCGACTGGAGGATGCCCGGTTACTTTCTACGTTCGACCACCCGAGCGCGCACCTGATCCGTGAGCTTCGAGAGCATGCTTGGCGAGCTATAGGGATCAAGCCGGACCAGATTGCTGATGCACCGAAGAAATGCCTTTTCGTTCGGCGTTCGGCACGCTCCTCTCGGGTACCTTTTGACTTGCAAGCCCTTCTTGCAATCGCAAGGGAGGAAGGCTTTGAGTGTATTGACCCGGCCGAGCTACCAGTGGCAGATCAGGTTCGCTTGTTCGCTAGTGCCAATGGCGTGGCTGGTTTTAGTGGAGCAGGGCTGGCCAATCTCATGTTTTGCCGGGATGGCGTTCGTTCCCTCGAACTCACACGCCGCGAAACCTTGTGGCCCGACTTTGATGGTCTAGCCTTAGCCGTTGGCCTCCGTCACCGGCATTGCCTCGGCTGGATTGATACGAGTTGCATGGGCGGCCAAATTCTGCATGACGCACCGGCGCGCTTTGATCTTGATATGTTCGCGCGTCAGCTCCGTTGGGTCAGGAACAATGAATGATCCGGCCGGAAAACTCGCCATGCAGACTTTAGAAGACTGGGCACAACTCGTTGCCGAGGGCAAGGCATGCCTTGCACAGAAAGATTTTATGGGTTTCGTTTCTGTCTGTCACCGCCTTCTCTCACTGCCCCACAAATTTGAAGTCGACGAAGCCGTCGGCGTATTGGTTCTAGCGGCAATCCGCCAAGCCGATGACCGCGAGATGGGCGAACTGGAGGACAGGGTCTTTACTTTGACAAGGTTGGCGGCCGGCTGGAATCCGCGCAATGTGGCACTCGCCTATCTAAAATGGAAATACCGAATTTTGTTCGGACCCGACTATCACCCCGAGCCCGCCCAGATTGATCGATATGTTGGCGCCGTCCGTGCACTGTGGCCCGTACTGGATGAGGAGCAGCGGCTTCGGCATCATTTGCATCTCAATCTGGCAATCGCTCTGAGCGCGCTGGAACAACGTGAAGAACTGGCAATCTTGGGCCAGGACATTCTCTCGGGCTGGCGGGTGGATCCGCGGCACGAGCCTGCGCTGGAGGGTGTCTTGCGCCGGCTGGCGAAGCTGCAAGCAGGTGGCCTCTTGCGGCGCCTCCTCCCTGCAGTACTCGACGCGCCCCAACTTTCCACAAGGATGACAGGAGTAGCGATAGAGGTCCTTGCGGCATTATCGCGCATGCCTGCCACAATCGAGGAACACCAAGCCGCGGCAAGTCAACTTCGCCTGTTATGGTCGGTAAGGGATTCTCAGGTATCATTACCCTTGCGGGCTCATCAACAATTAGCTGGAGCAGCCCAACGCTATGCCGATTTCAAGCTCCTCCGGGAATGGCTGTGTCATGCCATGGGCCTTCTGGGCCAACCTTTGTTGCGCCAGGCTGCAACGTCAGCCCTCAAGGATCTTATGGTCTTCGATCCCGGAGAAGATGTGACCGAGATGGTCGCTGCGGCTCATTTGGCAGACCCGTGTGATGCAAGGTGCGCATTGTTACGAGCTCGCTTGCTAGATGTGCAGCATGTGCCACTGTGCGAGATTGAGCCCTTGTTGCATGATATTACCGGAGCGGATTCAGATCGGCGCTCAGCACAGCTTTGGCTCGCACGGCGATATGAAATCGAAGGCGATACCCAGGCTTGTCTTCGTTGGCTTGATAGGACGGGGCCACTCGACGATCCCTCCACTAGAGACATCAAGGCTCGAATAGATTTTTTCAGGCTGCGGCTCCCTATGCCAATACAGGGCGGGGACCTTGCGCATCGCCTCGACACCTTTGAGGAGCCATTTGCCGACCTGCTTGAGCCCTTGTGCCGAGTGGTCAATGGTGATCTGACATATGCTTCTGAGAAGACTGCCGACGAATTGCGTATGACTTTGCAAGCCGGTTATCTGCATCTTGCCAGTGCACTCGAAGCCCGTCCTTGTCATGACCTTGACACCCTGTGCCGCGTGGTTCAGGCTCTTTTTAGAACGGCCCGTGACCATTTCGGCGAAATCGTACACCAAGAGCGGGCGACCCAAGTTTCCCATGGTCCGCAGTATGGCGCGCTTGACCCGGCTCGCCTGGAGGTAGCACTTAACAGCCTCTATGCTCATGCGGCAGAACTGGCGGCCGCCGGACTTCATGCTGTCCTCACAGGGGCTGAGATAACGGATCTTCGGCTCCTCTGTCGCCTGGCCGAATTCTACACCAACTGCCATCTCGAAATGGGGTCGATCGCCGTAGCCCAACCGATGCTCATGAAACTACATGAGCGCGGTATCGGCAAGCGTTTTATCGCCAGGATGCTGGAACGATGCGCCTTGGAGCTTGGTGACCTCGATGCGGCACGATCTTGGGTGGATCAAGCCGATCGAATGCGATCCGACCTGCACCGCACGTTACCCTTTGATCGCTGGTGTGAAGCTGAGCATTTGCATCCCACAGTCTTGTTACATGATCCTGGTCCTCACTGTCGCTTTGAATACTGTACCAATCCCAATACCATAGAATCCGCACAACATCGGGTCATGCCCACAACCCTGTTTACTGTGTTGGCTAACGGATTGACTGTGCGCGATTCTGAGCTGCTCATAGGCCACCACGGCACAGTCCTTCGGCCTCATCCATGGCACCTTCGGGACTACTTCGGCTATCCAGAAGCCAACTGGATCGTGCTCAATTCAGCACACAGTGGCTCCCGTCTGGTGCATGCACAGGAGCGGCTTCGACACATTCCCGAGCCCGTACTTGTTCTGGCTAACATGGATGCGATCGTATATCGCAACTTTTACCATTGGATGATCCTCATCCTTCCCCGGATCAATTTTGCCCTGGAGAAGGGACTACTCGGGGAGAGGCTGCTGCTGTTACCTGCCGAATTGACAGTCTGGATGAGGCAGTCACTCGATCTGTTAGGAATTAGCCCTGATCAAATCCTGACCTACTGCTATGACGACTCTGTGCTCCTAGATAATGCGCTCGTGATGTCTTCACTTGAGTTCGCATCGTCGTCTCTGCTTAAGCCGTTAAGACAGCGACTTTGGCAGGCTGCCGATGTGAGTTCTATGGATAGCACGTCCAAACGTTTCGTCTGGCTCTCAAGGCGAAATCGTTCAAGGCGCGCATTGACAAACCTCGATGCGGTAGAAGAGCTGGTTCGAGGTTACGGGCTTGCTGTGGTAGCGCCGGAAGATCTGCCCTTGATCGACCAAATTCGCCTCTGTGCTGGTGCTGAAGGTATTGCGGGCGTCGTCGGAGCGAATCTGACGAACCTAATGGTAGCGGCCGAGGGTACACGTGTACTTGGGCTATGTGGCAAAGACGAGGCTATTCCCACCTATCCAGATCTTTGTGGCGTGCTGGGATTCCCTCAACGGTGGATTTTCGGCCGGAACGACCCGCGCAATCAATTGTGGGGGCCGATTCACCAGCCCTTTGAAGTAGACATTCGTGCCTTCGAGCAAGGTCTTCGCTGGTTGATTGCGGCATCGGAATAGATGCGTCGAATCGTTGTGCTATAACGGGTCCGCATAAATAGACTATCAATCAGGCCAGCGATCTTTCTACCGTGCAGGTGACAATGCATAAGGACAATGAACACCCTATCCCTTTTAAGTCCAGCGACGATGCCGAGGATTATGCTAAGACCTTGACGTCGGACTATGGATTTGAGGCAGAGTGCGTTCGTGCGCGCTTCGGTTGCCTGCTCCGGCATCTCGTCCGCGTACAATCTCGGCGCATTCTTGAAGTAGGTTGTGGCCCCGAACTGCTTGTTGATACGGCAATTCGATCCGACGTGCGCTTCGAGCGATGGGTGGTGATTGAGCCGGCATCAATGTTCGCGCAAAAGGCGAAAGCCCGTGGAGCGGCTGAGCCACGAGTGGTTGTGATTGAAGGTTATTGCGAGGATCCGGCTGTGGGTAAGGCTGCACGAGAGCTTGGCCCATTCGACGTGGTGCTAATTTCGCAGGTCTTACACGAAGTCGAGGACCCCCTCGACTTGTTGAACCGTGCGCTGGCCCTTGCAACCTCAGGAGCACATGTTCTCGTAACCACACCCAATGCATTGTCCTTTCATCGCTTACTGGCAGTTGAAATGGGACTAACGCCGACCCCCCAGGCGCTGAGTTCCCGCAATCGGCGTTTCCGACAGGATGTCGTATTTGATCCGGATCGCCTGCGTATCTTACTGGAACAGGTTGGACTGCGCAATTTGCAGTTCGAAGGGTATATGTTCAAGCCCTTCACCCACGTACAGATGGCTCGGGTCCTTGAATTGTTACCGCCCGGCATCAGTGAAGGGCTGGACCGGTTAGGTCAGAAATTTCCACAGCACGCAGCTGAGATCGCCTATATCGGTGTCAAGGGGTGAAGAGCCTTATCTTCGAGGGCTCATTTGTCCCATGCAGGTCCGACATCACGGGCGCTGAGCGGCTTATGGACAATGGGGGCTAGGGAAAATTCATCAGCGCCTATATCAGGTTCGCGATCTCTTGGCTGTCCATCCATATCAGGTAAGAAAATATCCGTCACGGCTCCAGCATTGATGGCAGGGCTGGGGCTGTCCGCATCCGGTCGCCAAAGGTTATCAGGCGCAAGTATGAGCTTGGGATCGGCAAACCGAATTTGTTTTGGTTGGAACCCTGGTATCATGTTGTTGCCAAAAAACAGATTACCCGCTAGGACCAACCCCTCACCTGCTTGCCCAGCAAAGAAGGGACCACCATTCCCCGCGACGAGGTTATTCAGAAACTGCAGGTTTTGGGGTAGCACTGTGCGGTTAAGTGTGCCACAGCCTTCATCAACTTTGAAGGCCGCTTTCGAACTGTATATCACTGTGTTATACGCAATGGTCACGTTATCGACCGGTGGATTGTCGGCCGGCCCTGGATTAGGCACCCCACAAAACAACGAGATTTCGCCCCCCGAAAGCCCCATGAGGTCCTGGAAATAGTTATTGACTATCACGTGGTTGCGGCCATTGATCCGAATCCCCCCACTACCGGCGACATGATCCCCCAGGAAGAAATTGCCTCTCACCAGGTTCCCGTCTCCATTGCGCAACGTCACAGTTCCGACAACCTCCCTGAAGGTATTAAAGCGAATGTCGTTGTCGCCGGACTTCACCGAGACCGTTTCAAGTTCACCGTCGGTTCGCTCAAACAGGTTCAATTGCACCAGGGTTCCGGAATCAGATGACGCCTCGGCAGACGTGCCGATTCGGATGGTTTCAAATCCATTCCCGACGCCCGGTGGGCGATTCAGAAAATAATTCCGGTCAATGATGTGGCCATCCCTTACGTCCGGCTTTCGCCACACCACGACCGTCACACCAGAATGATTTTGTCCCTCAAAACGGCTATGGTCGACTCGATTATTCTGACCGAAGAGGGACACCCAAAAATACCGTATGGTAGGGTCCACGGGGTTATAATTGACGACCGTCACGTTCGTGAGGCGGCAATTGGCCGCATCGCCTTTCCGTCCGGTGAAGCGAATCACATGTTGCCCGCTTGCCAGCGCACCGTTTTCGAACCGCAGCCCCTTGACCACCAGCCACTGTCCGGAAATATCTAACCGAGATGTGCCCGTCAGTACCACCTGGCCTGGGGTTTGTGCGCGCAGCACGAGAGGGGCCTGTGCTGTTCCATTGCCCTCGAAACGAATCCACTGATCGGTCCAGACGCCGTCTTTCAGCACAATGGTATCTCCCGGCAACGCCTTCAGAAGTGCAAGAGAAACATCAGCGGCATTTTGCACGAGGAATTCAGCTGCGAGACACCGTTCGGAC
>Ga0070685_10000146_pt1 | contig 46053 bp, 63 predicted proteins | sample KBSS13LmetaG_FD_65651 | JGI IMG/M metagenome (GOLD analysis project Ga0070685, IMG submission 65651) | Switchgrass rhizosphere microbial communities from Kellogg Biological Station, Michigan, USA - KBS S1-3L metaG | ecosystem: Host-associated > Plants > Roots > Rhizosphere ...
ACGGCGACGGCGAGGCGGACGACAGCGCGACTCTTCAGGGGCGGCTGACGCGCATCGAGACGGAATCGCGGCTACAGGGCGAGAAAATCGACCGGATTCTCGCCCTGATCGAGCCGGCGCCCCCGATCCCGCCGTCGGGCGTGGCCGGCCTTCCGCCTCGATAGACTGACCGGAGCGAGGATGCATTCTCGCTCCAGATTGGTGGATCATGAGTGATCGTGCGGCGCGATACCCGATCCGGCCGTCGGCGCCGGGGCCCCGGCGGATGGGTGGTCATCCGGGACCTCGGGACTTTCGTCCTGAGCTGGGGAATAATCTATCTCCAGGCGCTCAGCGACCGCGAACCAAGCTGGGGGCTACTTCTCCTCGTAGGAGCGCTCCTGGGGGTCCCGGGAGCGGCCGAGATCTGGCGCCGCGTCGCTGGGGACGAGTCTGGCTCTGGCTCTCCATCTTCCAGCTCGCCGCCCTCCTCATCTACATCATCTTCAGGTGAGGAGGGCGAGTGAGGGAGGATGAGCACATTCGGCCGGCGTGGTGGCCGACCGCGGTCAGTGTGGGGTCATCGGTACTCTCCGCGATTCTGGCCACGACGCTGTGCCTTACTGTGTCGGCCAGGAACGCCGAGCGTGGTCGAGAGGCGCGGCGCGAGCTTCAGGAACAGAACGCCAGGATCAAGAACTCCGTGTGCGGGATCGTTGTCGCGCTTGACAACAATTACCGAGAGAACCCTCCCCCGAGCCAGCTCGGGCAAGACAATGCTCAGGATTTGAGAGAGTTGCGCGTGGTATTGGGTTGCCCGCCTCCATGAGGTATAGTGGAGGTATGAACATCGGAGACAAGGGCACCATTTCCCGCGGGCGCAACGCAGGCCAGACCGGCACCATCCTCGGCATCGACACCGTGAACAACAAGTACTCCGTCCAGTGGGCAGACGGCGCGATCACCAACGTCAGCCAGAGCGCATTCAAGGAGCCCGAGGCCGCGACCGTCAAGGTCGCCGACCTGATCGAGGCCCTGAACGAGGCCCGGCTGCCGGCCAACCACGAGGTGACCGGCCGCGTGCTGGACCACCTGAGCAAGCTCGACTCCACCATCCTGGACGGCGTGCAGCTCGACCAGGCCGCCGGCGAGACCCACTGATCCATCCATCCGTCAGGTACGGGCCCCGGGGACATCCCCGGGGCCCTTTTAGGAGGAGAAATGCCCAGCAACTACGGAAACAGCCCGATGAATTCGGGCCCGGAAGGTGACGGCAGCAAGAGCCTCGCCAAGGAGAGCAAGGTTGGCCTCGCCGTTTCATTCGTGATGTTCGCGGCCATCCAGGGGCTCGTGGACTCGCTGAACCGGGTTGATCTAGACGGCCAGACTGGCTGGTGGGTGACCCTGGCAAATGCCGGTATCGCCACCGTGATCGGTCTCGGCTCGGCCTGGCTGAAGAAGAACCGGTGACTTTCACTGTCCGGAGCAACGAGCGCAAGAATGCCTTTGCTTCGATCACCAATAACACGCCCGGCAATCCGCCCCCGCGCGTGGTGGCGGGGCAACTTCGATTGACGCTCGAACAAGGCGATATTGTCATTCTCGCGTCCACGGTAGAGACTAGGGTGGATATGACGTATCCTACCCTGTCCGCTGACTTTCTGCGGTATACATTCAACAATCAGTACGTCGATCCGGAAAACCCCCTCTCGGACCTCGGCATCATTGCCCGGCCAATGGGGGAGAACATCTGGAATGCGCCGCACTACCGGGTAAGTCCCCGACATGCCCACTTCGCGGCGCCGGCCTCTGGCGTCTACGTCTTCCAGCACGTGATCTACGGAATGTCGTCGGCATACACCGGCGACCCGGATGATGTGATCGACATCATCTACGTGGAGCAGTACGCAACCGTTCTCCGCTGAAAAGAAGAATGGCCCCAGATCTTCATCGATCTGGGGCCATTCTTCTTTTCTCACCATCGGCGAACAGTGACTTTGGTCGTGGTCTCTACGGTGACCTTCGAATGCCCGAGCCGCACCAGAAAGGCGAGGCCGGCAAGAACGGCCACGGTGAAGGCGACGAACGGTACCGTGGCCAGCGAGGTGAGCACCCACCAGAGCAGACCGAGGAAAGCACCCACCACGGAAGCGATACCGGCCGTCATCCATGCCCAGCGCGGGATACGCGGCGGGGTATCCGGCATGGCGATCCTGTGCACGGGAAGTTGCCACTCGAAGTGCTTCTCCGACCACCGCGGGGGGCCGACGATCTGAATCTTGCCTTGCCCTTCGAGCATGCGCGCGTAACGCACCAACTCGTACCGCTTGTAGTAGGTGGCCGTGAGCACCTCGCGACCCTGGACGGGGTATATCTCGCCCCGATAGAGACGTTGCGTTAATTCTCCATGGGTCATCCGTGCGCGTGTCAATTCTCCATTGGTTAGATCCTTTCCCACAGGTAGCCCCCAATCCCCGTAACGATCATGATAACCGCCGCGTATCGAATGATCAGATTTGTCAGCCGGATTCGAGCTACCCGAGCCCGGTACGTTGTCGGCGCGCTGTCGCGGACTCGCCGCTGAATTGCTTGTTCTGCCGGTCGAACCTTATCGCGCCGCGGATTCTTCTGCGTGTTGTAGCGAGGTCTGACGAGAAGGAGCATCAGGGTCTCAATAGGAAGAAGGATCCAGTCCCAGCCCATCCACCATGGAAGCTGCCATTTCCAGCGATAGACCACAAGATCATGCCAGGGCTTCTCGATGCAGCCGCCATGCCGCCGACACTCGCCCTTGTGGCACAGCTCGCGAATATTCAGGTTTTTAGACTTGCCACCGTACCCCCACTCTGTGCGCCAGGGCTGAAGGTGCCGGCGCGTCCGGTAGAGGTAAATTCCCGGCCTCCTGCGCTTGCACGAGCGCAGCCACGCTGCAGGCGTCCTCATTGGCCGGATGCCAACATATGGAGGCCGGCGACCAGTAGGCAGAAGCCGATCAGTATGGCGGTGCAGCCGAGCAGGTAGGTGACGAGTCGTAAGCCCCTCATGTCCGAATCTCTCCCCTTAAAAGCGACTCGGCCGATACGGGGACTTGGTGTGTTGCCGTCAGCCCGTACCGGCCGATGATACCTCCACTATTGCAGAGGTGTGGATGAGATGCAAGTGCAACTGAAATAATGCAAGTTGCACTTGAAGGTGCAACTTGCATATTTTGCTGGTGCAGTATAGTTGACCAATGCCATCCATCCCGCGGATCGCCGCACGCTACTTCCTCACGGGAAGGCCAATCCTCAACAACGGAGACAATGCCACCTTCTTGCACGGCGCCACGATCGATTACCGCGCTCGGCCGTATATCACCCTTAGTCGGCCACGCTGGCAGCGTCTCGTGCGTCGACATGCCGCTATCACTGCGCCAGCGGCGCTCCTGCTGGCCGCACCCCTCACTCCCGTAGAGACATGGTGGGCGGGCGCTTATGAGGCCACGTTGGCGGCTGGGGCGGTCACCTGGGGCACGCGCCGGCTGATGCTCCAGGTCCGTGATCGGCAACGCTACCGCGAGTGGATCGATCCGGCGGCCAAGCGGCTGGCGCGCATCCTCAAGACGAATTACTCGCGCAAGCTCGGCCGTTCCTGGATTCACCTCCCGCGGGACTGGGGAACGGATCGCGCCGACGGCGAGCGCCAAAGCGCCATGATCTATCTTCCCCCGGGAACGGTGCTGTCTGCCAACATCAAGCGCTCGATCACGGAGAATGTCGGTGCGGCGCTGGGAATCCCCGCACCGATCTCCGCGGACTGGGCAGAGAACGGTGCGCGAGTCGAGCTGTTCGCCGCGCCGCTTCCGCCGAAGGAACTGAAGTTCTCCGAGATGCGGAAGGCTATCGAGGAATGCCCGGACGATGAGATCGTGCTCGGCCGCCGCGCCGGTGGGCACATCGTTCGCGTCAGTCTGGCCGAGGATGCGCCGCACATCGCTCTCTCGGGCGCGGCCGGCTCGGGTAAGAGCGTGCTTGTGCGCTTCATCCTCTGGCAGCGCATCCTACGCGGCGATGGCATCTTCATCTTCGACCCGAAGCGCTTCAGCCACATGCGGTGGGCCGCTGGATTTTCCAAGGATCGCGTTCGGTACGCGGTCACCGATGTGGAGCTGCATGAGGGCTGGCTCGCCGTAGCCGAGGAGATGCGACGCCGGATCGGGTTGCCGCTCGATGAACTGGAGAAGCAGCGCCGCGTATGGCTGTGCGCTGAGGAAATCAATGCTCAGATCAAGATCCTCACGCGCTACTGGAAGGTGCGGCGCCAGGAGATCATGCGCCCCGCCCGCGCGCTGCTGGCCGACTGCGAGAAGGAGTGCGCGGGCTCGAAGGTCGAAGGGCTGGCACTGGCCATGGATCGAGGCCTCGATCTGGCCGAGCTCGATCCGCCGGCCATCTCGCCCGCCGTGGTGGCCATGCAGGAGAGCGTCTTCATGGGGCGCGAGCTGAAAATGCATGTGCTCGCCGCGGCACAGCGGCTGTCCGCCGGCGTCTTCGGCGGCGGCGGCGGCGACGTGCGCGAGAGCTTCCAGGGAGGCCGCCTCATGGCCAAATGGGACCGCAAGCTCTGGAAGATGCTGGCCGACGGCATCCCCTACGTCGCGTGGCCAGGCGGACCGCGAGGCAACTGGGGTTTGGCCAAAGGCGACGAGTTCTTCATCCTCCGGGCGCCATGGATCGATGAGCGCGAGATGGCCATGGCCAGCCAGTTGGCCAGTCCCGTTCGCGGGCCGGTGCTCGGCCGGCAGATGGCCACTGGCCAGATTGAGGGGATGGCCAGTGGCCAGTCGGATGGCCAGTTGGCCAATGGCCAGAGGGCTGGCCAACTGGCCATCACGTCGGCCGTCACGCTGGCCATGGCCATCGACGAGTTGCCCGGCCAGTCGGGGCCGATGGCCCTCTCGCTGCGCGGCCTGCGCGACGCCGCGGCCAACGCCGCCGGCTTCCCGGCGCCGCTGGCCAAGCCGGACGGCCAGGAGTACGGCCTGCGCGAGGCCCGACTGTATGACCTCGGCGAGCTGAAGGAGTGGCGCGCGGGAGTGCTCGCCGCAGCCGGAAAAAACTCGAGGTCTGCTTAGGGTACCCTAAGCAGACCTCGAGTTTTTTGACCGTCAAGGGCTCACCGGTAAGCGTCCTGAGCTGGGCAGAGGCGGGGTGCGACCGTTAACGGTAGGCTTCCCCTGGGCATCGGACGGGCCCTCATCCAGCGGGGCTCTCGCGCGGGTTTCCTCCTTTCCCACGCGAGAGCCCCGCTGCCGTCTTCAAGATCTTTTGCTGCAGTCGAAGTGCGCCGGCTCTCAGGCGCCCGGACGTACGGTGGTCCGCCAGCGTCGGACGACGCGCTCGCTCCTGCCGAAGTGCGCGGCGAGCAGGGTGTCGACGTCGGCCTTGGCCACCACGTACGGGTCCCAGGCCTGCAGCAGCGCACGGGCCGCGGCCGGCACCACCGGCTGAGGGCCGCTGGCACCGGGCTCGCGCCGGGGCAGGGGCGGCGGCGCCACCTGGCCGCGCTGCTCGGGTTTGGTCATCGTGGCCAACCAACGCTCGGCTTCCTGGCCGACGCCGGTGGCCAGATCCTCCGGCAGGGCGTCGCTGGCCATCCGCTCCTGGTACTGGCCAAGGGGCTGGGTGGCCACCGGGTCTGGCCAACTGGCCATGTCCGGCTCGGCCAGCTCGGCCACGTAGTCAACCGCCGACTGGCCACTGGCCACCGATTGGCCACTGGCCACCGATTGGCCACTGGCCACCGATTGGCCAATTCGGCCGGCCAGCTCGACCAGGCAGATGCTGGCCACCACGATCAGACCGTCCACTGAGAAGGGGATGAGGTAGGGCGCGGCGCCGGCCTCGCCGTACCTCTGCGCCACGCCCACCATGTGCCAGTAGCTCACCCACGCGGCAATCCCGGCGATGGTCACCGTGGCCAGTACGCGGGCGATGGCCAGCCAGCGTTTATGGATCGGCACGCGCGAGATGAGTTCCACGGTGAGCAGCAGCGCGAGCGGAGGCCACGCCGCGATGGCCTGACTGATCGGGTTGTCGAGGGCGTGCAGGACGTTGGCGACCACGGACGCGGCCACGCCGAGAAACAGCACGCCGCGTACAGCCCAGCGAATACGGTGAAGATTCATGTCTACCTCCTCTCTCAACTATAGCAGAGGAGTGAGAGCCGGAGCCAGAAAACTTTAATCTACAAGCAAACGTTTCCTAATTTCTCCCGGAAAATCTTGGTTGTGAGGGTTGCGGAGGTATCCACTCCTCTGCTATAGTTAAGGTATAAGCAAGAAGGAAACAACCAAGGAGGCAGAAATGACCTATATGATCATCGTTAATCTGGAGAACGGAACGAACGCCCCCCTCACCGAAAAGATCACCGGCCAGACCGCAGACCAGGTCCGGGCACTGCGCGAGAGCTACCGAGCGAGCGCCCCGGAGGGATCCACCCTCACCACCGAAGTGACCAGGGAATACTGAGGAAGATCAGAAAGGGCCCCCGCGGGGGCCCTTTCTTGGTTTATACCGAAAAATCTTGGTTGCAGAGGTTGCGGCGGATTTTACTCCTCTGCTATAGTTGAGGTATAAGGAGGCAGACATGAAGAATCTAGTCAACTTCTACTTCCACCAGACCGAGAGCTACCTCAGCGAGAGCAGGGGCGAGGCGGTCGTGATCGCCAGCATGCACCCGACGTACGCGGCCAACGCGGCGCGGCGCCTGATCGTCGACGGACATCACTGGGCAGAAGAGGCCGGCGTGCCCGCCAGGGATTTCGCCCGATGGGTCATGGGCACGCCGCTCTGGAACGCGCTTCACCGGCGCTCGCAGGGGATTCTTCCCTTCATGCAGGTGACGGCCGAAACCTGGAAGTAAAGGATCAAGGGCCCCTCGCGGGGCCCTTTCTCTTGCCTGGACTCGTCTGCTTGTAGATTAAAGTTTCCGACACTTAATATGGACAAACCCCGGAGAGATCGACGGCTCCGGGGCTTGCTTCACCAATACTACTGGTCTTGCTTCCAGATCCAAAATCCCTGGCTCTCATCACTGGCGAGCCAGTGGATCCGGCCAGGAGGTGGGGGCTTCGGCTTGTGATCGAAAACCGGCGCCAGGTTGCGCCGCGTCGGCGCATCGATCGAGTGCTGAGGAACGTACTCCTGAAGATTCTCCGGCCGCTTCTTTGGTAGCGGCATCGGTCGCCGCGGGATCTCCTTCTCCACCGGATCGATCCCCGCGTAGATGCAGAGAACCGCGGCCAGAAGAAGTATCGCCAGCATGGCCCACTGAAGCCAGGTGATCGCCTCCAGAATCTCCTTGAGATCGTTCATGAGAGGATTACCCAGCAGTCGTTGCGGTCTACGTGAATCTGATTGACATGAATGGTGCCCCCGAAGTGGTTTCTGTCCGAGATCTTCTCGCCGCACCGATTGCAGACGCCGTAAACCTCGCCGTCTTCGGTCTGCTCGATCTTGATCACGAACGTGGGATCGGACTCCGAAACGATCAGGATATGTGCCATGATTGCCTCCCTTTCACCTCAACTATAGCAGAGGAGTGGCTACTCCGGAACCATCCACCTCACATCCGGCATCCAGAGAAGACGCTTCGCCAGGGCGCCCGGAGTCACGCACTGGTGCGGAACGCCCTGCATCACCTTCTTGCCGGCCAACGTCCACGCCTGATCGGCCAGGACGGAGCAGATAGCCTCAGCGGGGAGGGCAACCTCTACCGGCTCTCCGCGAGCCTTGAGTACGGGCTGATTGGTTGCCAGCTCGACAGCCGGCCGGCGCCGCCCGATCCATTTCTCCAGCCGCGGCGTCGCGAGCCCGAAGCGCCACGCGGCCAGGGCAGCATAGCTCAGGAAGGAATACGGCGTGCCGATCATCGCTTGGGCAACGACAGCGGCATCTTCGGCTTGGCCAGGGTAATCCTCTGGAAGACGGGCGTAGGCATACTCCGGCGTCCAGCGGTCCTCGATCGGAATATGCCGCGCGCCCGCTGGCATTGCCTCCACGGCGAGTATTGACAGGTACGGGTTACCGGGCTCGGGGTAGACGGGTGTAGCGGTGCTAACGTTAGTCACCACGAACACGTGCCGGATGTCGAGGTCCCCCACGTGGAAGCCCTCGCCGAGTAGCAGTTGGCCGGCGTTCACCAGCGCACCCGCGGCACCCTTGATGGGCCCGAAACCGATGCAACCCGGTGTCAAATCAGAAATACTACTCAAGGTGACTCCATGTTTTTCGAGTAGCGATATTGGAAATGGTGGGTTGTTTAACGCCGTACTCAGCGGCTAGATCGTACTGATTTTCGCCACAGGAGATGCGGGCGCGTATCTTTCGCACTTTCTCCGCGGTCAACTTGACCTGACCGTTTGTCTCGCCAGACGTGCGAGTCACTCGACCGTGACGAATCTTGTCAGCAATGTTTTCTTTGGCTGTCGCCCATCGCAGATTTGCTACGCTGTTGTTTTGCGAGTCCCCATCCCAGTGGGCAACCTGATGTTTCGGCGTGGGTCGCTTCCCAGTGAATGCTTCGATTACGAGGTGATGCACCTTTCGCATCGACCTTGTCCCGTTGCCCGGGTAGATCAGCACCTGCGGGTAGCCGTACCCGTCCAGTCCCGGCTTGAGTTTCCGCCCCGACGGACCAATGACGGAGCCGTCGGCCCCCACCTGGTAACGAGGGCAGCCAACGACGCTTCGATACTCCACTCGATCGGACATGCAAACATCTTATCCGATATCCCCCGGGCGAAGGTCAGAAAGACTGCTCATATCGGCTCCCCGAGAAATACTTGCCTGAGGCCGGATCCGGGCTTGGGCGTGTGATCCTCGCGAACCCAGCGGATTTGATTGGCGCCGTCGATCCAGGCGACCTGGTAGTTCGGCGAGCCACCACGCTCGGTGGGCACCAGGATGCGCCACGGCTCCATGCCGGCCGGTGTCCTCACCTCGGCCGCATCGCGACACTTGGCGAGCAGCCGGTCGACCGTTTCGAGGTCGAGCCGAAGTCCTGCGTGGACGAGATGGACGATGAACTCTTTGGTGTCTTGACTGAGTGAATGCTCCATGATCCTCCTTTTGGGACTTCAGTTCCCGTATTCAGTAGCCTGAACACGGGAAAGGCCCGGATTCCTCCGTGCCGAGGAATCCGGGCCCTATCTACTTCGGGAGACACGGTAGAAAGCGTGCCCGTAGTCTCGATCCAACTCCCACCCCGGCGATTGAGGAATCGGGTCGATTTTCTCCCTACCTCTCTTTTTCGGGAAACTGCTGAGAGGTCTAGCAGATTCGGCGAGAGTTCGGAGGCAGTCCCTCTCTCGTTCCCTGTAAAGATTGTGGATCGAGGCCGGCGAGAGGATTCACTACGAAGAAGACCAATCAGCCCGTCCTCATCCCCACGCCTGTTATGTGGCTGCCCTCGCCCCGAGGTAAATCAGTCGAAAGCGGCGTCATCCGAGTCGACGCCCTTGACCCGGGCTTCGAGCATGGCCGAGATCTCCTTGGCCTTCTCGACATACTTCCGGGCAATTTCCTTGTCCTCGGGGGTGGGCTCGGAAATCGACCAGGAAGCCGACCATCCAGGCTGGCTGTTCTTCCGGCTGTTGATGCGGCCGAGGAACGGCTTGAACGTCTTCGGCTTGTCACCGTCCACGCGCTGCGCCAGCCTGGCCGTCATGCCGTTCGTGGAGAACTGGAAGTTGTCCAACAACTGCGGGCCCTCGGCCGCGACCGAGGGAACGAGCATCGGCTTCCGATCGCCGTCGACGATCTTCATGCCATCCCAGTTCGGGCCGTCATCGATCACGAGCGTGATCGTTTCATACCAGGGGTATGGCTTCCGGTTGTCACCGGCCTTGGGGACCCGCATTCCGTGCTTGCCGGTTGCCCAGACCAGAACCAAGCGGTCCTTGAGATCTTCCTTGCCGGGGAACTCTTCGGTCGCGTCGTCGAAGAATTCCAGGTCTTCCGTGGTGGTGCTCTCGGTCATAGTTCCGTGCTCCCTCTCTGCGCGAGGAGACCACGCCCGATCGAGGTTGGGCGTAATCATGGGGGCACCCGAGGCGATTCCCAGTGCAATGCCTAACGCTCGACTTGGCATGCTTTTCGTCTCTTTTCTCGCCTCTTCGTCTCTTTCTCTGTCTTTTTCTTGGCGAGGGGGCGGTTACGGTAGTCGTCTTACCGGCTTTCCGTCGCGCCAAGTTGCTGAAGCAAGTTAGCACCCGCCCCCTCACTGATCGTCTCTCCGATCTGTCATGCGTGCCGCGGGCCGCATCTCCGGGAGTTCCACCGTTAGTTTTCCGGGCCAACGTTCGGACTCTCTCAAGTTCCAATGCCCGTAGGATAGGCCCGTAATCGGACTGTCTCCCCGCGTGCGACCAGGATTTGATACCTGGATTACCCCATCAGTCGGGGGGTTCTCCTTGAACTATCGCACTGTCCAGCTTCCAGACTGAACATTGCCTCCGCTTTCGCTGGGCTCCGTGCCACCGCTGGAACAATGACCTAACCGAGGTACTCACTTCAGCAAACCGTGCCCCGTGCTGAGATCGATCAGCCTTTGCAGAGTTAAACTCCTCCGACCCATGCCGGCCGCGGGGCGAGAGAGTAAGGAATGATCTGTATCCCGACTAATTGACGGTTAGCATCGTCATTCCTTACTCGATTCATCCGGCATTCCAGGGTTAGAGCCTGGCGCCTGATGCGTCCCGCCGTCGCTCCAGGTTGGATGGCCCGGCACAGTCGCGGTCCGGATGGGTATCCCTCCCACCACCGTGTCCACCCCCGGATCCGAACCGGGAACCTCCCCGTCGGGCGCTCTGCCAATTGAGCTAGGTGGACATGCGCCGGTTTTTTATTTTCACGATGGGAACCGGTCGACCCAAACCCATCGTGACCAGATCGAGCCTATCGGCGGGACTATTCCCTGACTCCGACTGGAGATCCGATCAAATCTCTGAAGTTATCAATGGACGATGCCGGCCTAACCACCTACCGACTCGCGGAACCCTCGAAATTATGGCCATTCATGGCGACAACGATGACCATTTCCCCGGATCATCTCGGCTACTTCGGCTCCACAATCCTATTCTGTCGTGTGCCACCCGAAGGTTCCGTGTCTGCCGTTCCGCTTCCCTTGCCGGTCAATAATGTTGCCTAGAGTTCCACAAGAGAGAGCGGGATTCGGGTGGGAATTGAACCCCCGGGCCTGCTCAGTTACGGAGCTACCCATCACCCGCGACGCCTCGCTTCGATCGAATCGGTTCCGGTTGGCCTTCCCGGTTTCCGTTCCGCTCTCTCTCGCTTATACCTCTAGCATAGCAGAGGAGTGGGCCCTGTCAACCCCATGCCGGAAAATCTTGAACCGGCATCCTGGCTAGGGCTGTCGACCGGCCACGTGAGCGGAGCTCGACGTTGCGCGCGGCGCATTCCAGCACCTCACGGCCGTAGTCCAGGGGGATCTGCTTGATCGTCACGGGAAGCTGGTCAGGCCCCGGCGCCTGGGGCATGTGCGCCACCAGCGCGACTGGCCGGCCGGCGAGGGCGGTGCCCGGGCGGCCGAGAAGGCGCCGCCGATCGGCGCCGGGGAGCGTCGGGCGCCACTCGCCCTCGATCGTCTTCGGGCCGTGCCATTGCATGGGCGCCGACTCGTACCCGTAAAGCTGGCCGCAGATCTCTTGCCACGTCCAGAACGAGCGTTGCGTCTTGAGATCGAGGATGCCGATCTGGCCGGTGCGTCGGCACATCACGCGCGCGTCCGCCTTGCCCATCGTGCCGCCGGCCAGGGGGTGCCAGACGTAGAACTCAGTCTCCATCACTTCGAGGTCGAGCCGATCGAGTTGCTCGATCAGGGAATCGAGCTGGGCTAGCATTGCCCGCGTGCCGGTGCGCTCGCCGTGAGAGAAGTAGGTGTCCATCATCTCGTGCCGAGCCGTGCCGCGGCGCGCGGCGTGGTCTGCCCTGGCCGCTTTTCGGGCGCGCTCGGCGTATTCGTTCGCCAGGTCTCGCTCTTGCTGCTCGGTGAGGTGAGAGAGGCGTTCGGCCATCCACTCGTCAAAGATGATTTCGTGATCGCGGAGACCGATCATCGTCTTCCAGGTCAGCCACTTCTGTAACCGCTCTTGATCCGAGAAAGCGGATGCCAGGTTGGTCATACGCATCCAACCCCGAGGATTATTCGGTATACCGGGCGGGGGCGGAAAGCGATACCGGCCGTTCCGAACTCCGTAGAGTTCGGAATCGGCCGGTGAATCATCGAAGAAGTCGTCAAGGCCAGCGTCGATGGCCTGTTGGCGAAGTGAAGTAGTCACGTCCGCGTAGGGGGAATCGAAGAGATCGTCAGTCACTTGCCACATGCTCCATTTCCGCAAAACATTCCGCCCGGGTCGATTGCCACCAGCGCCAACAGTAGGCCAAGCATGATCAGAACAACCCACGTCGATTTACTCACCACGCCATCCCTTCGCAGTCTTCTCTCGCGTGGATCCAGCCGCCCTCGCCGTCCGCGCGAATATCCTCGCCGGGCATGATCCCATCGCCGCAGCAAGAATCCTCGGACTCGAACTGTGCCGTGAGAACGGGACCGAGCTTGATGTTGCCCGACGGCGTGTCGTCGAAGAAGTCATCCTTGCCGCCCGCCGCGCGCCGAGACCTTGCCGCGGGAGACTGCCGGCACGCTTCATCCATGTTGTGCTCAGTATTGCACGTCCAGCAGCGTCGACTCATTCCCTCCCCTCCAATCGCTGCGGGGCGCACATCATGATAGAAACCGGAAGGGGCGCCAGGACTGCCAAGAACATCCACATGATCGCCCCAATCATTGCTTGGCTTCCCATTCCACAGCGAACGGGCCCTCTTCGACTATCTCGCGTTCCTCGTATGAATATAGCTCGACGTACTTCTTCCCGCGCTGGAAGGTTAAGGCACTGGCAAACCATCCAGGCCTGCCGGGAATCTCGATATAGAGATCACCATCGCAGTCGCGGATGAATCTCACCGAGTCGCCTCCTTGATTTTCTCTACCGTCGGTTCGAGCGCACGGGTTGCCGTCTTCTTCGCAGTCACGGATGAATCTCACCGAGTCGCCTCCTTGATTTTCTCTACCGTCGGTTCGAGCGCACGAGTTGCCGTCTTCTTCGCGATGAGGTCGGCTAGCCGCCCCGCCTTCCCGCCGGATTTCGACTCCATGATCTTCGCGACCTCCTTACCGAGGCCGTATCGGTGGGCAAGCTCGATAGCCTGCGCCGACGGCACCTGTTTACGCCACGGGCGCGCCTTGTCGGCCAGGAGCCGGCCGAGGTCGCCACCGCGCTCCTGCGCCTCATCTTCGGCAGTGGCCATGGCGAGCTCCAGGTCGGGGAGATCTTTGTGCAAGCGCCCGATCTTGAAGAAGGGCCCCAGGCCGGTGGCGCCGGGTATGGCCTCGCGCACCCATACCGAGGTGCCCACGATGAAGACGTATTCACCGTCCTTCGAGATCGGCAGGAAGGGCGTACCGCGATCGGTCGCCCGCCAGACCTTCGAACTGCGCGTGACCAGGGGATCGAACTCGTGCGCGTCCACCTGGCCGGTCCAGTAGGCGGTGGGATCCGGCTCGACGCCGGCCTGTTTTGCCAGGTCCCACTGGTCCTCCATGGCGGTCAGCGCGCCCTGCGCCCGACGATCGAGCTTCCGGTCGGAGAGGTCGGCGACCGTGCACAGATCCGTGGTGGAGTCCGCCACACACAAGAGAATGCATTTCTGGTCCTCCACCGGAACCCCCGGCGCCGGCCGAAGCCCGCGGCCAGCCATCTGGACAAACAGTGGCCGAGATTTCGTGGGGCGCCCGACAATAACGCACTTAGTACGTGGAGAGTCCCAGCCCTCAGTGAGCACCATGGCGTTGACTAAAACCTGGAGGTGGCCGGCTTCATACTCTTCGAGGTAGGTGCGGCGCTGCCATGTCGGCATGTCGCCGGAGATGACACGAGCCTCAATACCTGATCGATCAAACGCTTCCCAGAGTTTCCAGGCGGACCGCACCAATGGCATGAAGGCGACCGTCGGTCGGTCCTTGGCGAGCTCCAACCACTTCTCGACGATTTTCTCCGGGGCAAGAGAATCAATCAATAAGACATCTTGCTGATTGGCAGACTCGCTGAATGTCCGGGCCGCCCCAGTGTCAAAATCGGTTCGAACATCGATCTCCAGCCGATGCCCGACAGGTTGCACAAGATAGCCCTTACGGACCCCCCACGAGATATCACGCGAGAAGCAGACGTTCTGCCAGATCTCGCCGAGGCCGCGTCCGTCGCCGCGCTCCAGGGTGGCCGTGAAGCCGAGAGCGGGAGTGACGGGCCAGACCAGACTGGGGGAAACGCCAGGAACGCCGATCTCGTGCCGTCCAAAGCACCCGAAGTGCCGCAGGATCACCTGATAGCTGTCGGCGTTCGCGTGATGGCATTCATCCACGATGACCAGCGAGACCCCCGTAATCTCCGCTCGCCGCGCCGGACGCGCCAATGTCTGCACGCTGCCGATGATGACGTTGGAAGCCCATTCATCGCGCTCCGCCTTGACGACGCCCACCGTCCAGTAGCTGCCGACGACCAATCGGACCTTGGCCTCCATCTGGCTGGCCAACTCATCGGTGTGTACGAGAATCAGGACGCGCCCGCCCCTGTTCTCGTTGAGGTGCCGGCGTGCGCGCTCCGCGGCGATGATCGTCTTCCCGAGCCCGGTCGCCATGACGATGGCAAGTCGGCTCTCCTCGGGGTGCTCAAGACGATGCAGGCGCTCGGCCTCAAGCGCCTGCTCCTGGTAATCTCTCAATCGCAACATTAGATATGCTTCCAGGCGTGTCGCTTGTGAATTGCTGAAATTGCGGCCGGGGTTACGTTTACGAGATTCCAGGGGATCTCTTTCTCAGTAGTCATATCCGTGTTCCAGAATCTCTTTCAGGGTCATACCACGCCGATCGCGAGCGCCTGCCATGATCGCGGCTTCCTTATGCGTCGCGACGGCTTGAATGAGCTCGACCTTCAAAAGTGAGTTTTCCGGGTGCTCGGCAAACCTCCAGGCCGCGCGGATAACCGCGGCCTGGAGGGCAAGGATGTCATTCACTTCCGCCTCCAGATGAGTCCGATAACGCAGAGGGACAGCGCGATCATCGTCCCTGTGCCGTTTCAATCACCATGCAGATACAGAATGCGAGCACGAGCATGGGAACGCAGATCATGATGAGCAATCGCCAGATCATGTCCCAACTGATGTCGTCTTTCATTTGCTGGGCTCCGGTTCCCACTTCTTGACGTTGTGAAGCGGCATTGAAGCAATCGGGTGATTGCGCTCATATATTCCGTAGAGAAACAAGCACCCGTCAAGCGTTGCCTCCCGGCCAATGTTCGAGAATGTCTGCGAGGTCCCGTCCGTCCATGTGACTTTGATATTTCGAGGCATTTCTCTACCTTCTTCCTGGGCTGAGGTCCATGTACTTTTTCTTACACGGGCAGGGAATCCACTTACCGTTCTTGGATTCTCCGTCGGTGCAGCCGTTCCTGTCGTGTGAAGTGCGGAGATGTCCGCATCCCGGGGTGCAGGTTTGGGGAGGCATTCCCTTATCCCTCCTTGCTTTTTTGTGAAAGCATTCACATAGGCTATTACCCTGAAGTGAAAACTTGCACGAACATGTGCACGGCCTCGCCGGTCTTCCCGCGGATCACCCACGCTTTCGGCTCGGCGGGCGTCGGGCGCTCGATAGGTTTGCTGCCGGCAATCGCTAGCTCGATCTTCACCTTGCCACCGGCTATCGCCTGGACACGCCGGACGAGATAGAACTTGCCATTCTTCACGGATTTGAGCTGGTCGCCCTCAGCGAGATGGGCCCACTCGATCTCTTCAGGCTCGGTCACGGGTGGCCCCAAAACATCAAAATGACTCCGGCGAGCGCGCAAGTCCCCAAGATGAACGTCTCAATGCCCAAATCGAACCTGGAGCGTAGCCAACTCCAGAGAATCCAGCCGAGCAGCATTCCCGCAATAAAGAATATGATGTCCACGCTTCGCTCAGTCACCGATCATTCCCTCCCATCGGGGTGTATATCCGTGCTTGCGGAGCAGGTCAGCCCAGGCACGCCAGCACTTCGGGCCTGCCTGGCGAACGTCTCTGACCTGTTCCGAACTGAGTTCTGCCACGTCAGAGAGCATCTCTACATCCCAGACGCTTCGGATCCCGTGGGCGAACCTGTTCGCGGCCCTGTTCGCGGCAAGACCATTGATCTTCTTCAGTTCAAGGAAGAACTCATCCAGTGTGATGGTCTCCTTCTCGCGATCGAGAGCCGATACCGCGGCGGACAGTTGATCAATCGCTTCCTGTGTCTTTGCGGCGGTATCCGCTGAGACGCGCTCGATGGTGGCCTTCCAGCAGGCATCGAGGTTGCGCGCGGCCTCGATTACCGCGCGCTCGGCTCGGGTGGTCATCACGCCACCTGGTGCTTTTCGACGATGGCCCAATACTTCTCGCTGGGCACGTCGTCGATGTTGACAAGGCCGAACTCCGCCTTGATCTCATCAACGATGGTGTCAACATCAAAGTAGGACCTTTGGTCTATCAGCGTTACCTCGACCTGAATTTTCATGGTGCGATCGGTGATCATGTCATTTCCCCTTCAGCGGGCCCGGGTGATCTGTTTAGTCATAATCGATTCCAATTAAGTCGCAAATTTCGCGATCCCGCTTTTTGACTGCAGGGTGAGGGAGCGCCCAACTGCAGTCGCCGTCATTGACGGGATAATTCCAGTTGTCGCAGAAGTAATTGCCGCTGTAGACGATGGGGAATTCACCGCACTCCGGACAGGAAATCTCGACATCACGGCCCTTGGCGAGGGCCAATCTCCCCTGACGGCCTTGGCGCTGTTGATCGGCGGGAACTTCCCACCAGCGACGGTGCCTCATCAGCGAGTCCGGGTGATTGTGACCGAGGCAGATCCTGCCGTAATCGCGATCGGGTTAAGGTTCACGTCCAGTGCATCCATCAGCGCGACCCCCGCGGCGTGGTGCTCCGGGAATGTGATCATCGTGATGATGGTCGGCGTGTCACTGGCCAGATCGTGCGAGAGCCGACTGTCCACGGTGGCGCCGACGCCCGGCATGATCCGGTCGACGTGCCGGCGCGCCTGGCTGGTGGCCTGCTTGATCGTCAGGGACTTCGCGGTGATCGCCATCTCTGCCTCCTCGGTGGGTACTCCTCTACTATAGCAGACAAGTGCGGGGGGCGCGCAAGGGGTACACGTCTGCTATAGTAGAGGAATGAGAGGAGGGCGGATGATCAAGAAGATCCAGCTCGCGGCCCTGGCGCTCGTGCTGCCCCTGCTGGCCGGATGCCCGGCCGAGCCAGCGTCATCCGGGGCGTCCGGCGTGGTGGTGAAGCGCTGGACGGAAAAGGCGCGTAATAGTCGAATGACGCCTCATTACATCACCGTGAAGGAGGATGGCGGTAAGCGCAGCACCGGCCGGGTATCCGCGGCGACCTACAAGAAGTGCCATCTCCGCGACCGGTGGCCAGACTGCAAGAAGGGAAACTGATATGGCGACCCTTGGCGCCGCACTCGCGCGCTGCATCAACGACAAGACCGAAATCAAGGAGGGCATGGATAAATGCCCGAAGTGCGGTGACCCCGTGAAAATCGCACCGAGCTTGCCTGCTCGCCTGAAGCCGATCGAAGATGCCTCGCTTTCGGCAGTCGGCCAGGGAGCGATGGGCGCACAGCTATCCGATGAGCAAAATCGGGCACTGGCGGATATCAGGACGTGGTATCGCTATAACTATGCCCATGACGAGAGGCGAGTCTTTCGCCTCTTCGGCGCGGCCGGCACCGGCAAGACGACGCTCACCAGATACCTCGCCGACGCGCTCGGTGTGAGCAATATTGTTTACGGAGCCTATACCGGCAAGGCTGCACATGTCCTGCGGTCGAAGGGTGTTCCGGCGACCACTATCCACAGTGCTGTGTATTGCCCTGTGGATAACAAGGAAGCTCGGGCCGAGCTTCAGCGGCTTACCGGCGAGTTTACTCGGCTATCGATCGAGCCTGCCCCGACCGGAATGGAAATCGCCTGCCTGAACACGCTACCCGGGGAAATCCAGCGACTCGAAGAGGCTATCAAGCACAGCGTTGAGTTCGAGCTGAATCCCATGAGCGCATGGGCCGATGCTGACCTCATTGTGCTTGATGAGGTCTCGATGGTGAATGAGCAGATCGGCCGGGACATCGAGAGCTTCGGCATGCCGATTCTCGTTCTCGGTGACCCCTACCAACTCCCGCCGATCGAGGGCGGAGGCTACTGGACCAAGCAGAATCCGGATGCATTTCTGCGCGAGGTGCACCGCTTCTACCTGGACTCGCCGGTCGGTGCGCTCGCTACCGATATTCGCACCATGAGCACGGGTGGGCTCGATCTGCTCAAGCGTGAGCGAGTCAGCCTGGATGCCGCCATGGCAGCCGATCAGATCCTCTGCTGGAAGAACTCCACGCGGCACAACCTCACGGGCAAAATCCGCGAGATCAAGGGGCGCCCGGCCGGCGTCCCGGTGCCCGGTGACCGTGTGATGTGTCTGGTCAACAACAAGGATCTGGGCATTTTTAACGGCCAGCAGTTCGAGGTGCTCAATACCTTCAACAACCGCGAGTCAATACTCTTGCGCGATGACGATGGGAACGAGATGCGTCACTACTTCGATCCGGACGGATTCCGTGGAGCGCTCGGCGAGCAGGCCGGCAAGGCTCGCTTCCGTCATCAGGGCCGTGTCGGACTCTTCACGTTCGCCGAGGTCATCACGGTGCACAAAGCGCAGGGCTCGGAATGGAATCACGTCTATGTGGTCGATCAGACCCATCAGATGTGGAAGTCCACGGATGCCGAGAAGCGACGCTGGCTCTACACGGCCGTGACTCGCGCGAGCGAAAAGGTCACTCTGGCTAGTACCGAGGTCCAATGATGAAATACATCATCATTGTTGATGGACTCGTGGCGAAACGCTTTATCGGTCCATTCGACTCGGCCGCCAGGGCATCGGGATATGCGCTCAATCGTTTCGGATTTTCCTCACCTTACGGCGTCCGTTGGGAGTTACGTACTCTGGAGACCGACCATGGGTAGGCGCGCGCTTGGCCCTGGAGTCCCGTTCGATCATGTGCTAGTGAGCGCCGTCTTTGACGGCCGGCAAGTACGTGGCAATCTGGCACCCGGCGACGTATGGGAGATCACCCGTCAACTCGCTGCTCGCGGTTTCTCCGATGGGCAAATCGCCTATCGCACTGGCTATAGCCGTCGCCAGATATTCCGCATTCGCCGGGGTTTGAACATCCCAGCAGCGTGCCGCGGGAAGAATCAGCGAACTCGCCCCATTCAAGATCAGCCGTCAGTAACCAAGAAGTGAGATTAAAGGAGGAAGTAATGGTAGAAGCTGAGGACATCGCCAAAATCCCGATGGAATATCGGAGAACTATCGGCACTATGGCTGCAGAGTTCGCGGCCCTGCTTCAGGAGCGCGGCACTCCGAAAGACGACATCCGGGCTCGGGCACTGCTGAGCTTCATGATGGAGATCGTGGACCCGATGTGCCGGGACACCTCGGAGCAGCACACCGCGGAGTGGTTGTTGACCTTGTTCCCCAAAGCCGCCGAACGGCCTTCCGCGGAGACGAACCATCCTCGCGTCAACATGGCCTTCAGTTACCGCGGGCCTGACATCACTCCCCCGCGGGGCTGATGTCCACGCGGGCGGCCGGCCAGTAGGCTCGGACACCCTAGCCACAAAGAGCAGCGCCCCGGTCGGCAAACCGGGGCGCTAGGTGCTCTATGTCAACTGAAAAGAAGGATGGGATGGATTCTAGCAAACCGTCTACCCCGAGCGCATCCGCATCAAACAACATCGTGTATGAGATGGCGCTCGCCTACGCAAGATCTGGGATCTACGTCCACCCCGTGAAGGTCAGCCGGCGCCCCGACGGCAAGAAGAACGTCCAGCCAGGCGGACGCTGGCGCGAGAAAAGCTCGATCTCACCCGCGGACGTCGCCGCCTGGTGGCTGGAAAATCCCGACCTCGGCATCTTGATCGACTGTGGGAAAAGCGGCCTCGTGGTCGTCGACTGCGACGGCGAGGAGGGCATCGCCAACTGGGAAGCTCTCGGCGCCGAGGATACGCCGGCCACCGTGCTCACTGCGGGTGGTGGACAGCATCGCTATTACCGGGCCCACCCGGATCACGTCATCGGCAATGATCAGGACGGTAAGGTCGCGTCGCACGTAGATATCCGCGGGCTCGGCGGATTCGTCATCGCCCCGCCGACCTCTGACGGCCAGGGTTCTTGGATATGGGTCGAATGGCCCTGGGGCGAGTTACCAATCGTTCCCGCCATCGTCGTCGAGCGCATGACCCGCCCCGCCCCGGCGCGCCAGGAACCTGCACCCTCAGTGCAAGAAGTCGATGAGGCCTTTGACTCGGCGAGCAGGCAATTCACCGAGCAACAGGCCATTGCCTTCATCAAGGCCGAAATGGAGAAACTGAAGGCGACCAAGCGGGGATTCAACGGCGCGATCAACAATTTCGCCATGGCCTGCGCGCACTTCCCCTGGCTGGTCGACCGGGCCCGGTGCGGCCGCCTCATGATCAAGGCGCTGGGGCCCATCACCGGCTGGACGGCGCCCGATGCCGACGATGAGCGCACCATCGAGAGCGCTTACGCGGCCACGGAGGGCGGGAGGTCGTGGGTGGCAGAGAAGGTGCCCGACAGCACGAGCACCCCTCCTCATGACCCTTCCCGGGCCGAGAGTAGCGATCGGGTCATCCTGCCGCCACCCGGCCAGCCGCTCGCGGTCGCGCGCGAGCTCGCGGACCGCCTGCCGGCCACCGACGGCGAGCGGCACCTGGCGTGGTGGCGCGGCGACTTCTACCGATGGGCCGGTGCCCACTGGGAGGTCGAGGAGGTGACCGATATTGAACACTGGCTCTACGCCGAGACCGGCGATGCCATCTGGCTGGCGCCGGCCAAGAAGGAAGGTGAGCCCCCGGTCGAGATGCCCTGGGCACCGACCCGGAAGAAGGTCGGCGACCTCGCGCACGCGCTCGGCGTTGGCGAGTTGCACCGCGGTGGCGAAGAGGATCGCGTCCTGGCCGCGGCCAACGGCGTGATCGAGCAGAGCTCTGCCGGCGTGCCGCGACGCCGGCAACTGCTGCCCCACCGGCCGGGCCGGTTCAACCTCTTCTCCCTGCCCTTCGACTATGACCCGGCGGCGAGCGCGCCGGGCTGGCGCGCCTTCCTCGACCAGGTGCTCCCCGATGACCAGGAAGCGCAGGACTTCCTCGGCGAGTGGTTCGGCTACGTCCTGAGCGGTCGCACGGACCAGCAGAAGATGGCGGCCCTGATCGGTAAGAAGCGCTCGGGCAAGGGCACCATCGCGCGCGTCCTGGGGGCCCTGGTGGGCAAGGAGAGCGTGGCCGGCCTGAACCTCGGCCTGCTCGGGGGGACGTTCGGCCTGGAGCCGTTCGTCGGCGCCGCCCTGGCCGTGGCGTCGGATGTGCGTTGGCACTCGCGCAATATCGGGGACGCCGTGCAGATCCTGTTGGAGGTCACCGGCGAGGATCAGGTCACGGTGCACCGGAAGAACAAGACGGCGTGGAAGGGTCGCCTTGGTGTCCGGTTCATGCTGATGAGTAATGACACGCCCACCTTCTCGGACCGATCGGGTGCCCTGGTCGATCGCATGCTCTATGTCTCGTTCAGGCAATCATTCTTCGGCCGGGAAGATGTTGGGCTCACGGATCGGCTCATGGGTGAACTCCCGGGGATTTTGAACTGGGCTCTCGATGGGCTGGATCGGCTCGATAATCGAGGGAGATTTACTCAGCCGAAGAGCGGTGAGGCTGAAGCGGAGAGCACGCGCCGCCTGGCCGACCCGATCGGATCATTCATCGAGGATTGGTGCGTGATCGAGCCGGGGCAGCGGATTTCGCTTGATCATCTCTTCTTGAAATATCAGAATTGGTGTGAGTCAGAGGGCCGATTCCGGGATACCACCACCAAAGAGATCTTCAGCCGGGATTTACGTGCCAAGGTGGATGGCCTTAGTTCAACGCGTGCACGGGATGATTCCGGTAAGTATGTGACCACCTTGCGCGGTATTGGTTGCAGCGTGATGTAATTCGTTAGTGCAGGGTAGGCCCCGTAGTGCAGGGTCGGTGCAGGGTTCAGCTACTAGTCTAGTGACTACCCTGCACCGACCCTTTTTGCAGGTCAACCCCTATTTATCTACTCTTGGTGCAGGGTGTGCAGGGTAAAGTAGCTATTAGTAAGAGCCTCTTGGGTGTAAGGGCTAGTGGGTGCTTCTCGAAAAAACAGAACGCAATGGGGTTTCTGCCTGCACCAACTGCACCAAGTGGCCCCAATCTGGCCGTTGACCTGCGGAAACGTTGGTGCAGGCTAGGTGCACCCAGGTTGCACCGGATCCTGCACCGCCGGCCTCTTGACTCCTCTGCTATACTGGAGGAATAAGGAGGTATCATGTATCAGCTCAAAACGCGCATCTGTCCACATTGCGGAAGCTCGCTTGCCGCCGGCCGCGGCACCGGAGGCAGTGATCGGCACGTCACGCATTGTGAGCGAGCCACTCGCGAGTTCTTCGGCACCGATGACCGGACGCCGGAGGAGTGGCGTCGCGTCACGAGGGCCGCGGCGCACGCCGTCCACGCGGCTCTTCTGGAGCCCGAGCAACGGTTCCGGGCACCGGTGCGGGATCTGGACGTCGCGCGGCTCCTGAGTCACCTGGAGGCCGGTGGCGAGGTGGTGCAGTGTGGTGGCCGACAGCGGTGGATGGGGTATCGAGACCACCAGGGCGCTGAGCGGATCCCCCTGACGATGCCCAGGAGCGTCCTGCGGGACACGGTGGAGGAGGGCCTCCGGCTCGGTCTGCTTCTGGTCGTCACCGTGGACACGGGGCCCTCGATCAAGCGGGTCTCGATCCGGCCGGCGCCGGTGCACCTGACCGGGCCGGATAACCTTCGGCCGGCCTGCGATCCGGTATGGCGCCGATTCGAGGCCAAACGCTGGCGCCTTGTCCGAAACCGATCATGGGTTGACTGCGCTGCTTGCCTGGAGCAGTAGGTTGTGCCGCCCGACGCGCCGCTTGCCTGGAGCAGTAGGTTGTGCCGCCCGACGCGCCGCTTGCCTGGAAAGTATTCCTGCGTAATACTAGATGAGTGAACAGTCAGGAGAAGACCATGCGCGAGCGACCCAACGGCGTGGCGCCAACCTTCCGGCGCTACAAAGTCGGTGGGAAGGGCGGCGTCGTGGCCGAAGCCTGGCAATGGATGTGGGATCGACTCACCACGGAGGAATTCGTGGATGGCCGGACGCTTTCCGAGCAAGCAGCGGCGGCATTTCCCAAAGTCAAGGCTATTACCCTCTCTACCCATCTCTACCGGATGGCAGAGGATGGTGTGCTGGAATCCGAGCTTCGGCCCGTGAATATTGTCATGCAGCGCGCAGGCCAGGAATTCGCCACGCGCCGCAACCGGGCCCACTTCCGGATCAAGCAATCTCACCTGGAGAAGGTGGCATGAGTCCGCTTGCGCGGCCGATGCCCGCCATCCCCGGTCCCGAGCAGCCTAATCCGGCTTCAACATGGATTCCCCCTGAGGGCATGTTGAAGCCGGTTGCGTATGCCTGGCGCAACTTTTATCGCCGTATCTGGAACAACTACGGCATGACTCCCGAGCAGTACCGAGTGCTCTATATCGCTCAGCTCGGCCGTTGCTACATCTGCCAGCGCGTGCGCGGCACGCATCCTGATGATCCCAAGGGCATGGGGCGCCGGCTTGGCGTAGACCACAATCACATGCTCGGCAACCGCATTGAGGCCGTGCGAGGTCTTCTCTGCCCCGTGGGCGATAAATCGTGCAACCGGATCATTGGTTGGCTCGACTATCGAGGCCTGGAGCGCGCCGCCGGCTACGTGAAGAATCCCCCGGCGCGGTTCGTGCTCGCACAGTTCGCCGCCGGTAAGACGGTCGAGGAGTTGCAGGGAGTCGCGTATGAATCTGGCGGGTAGGGGCCCGGTTCACATGAATCTGGCGAGTAACGATCCATTGGTCTGCTTCCCGATGAAGGTAGACCTTCCGGAGGGATTCTTTCCTCCAAGCGATGAATCTTTCCCTGAACCGATCATTACCTCGCGTGATTCGGTAGATATTCCCACGCCGTCACCCGTGCTGACCCTTTTGGCATTCGCTGAGAGATTGAGCTGGGAATCGAGGCTTACGTACGCCAAGGGATGGATGCCGCACGCTACTACGGGATGGCCCTTGGGACCTTACGAAACCTGGGCATTGCGCCTCAGGCGAGGAGATTGTCGAGCCGTTGCCATCCGCAAGGGCGATGACTGGAAAGCCTTCTGGACGTGGAGTCCCCGGCGCTTGATGACTCGGGCTGGCGGGTTTGAGCCATTCAAGGGAGAATTGGGGGCGGACTGGTGAGAGGAACAAGCACCAAGCTTGCCGGACATTCCTTGCCGCGCGAGGGTAAAGCCTGGGACGGTACGTTTTACGTTTCGGCAATCGAGGCCCATGCGGTTTGCTCGTGCGGGGAGAAGTCCCCGGAGCCACTCCAGAACGCGGAACAGCGGAAACGGTGGCATCGCGGACACAAGGAAGAGATTCGCGCTCGTGGGTGATTTTCATGAACGAGCCTGGGGCGCCGCAGCAGACGCGTACGGGGCAGCACGCGCAGAGAAGTGGGGAAAATGGGCCCGCTTCTTACTTCTAGTCAAGTTGGCAGCTATTGTCGTCATGGTGATGGGAATAGCCTGGGCATGTGGAGGCCACTGGGGATGAGTACTTCGAAGGTTGAATTAGCAGTACCTGACGGCGTGCAGACAGAAGCACTTCCAGGAGTATGGGTCAAGCATGTCCTCGGAGTGAGTGTCCACATGGTTATCGAGGTGCACGGATATCAGGCACCTCCACCGGCCGTATTCATGTCCGGCAGCCGACCGCGGGACGCCTACATCCCGCGATCCACGCCGGCCACCGATCCGGCGGACGTGCCGAGCATGATCCCGATGGCGGGCAGTCCGTTCAGGGTGGAATATGACCAGCGATGTGCGGCGCTGCCGGTGGGGCAGCATGTAGACCACTGTTGGTGCACCGGCAGTGCAAAAATCTAAAGAGCTTGGTTAAAGTCAATGACCGGGAGAAGCAAAGAAAACCGCGGCAAGCTTGGCGGGCTGCGCAAGCGCGAGATCATCCGCCTCCTGGCAGCCGAGGAGATCTCGCGCTCTGAAATTGCGCGCCGATACGATGTATCACCTGCGGCAGTCACGCTGTTCGCTCAGCGCAACGAGGAAGAGATTGCTGCCGTACGGGCCGACATGAACGACGCCTTTGCTGGCATCCTGATCGCGAACAAGGCGAATCGCCTTGAGGCGTATCAGGAGCTATATGAGGTTGCCACCACGCCGGCACCCAAGCTCGCGGCGAATGGCAAGGTTGTCCAGGATATCATCGTCGATCCTGAGACGGGGGAGGCTTCAGTCGGAACGGTGATGGAAGTGGACGTGCGCGCGGCGGCGCAGGTGCTGAAGCAAGCTGCCGAGGAAATGGGCCAGCTTCCGACGCGACTGCAGGTTCAGGGCGGTCTCGATGTGACGACCAATTACCGGATCGAGGGCGTGGATCCGGAAGCGATGAAGTGATCTCACTCCTCTGCTATGCTAGACGTAGCCAAAGGAGGAGGCCATGAGCAAGGAAGGTCCCGGATTCGTCCCGTGCACGAACTGTGGTGGCACGGGCGCCGTCACAACCACAGAGATCTACACAGAGAACGGCGAGACCAAGACCCGCGTCGTCCGCAAGGTATGCACGTCATGCGGCGGCAGGGGTGGATTCCACGTCTAAGGGCAGGTAAGGAGCAGAATGGAGCGGCAGGCCAGACCATGCGGCGCCTGCCGCTCCCTGGTCTATCCCGATGAGGGTTGCGAGCACTGGAATCCCACCACGCTCACACCTGAACGCGTAGCGGAAATCAGGGCCCGGCGCAGGCAAGTCGTCCGCAACCGACGCAAGCCCACCCCCGAGCAACAAGCCCACTTCGACCAGCAATTAGAGTTCATCCGTTCCACCCATCAAGGAGGATAAGTGATCAAGAGATCACTCGCGGCCATCAGCGCCGCACTCGTGCTCGCCGCGACCGCCCTGGCCGGCAACCCCGCCGCCGCCGCGCCCCCGGTCCACCCCACGCCCACCGGCGTCACGGTGCACGCGCTCAAGGGCAAGGGCAAGGAGGTTGGCGGGAAGATCCGTAAGGCCATTCCGCCAGTCGCGGCCAGCAAGAAAGGCCAGGTGTCGACCTTCGCCACTTCCTGTGCCAGCCCCTGCTACGGCTACGCCGAGCGCAATCAGACGTTCAGCCAGCCCACCACGGCGACCGGCGCCCTGGCCACCTTCTCCGTGCACAAGCCCGAGCGCCGCTCGTGGGACTATCACACCCTGGCCGAGATGGCCATCTGCGACACCACGCACGACAACTGCGTGGAAGCGGGCTGGACGGTCGACAACGCGCTGAACGGTGACGACAACCCGCATTTCTTCGTGTTCTGGTGGCTTTCCGGCGTCGGCCAGGGATACAACACGAGCGACTTCTTGGTCTCCGGTACGGCGCCCGTCACGCCCGGACAGGACATCAATTCCTACGTCGGCACGGCGACCCTCCCGATCCAGTGGGAGCATTTCGGCGCCGGCTGTGGCTGCACCCAGGGCTGGTGGCTGAGTAACGCCTCTACCTTCATCGGTGTCTACCCCGACACGCTGTGGACGGGCGCATTCACCTCTCCGGCCACGGTGCAGAACTTCGGCGAGGTCGCACTCTCCCAGACCCCCAGCCAGACCGACATGGGCAACGGCGATATCGCGACCTCGGCCGTCGGTACGCAGGGCGCGGTGATCTCGAACCTCAACATTCTCGGCACTGGGGCACCGGCCGCGGGATATACCGGTGGCACGATCACCTATCCGGACCGCTGGAATCGATACGACAGCAGCAGCGTGGCCTTCCGCTACGGCGGGCCCGGTGGCAACGTCACGGTCGCGAGCACCACGACCCCGAGCTCGCACGACTGCTCGGGTGTCGGCGTTGGCACGGATCCGTCCGGCTGGGGCGCCATTTGCGCGTACGACGGTATCTCTGCCGGCGTGCCGATCACCAAGATCAAGGAACTGGACGGTGCAGCCGGCGCGTCCTGCCGCACCAACTGGGGCTCGACTGCAGTCGGTGCTGGCACCGACATGATCGTCAATTCGAGTTACAAGAAGATCGATCTGTACAGCACGAACAACTGCACTGGCACCAAGCTCACGTTGGGGCTCGGCCGGACCACGCTGCCGGCGCCGTACGCCAACGCGACCAACCTTTCGCTCATCGTGACAAGCTCCTATGTCACGTGCGCGACCGGCTACCCGACCACGGCGCCGACGTGTTAGCTTGACGAATAGCCCTGCCTGACATCGGGCCCGAAGCCCCCTGATCTGCCCCCGTGGATCAGGGGGCTTTGCCGTGCTTGCGGGCCATTCACTCCTCTGCTATACTAGAGGAGTAGGCAGGTGCAGGCGAGGAGGAACAGAGATGGTCCGGTGCGGCAACCACGAAAAGCGAGTCCACCACGACAGCGTGCAGGCTGTGCGCAATTGCTACGCCACGCACTTCTCTCGCAAGACCATCGTCAAGAACGCGAATAGCGAAAATGACCTCCCTGGATGGATGACCAACGGGGATCCCAACTATGTTCGGCCGGCGCATGACAACTCGCGCCCCACCCCTCGGGGATGGTGGGACCTTCCGATCGCGGCTGGCATGTGGCGCGCGGACGCGGCGCAGATCGAGCACTGACTTTCGGGCCTAAAGCCCCCTGATCTGCCCCCGTGGATCAGGGGGCTTTACTGATCTAGTATTGCGTACGTGCCAACCCAGCTCACCCACGTCTTTCGCCCCCGCGGCGCCGCTCGGGACCTCATGCACTATCGAGGTCCCGAGATTCTTATTGCGGGCCCGGCCGGCACCGGCAAGTCACGCGCGGCCCTGGAAAAGATCCACCTGATGTGCCTGCTCACTCCCAAGGTGAAGGCGCTCATCATCCGCAAGACCGCGGTATCGCTCACCACGTCGGCGCTGAAGACGTACGAGGATCATGTGGCGACTCAGGCGCTGCTCGACGGCACGGTGACATATTTTGGTGGATCAAGGCGCGAGCCCGCAGCCTACCGGTATTCCAATGGCAGCTCGATATCCATCGGCGGCATGGACAATCCTATGAAGGTGATGTCTACCGAGTATGACGTCATCTTCGCGCAGGAAGCCACCGAGCTCGATGTCGAAGACTGGGAAGCGTGCACCACGCGCCTCCGCAACGGAGTACTGAGCTTCCAGCAGCTAATCGCGGACTGCAATCCCCAAGAGCCCACTCATTGGCTGAAGCTGCGGTGCGAGGGCGGGAAAACCCTGATGCTTCATTCCCGTCACGAAGACAATCCTCGGTACTTCAACGAAGACGGAACGAAGACCGAGGAGGGTGAGAATTACATCGCCAAACTCGATGCTCTTACGGGCGTGCGCAAACTCCGCTTGCGTGACGGCATATGGGCGGCGGCGGAAGGTGTCATCTATGAAGAGTTTAATCCGGCGCTGCATATCGTCGATCGGTTTGAAGTGCCAGCAGACTGGCGACGCGCATGGAGCATCGACTTCGGGTACGTGAACCCATTCGTCTGGCAAGACTGGGCTATATCGCCCGACGATCAACTCGTTCTCGTTCGGGAGATTTACCGGACACAGCGCCTTGTTGAGGACCATGCCAGAGATATTAGACGTATCTGTGGATGGGGGGCCATCGATCCCATGTCGGGCCGCACCCTGCCCCACGCCGGACCCATAGTCAAGGGCTGGAACGCGCGCCGGCCGGACGTCATCATCTGCGACCACGACGCTGAGGATCGTGCCACCCTGGAGCGTCACATCGGCATTCCTACGCGCCCGGCCAACAAGAACGTCAACGATGGCATCCAGGCCACGGCGGCAAGATTTCGGCCCGATTCACGCGGTCGCCCACGCTTTATGTTCATGCGTGAGGCTGTGGTGTATCGCGATGTCTTGCTCGAAGATGCCAAGAAGCCGATGTCCACTATCGAGGAGATTCCCGGCTACGTCTGGCACGACAAGGGCAAAGATGAGCCACTCAAGGAAAATGATCACGGCTGTGATGCGATGCGCTATTTCGTGATGGAGCGAGATGTCCAGCCGCGCCCGCGCATCAGAACCATGTCCAGGCGCTAAGATACTGGTCATGGAGGAAAAGAAGGCTCCTGTGGCGGGTACGCCCACCCGGGAGACCAAGACGCCCGAGCCGGACGACGCGAGCGACATGCCGCCGGCGCAGGCCATCGAAACCCCGGCGGAGAAGGCTTATCGCGAGGTGATGGAACGCGCCGAGGTCGAGCCCGGGCCGACGACCATCCGCAACATGATCGGTCGGAGGTTCGAATGAGGGCTCGGGCCTGCTCGTGCAAGCGGCCATGGGTGGCCCTCCGCGGCGGCTACCGCTTCTGCGCGTACTGCGATCGAGTCCCCTCAGTGCCCGTCATCCCCGGCAAGCAGGACAAATGACCACCGTCACTCTCTCCGAACTACTGACCGCGCGCGATGAATCCCTTCGGATTCGGCCGGCCCGCGGCAGGCTTCTCGCGGCCCGGGCACGCCGCTGGGGTCGAGAGAGCGCTTTCCCCGCGGCGGCGCGCATCCTGGCCGCCCTCGTGAGTCTGCTCTACCAGCACGGAATCGTACTTTCGGGCTGTACTGCGTTCGTGATCGCCGCTGCTACGCTGTCGGCAACCCTCGCTTGGTTCGTTGCCGGCGCGGCACTCTTCTTCCTGGAAGCGAGACGTAGGTGAGCATACGGAGTCTTCTCGGCGGAATAGTCCGCAATGAGGCTCCCGTTCCCTACACCTCGAAATGGCGCTCGACATTCGGGCTGAATCTCGGCAGTTCGGGCGGCATGGACCGTCGGGCAGAAATTGCCACTTATGAGGCCGTCGGTACCCTCTTCGGCGTGGTGAGCAGACTCGCCGGGACGACCAGCCTGGTCGACTGGAAGCTCTGGCGCCCCGCGGCGAGCGGTCTCGAAGAGGACCGTACCGAGGTCACCATGCACGCGGCCCTCACGGTCTGGAAGCGGCCCAACGAGTTCTTCGGCCGGCAGGAGTTCGTGGAGAGCTTCCAACAGCATCTCGATCTCACCGGCGAGAGCTATTGGGTGATCGTGCGCGTCGGCGTGCTGCCGATAGAGATCTGGCCGGTGCGCCCGGATCGCATGGAACCGGTGCAGTCCGTGCGGGATTTCATCAAGGGCTACGTCTACACGACCCCGGACGGTGAGCAGGTGCCGCTCCGGCGCGAGGATGTCATCTTTCTCCGCTGGCCGAGTCCGCTCGATATCTACCACGGGACGTCCCCGCTCCCTGCTCTGGCTGGTGACATCCAGAATGAGCGGAATCAGACGGCGTGGTCGAATGCCTTCTATGAGAACTCCGCGCAGCCTGGCGGCGTCATCAAGGTGCCGCGCCGAGTGACCGATGAAGAATTCGATGAAATGCTCGATCGTTGGGAAAAGACGCACAAGGGCGTGAATAATGCTGGACGCGTAGCAATTCTCGAAGAGTCCGACTTCATCCCGGTCGCCTACACGCAGCGCGATATGCAGTACGTGGAGTCGCGAGGTTTCACGAAACAGGCAATTCTCGACGCGTACGGCTTTCCGAAGTTCGGACTCGGCGACGTGGAAGATGTCAACCGCGCGAGCGCCGACGCCTCATTGACCATGTTTGCCCGGCAATTGTCCGTGCCGCGCTTGGAGCGCATCAAGGCCGCACTCAATTTCGATTTCCTGCCCATGTTCGGTGTCAAGCCGGGCACGCTGGAATTCGACTACGAGAATCCCATCCCGCCGGACATCGAGACCGAAAACTCCACGCTCACGGCCAAGACCACGGCGCTGAAAACTCTGACCGACGCGGGATTCGATGCCGATGAGGCCTGCGATGTGGTAGGCCTGCCGCGCATGAAGTACGAGAAACCGGAACCGAAGATCGTCCAGGCCCCGCCCGGCGCCGCGCCCGGAAAGAAGGACGACAAGAAGGTTCCGGCGTGAGTTTCGCGGCCGTCCTCCTGGCCGACAGCATCGAAGCAGCGATGCGCTGGAAAGCCGTCGGCCACAAGGACGACAACTGCTGCGATCCTTGCAAAAAGAATATTGGTAAGCTCTATCGCAACCGATCTTCTGCCTACTCGGACTATCCGGGCGGCAAGGGCTACATCAAGTGCATCGGGGCGAAATACGGCAATAAGTGCCGCTGCAAAGTCGTGAAACGGAGATCAGATGGCTAGCGTCGAAGAATCCCGGCGCAAGGTGGCGCTCGACGCGGCCATCGCCGCCCAACCTGCCAATTCCGGCACGCTGGCCGGCCAGGTGGACGCGTCCGCGCGCGCCGCCGGGATCGTGGCCGCGGCCCGAGTGTTCGAGGTCTACCTCCGCGGCGATGAGGCCGAGGTGAAGCCGTGAACAGCGGTAATGGGGAAGGGGTGAAGCCGTGAACAAGCGCCGACGCGCCATTCTCGACTCTCTCGATGCGGCATGCATCCAGGCCATCAAGGTCACGGCGAAGCGCGAGCCCCGCGAGGTGCCCGGTCTCGCGCTTCGCCCGCGCGCGGAATCAACCGACACGGCCGAGATCCTCATCTACGGACGCATCGGCGGCGGGTGGTTCAGTGACGGCATCTCGGCATCGGATGTGGCGGCGCTACTGCGTGAGGCAGGTCCCGGCCCGGTCAACGTACGCATCAATTCCGGCGGCGGGGACGTATTCGACGGCGTAGCCATTCATTCACTTCTCGCCCGTCACCCTGGGACGATCACCACGTATGTCGACGGGCTCGCCGCGAGCGCGGCCAGCTTCATCATGCTGGCTGGGGATCGAGTCGTTGCGGCGCGCAACGCGTTCGTCATGATCCACGATGCCATGACGTTCACCTACGGCAACGGCGACACTCACCGTGGGAATGCCGAGTTGCTCGACAAGGTCAGCGGCAATATCGCTGACATGTACGCCGAGAAGGCCGGCGAAGACGTTGACTTCTGGCGGAACGCCATGACCGTCAACGGCGAAGACGGCACCTGGTATACCGGCCAAGAAGCCCTTGAGGTCGGATTGGTCGACGAACTGACCTCAGCCAAGGAAGACCCCGAGGAGGACAGCGAGGTCGCTAACCGGCTCAAGGGCTGGGAGGCGCTGCTTCCCACGCGCGCCGAAGCATTCCTGGCCAAGGCCACCAGCATCAAGAACGTATCCGAGCCCGAGCCGGGCTGGGATCACAATGAATTGCTTGCGAGCATGAAGGGACTCTTCGCATGACGACTGCTCAGCCGGAGACCGTGGCGTCTTGGGAGGAATACCTCCAGTCGCTCGACACCCCGGAGGCCTTCGCGAAGGCCATGAACGACACCGGCGAGACCGGATTCAAGGCGCGTATCAAGTCCTATGTCGAGGCCAGCAACAAAGAGCGCACCGACATGGCCGAGCAGGTCAAGGAGTTCACTCAGGCTGCCCTGGTGGACATCTTCCGCGCCCAGGGCGCGCCCAAGGCCGGCGCCGAGCTGAGTGCGGCGCGGCTGCAGCACTCTGCGCTCTCGCCCGATGGCCGTGCCGTGGCGCGCAACTTCGGCGCCCGCATGGCGCTTGCGCACAACCCCGAGGCGCCCGGCGCCAAGCTCGACGGCCAGTTCAAGAACATCGGCGAGTTCATTCAGACCGTCTGGCACCGGCGCACCTCCGGTCAGGACAAGGTCCGCGGCCTGGAAAATGCTGAGGCCAAGCTGGAGATCGTCAACGGTTACAGCATCAAGGTCCCGGACTCCGGCGGTTTCCTCGTTCCCGAGGAATACCGCAACCAGCTCCTGATGCTCGGGCTTGAAGACTCGATCGTCATGCCGCGCGCCACCGTGGTCCCGATGAACGGTCCGACGCTCATCATCCCCACCGTGGACGCCACTTCCAATGCGAGCTCGGTCTTCGGCGGTATCGTCGTCTATCGTACCGAGGAGGGCGCCGAGTTCGTCGACAGCCAGGCCAAGTTCGGCCGGGTCAAGCTCGACGTCACCAAGCAGACCGCTCTCGCCTACCTCACCAACGAGATCATCCGCGAGTCCAGCCCCGCGGTCTCCGCGCTGCTCTCGCAGATGCTGCCGCCGGCGATGGCCTACAACGCGGACATCGACTTTCTCACCGGCACTGGTGCGGGCGAGCCACTTGGCGCGCTGCACACCACGAACCCCGCGCTGCTCGCCATCTCCGCGGAGAGCGGCCAGCCGACCGACACCATCGTGTGGCAGAACGTGCTCCGGATGTATGCCCGGATGCTGCCCCAGTCCATCGGCCGCTCCGTCTGGCTGGCCAGCCCGGACACGTTCGTCGAGCTGGCGACCATGGCGCTGACCGTCGGCACCGGTGGCTCCGCGGTCTGGATCACCGATGGCCACGCTGCGCCGACGCTGACCCTGCTTGGCCGGCCGGTCATCATGACCGAGAAGACCCCGGGCATCCTCGGCGACCAGTCCGATCTCTCGCTGGTCGACTTCAGCTTCTACCTGGTGGGTATCCGGGACACCCTCTCGATCGACACCAGCGCGCACGTCAAGTTCACCTCGGATCAGACCACCGTGCGGGCCATCGCCCGCAATGACGGCCGTCCGTGGCTGACCTCGGCGATCACCCCGAAGAACTCGGGCCCGACCCTGAGCCCGTTCGTCACCCTGGCCGCGCGCTGACCAAACTCCTCCGGCCCGGGCGTGTTGATCCGCGGGATGGCCCTCGCGCCCGGGTCGGAGGGCAGAGCTCGAGTTTTAGTTGACGAGTCAAACAAACCTCGAGTTTTTCCCATCTAGCCCGCACCCAACCGGGAGTAGGGCGTACCGGCCAGCATTAACACCCTGGCCCGGAGAGGAAGAACCATGCTGAGCGAAGCACTCGGCCGCATCATCAACGTGCATTACCCCGCCGACGATGTCTACATCTCCATGCGGGACTGCGCAGGCATCACGTTCGTGGGCCACGAAGTGGACGGCGCGACCGTCTTCCTGCTCACCTACGCCGCCGACGCGGCCGGCACCGGCGCCGTGACGCCGGACAACATCGATCACTACTACGCCAAGTCGGCGGACGTCTCGTCCGGCGTCTGGCACCGCACCGCGGTCTCCCCGGCGTCCGAGACCTTCACCGCCGCCGACGGCACCGAAGACCTCGTGGTCGTCGAGGTGCTCGCGAGCTCCTGCCCCGACGGAAAGCCGTGGGTGAAGCTCGCGGCCGATGGTGCGGGCACGGTCGTCGCGATCCAGCATGATCTCGCCTACCAGCGGGCCCCGCAGAACCTTCGGAGCATCACCGCATGACCGCGCTGAGTTCAGGAGTCGCCGCGCTGCTCGGCATCTACGGCACCAGGGTCTCACGGGCGACCGCTGCCCTGCCGCAGACCACCACGAGCACGCTGTTCACGGTCACCGGCAAGGTGCTCGTGACGGCCATCTGGGGCGAGGTGACCACGGTCATTCAAACCCAGGCCAACAACACCAAGCTGCAGTTCGATCCGACGGACGCCGGCGCAACGCAGGACCTCTGCGCGGTCCTGGACATCACCGCCGACGCCGTCGGCACGATGTATTCCATCACCGGCACGCCGGGCACGGCGATGCAGGACGCGCTGAATTTCGTCAGCCCGGACAAGATGTTGGCGCGTGGCCTGCTTCTCAAGCCGGGCTCGATCCTGCTGAGCTGCGCGGCCAGCAACACCGGCGCGGCAAAATGGGATCTAGTCTACGTGCCGTTGGAAAACGGCGCGTCGGTCGCGGCAGCCTAAAAGCAGCCGGTCGATAGTCTTCGACCGGGTCTAAAAGCAGCCGGTCGATAGTCTTCGATCGGGCCTAAAAGCAGCCGACTCGGGTATGTAGTCCGGATCAACGAAAGGAGCGGAAATGTCCGCAAGAGCGAATGTCTCAGGAGTTTCCGACCAATTGGTCGATCCGGACTACATCGCCCCGCCCGGCACGCCGCCGGCCGAAGGTCTTGAACTCGGCGCGCCCGACGTCGGCCTGCCGAGCGACGAGAAGGAAGCCGAGAAGGCCAGGGCCGAGCGCGAGAAGCTGCGTGCCGGAGAGAACGACGGCATCTCCGGCGCCGAGCGCGAGAAGGGGGGCGATCCCGAATCGCAGTCACCGGAAACGACATCCTCGCCGGACTCGAAGAAGCGCGAGCAGACCAGCAAGAAAACGAGCAGCGCCGACGCAACCCCGTCGACTGCCCCGAGCACCACTGGCCGCTTCAGCGGACCGCAGAAGGGCAATACCACTGTCTCTTCGGGGGACACCAAGTAGAGCCCTGTTGACCTAGGATCGATCTGCCGGGGCGCTCGATATGTGGTGCGAAGCGCTTAAACAACCGCCGTTGGGCTGAAATAGGACCTGAGGTCAGGTGCCCGGCAAACCCAATTAAATAGCCGCAAGTCATGATCCACCAGAAAGCGAGTGCGATTCCATGACGATAGGCGCAGAGGCAGTCTATACCACCCGTGAGCGAATCATGCGCTCGGCGGATATCAAGATGCCGGCCTACAAGTCAGAAGAAGTCGACGAATTCATCCGGGCCGCGTCCCGCCAGGTCGACAGGCTTTGCCACCGTGGAGACGCCACGCGTCCCGGATTCGCCCCATGGCAGGGCACCATCACATACGACTGGCCAGTCTCGAACAACGACGGCGCCTACCGCTTCTGGCTGAATCAGAACTCGCTCTACTCACTGACGACAGCGGTATCCGGTGGGGAGACCATCACGTCGTCCTGCCTTCTCCGGCCGGAGACGGGCCCGCCATACTCCTCGATCATCGTCACGCGGTCATCCGGGGACCTTTTCTCCCTGGGCTCGGGCACCGGCGAGAATTCACTGGCCATTACCGGCGTGTGGTGCGGTGCACCCGTCCAGGAGCGTTCACGCGCCGTATGGCAGTTGAGTTCCGGAGTCAATGACTCGACAACCACCCTTCCGGCCAATGCGCTCATCAGCGTAGGAGACATCCTTCGCGTCGACTCGGAGCGCATGATCGTTCAGGAAAGGTCATGGTCCTACTCTGGCCAGACTGGGACGCTCGCGTCCAGTAATTCGGCCGTAACCCTCTCGGTGTCCGACGGCTCGGTATATCTGGTGGGAGAGACGCTTCTCATCGGATCCGAGCGCGTGCTGGTGGTTGACATCGCGGGCAACGATCTGACCATCCGGCGCGCCGTGGACGGATCCGTTCTGGCTGCGCACTCGTTCGGCGCCATCTTCTGGAGTCGAACCTTTACCGTCGAGCGGGGCTCGCTCGGTACCACCGCAGCCAGCCATTCCAGTGGCGCACCCGTTTACATCTACAAGCCGCCGGCGCCGATCGAGCAACTCACCATTGCCTACGTCATTGACCAGAATGCGCAGGAGAATTCGGCATACGCGCGCACCGTGTCGGCCGGCGATGACGCGCGCGAACTTACCAGTCGTGGCTTGAAGGCGCTCGAAGAGCGGGTATGGTCCGCGTACGGTCGCAAACTCAGGCATCGGGCAGTCTAATGGGTGAATATTACGTCACCTACGAGGGTCCATTCTTCGATGGGCGAGATATCGCCACCGTAGAGCAGATGTGCCACGCCATTGTCTCCGATGTCACGGACATGGGCAACCTGCTCGTGCATGAGGAATTGACTCATGTCTTGCGCCATCCGACTGGCCGTTTTCAGGCCGGCGTGCACGGCGAGGCTCATGGCGATGAAGGCAATATCACCGATGGTGGCATCATCTACGGTCACTGGCTGGAAGGTACGGGCTCGCGAAACTCCCCGGTAACGCGATTCCCGGGCTATTTCACTTTCCGGCGTACGACGCAGAAGCTTGACGCCATTGCGGGCGAGGTCGCTAATCGGATTGCCGGACCGTTCATCGGGAGAATGTGATGGACGTTAACGCAATCATCGATAAAGTGGCCAGTCACGCCATGGAACTTGGCGTCTTCGTCAATGTCGTCAAGCATGAACCCAAGTCGGCGCCAACCAACGATCTCTCGTATGCAGTCTATTTGAATAGCATTCAGCCAATTGCACTGGCAAGCGGACTTGCTGTGACCTCTGCGCGAGTAGAGCTGACTGGACGCATTTACCGAGGATTCCTGACACAGCCAGAAGATTTGGTAGATCCCGATCTTGCCGACGCCACAAGTCAGTTAGTGGGCGCATACACCGGCAATTTCCAGCTCGATGGGCTGGCAAGAAACATTGACCTGCTCGGCGCGCACGGTCCCGGACTCGGCGCACAAGCAGGATACTTAACCATTGAAAAACGCATCTACCGGGTGATGGACATCCGCATCCCGGTAATCGTCAACGACGTATGGGATCAGGTGGCATAGTGGCCAAGCAGTCAGGTCTCGGTGATCACCTGCTTGTGGGTGGGTATGACCTCTCCGGAGACATCGGCTCCATTCAGCGCATCGGCGGCGGCCCCGGGGCGCTCGATCTCACGGACATCACGCAATCCGGTTTCGACCGCGAGGGCGGTCTGCGCTCGGGGGACATCAACTTCTCCGCGTGGTTCGACAAGGCGGCCGGCGCCGCCCACCCCCGCCTGGCCGCGCTGCCAACCGCGGATGTCCTGGTCACCTACTGCCGCGGGTACGCGCTCGGCTCACCGGCCGCCTCTTGCACAGCCAAGCAGATCGGTTACGACAGTACGCGCGGCCAAGACGGCTCGCTCTCGTTCGCTGTGGCAGCCATGTCCAACGGCTATGGCCTGGAGTGGGGGCAGCAGCTTTCCGCCGGCCTGCGCTCGGACACTGTGGCCACCAATGGCAGCAGCGTGGACGGCAGCGCATCGAGCACCAACGGCGCGCAGTTCTACCTTCACGTGACCGCGTTCACCGGTACCTCGGTCACCGTGAAGATCCAGGACTCCGCGGACAACTCCGCATGGCTGGACCTCTCCGGCGCCGCATTCACGGCCGCGACCGGGCCCACCTCGGAGCGCATCGCCGTTTCCGGTACGGTGCGCCGATATCTTCGCGTAGTCACCACGGGCACCTTTAGCGCCGCGACCTTCCTGGTGAACGGGAACCGCAACCTCACGGCCGTGAGCTTCTGATGCGCCCGATATTCCGCATCGATCCGAAGTTAGGGCCGGAGAATTTCAAGACCTATCAGATCTCGGCACCAGCACAAACCCACTTCCGTAAGGCCACGTGTCAGGAAGTGGAATGCGAGAGGTACGCCAAGGGCTTCAGGTCAGTTATCGACGTGAGCACTGAGCTCGGCCAGCAGCAAGCGGCCTACATCGAGAAGTTGAGCGGTCGTACGTTCATGCGCGCAGAAGCTGGCACGATCATCACGTATACCTTCGCCGCGGAGCAGCAGTGCTTTACGGCGCATAAGGTGCCGCTCGAACGTGAACCCTTTTTCATTGTACGGGATGGAGATTATCGGGGTAATCCCCGCGGCACAGCAGCCGTGAAGCACACGCGACCCGAGTTCTGGGTTGAGGACTTCGCAGAGCACCAGGACCAAATCGTCCGAGCGCACCAGAAAGGCTAAGAAATGGGAAAAGAAACAGGCCTTGGCTGGACTACCCTGTCGGTGGACAATTCCGCCGGGTCAGTCAATGCCATCAAGAATGACATCACCAATTTCCAGTTCGGTACGCCGCGCGGCGTGCAGGACGTTACGGGCGTGGACAAGAGCGCGTACGAGCGTCTGCTTCTCCTGGCCGACTTCACCGTTACGCTCAATGGCGTTTTCAATGACGCTTCGAACCTGAGCCACGACACGTTCAAGACGGTTCCGAGCACCTCGGTCGCTCGCACTACCACGCTCGTCGTTAGCGGCCAGACACTGGCCGGCGAACTCCTCTACACGGATTACGCGCTCACGCGAGCGCAGTCTGGTGAACTCACCTGGACGGCCCCGGGCGTCCTGGCTGACGGTACCGTGCCCACCTGGGCTTAGTAGAGAGAAAAAGGGCCATCCCATGGGTTTCCGTCCTGGTCGCATCTTTGACCTCCGATTCGAGGGCGATATGGAAGGAGCGGAGGTAAAAATTCGCTCCGGCTCCATTGCCGATATGCATGCACTGACGACGCTCGGTACGAGCGAGATCAGTGAAGTGATCGATATCTTCCTGAAGTATGCCGTTTCATGGAACTTCGAACACCCGGAGGACGGTCTCCCGCTTCCCCTGGAAAAGGAAGCTATTGAGGCGCATCTCGATGAGGCGAGCATCGTGCCCATTATTCGGGCGTGGTGGCGAGCGTCGACGGCGGTACCCGACCCTTTGGAACGGAAATCGACAAATGGCTCGCAGTTGGCGGAGCCATCGATTCCGATGGAAATGTTGTAGAACCACCCCCGGAATTGGTTCAGGCCGAACTGATTCTAGGGCTTTGCCGAGAGTTTCACTGCTTACCCTCGCAATTACTTGCTGAGGATATGCAATTGCTGCAACTATTAGCCATAGAGAGGAGGGGAAACCCCGGTGGCGAATGAAGTTGTTATTCATGTCCGCGTAGACAAAAACATGACCGCGGCGGACATGGAGGGCACCAAAAAAACCATCATTGAGCGGTCAAGGGCCGCAGGTAAAGAAGGCGGCACGGCTCTTGGCGAAGAACTCGTCAGAGGCTCGAATAAGGTCATGGTGGGCGGCTTCGCGGATACCTTCCGTGAGGTCGGCGCCTATGGCAACACCATCCTGATCGGCGCGCTCGCCGCCGCGTCCCCGATGATTGGCGCGGCCCTCTCTACGGCCATCATCGGCGGCGCCGGTGGTGCCGGCATCGTCGGTGGGGTCATGCTCGCCGTACGGAATCCGGCAGTCCAGGGCGCCGGCAAGGAACTCGGCAAGAACCTCCTCTCCGGCCTGGAGCAGGATTCGAGCAGCTTTGTTCAGCCGGTACTAGACAGCATCGGCCTGATTGAGAGCCGATTCGAGACGCTACGCCCCACCATCCAGCGGATTTTCGGCAATTCTTCGCAATTTCTTGGCCCACTGGTCGATTCATCGACGCGTGCGGTCGGAAGCATCCTTCGCGGTATTGATTCGCTCACCGATAAAGCCGAGCCCGTCATGGACTCGCTTGGCCGGACGGTGGAGATCACTGGCGCGGCGTTCGAAAAAGCTGCCGACATCATCGCTGGTGGCGCCGATGACGCCGCGAACTCGACAGACCAGTTCGCCGAGTCGTTCGGCTCCCTGATTGTCATCACAGCCGGAGTAATTCGAGGGCTCACCAAAGTCTCTTCCGTCATCGTTGACATGAACACCGAGATCAACGATGCCGTGACTTTCTTCCCCAAACTGTTCGGTTGGATGGACAAGGGCGGGGAAGCTGCCGATCGGGCAGCGCCGAAGGTTGATGAGGTCAGCGAAGCGATTCTTAGCTCGGGTGAGGCCGCGGGCAAGGCCGGCATGCAAATGCAGACCTATGGCGACAAGATGAGCGATGCCGCGAATAAAGGGCAGGATCTTTTCTCTTCGCAAACCAATGTCGCTGAAGCCTTCCGTAAGGCAGAAAAGGCCATCAAGGAGAATGGCAAAGGGCTCGGCACCAATACCGAAAAGCAGCTCGATAACCGGAAAGCGCTCTCTCAGGTAGCGCGTGAGCTGACGCGCTCCTATCAGGCGTTTGTAACCCTGAATGGTGAGGGCAAGGAGGCGTCCAGGGTCGCGGCAAGCAACCGTGACCGATTCGTTTCGCTTGCCATGCAGTTCGGCAAGACAAAACGAGAAGCTGAGGCTCTCGCCGATCAAATGGGTCTACTGAAGCCAAAGAAGATCGACTTCTACGCCAATACCCACGATGCCGCGGCCAGGCTGCGCGCGCTCCAGTCCCAGGTGAACAACCTTCGGGGGAAGACCATTCGCATCACGACCGTGGTCTCCCGAGTGAACGCGAGCGGCGATGAGGCCATGCACGGCGGTGCTCGCGCGAGCGGCGGCATCGTCGGCGCTGCAGCATCCGGCGGAGCCCGCGGCGGGTTGACGCTGGTGGGTGAGTACGGCCCCGAGCTGGCCGACCTTCCGGCCGGCACGCGCGTGCACTCCAACCCCGACACGATGCGGATGCTCGGCCAGGGCGGCGGCGGGGGCGGGGTGCTCACCGTGCGCGCCGTGGCCGACCGGACAACCGAGCGCGGGCTGGTCGATCTCCTGTTCCGCACGCTGCGCTGGGAGATAGCCAATCAGTTCGGCGGGGACGTTCAGCTTGCGCTGGGGAAGTAGGAGAAAATGCCCTCACATTCCCCCACCGATGTGACATTCGAACTTCAGGTCGACGGGACGTACGTCAGTAGCTACAGCGGCAGCGCGCTGAAGGTGCGCGAGAAGGACATGATCCGTATCTCGCGAGGGGTGCAAGACCAGCAAGCCTCCATGTCACCCATGACGGCTACATTCACCCTGAGCAACACCAGCGGCTTATTCACTGACGACAACCCGAATTCTCCGTTGTTCGGGAAGCTGAACCTGAATAGCCGATGCCGCCTTGGTGTGAAAAAGTCTGGTACCTGGGAGGAATACCTCCGGATGCCAGACTTCGACACCTTCCAGTCGAGTCAGTATGCCTATACGGCCGATAAAGCATCATTGGATATCACGAGTGATATTGATATCCGCATCGAGATCAGCCCGTATTACACGCGGAATGCTGCGGCATATCCGCTCATCGCCAAATGGGACTATAGCACGAACAATCGCTCCTATAGTTTCTGGATTGGTGCCGATGCAAAGCTCTACCTTCGGTGGTCCACCGACGGGACACTCGCGAACACCGTAACCATCAATTCGGGATCGTATCTCGTGCCGGAATCCACGGTGCGCATCGCATACAGGGCCACGCTGGACGTGAACAACGGCGCCGGTGGATATGATCTGAAGTTCTACTACTCCGACACCATTGACGGATCGTGGACGCTTATTGGCGGATTCACCGGCGTGGGTGTCACATCCATCTTCTCCGGCTCGGGGAACCTGACGCTCGGCGCCGTGCACAACGGTTCTGGGGCATTCAGCGACCACACATGCTTTCGCGGGAAGATCTACGCTGCTCAGGTTTACAGCGGTATCTCCGGGACTCTCGTGGCCGACTTCCGTGCCGCCGGAAAGGGCATCGAATCCACCACATGGGCGGACACGTGCGCGAGCCCGAACACCTGGATACTCACCGGCGATAATATCCGGCTGGCATCGGACAGGATCCGATTCTGCGGCGAGCTGAGCAGTCTCCCAGATTCCTGGGATCAGTCAGAGAACGATCTTTATGTCCCCAGCACTGCCGCCGGCATCCTCTCGCGCTACCAAAACAACAAAGGCGTTATCGGCTCAGCACTCTACCGGCGCTACCGTAACTATGGCTTGACTAGCTACTGGCCGTGCGAAGACGCGAGTGGTTCCACGGAAGCGGCCAACGCCATTTCAGGTGGTTCGCCGGGCAAGGTAACAGTGGGGACGTTCGGCAGCCCCACAGGATTCGATGGCTCCAGCGGCGCGCTCACGCTCACTACGGCGCCGAATACCAGCTCGGCAAATTTCAAACCTCCCCCGGTAACGAACACCGGCGAAACGACGTTCATTTTCTACTTCAAGCTACCCGCCCTGCCCGCGTCCGATCAAATCATCGCATCGGCGCGCATGGGCATGGCGGCGACAGCGAACTGGTGGACCATCGCCGTCGGGGCAACGGGCTACAACTTCCGCCACTATGACGCAACAAACACGCTGATTTCATCGGCAGCAGTCGCTTATGGGACTGGCGCCGACCCTTCGCAGGTATGGGTCGGCATGGAGCTTATGGTTAGCCAGGTAGGCGGCAACGTGAAGTGGGAGACCACTTGGCACGGCGTGGGGTCGACCACCTATTACACGCACGCTGTCGGCGGTACCAGCTTTGCCGGGACCATGAGGCAACTCGGCGATGCCATTTTCCAGGTGCCGGACGCCACGCTTGCCGGTATGCAGATTGCGCACGTCGCCTTCTCCAGCGACCTCATTCCCCTCACGGAGACGAACTTCCTGAACGCCAGCCAGGCATACACCGGGGAGGCTTTCGGCCGGCGCTGCCTCCGGCTGGCCGAGGAGGAGGGCGAGGCCCTGGATTGGCTCGGCGATCCGGACGATACCGAACTGGTGGGCCCGCAAACTGCGGACTCCCTTTTTAATATCTTCTCCGCGGGTGCCAAGGTTGATGGCGCGATCGTCACGGATATCCGGGACCGCCCCGGCTTCCTGGCCGTCTTCGGGCGCTATTTGGGAAATCGGCGCGGTCTTTCGCTGAGCTATGACAATTCCGAGATAGTCACACTCGGCCAGCGGGTGAACGACAACCGCTATGTCGTCAACGATTTCACGGCCTCGCGCTCCGGCGGATCGAGTGCGCGCTACGTGGCCGATGACGACCGGCCGAAGAACGTTCGGGCGCCCGACGACTCTTCCCCTGGCGTCGGGCGCTACGAACTCGGCGAGACATTCGCTGTGGCTGACGATGATCAGCTTTACGATCAGGCCAGCCGACGCGTGCACATCGGTACCTGGAATGAGCGCCGAATTCCGAGCCTGGAAATCGCACTGCACCGTGCCCAAATTTATGGCACGACTTCTCTCATGAATGGCGTCATTGCCAGTGATGTTGGAGATCCAGTCTCAATCACCAACATGAGCGCGGCGCCGAGTGTTCCGCCGGAGGATCTTCTCCTGGTGAGTTTCGGCTACGTCGAGACCATTCATAACATGCTATGGAGCGTCACGCAGAATACGGTGCCAGGAGGGCCCTTCCAGGTGCCCATCCTCGGGGACTACTCCGGCCGCGAGCCCCGCATGGATAACAACGTCTCGGAGATTCACTGCTCATCCACGGGAATTACGCCTGCAGCGACCAGCATGAGGGTTCGTACGCCGAAAACCACCAGCGATGGCCTGACCGAGCCCGCTTGGGTGACTACGGCATCTTATTCGTCGGAATTTCCTTTTGACATCATGGTGAACGGCGAGCGGATTACCGTTACGGCCGGAAGCGCTGTCTCGGCGAATGCCATGCTCATCAACGGCGACTTCGAGGTGGCCGGCGACGTGGCGAACTGGCTCACGTCGAGCTGCACCTTCACCAGCAGCACCACGTTCGCGCACGGTGGCACTCGATCGGGCCTGATCACGGTGACCGGAGCGCCATCGCAGGCCTATGTTCGACCGCTCTATCTGCAGCTTCAGCCGACCATCGCCGCCGGGGATTCACTCACGCTGACCGGGTGGGTGCGCTCGACGGCCCTCCTGGCTGACGTGCGCGTCAGCATCGACTGGCTCGATGAGGACGGCGTCTACCTCTCCACCTCGGACTCCGGTGCCGCGGCCCTGGCCTCCGGCGCGTGGACGAGTCGCACGGTGACGGCCCCGGCGCCTGCCGGCGCGGCCATCGCGCAGTACGGATTCACGGTCCTGAGTAGCCCAGCGGCAGGAACGCTGCTGTATTGCGATGACATGACCCTGAGCAATAACAGCGTGAATTACCAAGACTTGACCATTACCCGGTCGGTTAATGGAATCTCGAAGACTCACCATGACGGCGATAAGCCGTACCTATTCCAACCGTACTATCTCGGAATCGGGTAATCGATGACCATCTCCTACGCCGTTGGCCAGAGGCTTACCGCCACGCTTCTGCAGCAGTTGGCCGACTACACGGTAAACAGGCCAATCGTCCGGCTTGTGCAGCAGAGCGCGCAGGCACTAGCCGACGCCACCGATGTAGCCATTCAGTACGGCGCCGGAAGCACGGCCATCGATACCCATACCTATCACTCCGAGACGGTGAACACGACCCGTATCACTCCGCTCATTGCGGGACTCTACCGAGTGCACGCTTTCGGCTTCTTCGAGACGGAGACCACTCCTGTCGTGGCCGGCACCTGGATCCGCCTGAATGGATCGTCCGCGCAGGCCCCGGCTGGCCGCATGGGCACGGCGAGCACCGGCCTCCAGTCGTTCTCGATGCCCACCATTGTGGACATTTCCCTGAACGGGTCCACGGACTATGTTGAGCACATCATGAATCAGGACTCGGCTGGTGCGGACAATACCAACGCAAGCGGACAGTTCCGGAGCGTCTTTGGGATAGAGTTCTTGCGACCGAGTTAAAAGGAGGAAAAGGTGGGTAACTGGGTAGTCATCCCATCCTTGCTCAGCTTGCGAGGAGAATTCGATACCCTTGCCCCAAAAAGGGACAAGGGTGCGGACGGAACCATCGGCGATCAGAACCACACATCTTCATCGGATCACACTCCGGATGAGGATTCGGACAAGCTGCGCGCCAAGGATTCCGACAAGGTCAACGAGGTGCACGCGCTTGACATCGATTCAACGGGCCCGTGGCCTGCCGGTCGCACGTTCAAGCAAATCGTCTTGGATGTTGTTGCGGGCGAGAAGAAGAAGTGGCTGTCGGCTACTGACAAATGTCGGCTCAATTACATCATCTTTGACCGGCAGATTTACGACAAAGACAACGACTGGAATCCCGAGCCGTACACCGGCAGCGACCCGCACACCAACCACGCGCACTTTAGTGCTCGGTACGAAACGTCATGCGAGAACGACACCCGCCCGTGGGGGGTCGTAAAGGAGTGGGATCAAATGGCAACCAAGGATGAGGTCAAGGCAGCCCTCCGCGAGGTCATCGAGAAGGACATTTTCAACTACGCCCTCTCTCGGGTCGCTGCCGCGGGGTGGAGTCCGACCACGCTGCTGACGCGCTTCGACTACATTTTGGAAGCCGTTGTGGCTGGGGGCACCGTGGATGCCGACGGCGACGGCGAGGCGGACGACAGCGCGACTCTTCAGGGGCGGCTGACGCGCATCGAGACGGAATCGCG
>Ga0070685_10000151_pt1 | contig 45634 bp, 74 predicted proteins | sample KBSS13LmetaG_FD_65651 | JGI IMG/M metagenome (GOLD analysis project Ga0070685, IMG submission 65651) | Switchgrass rhizosphere microbial communities from Kellogg Biological Station, Michigan, USA - KBS S1-3L metaG | ecosystem: Host-associated > Plants > Roots > Rhizosphere ...
GGGGGGGGGGGGGGGGAGGGGGGGGGGGGGGGGGGGGGGGGGGGGGGGGGGGGGTACCCGGCGGGGGAAAAGTCGGACCCGATCTGTTGTGTGTAGCTACCCCCCCTACAAAAATTCCCAGTTCCAGGGTGTGCTTGACAGGACGTCCGGCTCCGGCCCATTCTGCACTAGGGGACGCCGGGGAACGCCAGGTCACCTCTCGGGGTGGCAGTCCGATGGACGCATCGGATGGGCTCCTGGCGCCGGGTTCCCAAGCTTCGAAACCGAAACCGTACATGCAGCTGAACAGCGCAACCAAGCTGCCTCCCGGTGTACTTGACACGGCAGTGACCTTGACAGACACTGGGGGCATGGCTGAGGCACGGTGTCCCGAGTGCGAAATGCGGTTGCAGCGCGGGTGGTGCGGGCGGTGCCGGGTGCGGCGATGATTGCGTCGGTACTGAGCTTCCTCTGGCTGTGCGCGGTGGCTCACTTTGTCATCGTGGCGTGCCGCTGGCTGGCTCGGTCCGCGCTCTGGCTGGTGGTCAAGTGACGACCGCCGTTGGGGTGGCGATGCTGGTGGTTGCGGTGATTCTGATTGCTCGGCTGGCTGGGGGTAGCGACGAATGAACTCCCCGGAGGTTCGCGCAGTCTGCTGTTCCTGCGGTCAGGTTGGAATTTCCGAAGGGCATCAGTGTCTGCCGGATCGGATGGTCGCGGAAATGCACAAGGCCTTCGGCCGTCGCTCGCCTGGACTTGGCGATGAGTGGCTCGCTGATGTCATTGCCCGCCTGCGGACCGTAGAACTGACTCACAAGCAGGCGCTGGACTTGATCAGCGTCATCACGACCAGGACGCGCCCGTGACCCCCGCGTCCATCGAAGCCGCTGCCCGGGCTCTCCACCGCTTCAATGCTCCCCGCGTCGCGAACGACGTCGAGCCGTGGGAGCAGGTGACGCCGGTGAATCAGGCGCGGTGGCTGAAGCAGGCGGAAATTGCGCTGCGGGCTGCGCGGGATTCGGCGGAGGCTGAGACTCCGGTCGTCGAGGTCCGGAAGTGATGGACGGCCAGATGTCTGAAGACATTCGGGTCGGCATCATGGTCGGCGTGAGAATTCGCCACCTGATGCGCGAGGCAGAGGAGCGCGCCATTGCCGCAGACCCCGGGCAATTCCACGTCGCCGAGTGGAAGAAAAAAGGAAGCAGCGAGCCGGGGACTAATTTTTCGTCGTACGTCCTCGAAGCGGCGGGCGGAATCGACCGTCTTTTCGCGGAATGGGAGCTGCGGGTTGTCCCAGTCGGGAAGCGTGGCTGATGTCAACGGGGCGCAAGTACACACAGGAAGAGGCCGCGGAGGTCATGGCGGAAGCTGCTCGCGTCGCCGAGAAGTGGAACCTGTTCACCCCTGCCAAGTTGACGCCTGATTTCCTGGCGCATCTCTCGGGAGAGAGCGAAACGTCAGACGACGGCCGTGGGGAATGACGTTGTCAGCAGGCAGCGACGACACCAGCTTGCCAGGGTTGCCGCCGGTCTCTGTCCTCGGGAAGGATGTGGAGCGCAAACTGGCGGAACTCTCTGCGGGGACCACAAGCGCACGCATCGCGCGTACGAAAGAGCGCGACGAAAAGCGCGCCGCGAAGAGAAAGCAGAAAAAGACGGCGGCGGAGCTGGTGGCGAACGCAACTAAGCAGCTGGCGAAGCTCACGCGGGACCAGGAGCTTGACGAACAGGCCAAGATTGTCGACCGGATTGCGCTGCGCGGGCTTCAGACGGCCGAAGGGTTGTTTCTGGAGGCCGGGCAGGAGGGCTACAACGCTGACGCCAGCGTGCCGATGCCGGATGCGAGCACGCGAACGCACTTCGCGATGGCCGTCTACAAGCAGATGATGGCGAATCGGCGCGAAAACATGGCAACGGCGAGGGCGCTGGGGGTCGTGGTGCTGAAAGGCCGGATGGAAGAGTCGGAATGGAACACGGAGGCGCGCCGGGTGGACGAGGAGCAGCGCCGTGCGCACGCGATTGACGTGGCTGCCGAGATGGTTGCGGAGGGCGACGAGTGACGGACTACTCGACGCTCGTCAACGGGCAGCCCCCGCCATTCGTGATTCCGTTCTGCGCGAGCTGCGACGAGCCGGTGGAGTTGTTCACGGTCTACTTGTCGCCCGAGCCTGGGTATTTCGAGGCAGAGGCACAGTGCCACGGGAAGACGTCTGGCATTCGGCTGCCATCGGCTGACTGGGAAGCACGGCAGGCTGCCGGCGAGAAGCTGGTGCTGTTCCAGCGGCGGGAGGGCTTCGATAGTGTGCGCTGAGATGGACGTTGACCGGCGCGTGGAGGAACTGCGCCGACTGCTGCGCGGATTCAGAGACCCCGTGACCGGGAAAATCACACCCCTGCGTATCACGGATGGGCTGGCGGACAAGGTCCTCCGAGAGGAGGGCTTCGATTCCGTTCGATGAGGTGAGGTCGGTCGACGGAAAAGAGGTCGTCTGGGAGCCCCAGCCGAGGCAAGCGGTCGCGCTTTCGTGCCCGGCGCTGGAGCTTTGCTACGGCGGGACCAAGGGCGGCGGAAAAACGGACTTTCTGGTGATGGCCTGCATCGAGCAAATCACGCTTTGCCACCAGCGGTTCGTCGAAACGAAGCGGAAGCAGCGCGGCCGGTACATCATCTTCCGAAAGAACGTCAAGAACCTCGCCGACATCATCCAGCGCGCCGAAGAGATGTATCCGGTCATCGACCCGGGCGCGAAGTGGAACGTGATGGAGAAACGCTGGACGTTCACCAGCGGCTACAAGGTCGACTTCGCCCATCTCGACGGGCCGAACGACCACCTTGGCTACAACGGGCAGGAACTTTGCGTAGCCACCGGCACGCCGATTCTTCTTGGCGACGGGACGTATCGTCGCATCGAAGAAATCGCCGTCGGCGATACGGTCATGACACTGGAGGGGCCGAAGCGCGTGCGCGCGACTCACCACAACATGGTCAAGCCGTGCGTTCGCGCTGACGTCTTCGACGGACAGACGATCACAAGCCAGATTCACCCCTTGCAACACCCTGTTTTGACGCCCACCGGCTGGGTCTCCTATGCGTCCCTAGCAGGTGGCCAAACCGGTACTGAAGAGTCCCGTACGAGCAACCCAGCAGCGCCGCTGCCTGACGGATTGTTCTTCCCTGTAGTGCTGCACTCACCTGCGCGTCGGTCAGTGGAATCTCGGTCTGATCAAGGACCCACTTCCAGCCATGGGCACGACAGATTGCCCGGGCGACATTCGGAGACATCGGGAGTTGGCCTAGCGTCACCTTCGGGTCGGCTGCCGCCTTCCGGACAAGTTCGATCGATTTCGGGTTGTACTGAATCGACGTCTCCCGCTTGTGGTGACGAATGTGATCCGCGCGCGTCGCGAATAGACCAAGGTTCTCGTCCCGATTGTCTGCCTTCTTCTCGTTCAGGTGATGAACCGTCTCCTGCCCGGACAGGTATCTGCCTAGGCGCCGTTCCATCACGAGGCGATGTTGAAGGACCATGCCTATTTTCGACGCCCCAGGATGCGTTGGACAGTACTCTTCGATATAGCCATCTGGCCGCAGTCTCGTATGTCCACCCCTATACGACGCAAAAGCGTCCTGTGTCCGAGGCCAATGTCTACGGGGCATGTTCGTTGACTCCTGTCGGTGAGATGAGCGTTTGTGATCTAACGGTAGAAGACGCGAATCACTATATCAGTGACGCACGTTTGATCAACAAGAATACCGGCGTCGGGATTGACCAGGTCGAGGAAATCGCCGAGGAGGTTTACCTGTTCCTCGCGATGCAGCTGCGTTCGAAAAACGCGGAGATGCGGAAGCTGCTTTTTATGCGCGTGACAGCGAATCCTGGCGGGCTTCACGCGGCCTGGGTCAAGCGGTACTTCGTCGAAGGGTGCCGCCCGCACAACACGATCATCAAGACGCAGGTGACCCTACGAAACGGGAAGAAGCGCGACGTGACCAAGGCGTTCGTGCCCGCCACGCTCTACGACAACAAGTATCTCTGCGAGGACGGCGCTTACGAGGCAACGTTGCTCAAGCTGCCCGAGCACTTGCGCCGGATGTACCTCGAAGGCGACTGGGACGTGGTCATCGGCGCGTACTTTTCGCACGTCTGGAACCGCTCGGTGCACGTCATCCCGTCATTCTCGATACCGGGGCACTGGCCGATCAAGTTCGGCCTCGACTGGGGCACCACGGCGCCCGCGTGCACGCTCTGGGGCGCCCAGGACGGAGACGGGAACGTCTACATCATCGACGAGCTTTACGGTCCTGGCATCACCGGCCGGACGTGGGGCGAGAAGATGCTGAAGAAGCTGGAGCTTCAGAAGTGGTCCCACGAGCGCAAATGGGGGGTCAAGGACATGTACGGGCTCATCGACCGCGAAGCCATGGCGGCGCGCGGGTCGGACACCGGTGCAGGCGGCTCGGCGACTCCCGCGGCTGGCATTCAGTGGTGCGGGTGGCGCCTGTTCCCGGCGAACAAGGACCGCGCAGCGGGAAACGAACAGTGGCTTGAGCGCCTGCTGCTGAAACCGAACGGGAAACCCAGCGTGTTCATCTTCGGCGACCGGTGCCCGAACTTGGTCCGCACGATTCCGATGCTGATGTCCGACCCGCACAACCCGGAAGACGTCGATTCGAGCGGCGACGACCATGCATTCGATACTGGCAAGTATCTGCTGCTCGACTGGCCCGTGAAGGGCTCACGGCCGAAGGACAAGACCGGCGACCAGGACGTCGAACGCTGGCTGGCGATGGCGAAACATCGCAAAGACATGGAGAATGCGCCAGGCGATACCATCACCACTGGCTACGGAGACTGACCCATGGACGCATTCACCGAAATCGAAGCATCTTCGCAGCCTGAGCCCGACCTGTCCGTCATGCTCGCGCCCGAGCGCGCGGCGCCACCCGTGACCGAAGGTCCGTCCGAGAACGCGAATCTTGTCTCTGCACTGACCGAGGACGAACAGAAGAAAATCGTCGAAGCGGTGCTGCGCGACTACGACGCCGACGTGGACAGCCGGAAGCCTCGAATGATGCGCCTGAAGGAATACCAGGGGCTTTACGCGTCGGTCATGAAGGCGAAGTCATTCCCGTTCAAGAACGCCGCGAACGTGAATCTTCCGGTCCTGACGACGCCGTCCATGCAGCTTCAAGGACGCCTGTACGACATGGTCTGGCCGGCCAACGGAAAGATTTTCTACTCGTCGGCCACCAATCTGGAGGACATGGTCCGCGCGCACGTCACCGAGACCTTCGGCAACGCATACATCCGCCACCGAATGCCCGAGATGGAGCAGGGCCTAGACGACACGCTTCATCAGGTGGTCATCTACGGCTCCGCGTTTCGCCGCACGTACTGGAACGCCGACGAGGGACGCGTGTGCTCCGATTGGATTCCCATCGAGGACTTCGTCGTCGCGAACGACCAGCGCAGCCAGGACCCGTCGATGCGCGACACCGAGCGGTACACGCACGTTCACCGGTACTCGTATTTCACGCTGGAACGCCTCAGCGACAAGGGCATCTACGAGAACTTCGACAAGGTCAAGCTGACCGACCCGGACGACCCGAAGGAATCGGAGTTCTCCGACCAGCTGAAGAAAATCGACGGCAACGCGGCCTCGTCCGAAACCACCATCGAGACAAAAAAGCGAATGGTGCTGGACCAGTATCTCAAGTGGCGCATGCCGAACGCTCCCGATGTGAGCGCGTCGTTCGACGGCAAGCCCCACGCGGTCATCGCGACAATCGACGAACAGTCGCGCACGCTGCTTCGCTTCGTGGTCCGCGAGGAGCCTGACCCGGACGACTTCGCGCGCTTCTCGAAGGAGCAAGCCGCGTTCGACGGGTACTTGCAGGCGATGAGCGCGTACCTGCCAGAGGCCCAGGCCGCGCAGACGGTCTCGGAAGCCGCCGCCGCCATGGGCGCAGAGCTGCCGCCCGACTTCCAGCATCCCATGCCGCCGCCCGTGCCGCGCGGACTGGTCATGGACGAGGCTACCGGCATGCCGTCCCCGCCCGAGCCTCAGCGGGTGCGTGATATCTCGTCGTTCACGCACTACCGCGCGTTTCCCAGCGAGGGTTTCTACGGCCTGGGCCTCGGCGACTTCATGGCCGGCCTCAACAAGGCCGTCAACACCATGGTCAACCAGACCATCGACCGCGGCACGCTCCAGCTGTCGTCGCCCGGCTTCATCTCGGCGCAGTTGAAGGGCCAGCGCGGGTCGGTGAATGTCCAGCCGGGCGAGATGATCGAAGTCGACGCGCCGATGGGGTCCATCAAGGACGGGTTCTACTTCCCGCAGTTCCCGCCGAATGACCCAAGCATCATGCGCATCGTCCAGATGCTCATGGAGGCGGCCGACAAGATGGTCGCCAGCTCCGACATGATGAGCGGCCAGACGTCGGGTGCAAATCGCACCGCGAAAGAGGCGCAGATTCTCAGCGAGCAGATGATGATGCAAATCACCGTGCTCGCTCGGCGAATCAAGGGCGCGTTCAAGCACGAACTCGACAAGATTTGGCGGTGCTGGGGCGTGTTCCTGCCCGAAGACGAACTCGTCGACATCGAAGGTCACGACGGCGCAGACCCGACGCAGCTGCGCATCGGGCGGGCGATGTTCACGCCCAATGCGCACGTCACGCCGGCAGCCGACCCGCGGACGAAGACACAGAAGCTGGAAGAGTCGCAGCAGGTCTATCAGGCGGTCGCGGGAAACCCGTACCTGATGAATCAGCCGCCGCCCGTGCGCGATGCCATCATGCGACAGGTCACCGAGGACGTGTTGCAGGCCCTGGGGGCGGGCAAGCTGATCAAGCTGCTCCCACCGCCCGGGACGCCCAAGCCCCCGCCGCCTCCCCCGCCCGCGCCGTACTGGCAGGAAGATGCGGGATTCCTGCGCGGCCAGGACCACCAGGTCCACAAGGACGACAACGACCTGGAGCACATCAGCGGCCATCAACGGACGCTTCAGGGCCCTGCTGGCACGAAACTCGACAAGCAAGGGAGGGACATGCTGGAGCGGCACATCCGTTTCCATGTCGCCGCTGACATCGAGAAGGCCGGCATGCGACAGCAGCAGATGGAGGCGCAGTTGGCCGGCGTACTTGGCCCGCAGCTGGGCGCGCCGCCGATGCAGGGTCCTCCGATGAACGGCACGCCGATGCCGATGGGGGGTCCGCAGTGAAGCGCCCGCGGTGGCTTGACCTCGGCGGCCAGGAAATGTCCGAGTTGCGCGACCTGCCGGCGATTCAGATGCTGGTCGAGTGGCTGGAGTGGGAGCGAGCCGCCGCGCGGGACCTAGTGCTGGCCGCGGCGGTGACAGACGGAGACGTCAGGCTGCGCGCGGGCACGGCGCTGGCGTTCGATGCAATTCTACGCTCGCTCAATACGCCGGTGGCGATTGCGGACATGACCGATGAAGAGTTTGTTGACCCGGCCAGAAGGCCATCGCGAAAGGGACCAGATGCTGAAGTTTGATGAGCTGCCGAGTACGCCCGAGAACGACCGGATCATGGTGCGCCCGGATGAGCCGGAATCGCGCTCGAAGGGCGGCCTGTTCATCCCTGAGATTGCCCAGAAGCAAGCCATGTCGGCCACGCTCATCGACGCCGGCCTCCGCGCGCGGGACATCCTGTACGATAACGGCGCGAAGATGGGCGACAAGGTGCTGTTCGGCCAGTTCGCGGGCGTCTGGGAGGAATGGGACCACATCACCGCGGCGGGTAACGACCCGGCTTGCCTGCATGACTGGGCGCGCGACTCGGAGCGCGACGGATTCCGCCGCGAGGCGTGGCGGTGCGATGCATGCGGCGCCGAGCGATTGCAGGAGCCGGTGCTGGTGATGAACGTCGGCGACATCCTGGCCAACGTCAGCAAGGCCGAGCGCCTGCGCACGGGGGAGCTGAAGATGATCCGCTACGACAACCCTACGCTCCACAAATACGTGTGGCGCGACGAAGTGACCGCGCCGGCCCAAGACTCAACCGCCCCCACCAACGGAGTGAACTATGCTGCTTGATGGACAGACCGACACGGGCACCGATGACGCCGCGGACATCGCAGAGCTGAAAGAGGCGGCTGGCGGCGAGCCAGCGCCCGAGCGCGCGGAGGCCATCCCGCCAGCGCCCGAGCCGAACAAGCCGGTTGCGCTGACGCCAAAGCTGTCCCGCCGCGCCCAGGCCGAAGAGGACCGTAAGAAAGAACTGACGGCGCTGGCAGACACCGTGAAGGAACTGCGCGAGCGCGATTCCCAGCGCGACAGGCAGTTCGGCGAGCTGACCGGTCACCTGTCGGCGCTCGCGCAGCAGCGCCAGGCGCCGCCGCAGTACCAGGCGCCAGCCCCGCAGGCGCAGATTCCCGACCCCGACGAGCTGATGGCAAAGGCGAACGCAGCGCTCGATGGGCGCGACATGGGCGCGTACCACCGCTACCTGATGCAGGCCAACCAGGCGGCCACGTTGCGCTCGATGGCTCCCATCCTGGAGCGTGTCCAGTCGATGCAGCAGGCGCCCCAGCAACAGCAGCAAATCCCCGCCGAGCTGATGGCCTACTTTGCCGCATACCCACAGGTGGCCACCCACCCGGCCAAGATGCAGCTCCTGATGGCCAAGAACGCCGAGCTGGAGGCGCGAGGCTTTCGCCCGGGCCCGGAGCGCGTGCGAGCGGCCTTCGAGGAGGTGAACGCCATCGTCAGCAATGGCAAGCAGACCGAGCGCCCGGGCTTCGACCGCGGCACGGCTGCCGCGCTCTCTGGCACCCCCACCGCGCGCCCGGCGGGTGGCGGCGGACAAGGCAAGGGCGAGCCTCGCGTCGACCTGACGCCCGAAGAGCGGATGTACTGGAAGAAGGCCGGCTTCACGGACGAGGGCGAGTTGGCGCGAAGCATTGCGCAGTCTCGGCCCGACCGCGTCGTCCGGTAGTCGCTTGACAGTTCCGGAAAAGTAGCAGTACCTTTATCTAGTAGGGCGTAATTCCTCGCGCAGTTTGGCGAGTGTGCCGGCGACCAAGTCCGTGTTGACCAACCCGGGTCATCAACGTGAAGCAGGGTCAAAGGACACTCATGAACGTTCCGAGTCGCAATGACGCCCCTTCTGGACTGGACCTCCACGCCAAGTCGATGGCGCACGAAATCGCAGGGAAGGACCCCGCGTTCGTGTACGAGTACAAGTCGAAGGACCCGGCGCACCCGCAATACTTTGGGAACTACCTGAAGCGCCGCGAGGTCGGCAATCAGGTTGCCGGATTCACGTTCATCGAGCCATGGGAACTCGTCCACGAGGGCGACGTTGAACAGGGTCGCAAGCGCGCCGACGACACCAAGGGCGTCGACACGAAGGTCACCCACGGGTCGCTGGTGCTCATGCGGACGCCCAAGGCGAACGCGGAGAAAGCGCACCTGATGAACGCTCGCATGGTCGAGTTGCAAAGCACGTCGCTGCACTCGAATGAGCGCGCTTCGATTCAGCAGACCCGATACGGAACGCAGGTTTTCAGCGGAGACGCAACCAGCGGCGCTCATGCCGCCCCGGTGGTTTCCTCACAACTGACCGGAGGCAAGTAACATGGCGAACTCGGCTCTGACCGGATTTCGTCCCGTCTACGTGAAGGGCGGCGGGACCGTCACCTTCCGTCGCGGGCGAGTCCTCACCAACAACACCACGGCAATCTTCCTGTACGACGCGGTTGTCCGGGCGGCCACCGGCGACTACACCGTGACCGCTTCGACCAACAGCGCGACGGAAGGCAGCTCGCAGGGAGCGGTCTACACCGATGCGCAGGGAATCCGGCGCGAGGCGAAGTACCTGCCGGCGACCACGCTCTACACGTCGAGCGGCGTGGCCCCGGACAACGCATCTTACGTCTACCTGGTGGACAACCTGGTCAATACCGTGTTCACCGCGTCCATCGCGGTCGGCGCGGTGGCTCTGACCGACCTGAACCTGAACCTGATCATGGTGCTCGGGACCGGGTCGACGACCACGGGCCTGTCGGGTCACACCCTGACCAACGCGAGCAAGAACACCACGGCGACATTCCCGTGGCGCTTCGAAAACTTCGTCATCGGGTCGCCCATCAACGACCCGGACTTGGTGAACACGGCCGCCCTGGTCACCGCGAACTGCACCTTCGATGAACCGGCCCTGTCGGCCTCACTGGGAGCCTAGCCACCATGTCAGCACTCAACATCGCTCAGCTCTACGCCGCGGTCGAACCCGTCGCGCGCAAGTGGTTCAACTCCGGGATGGGGAAGGACCCGGCCCAGTTCTCCCAGATTGCCGAGGTCAACTCGGTCGACGTCCCCATCCGCGAATTCGCGGAGTGGGCCGGCCCGCAGCAGCTGGAACTGAAGGTCGAAAACGCGCCGATGACCGTTCGGACCGTCGCGCTCGGCACCCCGAAGCGCGTTCAGGTGGCGACCTTCGCGGGCGCCCTGGAGTACAGCCGCGAAGCCGTCACCGACGTGAAGATTCCGCAGCTGAAGACCCCCGCGCAGGCGCTGGGTCGCGCTGCGAGTAAGACGCCCGAATATCTGTTCGCGCAGCTCCTGGACCGGTCGCACAACAGCGCCTATCCGGTCACCGCTGACAACGTCGAGCTTTGCTCGGCCAACCACTTGACTCCGTACGGAACCACGTACGCCAATACGCTGGCGACCCCCGCCGCGCTGTCGGAGACCTCGCTGGAGGACATCCGGACCGCGCTGCGCACCATGATCGGACCCGACGGCATGCTGGCCCCCGTCATGCCGAAGAAGCTCATCGTCCCGAGCGCCCTGGACGTCCTGTCCGAGAAGCTCGTCAAGTCCGAGAAGACGCTGGGCAGCGCGAACAACGACCCCAGCGTCATCCAGGGCATGAAGCGGATGGTGTTCGACTACCTGACAAACACCACGCGCTTCTTTGTCCAGACCGACGCCGACGACGGGTTCTACTGGGACTGGCGCGAAAAGCCCCAGTTCGAGCGGGACAACGTCGCCCTGACGATGCAGGCGGTGTTCATCTGCTTCTTCCGCGCGATGTGGGGCGCCGAGAACGCCCGCTGCGTCTACGCCTCCAACGCCACGTAAGGAGCCGTCACCATGGCATTTCGTTCAAGCAAGACCATCACTGGATTTCCCGGCATGGTCGCCAGCTACGGCCAGCCGAATCCGTCCGGAATCGCCGGGGGACTGGCCCGCTACTGGGGCGGCGGCGAGGTCATCTTCGTGGGCAATCGCTCCGGCCTGAAAGCCGGCGACGGCTCTTCGCCGAGCAACCCCATGTCTTCGCTCGTCGGCACCGGTGGCGCCCTCGCGGCGCTTCAGGGCACGACCGGGCGCGGGCATGTGATCTTCCTGCTCCCCGGCTCCTCCTATTCGGTCGATGCGGCCGATTGGGCGAGCGTCATGGGCGCGGCCAGTGACTTCGCAATCATCGGCCTCGGCACCGGGACGTCTCGGGCCTCGCTGACCTGGACGACCGCGACTTCAACCCTGCTGATGGACACGGCGAACGTTGCCATCGACGGGTGCCGGCTGTTCCTGGCCGGCGCGAACGCGGCAGGCGCGGCGCTCACCGTAGCGGCGCCCATTACCATCAGCGGACCGGGCTGCGCGCTGCGGAACAATGACATCTTCTTCGGCTTCGACGCTGACCAGATTGTCACGGTCGGAATCACCACGACTGCGGCGGCCGACGGGCTCACCCTGGAAAACAACACGTGCATCGGGGCAACCGCCGCCGAGTGCACGACCTTCATGGACATCATCGGCGTGGACCAGCTGCGCATGCGGAGCAACTACTTCGCGGGGGCGACCTCGTCCACCGGCGTCGGAATCGTCCGGTTCGCCACCACGGCGAGCCTCGACGTCTGCCTGGAGTACAACACCTACATCAACCGGAAGGCGGCCTCCGCGGCTGCCGTGACCGGACTGGCGGGCGTCTCCGGGGTTTCCCGCGACGAAATGTTCCACTACCTCGACAACGTCAGCACCACGCCCTGGGTTACCTCCCCGGGCATCATGTGCTTCTACAATCCGCGCGTTACCAACCTGGCGGGCGAAATCGGCATGATCCCGACCGTGGTCTCCGCGTAAGGAGCGATAGAACATGGCTCGCTTCAAGGTTGAAACCAAATCTCTCGGCACTCTGGCGGCGGCGTATTTCCACGACCCGGAGAACTTCAACACATCAATCGGGGACTACATCGAAGACATGTTCTCCGAAGGATGGGAATTCGTCTCGTCGACTGACGACGGCAACGGGTATCGCTGGTTTTTCAAGGCGAACGCGCAGTAAGGGACACACATGCACAAAGACAGCAAGAAGCGCGGGCACGTCGTCGAAGTCGTCTCGGTCGGCGCTCTGGAGCGGGACTTCCCCGCTGCGACCATCGCCGAATCCGTGGCGATGTACCTGGACGCCAAGGCGAGCGACGGCCTGGCCCTCGTGTCGAATGGCTCGGCCCCGGCCGGCCTGATGTTCGTTTTCAAGGCGGTCTGACCGCGAAAGGGGCCGCAGATGAGCACCAGACCGACAGACTTCGTCAACGGCGAAGTCCTCACGGCCTGTTCCATCTGCGGTCGCCGCCGCCTCTTCCCGTCGCAGGTCGTTCGCTCGCCTGACCGCCTGTTCCGCTGCATGGACTGCAACGAGAAGACGGTCCTGGAGTTCAACCAGGAGATTGCAGCGGCCAGGAGACGAAGACCCGAGCCGGATACCGCCATCGGCGTAGGTTCGCAGTTCAGCGCCTCGACACCAACCGACGATGATATGGGGTTCCCGTGAGCGTCAGATACGAAACCGTCACCGCGATGAGAGCAGCCGCCACGAGCGGATTCTCTACGGTCACCGCGCAGACGGCCTTTGTCGTGTCGCTCAACGACTTCTTCAAGTTCGTGCGCGGGTCAGCGGCAACCCCGGTGGCGAACATCATCGTCCCATCGTCGGACGGCCTTGGGGCGTGGCACCGCATGGGAATTCCTCCCCAGGTGGGCGCGGGCGGGCTCCTGGTCTACGACGCGAATGGGAACGCATCGGCGTACACGCCTGGCGCGACGACGGGGCAGGTGTTCACGTCGAACGGGGCTGGCGTGCCAGGGACGTGGCAGCCGATCGGATCAACGAAGTACCTCGGAAACGTCGGGCAGCGCACCTACGTCCCGTCGAGCGCAGGCGGCACGCTGCTGAACATGATGTCGCTGTCCATGCACAAGGTCACGGACGACGTGGCGGCCGTCCAATTTGCTATTCCCAACTGGCAGGGAACGAACGAGGCAGGCCCCGGCGCCGCGTCCGTCGTCAAGGTATCGATCCAGTTCCCAGACGGCACGCTCGTTCCAATCTTGGTCTCTGGCTCTACGTCAGTCTCGATTCCAGATGGTGGCATGATCTGGACCGATCCATTCCCGTGGACCATCGCCCGCAATACGTGGTTCGGAATTCGAATCTACCGGACGAACGCGGTCGGATGCCCGTACACGGCCAACGTCCAGGACCACGCACTTGGCGAGCGCATCGAGTACAACGCGGGCGTTGACAAGACGCTGAGCGGGACGATCAGTGCCACGGAAACGGCGCCCTGGGCCGGCCCATGCGGCATCCGCGGCCTGATGACTCGGCCATCGGTCACCCTGATCGGAGACTCTCGCGTCGCAGGCGAAGGAGACACCCCCAACGGAACCGGGGCCATCGGCGAATACGCGCGCAGCCTGCAAGCAGCAGGGCTCGCTTGGCAGAACCTCGCCATCGGCGGCACCGGGGCAAACGGGTTTCTGTCTGGCTCGCACACGCACCGAATCGCCCTGGCGTCTCTCTGCTCGCACATGATCACGGAGTACGGAATCAACGACCTCCTTCTGGGCGATGCCCAGATGCGCGCTGACCTGAATTCCATCAACGCACTTCTTCCCGCAGCACAAAAGAAGTACGTGGGAACGATGGCTCCGCGCACGACGTCCAGCGACGGGTGGGCAACCGTCGCGAATCAGACGGTCACCGCCCAGGAGTCGACGCTGCTCGCTAACAACAACTGGCGGAAGACAATTCCCACAGGGTTCATCGGCTGCTTCGACGTCAACGCCATCCTGCAAAGCGGGATAACTGGCAAGTGGCTCGCCCCCGGCTACACCGCCGACGGCCTCCATGGCAGCGCCACGGCGTACGCGGCAATCCTCAACAGCGGCATCATCACCGCGGCGAACTTCACGCTATGACCATCGGCGCCACGACGAGTTTCGAGGAAAGCCGAGATGATCTGATCGGAGAGGCGCTCGAAAATCTTGGGGCAGTGGAACCCGCCGCGGTCCGCGACGCCACCAACTCCAACCTATTCACCATGGGCGAGCGCGCCCTCAACCGACTGGTCAAGCAAATCGGCGGCTCCACCGGCGTCAGCCTGTGGCACTTCCAGCGACGCACGTACACCACCGTCGCCGGCACCGACAACTTTGTCGCCGCATCCGACGTACTCAGCATAGACGGCCCGATTCGCTACACGCGCGCGGGCGCCACGTCGTCGCTCCAGGGCCTGCCGATGTCGCGGCACAACTACATGGAACTCGCCGACCGGACCACGCCGGGTCCTTCGACCACGTACTATGTCGAGCAGCTGCTGACGACAACGACCGTCTACCTGTGGCCGGTGCCCGACGCGAGCGGCGACACCATCGAGTACACCGTCTGCGTGCGCGGGGCTGATTTCACGTCGGGAAGCGACACGCCGGACTTCTGGGCCGAATGGACGACGTGCCTCGTGTACGGCCTGACCGCGGAGCTTGCGCCGAAGCTGTCGCAGACCGCGCTCATGGACCGATACAAGCCGCTGTTCGAGGCGGAACTGCGCAAACTGGCCGACGGTGACAACGAGCGCGGCCCGATGACTCTCGTGCCTTACGGGTCCTACGGTTCAAGCGGGGGCGCCGGATGATGACTTGCACGTCACGCCACATGATGCTACATCTTAGGGATGACAAAACCATCTCGTTCGTCCAAGAAGCCAATCGCACTAACCCAGGCCCAGGCGTACGCCGTGGCCGCCGCCGCGCAGGTCGACCCGCGCACGGTCAAGCGCGTGGCAGCCGGGCTGCCGACGCGGCAAATGGTCACCGACCGAGTCATGTCCGCGCTCAAGTCGCTGGGTATTCTGCTGGCGCTTCTCGTCGTCGGCTGCGGAATCCAGAAGCCTGGCGCATCGCCGGAGGAGGCAGCTAACGTGGCGTCTACTGTCTCGCTGGTTCAAATGCTCGCGGCCGGCATGACCACGTCCGCGGGGGCGGCCATCGCATCGGGGAGGGTGACATTCTTTTTGCCAGGCACATTGACCCCCGTGTCCGTCTACGCTGACGGCGCCGCCGCGACGCCCATCGCTCCGCCGCTGGTCCTGACTGCGGGCGGGACGGGAATCGCGTACACGAAAGTCCCGACGCGGATGATCGTGAAGGACTCGACTTCCACGACCACATACTTCGACGGGCTGGTCAACATCGAACGGGCCGAACAGCAGTACATCCAGAGCACTTCGGTGAACGGCGGCACTGAAACGACGTTGCAGACCCTGCTTGACGCCATCGGGACGTCGCTGGGCGGCACGGCCGGCCTGTGGAAGTTCAAGGCGGCTGCGTCCGGAACAGAGCGGAACGTCAAGGACGTCATCAACGACCTAGGTATCAGTGTCAAGAGCTTCGGCGCGACCGGAGCCGGTGCCGTTGACGACCGAGCGCAGATTCAAGCGACCATCGACTACGTCGAGTCGATCGGCGGCGGCGCCGTGTTCGTGCCGCCCGGCATTTACCTCGTCGCTTCCGCGCTGACCCTTCCTGCAAGCGGGAAGGTGGAAATTCACGGCGCGGCGATGGCCGTGACGTTCATCAAGAATACGGGCGGCGCGACCGGCGTGTTCACCACCGCCGACCTGACCACGTCCGTCTTCAAAGACCTTACGATCACCCATTCGTCGTCGTCCACAGGGACGGCAGTGGTAGCCGCTGGCGCGGGTTCCCTGCTGTTCGATCACGTCACCATCCAAGGGCACCTGGGAGTCGCGTCGGCAACAGGCGGCACCGTCTACTCGATCAATTCTGCATTCACCGCCACCGGCGCAGGGACGGCGGTATTGGCCTCCGGGCTCGTATCGTCCGCATCGTCGTACATCACGAGCACCGGTACCGCGGCGTCCATCACGGGCGCTGGGCGTCTCGCCGGCGACTTCTTCTTCGCCGGGACCGGCGTCGCGGTCGACGTGGGGGCCAACGCGACTCTGCTCGCCTCCGCGTGTCTGGCATCGGGCGGAACCGCTGGGCTTCGCCTGGCGACGACAACGGCCGGGGTGCTGACCTCTGGTTGCAACTGGGGAAGTGGCGGCGTGGTCGATAACCGCACGGGCAGCCCCGTGGCCTACACGTTCGCGGCCAACGGCAACTTCACTCCGCTCCCGCTTCAGACGGAGTCCATTCGGGTCATCGGAACGGCAGGCGGAATCACGATCACAATCAACGCCGCGGCGACTACGGGCTTCGGACGCAAGTTCTCGATCATGCAGATCAACAACACGGGCGGCGCGTGCACGTTCGTCTACAACGCCCAGTACAAGCTTCAGGGTGCGGCTGCGGCCAACCCCGCGACCGGGAACATGATCATCTCGACCTTCGAGTACGACCCGATTTCTGCGGTCTACAGGGAGACGGCGCGCTCGGCGTCGATGGCAATCTGAGTGCTGGCAGCCGTCGACATCAGCGCGGGAGTCGTCTCAACGGCCGACGACGTCAGTTCCGCCCCCTCGCGCGTGGTCAACTTCATGCCCGACGTCGCCGGGGTGCAGCGCCCGCGCCCGGGCCTCGTCGCATATGCCACCACCGGCCTTGGCGCCTCGCCGCTCATCGCGCTCTACCGCTGGAAGACGTGGCTCGTCGGCGTCACGGCTGACCGAAAAATCTGGGCGCTCACGGACGGCCTGCCGACCGTCTGGACCGCGCTCTCCGACGCTACGGCAGCCACGCAACTCGACAACGTCCTGACGCCTGTATTCGCAGAGTCCCCGTCGTTCCTGTACATCGCGGGTGGCGGCCTGATTCAGAAATGGACCGGCGTCGGACTGACCGCGCGGCTGGGCGGCTCGTCACCGCCCACCAGCTTCATAATCAACATCGGGCAGCGCCTTGTCGCCATCGACCTGACGAATCCCGGTCGATTCCTGTACTCCGACCTCGGCGAGGGAAACGACGCCACCTGGGGCTCGCTGAACTTCCAGACGGCCGAGTCTCGCCCTGACGGCCTGGTCGCCCTGTACGAGAACACCGCAGAGGCGGCCCTGTTCGGCACGTCGACCTTGGAAATCTATGGCCTCTCGACCGACCCGCTCATCCCGTACCAGCGGATCAACACGCTGAACATCGGCCTTCTCGCGGCGTACTCGGTCGTCCGCGTCGATTCGTTCTACTTCCTGCTCGACGACAAGCGCCGCATCATCAAGACCGACGGGCGGTCCTACGAGAACGCCAGCGAGGCGATACAGCGCGACTTGCAGCGCCTGATGACCGTGTCCGATTGCTACGGGTACCGCGAGCGCACCGACCGGAACGACTGCCTCGTCTTCGTCTTCCCGACGGAGCGGCGCGCCTGGGCGATGGACATGGGGTCGAAGAAGTGGGCAGAGCGCGGCATCTACGACGGCGTCTCGGTGAACGGCACCTGGGACGTCGCCGCCGCTGCATACTGGGATGCGCTCAACCTGAACGTCTGCGCGCGGACGGCCACGCTCGGCCTGTCGTACGTCGACACGGACACGCGGACTGACTACGGCTCGACGCTGCTCTCCGAACTGGTCACCGGCTGGCAGGACTTCGGGACGGCCAACCGGAAGCGCAGCGCGCGGCTGCGGGTCGTCATGCGCCGCGGGACGGCCACGCTTGGCGCAACGGGCGGTCAGCTGGAAATCGCAACCCAGAACGACGGCCTCGGGTGGTCTGGCTTCAAGCAAATCGACGTCGGGCAGCCGTCGGACCTACAGCAATCGAAGGACCTGCGCGTAGGCGGCGTGTTTCGGCGTCGTCGCTACTGGGTGCGCTACTCGGGCAGCGACGAGCTTTCGATCGCCGGGCTGTACGATGACGTCGAAGACCTGGAGGCAACCGGATGAGGCCCGTCACCGAGAACATGTCCCAGAAAGAGCTTATCGCGGTCGTGCGCGAGCTGGCGACGCGGGCCGTTCCGCTCGACACCACGGGCGCCCCGGCTGCATCGGCGTCGTTCAAGGGCCAACTAGCCATCGACGAGGGCGTTGCGGCATACATCGCGGTCAGCGTCGGCCTTGGTGCGGCGGACTGGGTGTTGATCTCGTGATGGTGTTACGATTCTGGAAAGGCGGGTGAAATGGCGAATTCATTCTATTCGGTCATCAACGGAACCGCGACGGCGGACCAAAACCCGACTGACCCGTTTGCGACGATAGGACGCGCCGGGACGAAGCTCGTCCAGACCGTAAAGGACCCGGCCGGTGCGCTAAAGTCGCCCGGCTACGACACTGCCGCCGAGGGCGCCAAGGAGGCCCAGGCGTACCTTCAGCAGCTCTCCCAGCTCGCCTGGGACCGTCAGATGCAGGGGCTGCAAGGCGCGCTCGGGTCGTTCGGGGCCTATGACGCCCTGTCGAATCAGCTCATCCCGCGCCACGGCGGGCCCGCGCCCGGGCAGGGCGGCGGAATGGCAGGCGGCATGCCTGGTGGCGCCGGCGCCGGCGCCGGTGGTCCGCCTCCGGGCGCCCCTCCCGCGCTGCCGCCACCGAGCGGGGCTCCCACGACCGGATACCGTCCACCGGTGGGCGCCACGCGCACACCTTTGACCCCGCCAGGTGCGCCCCCGGCCCTCCCTCCCCCTGGCACCCCGACGACCGGGTATGCACCGCCGACCGGCGCTACCCGTACGCCGCTCAACCCGCCCCCGGCTTTGCCGCCTCCCCCGTCGTATGCCCCGCCGGCATTGCCGCCTCCGGGGTCGCCCGTCGCGCTGCCTCCTCCGGGCGGAGGATCGTACGCGCCTCCTGCGCTGCCCCCGCCCGGGACCGACATCTTGCAGCAGCTGGCCTACATGGCCCGCAGCGGACAGGGGCACTTCTGATGTCCAGCTATGACGACTGGCTGAAAGACTACAACTCCAAGATCGGAACTGGCACCGCGTCAGACCCCAGCGTCTGGCAGAGTGACCCGCGCTCGAACCCCAACAACATCATGGGGAACTTCTACAACCCCGAGACGAAACAGGGCTACTCGGATTTCCTGAACCCTGCGCTCCAAAAGTCCCCTGGCGGCACTGCCATTGCGCCAGGCACGGCCGGCTACGCGGACCCGAACACGCCCGGATTCTACTCGGGCGCCACGGGCTCGGCCTACGGCGTGCAGCCTGGCAGCTACGGCTACTCGGCGCCCTCGACGGGCAGCACCGGCAGCACCGGCAGCACCGGCTCGACCGCCGCTGACCAGGCTTACAGCCAGTCGGCGCCGAACTACTACACGCAGCAGCTGAACTTCAGCGGTGGCACGTCGCAGTTCTCGCCCACCGGTACCACTGGGTCCGCCCAGCCGACCTACTACGGCGGAGCGGCCACCGCCTCCCAGTACCCGCAGACGAGCGGCGGCTACAACCCGACGGCGTCCAGTGGGCAGCCAGGGCAGCTGCAAAACAACACCTGGTGGGGCGACCCCGCGCAGGCGTCGCTCGAAAACGCGTTCGCACAGTACGGGCAGCAGCTGCTCAGCCCGACCAACACGGCGCAGTTAAATGCCTCGAATCCCTACGGCACCGCGCTCCAGGGCGAGATGCTGGGGCGAAATGCCTCGGCGCTGTACGGCAACACCACGAACAGCCTGAACAACCTGGCGAACGTCAACGCCAACGTGAACATGCCGTCGGAGCTGGCTCAGAACTCGGGCGCTCTGGCGGGCATCTACGGCAGCGCGAACAACGCCCAGGGATACCTCCCTGGCGCACTGTCCAACCTGGCGCAGCCGTCCGAACTGGCGCAGCAGGCGGGGAAGATTGGGGGCTACTACGGCCAGGCCGGCAACGCCGCTGGCTACCTCGGCGGGGCGTTGAACAGCCTCGGCCAGCCGACCGCGCTCGACCAGGCGGCGCCGAACATCACCGGGAACTACAACAGCGCCCAGAACGCGCAGGGATGGCTCAGCCAGATTGGGGCCCAGCTTGGCGGACCCGGCGCGCTGGAGCAGTTCGCGGCGTCCGACCTGAACGGCACGAACCCCTACTATGACCGCGTCGGCCAGCAGGGGCGGGCTGCCATCGACCAATCCGTGGCGGCCCGCGGCGCGTACGGCTCGGGCGGCGCCCTCGCATCGCTGGGCAACTATCAGAGCGGCCTCGACGCGCAGAAGTACCAGCAGGAGGGCCAACTCCAGGGTTCCGCGCAGGCCGCCCAGCAGGCGCGGCTTGGACTGGGCGGCCAGCTGTCCTCGGCGGCGGACGCAAGCGCCCTGAGCCGCGGCAATGCGCTCCAGGGACTCGCGCAGAACCAGACCGCCAACCGGCTCCAGGGATTGCAACTCGGCGGGCAGCTATCCCAGGCCGCCGACACGGGCGCGCTGAACCAGGGCAACGCCTATGCCAATCTGGCACAGAACATGTTCGGGAATCGGCTGGCCTCGACGCAGCTCGGGGGGCAACTCTCCAGCGCGGCAGATACCAGCGCGCTGAACCAGGCGAACGGCCTATCATCGCTCTATCAGGACATGTTCGGCGACCGCATGCAGGCCCAGAATCTGGGCATCACGGCGAACAGCGCGGCCGACGCCTCGAACATCGCCCGTCTCGCCGGCATGACGAACATGGTCAACAACGGCGACCAAACGACGCTGGCTCGGCTGGCTGGTCAGGGCACGCTCGCCAACCAGGCAGACACGACCGGGCTCAACTACCTGAACTCGTACTTCAACCAGGCGGGCGCGGCCCAGCAGGCGGGCGGCCAGCGGGTCAACTCGCAGTTGGACCGGCAGCTCCAAGAGGCCATCGCGCAGGCCGGTCTCTACGGCGGGTTCTACGGCCAGGGCGGCCAGCAATCGGTGGAGGCTGGCGTTGGCTCTGCGAATGCGGGCGCGAACGCCGCCCAACTCGCCGGCCAGGGGCAGAACAGCGGCTACTCCAACCTGCTCAACCTGTTCGGGTTGGGCACTTCGCTGGCGAAGTAATGGCAGCCTACCAGCCAATCCAGATGCCGGGCGGGTCCGGCGATTTCATGGGCGACGTGGTCGATCGGATCATGCGCGCGCGCGAAGCGTCCCGGAAGGCCGAACAGGACCGGGCGGAATTGCTCTTGAACCAACAGCGACAGGCGCAGCAAGGCCAGTTGCAGGCGGCCCAGATTCAGGACTACCAGTCGAAAGAGCAACAGCGGCTGGCGGCCGAAGCAGAACAAAAGCGTCTCGGGACTCGCCAGGAGCACCTCGATGTAGCCACGGCTATCCCGAAGATTCGCGACATGCTGACGCCCGGGCACGCGGGCTACGACCCGGAGGCCGGCATGTCACTGGCACGCGCGTACGGCATCAACCTGGCGGCGCAACAGCCGCAGATGCCGGAAGCCCCGACGTCGCGCCCTGTCGGCCCGACGCAGGTCGAATACGGCCCGCGCATCTCGCCCGAGGACGCGCAGCAGTCGGCAATCCTCGGCGCGAAGACGTCGCCTGACCAGCCCGAGGCCCGCGCCGATGAGGTCATGGACCTGGCAGGCAAAGCCGAGGCGGAACGCCAGCGGTTCGCCCAGGCGAACGACCCATCCGCCGTAGCGGCCAACGTCCAGGAGAAGGGCGCGCAGGACGCCGAACAGACCGACTATGCTGCGCGCCTGGCAGCCACCAAGAAACGCGTACCGACATACTCTGGGACGTCTCCCATTGGGCCGGTGAGCATCGACCCGAACGCCATCATCGCTGCGCGCGAAGAGGAACGGTTGCGGCAACAGAAGCAGCTTGCGCCGCTCACGGGCGCGGCCGACGAAGACTTCGCGCCTGTCGTCAAGTCCATGGTCGACGCTGGAATGCCGCCGTCGGAGATTGCCAAGGCGCTGGCGGACTACCGACGGCAGGCGGCGACCGAAGAGAACAAGGCGAAATACAGCCTCACGGCCGAGGATCAGAAGCGCCATCAGCGGGCCATGGAGGCGGCGGCGTTTGCGGCTGCGAACTCTCGACAGGAAGCCCAGGGGGCGCGAAACCAGGAAAAGGACGACACAACGACGGTCCGAGATGCGACCGGGACCCCCATCGGGCATGTTCCCAGCGGACGGGGTGGCGCGGTCGGGTTTTCCACGCGTGACGCCGACTACTCGAAGGCTGAAAATCAGCTGCAAGAACTGCTCGACCATGTCGAGAAGCATGGGAACCGCACTCTTGATCCGGCAACGGCTCAGCGGCGCGATACCCTTTACAAAGGCGCGGTCATCGGCGTCGCTACGGTGTCCCCGCTGGGGAAGACGAACGAATCACAGAAGCTGGAGGCCGAGAACATCGGCCCGAGCGGCGCTCCCGACATGGAGCACAAAATGGGCGTTCTGATCGGCGCGAGCCCGGAGGCCATCAAGGCGAAGATTGAAGAGATTCGGAAACAGCGTGACGCCTACCGCGCGCAGACCCTAATCCCCTTGGACGAGAAGCCAGCCCCGGCGAAGAAGCAGGGCCGGACGGTCAAGGACAAGTTGACCGGCAAGCCCAGCAAGTCGATCGATGACCTCGTTCGCGAGGCAGGCGGCGGCTGATGCCTTTTGACGCGCGAAAGTTCGCTCAGTCGGCGCGCGACGCCGGCTACTCCGACGACGAAATCGTCGCGAAGATTCGCGAGCACCAGACGCCGTCGTACAAACTCACCGACTACGCGGGCGAGGCGGCCAAGTTGCCCGCGCCTGCGCCGTCAGGCCCTGAGCCCGTCGACGACTCGGGCGACAACGCCGTCTCGCGGTTCATCCACCGGGCGATTCCAGAGACCCGCATGTTCAAGGACGCGGCCGGCCGAACTGTGCCCGCGCCCGACGATCCGATTGCGCACGACCCGCTTGCTCAGATGGTCATCGCGAATCAGCTGGGGTGGGGCGCCGGGAAGCTTCTCGCGCCAGCCGGCCGAATCATCTCGGGCGGCGGAAACGCAGCGACTCAGACGGCCGCCATGGGCGGGACACCCGAGGACATCGTCAAGGGCGGCGTCATCGGCGCGGCAATCCCAGCGGCAGGCATGGCCATGGGCAAGGCCGCGCGGATGGTGCGCGAAGGCGCAGGCGGACAGGCGCGAGCCCTATGGGAGAAACACGGCGGCAACGTCGGGCCGCTCGACAGCGGGTCTGGCGTGTCCGAAATCGCCGGCATCGAGCCGTCCCGCGCAGGCGTGGGCGAAGCTGGGGCCATCGGAGCGAAGAACATCCGCGCCGGACTCAAGCAAGACTTCGAAGCGCAAACCGGGAAGCCCTATCGCGAGATGACCGAGAAGGTCGACTACAGCCCGGCCGCGCGTGAACTCGTCGACGTTTCGTCGCTACGCGGAACCATCGCTGACCGTCTGTATTCCGAGAAGACACCGCGGTCAGTGCGCGGCTGGCTTCGCACGGAACTCGACAGCCTGGACGCCATGCGCTCGCCTGACGGGCGTGTGATGGTGCCGCAGTCGAGGCTCAATGAGATGCGCCAGCGGCTCAGCAAGGAAGCCGACTACGGCATCAACACGGGCGCTGGCACCGCGAACATCAAAGACCAATCGATCAAGGACATCGCGAACGCTGCCAAGGTCCTGGTCGACGAGGGACCGTACGCTGAGCCGAACGCGCTCTACGCACGCGGCATGGAGCGCCAGGCCACCGACCGTGCGGCGCTGGGCCTCAAGGATACGCCAGCGCGGAAGATGTCGGGCCGCGCCGCAGAGGACGCGCGCGTGTCGCGGGTCCTGCGGAGCGCCGGGAACGACTCTGAGGCTGCCGGCGACCTCGCCGCGCGCACGGACATCCCAGGTCTCATCGAACGCCATCCCGACCTCGCCCGACAGGTCGACCTGCCTGCCCTGGTGCGCGCCAAGGACAGGCTTTCGTTCGGTCTGGAAGGCGGCGCTACTGACAATCTAATCCAAGCCGCGTCGAAGCACGGTATAGGCGGCAAGGCGGTGGAGCTCATCCGCCACAATCTGGACGCGGCTGCCGGGCGCCTGGCATATCGGCCAGCCGGGCTCGGCCTGGTCGGCGAGAACGTTCTCACGTCACCGGAGATGGCGCAGATTACCGCGAACTACGCCCGGCCCAACAACCCAATCATCCAGGCCTATCTCCAGGCCCAGCAGCGCGACAAAGAACGCGCGGCGGCCCTCAACGCCAAGTAAAGGACGACCATGTCAGCAATCAACGAAGGCGGTTACACGGTACTTGCCGAACTGGGCTTGGCCACCACAGGCAAGGTCGCAGCGCCGGGCAGCGGGGCGACCATTACCCTGTGGTCAAGCATCGGCAACAACCCCGCCGCAGGGAAGGGCTCCCGATACAAGATGCTCGTCATGAACATCTATTCGTCCCACGCCTCCGCGGCGAGCGGCTTGGTTATCTCCGAGTCGTCCGACAAGGGCGTGACGTGGGATTCGCTTGCCACCGCGTCCGTGAGCGCGACAACTTACACCAAGACATACACGAAGGTCTCCGCGCCTGACGTGAAGGTGGAGTATACCAACAGCGCGAACGTCCTGACGACCTGGCGTGGCTCGGTCCTGGGCGACCCGATGGAGCGGAGCAACGGATAGTGGGCGTCATCCAGGGACATACCGGCGTAGGCGCGGTGCTGTCGCTGTCGGTTAGCGGCGCCAGCGGCAAGACCTCGCACCTAGCCGAGGGTGCGCGGCAGGGAGACGCCGTAACCCTCTGCAAGGACGTCACGTATATGCCGGCCGGCGACGCGTCGGCGTGCTTCGAGTCGCGCATCACAGTTGACGGCCACGTCGCCCAACTGAGCGGCGACCTGGCCGGACACACCATCGCCCTGATTCTCGTGAGGCCAACCTAGCATGTCCGTAATCCAGGGAGACGTCGGCGGTGGTGGCACAGACGCCACCATCACGTTCAGCGACATCACGACCAACGATGTCTCGTCGACCAAGCACGGCTTCATGCCGAAGCTCCCGAATACGGCGACCAAGTTTTGGCGTGACGACGGTACCTACCAGACCATCTCGGGCGGCGGCGACGCGCTGGTCGCGAACCCCCTGTCCCAGTTCGCCTCGACCACGTCGGCGCAGTTGCGCGGGGTCATCTCCGATGAGACTGGCTCGGGCGTTGCGGTGTTCGCGACGTCGCCAACACTGGTCACCCCTGTCCTCGGAGTCGCCACCGCCACGTCGCTGAACAAGGTCGCGGTGACTGCCCCGGCGACATCGTCCACCCTCACGATCCAGGACGGCTTCACGCTGACGGTGACCGGCAATGCCAGCGTCAGCGGGACGCACACCGGGACATCCAGCGGGACGAATACGGGCGACGTCGCGAACACGGCGCTGACCACGTCGTCCCTCGCGCAGTTCGCGTCAACGACGTCGGCCGAAATGCGGACCCTGCTCTCTGACGAGACCGGTACCGGCGTCGCGGTGTTTGCTACCAGCCCCACGCTGGTCACCCCGACACTTGGGGCTGCGACGGTCACCACGGTCAACAAGGTCACGGTCACCGCGCCCGCAACCGGCTCGACACTTACGATCGCTGACGGCAAGACGCTGACCGTGTCGAACGACGCGACGGTCTCTGGCACCAACACCGGCGACCAGACCATCAGCGACGCGACCATCAGCACGTCGGATATCACCACCAACAACTTCACTACCGCGAAGCACGGCTTTGTCCCCAAGGGGACGAATATCGGCAACTTCCTGAAGGACGACGGGACTTGGGCGGCCCCCGCTGGAGGCGGCGACGCGCTCACGACCAACACGCTTGCGCAGTTCGCGTCAACGACATCGGCTCAGCTGGCCGGGGTCATCTCGAATGAGACCGGCAGCGGTTCGCTGGTGTTCGCGACGAGCCCAACCCTCGTGACGCCTGCCTTGGGCGTCGCCAGCGCAACGACCATCAACAAGGTGACCGTCACGGCGCCTGCGACGGGCTCCACGCTGACCATTCAGGACGGCTTCACGCTGACCGTCTCGGCGAACGCCACCGTCAGCGGCACGAACACCGGGGACGTGGCGAATACCGCCGTCACAACGGGCAAGCTTTCTCAGTTCGCAGCCACCAGTAGCTCGGAACTGGCTGGTGTCATCAGCGACGAAACCGGGTCCGGCGCGCTGGTGTTCGCCACCTCGCCGACGCTCGTTACCCCAACGCTTGGCGTGGCATCTGCCACCTCGCTGGCCCTTGGCAACGGCAACATCACTGCCGCCAAGCAGGTCTGTTTCAACGGCGTTGTCGCGGGCGGGAACAAGACCGGGGCAACGCAGAACCTTGCCGACTGGACGGCGGGCTCTGCCTGTACGATCACGTTGACTGGGAATTGCACCGGAACATCGACGATGACGTCGCCGACCGGCGTGTCGAGGCTGACTCTGATCATCCTCCAGGACGGCACCGGGTCGCGCACGATTTCGACCTGGCCGGCTACCGTGAAATGGGCCGGCGGAACCGTCCCAACGCTGTCAACTGCCGCGAGTGCGATCGATATCATCACGTTTTTGTGGAACGGCACGAACTACTTCGGGATGGCCGGGATAGGGTTCGCCTAAGCCGTGGCGACGAACCTCAAGAACACCTCGTCGACCCGCATCTCGGCCTATACGGCGACGGGCGGCGGCGCGGCCATCACCGTCATCAACGACGGCGACTATCCGCCAACGTCGAGCACCGACAGCGCGCGTTCCTGGGACTCGTACCACGGCGCCGTCCTGGAAACCGACGACTGGGTGGGATACACGTTCCCGACCGACTACACCTGGTCCCAGGTCGTCTTCCAAGAGGGGAAGGAATACGCGGACGGGGGGTACTTCATCGGCGACCCTCATATCGAGGTGCGCGTATCTGGCGTGTGGACGACCGTGTCGGGCTCGTCGATCACGCCGTCCTATCCCGGCGCCCCGAACAGCGTGAATTTCGAGAGCTATCAGTTCGACTTCACGCCCATCACCGGCGACGGCATCAGAATTCGCGGCGTCCCGGGGAACTTCGGCGGCGCGTCACCGTCGTTCATCTCCTGCGGCGAGCTTGATGTGTTCGGCGACGTCCCTGGTGCGGCTACCAATGATGCCTTGTTCTTCGGGATGGGAGTATGATCTGACCATGTTTGACCGAATCATGTTGTTCCTGGGTGGATCGACCGCCGCCATCGGCATCTCCCTTCAGGGAATGTCGCTGCCCGATGGCGGACACGCGTTCGGCATCAAGCTCGCCGCTATCATCTGCGCGGGCGTGAGCGCCGGGTGTCTGGCCATCTCTCCGTCGGTGCGAGGTAGCGCCAAGGACAAGGCCCCGTAGCAGATGCGGACGCCGATGCGCATCGTCGACCCGCGCGGCGCGCCCGAGCCCGTTCCGAAGGTCACGCCAGACCACTGGGTCACAGCCAAGAACACCATCCTGGCGGGAGTCATGTCGCTGCTGACGGCGGCGGCTGGCATCATCGGCTCCCACTTGGGCGGGGCGACCAAAGACGACATCCGCGGCCTGCGCCAGGACATGGCCGACCGCGCCCTGGACGATGCTACGGCTCACTCGGCCATCTGGGTCCAGATGAACGCGCTCCAGGCGCGGGCGAACACCGTCGACCCATCTCCGCCTACACGGGCGCCAAGAAAAACCAAACGCGCACCTGTTCAGGATACAGAGCAGACCCCATGATCAACCCGGACAACAGCGAGGACGCGTGAATGGCTCAAGCAACGGAACGGGTGGCAGGGGGCGTGATTCGGCGAGTGCGGCAGCTGATGAAGCGGCGCGAGCCGCATACTACGACCAGCTCGCGCGCACCTCGGACGCCCTCCGCACTCTCCTTGATACCTTCGGCGAAACTCTCCGCCGCTCGCGAGGAGTTGAGGCTATTGACCGACGACCTACGGACCGCGAAATCGCGCTACAACTGCGGCTGACGTCCTCGACGTTCCTGGACATCGCCCAGGTGCTCGACGAGGAGCCGGTGCGAGTCCGCTCGTCGGACGAAATCACGACCGCGACGAAGCGGATCAAGCGGCGCGCTGACTCCGAGCCAGGACGGAAGCGGTCGTGACAAAGAAGCCGTACGAATTGTTTCCGCCGCCCGACCTCGATCCATTCGACGACGTGCTGACGGAGCCAGACGGCGAGCACATCCCGGGCGATGACCTCGTCGAGGTGATGCCAGGGGAGCCGACGCCAATCCAGCCCCCCGGGGATTGCTTCCGGGCGTGCGGGGTTAGCGCGGTTGAAATCGTTGCGCCAGCCCCGGCGACACTGTTCGAGGTGCTTCGACTACCGACCTGCATCAGCAGCAAGCGCCGGGACTGGGCATGGTGCGGCGCCAGCTTCTATCTGAAGCTCGGCAAGCACGAGATATACCTGGGTCCGGACCGCCGTAAGGAATCGCGCCCATACGAAAACGACCGCCGCCGCCCGCCAAAGGAACCCACATGATCAAGCCGCTACTCGCCCTTCTCGTCTTCGCCTCGTGCGCCACCGCAAGCCCCGAGCCGACGTCGTCCAGCCTGACCGCGCCCAGGTGTCAGCCGGCGTGCGTGGCGCCCAAGCGATGCATTCAGCTCACGTCACAGCCTGGCGGCCCATTGCTGCCGCCTATCTGCGTATGACCAGCGAGCAACTGTCCACCGTTGAGGGCATCGTCGTCACGCTGGCGAACGGCGTGGCCTACTTCTACCCGCCCGCCGCGCCGCTGGTGACCGCCATTCGAGGCCTCGTCGAGGCGGCCGAGGAGCACGGCATCATCCCGACGGAGGTCCCAGCGGCTCAACTGCGGGAGATTGCGGCTCACATGGCGGCTGCGCGGGCGAGCGCGATTACGAGCGACCGGGCACGGCGGAAGTAGGCCTCGGAAGGTCCCAGATGATGGCACCGCAGCGTTCGCACACGACCCGCGTGTAGTCGCGATACGGCGGCACCAGCAGCCGGTCGTGCATCACCTCGAAGAACGGGCGGTGGCCGAACAGACGGCACAGCAGGAGAATCATCAGCCCCTCCGTTTCGAGCGCTTCGCCAGGGATGACAGGGCAGCGTCAAGCTCGCCCGGCGCCCATTGCCGTATCCCCACGGCCTCCAGCGCCTCGTCTACGGTCATGACCTTGCGCCAGTAGCCGGGATAGTCAGCCGCCATTCGCCGCTCATTCTCTGACCTGTCGTGCGATGACGGCGCCTGTACCGGGTCCTTCACCTCGATGAAGACGGGCGCCTTGGTGACAACGTGCCTGGCCAGCAGGTCGAAGCCGATTGCGCCCAGCGCGTGCACGTCCGTCACGATGGTCACCTTGCGTAGCTCCCGGGCGATGGCTGTGTGATTGCCGTCCCGTTTGCGCCGGTAGAAGCTCACTTCCCCTCCCCGATACGCGCAGCCACCACGGATAGCGCGCCCTGGTAGCTCCAATCTGCCGGGCATTCACGTCGGGGCTCGTAAGTCTCGACGATTTCCAGGCACCGTTCGCGCTCAGCCAACCTCTCCCGCTGCCGAATCACCTTCTCATCATGCTCGGCCGCGATCGCCCGTGCGCCCAGGGCCGCTGCGCTGTCCTCCAGGTCTTTGATCCTGGCGTCCCTGGTGGCGATGTGATCGCGAAGCTTTCGAGACTCCTCCCATGCATTGTCCCGTTCCTTCTTGGCGGTCGCGAGTTTGGTTTCGAGGTCGCGCGCGCGAACCGTCCATGCCGTCTCTGATTCCAGCGCGGCGGCCCAACACTGTTCGGCGGTCGCGAGCCGCGTCTCGAGGTCGCGGGCTTGCTCGGCGAACTTGCGCCCGGACAGCGTCCCTCCATAGAGCGATCGCAGCAAGTCGCTCAGCGTCCCCTTCGCCGGTTCGGCCGGGGGAGGCGCGGGCGGTTCGACGATGGGCTCCAGGATGTCGTAGCAGCCGGCGTTCCATGCACCCCCGTCGCCTGGATATTCTGACGGGCAAACAGCTGCCGCCCAACGTGCCGGCGCCTGCGCGCCGGACATCAGCCTGGCCTCTTTGACCATCTTCCCCTTTGCCGTTACTCTCGGCCCGCTTCGTCCGACCACCCGGAACCCCGGGGGCGCGCTCGGCTCGGCTGCCCTCTGCTCTGATCGCGCATTCAGCCGGGCCGCCATCTCTTCTGTTTCGCGTACTGCCTCCCGGAAGTCGGCTCGAACCTCTGCGGCTATCTCGTTCACTTGTTCCTGCGTCAGCCGCGCGCTCGGCTCGGCTGGTTGCTCGGGCGGGACTTTCCGGCAGCGCGTGGTCGGAATCATCCCAAGGCGCTGCGTGCCGATGTGGTCGACCCCGTCTTGCAACGGGAACCCGGTCTCGCACAGGTAGCAATCGGGCTCCCGCTCCCCGGGCGGATCGACTGGATGCTCCCTCGTGACGTGGCTTTCGGTGACGACGCTCCCTGGCTTTGCCAACCCCATCCCCGTGGCGATTCTGGCGGCGGCTTCGACCAGGGGGCCGCCATTCACGGGCGGCGGGGGCTGGGTGGTGGTAAGCGACGGCACAACCCGCCCCACGATGCAGTTGCAGGCGTTGTTTCTGTCAGTGCGCTTCAGCCCGGCGCATGTCGCGTCGTGAGCGCCTCGCGGTGGCTCCTCACCCTGCCGCACGGGGGGCGCGGCGGGCGGGGAGCCTGGGGCGACATGCGCGCACGTGTTGATCGGCCGTCCATGCCAGTCCTCGCGGCGCTGGATGGCCTTCTCGTAGACGCCGAGACACCCCATCAGTAACTCCGACAGGATGAAGTCCGGCGTCCCTGACACGTTCTCGCGGGAATGGCGGTTCAGCGCATGTTCGATTTCCTCGGCGATTCGATCCTCGCGCGTCTCTGTCGTGGCGACGCCACCGGCGACCATCGTGCGCAGCGGAGGTGGCACGCGTGTCGCGACCGGCGCGCGCTTGCGGGCCAGGTCTTCCAGCGCCGCGAGTCGGCTGTTCATCTCGCCTAGCGTGCGGTTGCAGTCGGGACACAGCGGACACTTGTCGCTCATCGTTCGAACTCCTCAGGACTGGCGTCGACCGTCATCAGGATCAGCTGGACCTGCCCCGGGTCCATTCGCACCGTGTCGGCGATGTCGGTGTTCGTTCGGTGCATCTCGTCCCGCAGCCATCTGAGCGCGCGGGCGCGGTGGTGCAGGAAGTCTGCCCATGGAGACCCCTGGCCTGGGTACGCGGTGACCTTCGTGCGTGGCTCGCTCATGGCTCGTCGTCCTCTCCGGTAGAAAGATTCGTGTCCAGAAAGTGGCAATCGCACTCGCATTCTTCGTCGCAACATCCGACGCAACACTTGCACGGCATTCCCATGCGCCGGTCGTGGTCTGACTTGTCGCAATGGCACTCGCTCATGGTTTGTCGTCCTCGCTCTTCGGCTGTTCGTTGGCTGGCGGGTGCTGGGCGAGGAAGGTCTCCGTGTCGCGGAACGTCTCGACGCGATACGACCGGCCGGCCCATTCGTTTTTCCAGTGCCGCAGCAGCGCAATCGCGGCAGCCAGATCGTCGGCGACGGCGACGGCCACCCGCTCCGCTCCGCTCAGTCCGAACCCTTCTGACTGGAGCTTCCTTAGCCGGTCTGTCGTGCGCGCGGCCTCCTCGGCAGTCGGCCGGCTCATCGTCCGGCCTTTTCCAACGCCGTCTCCAGGTCGCCGCAGTGCTCGCAGCAACAATCACAGTAATACGCCTGCTTCTGTGCGGCATCCACGACGTCCGCCAACTCCACCAGCGCCACGTCCAGGTAATCTCTGTCCTCGGACGCCTTGGCGCGGGCATTAGCTATCGCGGCGGCGGTCTTCTCGGCGGTGGTCATCGGTCGAATCCCCACTTGCGTGCCTGTCGTCGAAGGATCAGGCGCCTTCCCTTTCGTGTCGTTTCAACGCCGGGAACGGACGACATGGCGGCGATGTAGCGGTCGGCGGCGGCTACGCGGACACCGTGACGGGCGGCCAAATCGTGACGGTCAAGCTCTCTGCCGGCAAGGACGTCGGCGAGGATTGCGCATGTCTTTCCGATTGTGCCGGTCATCGCGCGGCCCTCGCCTTGGCGAGCGACACAGACTCCGGGTGTCCTTTCTTGCGAGAACCGAAGAACACGCGGCGCTTGCGCATCGGCATCGCGGCCAATTCCTTGGCCACTTCTGGGTCTGAGATCGAAACCATGGCGCCGCCTACCTGGCCGACCAACGGGCGCATCTTCGCGCGCAACTTGCCCTTGGCTTGTTCGGCAGCGTAGTCGTCGAGGGCCTTGGCCAAGGCGTCCGGGGCGTAGATATGTCCGCCGGAGTTCATCGCATCCCCCGACTTGCCCAGACCCCAACGAACGGGCCCACGATTTGCGCAACGACCCCAGGATGGGCGGCGGGGCGGGGCTTCGGGTCAGGCGCCTTGCTCCGTTTTGCCATCTCGGCCGCGATGTCCAGCTCGTACGCGAGCACGCATCCTTCGCAGAACAGGCCGCGCACGTCACACATGACCCGCACCAAGACGTTCTCCGTGCCGCCACAGCGACCGTTCGAGCACGTCAGCGGCTGGGCCTTCTCGACGACGGGCGGGGGCGCGCACGTCGTCGGGCAGTCGCAGGAGTACCCGGGCCGCCTGTCGACGGTGGGACACTTCGTCGTCTCGGTCACCGGGGCGCCGGCGAAGGCACCGGCCTTTCCTGCGTGCTCCTCGCACATTCGCGAAAAGCCCTCAATGCTCTTGGCGTACCCGGCGTCTTTCGAGCAACCAATCTCCCAGCACTCCCGATAGTTAGGCCTCGGGGTGTACTTCATCCAACCAGCAGCAAGCTTCCGCTCTACCGGCGCGGGAGGTTCGACTGCGCGCCAGCCGAGTCCCTCCCAAAACTCTGGGGTTCCTGCCGCAGCGGTTTCGTCGCAGAATACCCCGTTACCGAACGTTGAGTGCACAAGCTTCTGCCCAATCACCCATTTCGTGCTCATCGTGTCGCTCCTCCCTTGGATCGTGCCCTGTCCGGACAGTCTTGGTTGTGAGTGACCGGCTTCTCGTCGGTGCCGCCGCAGCACGGGAACCGCTGGGCCTGAGCCGCCGCCCTCGAAGGCCCCTCCTTGGCCCGCGCGGGGCGCGTTGGTTTTGTGGCCGCGTCGATGGCCTCGATTGCCATCCAACATTTATCGCAACGAGTTCGTTCGGCTGCGCGCGCCAGCTCGTGATTGCGCAACATTCGCAGCGCGGGAGCGATGGCGCGGCGGATTCGGGCGCGCTCCTCTTTTGCCCCGGCGAACTCGCCGACACTGACCGCCTCTCGTATCGCTGGGTTCGGTTTCTTCGTCGCCATCAGCCTTGCTCCTTGCGCTTTTTAGGCGCTCGCCATTTGCGATCGAGAACCTTTGTCAGTGCCGGCACGAGCTGCTCGAACTCGGCGACGATCGACAGCGCAACGTTGCGTTGTTCGCCCGTGTATTTGAAAATCGTGTAGGCGACGGCTTCTCGGTTGTCGATTGTAAGCTTGGGTCCCATCAGCCTTGCTCCTTGCTCAACGGCAGCGCCTCAAAAGTCATCGCCCCGCAGGTGTCGCATCCGTGTTGCGTGGTCTTTCCCGTGTCCACTCCACGTGCGTGCTCGCGACAAAACCAGGCGTAGCTGGTCGTGTCATTCGGCAGCCGGATTTCGTAGACCCGGATCATGGCTGGCTCAACTTGTCCGCCAGCGCCCGGACGGTATCGGCCACCTCGCCACGCTTCGCAGGAAGCGCCAGGGGAGGCGTTACGCCTCCGATGGGCACTCGGACCGGGACGCCTCCGAAAGACCCGCGCAAGGGCTCCCCTCGCAGCGTGGCGGTGTCCTTCTCGGCAAACGCCTCGTACAACCGGGCGAACTCCTTTCGCACCCAGACTAGGTCGGGAATCGACTTGGCGCACAGTTCGACCCACCCGCCCGTCGACCGGACCACGGCGTTGACCAGCGGACCGAAGTCGACCGAGGTCGTGTAGTCGTGCTTGTCCATGGCGCCGCGGACGGCGTCCCAGGCGTCAGCGATGCGCGCCTCCATAACCTTGGCGCCCGTCTTGCCGGCGAATGCCAGCAACTCGGCGGGGCTCGGCATAAACTTGGACTCCCGCAGCGCCCGCTTGCAGACCATGCCCACCTCGTCCACGGTCAGGTCTTCCAGCGCCAGGAGGTACCCCTGTGCTGCCGCGTCGCTCAACGGCTGGCGGAACGTCTCTGAGAGCATGGTCACGGCGGCGGCGATGGACTGAGTCTTGGTCACTTGGCACCTTCCTTGGCGAGAATCGAGGCGAACGCGTTGCGGGTGGCTGTCGATGGCACGCCCTTGGCGCTGCCGTTTGAACCTGGCAGGCGAGCATATGAGGCCGGGTCGTCTTGCCATCGTTTGCCGTTGAGCCACGACGCCGGATGCGGAATCTTGGTGTCGTCGACTGCCTTCTGGGCGGCCCAGAAGCGCTCTTGAGCTATCCACCCCGCCCAGACGGCTTCCCGGTTGTCGTCCGTCACGTTCTTGGCCCAGGCGCGCTCTGCCGCATCCCTGGCCACCTTGCGCGGATACCCGGCATACCAAACCCCAAACCCGTTCCCGAATGGCTGTGCCTCTGGCCCTGATTTCTGAACATGACTTTGGCTATGACTCTGACTGGCTTGGCGGTCGCTTAGCACTTGCTTAGCACTTGCTCGGCGCTTGCTTCTTGGCGCGCTGCCTCCGATGGCCCCGCGGGCACGCTGTTGGGCGGCGTACTCCGCTGCGCGCTGGTGCTCAGCGGCCAGGCGCTTCTGACTGATCATTCCGTTGCCGACGTCGAAGAAGAAACGCCCGATGGCCCCCCAGATGCTTTTCCATCTCTCTGCCGAGTCCACCCGCGCCAGGCGCCGAAGTCGATCTTGGTCAGCCTCAAGCTGCGCCCCGCGGCGCCACATATGAAACAGGAGCAGCAGAAGGGCGCCGTTCTCCTCCGTGCTCAGGTCGCCCGTGTCTGCGAGGTAGTCTCCTACGTAGAACTTCAGGTAGATATCGGAAGCGCCCAACGCGGGCCCCTCGTCTGCCTCAAACCCGGAACCTCCCCTGCTACCGGTCGGTGCGTGCCAGCCAGCGGGAGAGGAGATGCCGGGATTGAGACGGGCGAAGAGTTCATGACTGGCACGCAAGTCGATCTGTACCACGGTTCGCCTCCATGTGTGAAAAGAAAATGCTCGTCTCTCCGAGCCGTCAAGCCTTCGCCTTTGACCCTCCGCGATGCTGCTCTCAGTTACGGTGGTTGGGGCGCCTCTTCTGGGGCTTTCTGCATCCCGCGATCGCCATGCGGGCAGTAGCGCAACAGGCGTTCGGTGGCCGACACGTCACCCAGAGACGCTCGGTCTTGCCGCTGGGCTGTCGCCCCCAGCTCCGAAATCATTTGACCTCGCTCAGCAACCCAAACAGCCCCATGGCCACGATGAGCAGCCACCAGGCGAACTCGGGCACGGCGTAGCGGTTCACTTGCCCTCCAGGTACGGGCCGACGTCGCCGACTCCAGGGTCGCCCTTCAGCTTCTGTAGCTTCTGCGCCTGGTCGGCGAGGTTGCCAATTTGCGCGAGGTCATCACAGGCGCCTTGGTGCGTATCCTCGGTGGACATACGCAAAATTGCCTTCAGGGCCTGTCGCAGATGCTGTGATTCGTCACATCCGCACTTTTCGATCTTCATGTCGTGGCCTCCTTGCTCAGCGGCAACAGTTCGATTTCTCTGGTCACGGTTGCAGTCTCCCGGCGAGCGTCAGCAGCTTGCGCTCGATATTCATGACGTCGCGCCACAGCTTGTCGTCGCGGATGGACTTGGTATCTATCGTCTTCACGGCGTGAATCACCGTCGAATGGTCGCGCTCGAATGCCCGCCCGATGTCCGGGTAACTCATCGCGAGCAGCCGTCGACATAGGTACATCGCCACCATGCGAGGGCGGGCGACGGCCGGCCAGCGACGCGTGCTGCACATCCAGTCAAGGCGCACGTTGTAGTACGTTGCCACCTCCGCGCGGATGTTCTTCGCCGGCAGGTCGACTGCATCGACAACGGGAACGATAACCTCGGCGTCCGTCTCCAGGTCGGCGGGCTTCATGGTGCGCCCTTGCCGAAGTCTTTCACGAGTCGCGCCGTCCGGTGAAGCGGGTTCCCGTCCAGGCACGCCTGGGCTCGCAGTCGTCGCTTAACCCGCTCCTCCGGCTCGTCGCACTTCTTCCCGTCCTTGTCCATGCCCGGCCACGGCTCGACGAGCTTCAGGTGGCGCGCCATCTGGACGAAGAACCGCCCGCATGCCTGACACTTCTCGTTGTGCTTTCCGCATTTGGTGCAGACGCCGCCCCAGACGATGCCGCTCTCCGACTCGACGATAGTCAGCACGCCGTCGCAGCAGTCGCCGACGCATTCGACCTCGCTCATGACAGGTCACCAAGTAGGCGCTCGACGACAGCAGTCTCCGCGGCGGTCAACTGACCGAGTCCCTTCGCGCGCGTCAGCCAGACGTCAACCGCTTCCGCTGGCGACTGGTCGTCCTCTTCTTCTCGGCGGTCGCATTCGTGACAAACGCATTCGTGGTCATCGTAGAGCGCCTGAAGCGCGGACAGCTTGGATTCCAGGGAGTCGATTTCCCGTTGCTTCTCGTCGCAATCGCTCATCGCGCCACTCGCTCTCTCGCGGCGTTCCGCAGGGTGATACGGCCAAGCTTGCTGTCCAGCTTTGTGATCCAGTCTCGCGGCACCGCCCGGCGTTCGCCCGACTCCAGCTCGATGCCGATGGGCTGGCTGCCCACGTTGACCACGCCGGGGACGTTCTCCTGGCCAAGGACGACGCGGCAGCGGGCGCCGCGGTCGGGGCCGCTCCGGATGACGTACTCGCCGCTCATGCCGCCCTCTTTGCAAGCTCCGCCCGGATGGCCTCGCGTTGCTCCGTTGTCCACTTCAGTCGCTTGCCGTTTGCGGCGTCCTTCGCGTCGGCGTACGTCGGCGCGATGGCGATGGCGTCGAGCAGGTCTTGCAACGCCTCGGGCGTCGGGGCGTCCGTGGTCGGATCGGCAGCAGGCGGCGCGGCCTTCTGCGCAGGCACACCTCCGGCCTCCCATCGCGCGATCTTCTCGCCGATATCTTCGGTGAGTTGCGACCCTGGCTTGATGAAGTCACGGAAGTAGCTCGGCACGCGCACCCATCCCTTCTCGCCCTCTCTCTCGGGGACTTGCGGGCACCCGTCGGAGCCGGGATTCAACAGCAGGCGCAACGGGAATTCGTAGATGAACTCGGACCCTGTAATCGGCATGCTGCCGAGCTTCTCTGGGTCGTGGCCCTTTTCGAGCTTCAGCTTTTCCTTGGTACGGAAACATCCGATGATGCTGACACGCGCTTGCAGGAGCGTGTTGATCATCTGCCGCCGCGCCATCTTCGGCTTCTTCCAGGCCAGCATTTGCACGCGCTCTGCCTTCTTGTCGTCGCCCCCACTGAGCCGCTCTAATTCCTCTTCGAACTGTTCCAGCATGCCGCCGAGGCTTTCATGCTCATGGGAGAACGAGTCGACGATAATGACGCTCGCTCCTGCCTTCATGCACACCTGGCACGCTTCCAGGTAGCGCAGCGACGAGAACGGTGCGCCGAATGACAGGTGCTCAAAGTCAAACGTCTCTGGCGGCGCGGCCTTGCCGTTGGCCGGCGCGTAGACCAGGGCGCGGTCAGCCTCCGTGTCAATCACGGCAATCTTTCCGCCCGTGACGCGGACGATGCCGGTGGCCAGGCGAAGCGCACTTTTGGTCTTGCCACCACCCGATCCGCCACCCAGCGCGATCCAGGATGGAGCGGCAGAACGGACGGCCTTCTTCAGCTCGAAGGCCATGACTAGAAATCCACTCCGGGATTCGTTCCCATATCCGTGTCCATCTCCTCAGCCAGCTTGAACGCCGACACCTTCACCGGGTTGCCACCCGCGTAGCCAGGGAACACGCCAGTCCGCAGGCACTCTCCCCAAAGCCTCTTGGCGCGTCGCCAGCGACGTTCTCCGTACTCTTTGGCTTCTCCACCAAGCGGACGAACGTTCACGTCGTACGGCGCGGACGTTTCGCAGAAGGCCAGCTTGAACTCGACCCGTCCGGCCGCGTCTGGCCAGTTCGTTTCGATACCCTCGACATACGCGGCGACTTGCGTTGCATAGTCGTACGTGACCACCACGCGGTCGGTAGCGCCGTCGCTGGCCACGTCAACAGACTTCAGGTCGATGATGACAGCCGACGCCGCGTCAGGCGCGATGATCAAGTGATCGAGCTTCCCGCGGCATGGGACGCCGTCGGATTCCCAATCAACCTTGACTTGCGACTGACCTGACAGTTCGATGCCCTGCGCTTTCAGAGCCGTCTTCCATGCAGAAATGATCTTCTCGTACCCGGCGAGCTTCGCAGCCATGATCGGAATCTTCCCGTCCGCCGCAACTGCATCGCGGAACTCCTGCGCGGCCTTCGTCTTCCAATCCGTGGCCGGCTGGCCATCTGCCTTGACAACGCGGCACACGACAATCTCCGGGCCGACGCCCAGAAGGAGGCGATCCATAATCCGCCCGCGCTCCTTCGCGTCGCTGTCCTCGCTTTCAGCTGCCCCACCCAAGCGGTGATATTCCCACGCGGCTTTCGCGCTGCGCTCTAGTAGTATTTTTGCGCACGTCGGCGATAGCCGCGGAACCTCGGCGCCCCACGGCGTGGTCATTTGGCCGCCTCGCCTTCAAGGGCGATGTTCCCCGCCAACACGAACGCGCCCAGGATGTCGTATGCCTGGAACACGTCGAACGGCGTGTCCTTGGTGACGAGCTGTTCGATCTTCTTGTCACTCGACAGATCGCACCGCGTGCAGACGTTCATCCGCTTCCCGTCTCGCTCGATCACTAGCGCGGCCGGCCCTGCAAACGCCTCGCACCGGCATCCCCTGCGACACTCGCACTCTCCGAACGGGAAGCTCACTTGGCCGCCGCCTTCCGCGCCCGCGGCTTTTTGCCTGTGACCTCGAAAAACAGCCTGACGACCTCGGCCTTGCGCTCTTTGATCTCAGCCCGCCGTTCCTTCACGCCCGCCAGGTTCAACTCCAACGCCATCTCGGCAATCTTGAGCGCCCGTACGGCATCGGCGAGCGGGTCAGATGGGGCGGGCCCAGTGGAGGGCGTGGGCGTCCTGGCAGCCCGCTCCACGGCCATCTTTGCGACTTTGTCCTCAAGCGCGGCCGTCTCGTTGTCTCGCAGAATCAGGTCGCGGTTAAGCGTCGGGAAAGTTACGTCAGCCATGGTCGTGGTCTCCTTCGTTTCGACTACTTCGTTGCGCCGCTGATTCGGAGCAGCTTCGGACTCGCCAGCGCCCGATCCACCGGCGTTAGTCGCAAGTAAGCCCGCAGGGACATGGTCGTGCCAGTCGACTTGCGGTCTTGGCGAAACGATTTGCGGACGAACTTCATCATCGTGATCATGTTGGGTCTCCTTCAATTGGAATCGCTCGCCGTCGGCAAGCAGGATGGTTATCGGCATTGTCGGATCAGTAGTGGTAGTCGACCGTGACCACCAACCAGTCGGCGGTCGGGGTCGCCTTCTCGCGGAACTCATCTTGGTAGTCGCGGATCTTTTCGGCGTACTTCGCGAGGGCCGAGGTCACCGTCCCGTCCCAGTCGACTTTCATGAAATTGACGCCGTTCCATGCGTCGTCTTTGAGCATGAACTTTGCGTGAAGACCGGTGCCGTCGTATCGCGGTCCCGCGACGATGACGTGGCCACACTCCAACCCCGGCGGCAGATCACCCAGACGCATGACGTCGCCGTCGATAGCTCCGGCCAGCGGCCCGGCCTTCGCATACTGGTCGTTTGAGTGCGCAAACATCGGGCACGGTACGAACTTCTCTGAAGGGAACATCTCGTTCCACTTGTCGTCGACCTTTGCTCGCTGGGAATCCGGGGACAGCCGTTGCTTGCCTGCTCGCAGGCCGGACACCGTGAGCTTCTCGGCCGTCATCCACGCTTCGAATTCTTCGATCTTGGCCTTGTCAAACTTCGCCATGGCCTTCGTCCCAGCCCAGCGCCCGCCGATGACGTAGAAATCCCAGAACGCGTGCGAGTTGCGCTCGCCGTCCTCGTCCTTTCCGTTCTCGTCGAATGCTGCCATGACGGACGCGACGGCGGACGCCACGTCGTCGGTAGGCGGAATCACAATCTCGCAGTGGTAATGCATGGTGGTCTCCTAGTTTCCGGTCGTTCGTTGCCGTTGAATCCGCCGCACCGTCGCGGCCATGCCTCGTTTGATCCTCCACCAGCGCCACGCCCGAATGGCTCGCTGACAAGCCCATGCAGAGACATGGTGAGCGCCGACGCCGGCCAATAGGGCGAACGCGAAGAGAAAGACCATGTCGCCAGGCGCGTTCATCGTTCCACCGTCGGAATCGCGCCCACCAACTCGGGATGAACGTGGTCGAACCCCAAGAGAGTGGGCTCGTCGCGCCACGCGTCTCCCTCCAGCTGCCGCAGGTACCTCGTAATCGAGAGCGTGATGCCTTCCAGCTTGCCGGCTGAGAGACGTGGCAGCGGTGGCCATGCCTTGGGGGTCATTTCGCGCCATCGCGTTTATTGCTCGCCATGGCATCGGTGACACTCAGGTCCGCGGTTTCCATGGCACTGCTGACATCGACGCCTTTGATATCTCCGATGTCGATATCCGCGTACTCTTCCAGCATCGCCAACAGCGCGTCGTAATCCTCTTGGGACATCTCAACATCTGCGTATCCGGACAGTTCTAGCTTCACTCGCATGGTCATCCGCCGACCTTCGTCTCGGCGTCCTCGGACAGCTCGCGCGCTCCGTCGTCGACGCGACGCCAGGCGGACGACAACGCTACCTCGCGGTCGAACGCCGCTTCCAACTCGCGGCACGCGTTCCACCGTCGCGTGATTGCCGCAGCGATGGCGCTGATCGACTCGGTCGCGGGCTCGGGGGTTAGCGGGGTGAGCTTCATTTGCCGGCCTTCATGTCGGTGAGGATTTTGGTCGCGATGTTGGCGGACAAGATCAGCGTTTCGTCGCCGTACTTCTGCCGATAGGCGGCGGCGGCGTCGGCGGCGTAGGCGGCGTAGGCGGCGGCGGCGTAGGCGGCGTAGGCGTCGGCGGCGGCGTCGGCGTCGGCGGCGTAGGCGTAGGATCGCGCAGCTCTCGCAGAATCCTCCGTCCCCTCTGCCTCGCAACGCTTCGCCGCGTCTTCAAGCTTCACGCGTCGCAAGAACACCGGAACGACCTGTCGGATCGTCTCCTGCGTTAGGCGCGCCAAGAAGACCTTGCGGTCAAGCTCGTCGGTCCCCAACATCGCTAGACCAAGCTCGCGCAGTCCTTCCGCGCGGGCCTTCTTGGTCGACCACTTCGCGTCGTTGAGGCGAATCGCGAATCGCGCGGCCACCGGCAGCACGCAGGGCGACTCCGCAGCGTCGGACAACTCGCCACCGCATGCCAGGTTTAGGCATGCCATGATGCAGGCGCCGTGCTTCGCGTCCCCCAGACCCGATGGCAGTCCTTTGGCGATAAGTCTGTTGTACCGCTTCAGATCGAACGTGGGCGTGGTCATGTCATCTCCTTGTAGTCTCGGCCGTTGGCGCAACTGCAAGCGTCGCGCGGGAACTCGCACCCACCACACACGGGCGTGTCGGCATGCAGCCCGTCCGCGCGCTCGTCAGTGAACCGCATGCGCTTGCGTCGACGGTCTTCCCATTCCTGTTCGATGGCGGCGTCAATCTCGATGTCGCACATGTCTTCGATGGAGTGCATGTCGCCTTTCGTTGCGGGCCGTTCAACCAACCCGATGACCTGACATTACGCGACCGCTCGCGTGTCGTCAACACCATAAAACAACTATTTTCGAGGGGCGGTCGTTTTTTGTTTGGCGGCGCGTCCGGCCTGTAGCTTCGCCAGCTTGGCGGCGCGTTGACGCGGCGAGAGCTGCGCCCAGCCAGCGGCGGCGGCAGTCCGGGTGGCTTCGGTTCGCTCGGCTGGAGTCGAGCCGGCCCATCGGCGGCGACCGAGGGATACGGCGGCGGGGTTCTTGGTGGTCATCCCGACAAATTGCCATGCGACCGGTTGCGTGTCAATGGAAGACGTGGCAGAGTCGACGCGAGGTGAACGAATGGAAAGAAAGCCTAGCGACATGAGCGCCGCATACCCGACGCCGATGGAAACGATAGACGTCGGTGCGGAATCGCGTAAGTTATCCGCGAAGCTCTCCGCGTTTGTACGCGAAGACTCACTGACGCCATTTCAGGCAGCCCTCAAGGCGGACGCGGAGCGGCTGGCGGAACTGTGCCGGCAGCGAGACGGCATCACGGCATCGCTTCGGAAATCGGGGAAGCGGTACGAGCGCGGCCACCTCGACATCATCATCGTCGTCTACGAGGAGTGCGCCGCGCGTGGACGGACGTTCGGGGGTGGGTCGTGACCAACATGACCGATCGCGAGAAACAGATCGCAACCCGTCGCGCTGCCGGCGAGACCTGGGCGACCATCGGCGCTGCGCTCGGGCTCAGTGACACAGGCGCACGCAAGGCAGCTCGGCATCTCCAAGGCCTGCCAGGCAAGCGCCACCGTCCACAGCGCGCGGTCAGGAGCTTTGACCACACCCGCATCGAGACGCGAGCCCACGACCTCAAGGGCCGCTGCCCGAAGTGCCATCTGCTATACCCCGCAGACTGCGAGCCCGGCCGGTGCATGGCTAGGGTCCGGCCATGGGACCAGCTGGAAGCGATTCGCCGCCTGTTCGTTGCGATGAATCAGAACGAGGGGCGCCAGGACTACAACGACGGGCGACGGGAGACCGACAACCTGGCCCGACGGGCGCGGAACGAACGGCGCAAGCTGGATGCCGCGGTGGTATCGTCGAGCGATGAACCTGACGCCGGCTGAACTGTCCCGCATGCAGCGCCTGACCGCCGAGACGCGCGAGCGTGTGTGGCGGGTAATCGAGGACATGGCCGCCTTGGGCTTCGACGTCTTCGTGGGCAGCACCGCGCGCACTGCCGAAGAGACGGCCAAGGCGGTGGCGACCGGCCATTCGTCCAAGGACCAGAAGCATAGCTGGCACGAACTCGGGAGAGCGGCCGACCTTCGCCGGCGCAAGGCTGACGGTGGGATCAACTTCGACCAGGGTCCCGAGTCCGAGCCGTTCTGGCGTGCGCTGTACGAGGCCGCGACGAAGCATGGGGTCCGGTCGCTCGCATACCGTCCGGACGGCTCCAAGCTCATCCTGAACGGTTCCAAGGGGCCTATTTGGGACAGCGGGCACGTTGAGTATCGGCACCCATACAGCACGCTCGCCGAAGCGTGGGACGCTGAAGTGAGCGTGGACTAGTCTTCGACCTCAACCGACCCCGGCACCTCGACGTGCTGTATGACCTGCCACCCGCGGTCGGTCTGAGCGAACACGTACCCGCCGAACCTGGCGACCCGGTCCACTACCGCCGTGTCGGCGAAGATGGGCACGGGGTAGAGCGGTCGCGCTGATACCTCGCGGTGACGGTCGTTTCGCGGCTCGGACTTACGGCAATCGAACTGTGGCATGGCTGAACATCCAGACCGAGACGAAGAGCCCAGAGGCAAACATGAGCCTTCCCGCCTCTTTCACGACAGGATTGGACGCCAGGGCCCAGAGTAACAGGCCGATGACGAGCACCATGACGGGCAGGAGTGCGTAAAACATGCGCGGTTGGGCAGCAATCATCGGGCCTAGAGCCAGCGGATTGACCGGATGGTCATCGGGCGCAGGATGAAGCGGCCGAGCCAGAACGTGACGCGGGTGCGGTGCCAGGTCATCAGTTGCCCCTTCCGGCCGGCGCTTCCACCGGTTTGATCTGTGGCTTCTTGACCACGATGCTCAGAAACATGCTCAATTCGAAGAAGTCGAACCCGTATTCCGCCGCCTTGAGGCTGACCCAGCCCGACACATCGGCGAGGACATGGGGTTCTGAGGCGAACCGTACCCAGTCGTCCCACAGGTCCTCGGGGATGCTCTCGATGGTGCCGTTGTCCCGTATGTCGTTCATGGCTTGCCGCCCTTCGCCGCCTGTTCCATCAGGAACACGTTGTAAAGCGCGTCGTCAGCCTTGGTCCCGATGCGAGTTGGCGCAGGAAGCTTCTCGGTCGGCCGCGCCTTGACCCGCGGCGGCGCCTTGCGCTTCTCCATCTGGGCCTTTCGAGCTCTGTAACGCGCCTGGCGCTCTGCCCCGGTGTAGTCACGCTCCCGGTAGCGCATGAAGTTGAGCACGATGAATCCGCCCTCAACGCGCACCATCCGACGACCCTCGAACTCCTGCGACCGGCTCCCCTTCTCGGGCTCGGCCATGCGCCTCAGCGCCTCCCAGGCCTTGTCCTCTGGCATCTTGGACAGGTGGACGATTCCAGCCCCTGCGGCAGCTGCCAAACCGTACCACCCGGGAGGCACAACCCACGGCACCGGCTCCCCTGTGTCGATGTCCATTGTTGGCGTCGGGACGCGCAACTCCCTCGGCTCGGCCAGCAGCAACGCCGTCAAAAGCACGTTTCGCTGCACCACGTCTTGCCATGCCGTCGAGTTCAGCATCCCCGCGTCAAGCTTCACGAATCCTGCCATGTATCGAGCCCTCCGAAGGCCAGAATAACCCGTCACGCGTTACGTGACAAGAGATAACACATGCAGAAGCAGAAGCATATACAGAGGCGACGGCTGTCTCAGGGTATCTGCCGGCCCGCTCGGCAACCCTCGCCCGAACGCCCTGGGCCGGCCTCACCTCGGCCAAGAGCGCCGAGGGAGTTGGTGATTCGGATTGGGGATGCCTGACCTGTCCCAGAAGCGGGTTGCTCCGGCTTTGCTGTTACCCGTTGGGGCTTGGCGGGACCGAAGGGAGCGCCAGACGAGCATGTCGAGGAGGACGGGCGCCCTCGCCGTCGCGTGTTTGTCTGAGTCTGTCTCTGTCTGTAGCCGCGCAGCTGGCGTTCCGAGGGATTGCGACATACTGGCAGGACGTGACAGAATGGCACGGTGTCAACGCTCAATAGCCGCGATGTGGCTAGGATATTCGGGACTTCGCCGAGCAGGTTGACGGGATGGAAGAGCGTGAGGGCACGCGCTCTGTCTGCTGGTTTATCTTCACCCGTTCCGTACCACGGCATCCAACCACTGCTTGGTACTACGGACATCGAACTGCTGGCCACGATGCAGGTACCGCAGCGACTGGCACGCGTGGCTGCTCTGCGCATCGAGCGGCAGCGTGCGCGTGCAGCTGAGCGTGCGAGGCTTGCGCTTGACCTGCTGGAGGCTGGGAAACTGGCGTCACCAGGCAAGCGGTTCAGCATGCGTGACGCCGCATTGGCTCGCGCAGGAGCGACCAACGGGAGCGACATGGGGCCTGACAGCGAAAGCCCGGGAAACGCGAACCTGGCGCAAGCTGGTGAGCGAGGAGAGGTGCTGGACAAGAGGCGGCTGCGTGGGGCTGAGAGGGCGCGGGTGTTTGCTGAGCTGCGGGCGAGAAGGGAGGCGAGGGAGGTA
>Ga0070685_10000158_pt1 | contig 44147 bp, 60 predicted proteins | sample KBSS13LmetaG_FD_65651 | JGI IMG/M metagenome (GOLD analysis project Ga0070685, IMG submission 65651) | Switchgrass rhizosphere microbial communities from Kellogg Biological Station, Michigan, USA - KBS S1-3L metaG | ecosystem: Host-associated > Plants > Roots > Rhizosphere ...
CCACCAGAGCCTTCATAGTCCGAGCGCCTGTCATGGACGAGGGCTGCGCGGCCGTAGTCGCGGCGCGGCTCCGGAGAGTCCGAGGCGCTGCGATCTTCGGGCGTTCCGCTGGGGCCGATCGTTCCGGGTGTGACGAGGCCCGTCTCGGCGCTGTAGACGTCCGTCCCCTCGCCCGCGGACGGCTGCTGCGCACCCGGGACGCTCGCCCTGGCCATCTGGACCGCCCAGCTCGCGCGGATCTCTCGCGCCTCGGGCGTGTCGGCCCAGGGATTGACCGGGGCCGGACTGTGAGCGCCAGCGGCGGCCGAGCTGGGCGCCGCAGCCGGTGGGGGTGCGGCCGTTGGAGCGGTCACTGGCACGGACGGCCGCGCCTGTATCGGCTCGGGCGGTACGGGGAAACCCTTGTCGGGCGGAAAGGTCTCGGCAAGGGTCTGGGCAAGGGCTGGAGACTGCTCAGGCTCCGCTCTCGCCGGTGCTGCGACGTTGGGCGGGGTCACGACAACGGCCGTCCCCTGCGCAGGGGCTACAGGCTTGGGCGCCGCAGGAGCGGGCGCCTGAGCACTGATCGGCGCCGCTGAAGCCGGAGCCGGGACGGAAGGTGCACCCGGCGGGACCGTCGGCGCCTGACCGGCCGGAGCGCCACTGGTGAGAGCCGGTGCCTGTTTCGCCTGCTCCGATGAGGGGGCCGTCGGGGCGGCCGGGGGTGCCACCAGGATGACCGTCCCGTGCTGGACGGTGGACTGGCCCGCGGGAGGTCCGTCTTGCGTGCGCGAGACCGGCGGAAGAGGCGCGGGGGCCACCGTGCCCGAAATGGAAGGAGTTTCGGGCGTGACACCTTGGCCGGAAGCGGGAGAAGGGCCAGCATCCTGCGCGCGACGCCCGTCAACATTGGCTTGTGGCGGCGTGGCGGATTGTGGCGGCACGGGACCCACCGCGCCCGGAATGGGCGCCGGGAAGCGCACGGCTCCCGTCGCGGCGTCCGCTGGCAGACCGGTGACGTCGAGGCGTTCGGGGCGACCGGATACGGCGGACGCCGACTGGGGCGCCTGAGATGGAGCCGGTGAGGCAGGCGGCCCGGCCGGTGGCGGCGCTTGGCCCGGAGGAGCGCTCGCGGACTCGCGCCACGGCTCCGGGGCGGCCGTGGCGGGCGGAAGCGATGGCGCAGTGTGCTGGATGGTCTCGGGCGGTGCGGAAAAGTCGCCCGGCGTGACCGCCGGAGCTGGACCCTGAGCCGGAGGTGCCGGTGCCTCGGGCATCTTCCCGGGCGCGGGGGCAGGCCCTGGAGCGCGGGTCAGAACCTCGGCCCAGCCGTCGGCGATCGCCTGCTGAAGCGGAGAGTCGTTCGGGGTCCCGGGCGAGCCGGCCGGACCAGGAACCGGGCGCCCCTGAGCCGCCGCGGCGGCGCCCGCCTCGAACTCACGGACCATGTCTGTGGCCCAGCGGTAGCCCCCGACGCGGGCGGCCTTGTCGGCTCCGGGATCATCGAACCCGACGCCTTCGATCTGCGCGACACGGGCGAGACCCGCGACGATGGCTTCAACGGCCGCCGCGACGGCAAGCTCCGGGCCCACCACGGGGATCCCGATCTGCGACTCGTAGGCTTTCTGCGCCGCGGCGTACGTCGAGATGATCGTCGCGGCGACTGCCAGCGCCTTGTTGCCGCCGAAGATCGATGAGAGCGAACCCAGAACGCCCGCGGCGATGTCCTCGTACTGGATCTGGATCGCCTTCGCCGACATCGCGTGAACGCGCGTGATGCCGGCCTGGATCGCCTCTTCGGCGGCGGCCTCGGCTTCGGCGAGCCGGAGCTTCTGATCGTCGGTCTTCTTGGTGTCGGCGAGCTCGGTCGCGAGGCTCTTGCGAAGAGAGGCGAGTTCCTGATTGAGGGCCTGCTCGCGCTGGACGATCTCGAGAAGGCCCATCTGGTGCAGGTCCTCGACCTGAGCCCGCAGGGCGGACTGGTGGAAGGCCTCGATCTTGGCGTCGGTCTTCCGTACTTCGGCGATCTCGACCTGGTCCTGCTTCTGGATGATCGCGATGCGCTGGTTCGCGTACGCCTGATCGAAGGAGGCGATCGCGGACTCGGTCTTCTCCTCGAGGACCATCCGCTCGCGCGCGACCTGGTAGTCGAAATCGAGGACGCGCAGCTCCGCATCCATGCGCTCGCGTGTGCCCTCCTTGTAGAGGGCGATCTCGGACTGCAGCTCGTCGTGCCGGGCTTTCTGTTCGACCGTCGCAGTGGCGAGGGTGTTGCGCTCGAGCAGGGCGGTGCGCTCATTCGCGAAGGTCTGGTGAATCTGCTGGATCGACTCTTCGGACGCCTTCTCATGCTGCGCGCGGCGCACGGAGGCGGTCTCTTCGAAATCGAGGAGCTTGGTCTCTGCGGCGATCCGCTCCTGGGTCCCGGCCTTGGTGAGCTCGACCTCGGAGTGCAGCTCTCGGACGTAGATCTCTTCCTTCGTCCTGGCGATCTTCTCGGCGGCCTCGGCGGCCGTCTTTGCCGCAGCCTCCGCCTCGGCGCGGTCCTTGAGGCCCGTCTGCTCCTTCAGCTTGGAGAGCCCCTCGGTTTCCTCCCCGACCTTGGCGATGTTCTTGTTCCAGATCTGATAGAAGTCCTCGGCCGTCTGCGCGCCCGCGGCCTTCATCTCCCGCATCGAGACTTCCCAGGCATCGCTCATGCCCTTGAAGAAGTCCTTGGGCGCGGTGAAGAGCTTCGTGATGTTGGGGACGTTGCGCATCCCCGTGGCGAAGGCCTCGAACTGCGCGACCAGCCCACCCAGTCCAGTTCCGACCGACTGAATGAGTTTGATCGCGTCGTCGAAGAGGCCCAGCACGAAGACCCACGCGGGGGCGAACGCATCCCCGACGCTCTTCTTCAGGTTCTCCCACCGTACGGCCTGCTGATCGAGCGCCTTCTGCGTGTCGTCGGTCTTGGCGAGAAAACCCGAGAACTTCTCGATGACCTCCGACATCACCTCGGCATGGGTCTTCGCCTTGCCCGAGGCGTCGACCTGAGCGATCCCGAGCTGGCGCAGCGAGCCGAGCATCCGGCCCTGGATGATGTTCACGACCAGGTCGGTGGCCGCGCCCATGTCCATGTGCTTCTGCGCCGAGATGTCGGCGGCGAGCGAGGTCGCGGCCTCCGCTGCCTGCGTGTCGCGCAGGATGCCGGCGAACTTCGTGAACGCGGGGATCGCCTGCGACTCGAGCACGCCCTGGCCACCGAGCGACTCGACGAACTCCCGCACCTTGGGGCCCTGGCTGGCCGCGTCCGAGCCGATCGTCCGAAGCGTGCTGTCGAGGTCCTCCCACGCCCGTTCGATCTTCGCGGACTCGCTGATCCCTTCCCGGTAGAACTCCGAGAGTGCGCCGACGGCGAGAAAGCCAAGGAACTCCTGCTGGAGCTCCTGAAAACTCTCCTTGAGCTGGAGCCCCTCGTCCTTGGTCTCCTGGAGGGACTTGCGGTTCTTCTCGAGGGCGTGGTCGAGATCCTTCAGTCCCCGTTCGTCGAGGATCGTCTCGATGACTGCCCGGATGTTCAGTTCATCGGCCATCGGTCAATGCACCGTCTCCTGGCTGGGGCCTGGCTTCTTTCTCCGGGTCTGTACCGTGACGCCGATCGCACGCAGCTCCGCGTTGCTCGCCGCTGGGCGCTGGCCTCCAATGCGCGCGGGCTTTCCGGAGCGGATCGCGCGCAGGGCGCCCATCTGCTCCTGCACGGTGAGGAACCGCTCGTAGGGCCACGCGAGGATGTCTTCGAGACGGTACTGCGGAAGGAACGTCGCGACGTCGAGGATCACGGTCTCAAGCCCCAACCCCTCCGACTCCTCGAGGAAGGCAGGGATGGGCTCGGTGCTCTTCTCGGTGAACTTGCGAAGGATCCGCCCGAAGTCGTGAAGCTCTGCCACGGCTCTCAGGAATGCCGCTGGCGCCCCCGGGGGATCCGCGTCGATCGCCGCGAGGAGTTCCTCCGCGCCGGGCTCGCACACAAGAGCGAGGAGCGCGCACAGCTGGTCCTTGCCGATGTTCTCCAGGATTGCCAGGTAGAGCCGCGCGAGAACAGAGACGGCCGCGGCAGGATCCCATCCCGCCGCGGCCTTCTTCAGTTCCTCGAGCCAGCCCTTCGCGACCGCTTCATCCCGCGGAAGACAGGAGGCGAGGATCTCCTGCGCCCGCTGGACCCCGAGAACGGAAACGGGGCGCACCGTGAAGATGCGCCCCCCGACGTGCACGCTGGCGCGCCGTTCGGTCAGATCGTGAAGGGCCACGTCGTCGTCTCGGTCTAGCTGTCGACCGTCTTGAGGTCCTGGGACGTCGAGCCGTTCGTGATCCCGAGGTCCTGCATGATGCGCACGGTCACCTCGAGCAAGAACTCGCCGTCCTTCTTGAACGAGGACTTGCCCACGTCGACGACCACGCACTTCCAGGCCGTCATCGTGCGGGTGTTCGTCGAGCCCGCGCCCATGCCCGACCCAGCGCCCACGATCTTCATCGCGAGGAGCTGCCGGGCACTGTTCGGAGTGCGGTTCAGGGTCTTGTTGGGAGCCGACCCCGAGACGTTCGCCGCAGGCTGATCCCACGCGATCGCCAGGTTCTCCATGTTCGACTCTTCCATGGCGAACGTAGCGGTCAGGTAGTCCTCGACCTTGATCATGTCGAGGATGTTCAGGGCGTGGTCGGACTTGACCTCGTGGTAGGTCGTCTTCCGATCGAGGTTGACGCCTCCCAGGATCGCCCCGACGTCGGTGAAGGTGTGCCCCGTCGGCTCCGCGCCGCCCACGGGGGCGACGTACGGAGCGAACGAGACTGTTCCGGCTCCTACGAAAATGCGACTTGCCGTGTCGGCCATGACGCTGCTCTCCCGCCCCGTCCGCGCTCAGGACTCGGGAGGCTTCGTTGTGGCCGGCGGGGTTCATGAGGCCCCGGCCCGGCGTGGATGGACGTTCTGTCAGCGGCCCCGCTCTGGGGGTCGCGTGTCTTCCGAAACTACGTGCCGGCCTGAATGGCTTGGAGCCTCAGTTCGGCGTTGTCGACGTTGATGTAACAGGTCCCGTCCGGCTGGTTGTAGATCGCCTGGGGGAAAGGCCCGATCACTTTCTCCGAGCTGATCGGTACGGCCACCGACGGGTTTGTGACGGTCGCTCCGTCCGGGCCCGGCTGGGCGATGACGAGCGTCACGTTGCGCGTGGCCGTTGCAGCGCTGTTGCGCACGTGCAAAAACGTCTTCCCGTCGTTGATGAAGCTGTGGTTGTTCGCGGAATCCCCCGTGACTTCGCTTCCCGTCGAGCCGGTCACCAGGCCGGTGCGGGAGAGCTGCTGGACGGGGACGTTTGTTCTCGGCATGGCTTCATTCCTCCGGTTTCAGGTATTCCGCCCCCAGTCATTCGCCGGAGGACGGTCGTTCGTCAGCTGCTCTTCTTCTCGTCCTCCGTGCTGGCCGAGGCGCCGTCACCGGACGCCGCAGCCGCTCGCCGGCGAAACGGCGACGGAGCCGGGGCGCCCTGCCCGCTCGCGATCTCGGCGCCCGCTTCGTCCAGATCGATGAGCTGGGCGAGAGGCCCGCGGGCCAGAGCCCCGTCCGCACCGAACAGCGGCGTCGTGTGGATCTTCGCGACGTCGCCGGAGTGGGGACTGTTCTGGAACCGGTCGAGCGGGACGATGTCGCCCGGGTTGATGCGGATGTACTCACCGTCGCAAAAGTGATGCCGTGCACCTTCCGCGTCGGGCTCGCACTTCTCGGTGACGATGGCCTGGGTCTTCTCGTCCCAGTTCTGCGTCTCGTACCAGTCCTCGACGCTGCGCGCGTCGTTGATCGTGGTGTGCTGGCCCGGTTTCAGGCCGGTGTACTTGAGGGCTTTCATGTCTTCATGCCTCCCTGTTCAAGCGGCCTGAGGGCCGAGGTTCGCTGCAAAGAGCCGGTTCGGAAGACCGATCGACGCGCTCACGGCGGCGTATTTCGGATCGATCCCCCAATCGAGGGCGTAGGAGTAGGGGCGGATGGGGAAGGTGATCTTTCCGGCGAGCTTCGCGTTCTTGTCGAAGCACAGGACCAGGTCGTCCCGGAGCTTGTTCGCGGCCGGCCGCGCGAGCGAGACGAGAGGGTCCTCGGAGTTTTCGCGCAGCCAGGCGTAGAGCCGTATCCGGGTCTCGTCCTGAAACCCGTGGTCTTCGTTCTTCAGTGGCGATTCGTCCCCCGGGGCCACGACGAAGAGCACCGGGAAATCCCCCAGCTGCTCCCACTCCGTCGCGGAATAGAACCGGTCGTAGACCCGCCCTCCCAGGTCGGTCCAGTAGGTCGGAGCGCCGCGGATCGTTTTCAGGGACACGATCAGGGCCGACACGATGTCGTCGAGGTGTTGCGTCATGCGGACGCACCCTGCCCGTCGATGAGCGCCTGCATGTGCCGGATCACGATCTGGCGGATGTCGTTCTTCGATGCCTCGAGCGCCGGGGTGAGGAAGGGGTGAGGCTTGCGCGTGACGTCCGGGATGAGCGCCCTTTTCGCGAACACCTCGTGCCCGCCGATGAAGAAATGAAGGGCCTGAGCGAACCGTGGGCGCACCTCGTGCGCGGGGATGACGCCACCGAACTCGATGATCGGCGCGTACTCGGCCGAGCTGCCCGCGACCGCGCGCGCCGAGAAAGGCCCGGTCTGACCCGTCTCGGAGAGCCCGCCCTCCTGGAGGGTCCGCCTCAGGTTCCCGGTCCGTACCGGGGCGCCCCTCATGGCGCGGCCTGTGACGACCGCGCGGGCATCGTGCATCGCCGCGCCCAGGACCGCCCCCGTCTCGTCGTTCATCCGGGCGATGAGGGCTTTCGCCTGCTCCTGGTCGATGTCGAGGCGGATCTCTAGCACGTGCGGAATCCCCTCTCGTAAGCGGAGATCACGTCCGCGATCGCGGGGTTGAGCTTGCGGATGTAGTTCACGGTCCACTTCTCGAACGTCTTGCCGCCGTCGCCGATGCGGTTGCGCTCGTTGAAGAGGAGGACCGTGAGCTCCGTCGCGGCCTGCTCGATGTCGAAGGGCAGATCCGTGTCGAGCCAGGGCGCGACTCCGGCCGTTCCCACGCGGGGATAGTCCCAGCCGGCGGTGTAGGTGAGCTCGATGTTCTGCCGCCCCGGCGCCCATCCCGCACCACGGCCAGGGCGGTAGTAGGCGGTCCCGGTCGTCCCGATCTGCCGAATGAGGTAGCCCTCTTGCCCCACGAGCAGGACGTCGGCCGTAGGGTTGTAGCCGGTCGCGACAACGAGCGCGTTGCCGTTCTCCTTCACGCTCACCACGGAGTTGACCGGGAACTCGCGCAGCCAGAGCTCGGTGCGGCCCTTGCCCGCGCGGTCCCCGTCGTAGAACTCCGAGGTGTACGTCGCCTTCACCAGGCGCCGGCTGGTCAGGCGCTTGATGATCTCGCTCGAGGCCGTGACGAGACGGTCTATGAGCGTATCGACGTTGGCGCCGATCGTCGTGAACTCCTTGACGACGGCGCGTGAGGTGAGATCTCCGGCGGCCACGCGGTTTCTCTACTTCTCCTCGGACCAGCCCTGAGCTGCGAGCAGCGCGGCGTGCGCGGCCGGAACGTCGGACGGGCCCTCGTAGATGACCGTCTCGCCGCTGTCGGGATCCACTATCCCGCCCTTGGTCTGCTCGACCGGGGGCGCCATCCGGATGAACCCGCCGCCGTCCGTCTTTTTCTCTTTCGTCGCCATCTGCGTCATGCCTCCTTGAATCGGTGAAACGGTGGGGCGGGCCATCCACGGGAGAGGAGGTGGCCGTGGCGGCCCGCCCTGCCGGGGGAAAGCGCTAGCCGGGGAGGATCCCCGTGATCACCCCGCAGCCTCCGGGGTAGAGGACGCGCAGCGCGCCGTAGCACGTGTTCTCGAACGGGAACACGCGGGCGTTGCCCGCGGCCTGCGTCATCGCGTAGTCGAACCGCGACCAGTCGTAGGCCCCGACCCAGTCGAAGACCGAGGACACGTTGGCGTCGGGGTACCAGATCTGCGTCGGGAAGATGAGGATCGTGCCCTGCGGGAGCCACGGCTCGACGTCGATCGGGCAGACGTCACCCGACACGGCGTTCATGATCGAGCCCACGTGGTAGCCCTGAAGCAGGTTCCCGCGTGAGACCGTATTGGTCGGATCGACGAAGATCGTCGGCCCACCGCCCGCGGCGACCGAGAGAGAGCTGATCTTGCGGGCGTCCTTCGCCGAGACGATCACGCGGAACCGCGTGAGCTTCGTCGTCTCGTAGATCTGCGCGAAGGCGTCCTGGATCGCCGTGATCTCGGCGCTCGCCTGAGACAGTCCCGCCACCAGGTTCTTGAAGTAGCCCGAGACCGTGCTGTCGAGCTGACGGAAGATCCCGTCGTAGGCCTTCGTATCGCCCGAGGAGTCCGTCGCGGGAACGGAGGCGTCGTTTCCGGCGACCCCGGTGCCGTTCAGGGAGGTGAGCACGATCGCGGTCGTCGTGACGATCGCTTCGAGCTTGAGGTTGGCCGCGCCGGTCGTGGTTCCGACGAAGACGGCGTAGGCGTAGGCGCCCGGAAGAGGCGTCCAGCTCACCTTCACGGCCTTGTTCGAGCCCGTCTGAGATCCGGTGTTGCCTTCAGCGGAGATGTTCGTGACGCCCGTGGAGGCCGCGCCCGCGCCAGGAAGAGCCGCACCGGCCACGCCGGCGAGCGTGCACTCGCCGTTGCCGTTGACCGCGGCGGGAGTGTTGATCGTCACCGAGGCCGCCGCCTGGAACGAGAGGGCGACGATGCGCGCGAAGTAGGTCGTCGAGCTGGGGTTGAGGGAACCCGCCGTCGTCGCGAGCGCGACCGTCGGAGCCGCCGGCGTTCCGAGGGCCGTGGTGACCCCGAACATCATCATCCGGGATTCCTGCATCATCCCGGCGAGCAGGACGTTCGTGGTTTCCTTCGACAGCGCCGGATCGAAGCCCTGAGAGGCCGCGATCGCCTCGCGCGTCACCTTGCCACCCTGGCCCAGGATCTTGAAGTTCGCGCTCTTGGGCGAGACGGTCGAGGCGATGTTCGGAGCCGGGTTGGACTCGGCGACGAAGGGGTAGCCGGGAGTGACGGCGGTGATCGCCTTCCAGTTGACGGCCGTTCCGCCCTCCATGACCTTGCGGGGGACGTACTGACGGAACGGGGACAGAAGCGGGACCAGCTGCTTCGCCGGCGCCTCGAGGAGGTAGCCGGTGAGACCGGTCGTGGTGTCGATCGTCTTGCGGAGCCCCTCGCCCATCGCGGCGAGGAGGGCTTCGGAGATCTTCCCGAGGGTGTCCTCGGAGAGCGCCTGGATGTTCACGTGCAGGACCTCGCGTCCGGCCCTGCTCAGGGAGGGAGTCTCGAACCGAAGGCGCTTGGCGGGTCATGACATCGCGGGCGCCGGGATGTTGTGGGCGAGCCGTGCCCGCCCTCGGGGTGCTACTTGCTGCCGTGCGCCGGGACGAACTTCTGAGCACTCGCCATGAGAGCCGCATGCTCCTGTTCGGGAGCCAGCCCCAGGCTCTTGATGAAAGCGACGGCCTGGTCTGGCCCGAGCAGCGTCTTCGTCGCTGCCCCGGATCCGGCGATCGTCTTCTCCTCGACCTTGCCCGCCGTGAGCGGGGCGGCCGGAGTCGCCTTGACGGTCTCGAGGTCCTTCTTCAGGGCCGCGTTCTCCGTCTTCAGGTCCGATGCTGTCTTCTCGAGCGCCTCGATCTTGGGGGTGAGACTCGCGCCGACGGCCTTCGTGGTGTCCTCCACCACCTTCTTCAGGTCGTCCTTGGTGACGAGTCCCGCGAGGTTCTCGGAAAACGACTGCTTGAGCAGCTTGGTGATCTCTTCAGCGTTCATCGCCATCTCCAATTCCCCGCCATCGGGGAGGGTCTTGAGCTCGTCCACCTCGTGCTGGACCATGGCGACGAGCACGTTGCCTAGATCGTTGGTGCAGCGCACCAGATTGGGAAGAAAGTCCGGGGCATCGCCCTCGTAGGCGGCCTCGGCCACGCAGGACTGGCGCAGGTACTTCAGCGAGCTCAGGAGGCTAGCGAGGGTCCCGACGTCGTAGAGCGACTTCTTCAGGCTCCCCGCCTCGAGGGCCGCATGCACGCGCTCGCCGTCCGCGATCGCCTTGTCGATGGTGTCGCCGATGATCTCCGGCTCGGGGTCCGGGTCCGGATCGGGGTAGTCGGGGCCGGTGCGCAGGTCGCGGACGACGGTCTTGTTGAGCAGGTCGCACACGGCGGCGCCGCGGCCGGCGGCGAGCTCGCTCTTGAGGAGCGACGGGGTCCAGCTGATCAGCGTCGGCGCCGGCACCGCTCCGCCCCCAAAGGCTTTCGCGGTCTTCTCGGGATCGAGCTCCCAGGGGCGCGCCGGCGCTCGCTTCACCAGCGTGAAGACGGCGGAGGGCGCGGCCGGGTTATCGACGACGGATGTCTCGGACAGCTCGTAGGCCGTCACGGCCGGGACGTTCTTCCCGTCGAACTTGCGGATCTCCCGCTTCACCGTCCCCGGGGCGCCGCCGATCGAGTAGCCCGTGTAGACGGACTCCTTGCACTTCTTCGCGGCCTCGGGATCGACGATCTTCGAGCGCAGCCCGATCGCCTTCTTCTCGTCGTCGGCCCACCACGCGATGGCCTTGCCGGCCGCGATCGGGCCGTGCATCTCGCGGATGTTCCCGAGAGAGGCCCCCTTCGTCACCTCGCTGAAGGCCTCGGTCCAGTTCGCAAACGCCTTCTTCGACGCCGCGTAGGTCACGACCTCGCCCTGCTTGTCGAGCTCCTCGCAGGTCGCGAGCCCCTCGACGATGACCGAGCCATCGTCTTGAGGCTCGACCTTCGTGAACGGGACGTAGAGGGTGAGGCCCTTCTTGGTTCCGATCTCAGCCGCGACGTGCATGGCGTCTTCCTTCCTGAAGGGCGCGCGCGCGGTGTTTCTGCACGCACCAGTTGCAGAACAGGGCCTTGTTGCCGCCCTCGAAGGTGAGGACGTTCTTCTCGTTGATCCCGAAGAGGACCCCCTTGCAGTCGGCGCAGTAGGTGAGGGCACTTCGGAGGGAGGTGAGCCCGCCCTCGACTTCGGCGAGGCGCTGCTCGGCCAGGCGCAGGCGACGGAAGAGGCGGAAGCGATCGAAGAAGGCCTTCACGCGCGCGCGCAGCGGGATCCGTGGCAGGGGCGGCGCGTGGAGAGCGTCGAGCTCCTCCTTGGCGTTGTAGGCGGGCGCATCGTCGACGATCGGTTCCTGGCTCTTCGTCTCTTCCATGGCTCTCCCCTACTTCCCGACGCAGCGGACCGAGAAGGTGTAGCTGGTACCGGACAGCACCCACCGCACGCGCACCGTGTCCGTGAATGCGTAGTAGCTCGCGAAGGCGCGCCCGGTCGCGGTCGTGAGGTGGATGATGTTGCGCGTCGTCGTGGTGGCCGATGCGGAGTCCTCGGCGCCCTCGGTGCCAGAGGTGTTGGCATCGAGCAGCGTGATCGAGGCCGGAAGGTCCGCGAAGGTCGTGCCCCCGTCGGCCGAGCCCTGGAGGAAGACGTCGAGCGTCGTTCCGGAGGAGACCGCCGTGCAGTCCACGACGCAGGCCAGCTCCTTGAGGTTCGGGACGTTGAAGGCGGCGCCGTTGCCGGTTGCGGTCTGCGCGGCCGACGCTAGGAGCGTCAGGCGCGTGGCACCGGCGAAGGCGGGAGAGCCCGCGGCCGCGGCGATCAGGATCAGGGAGCGCAGGATGCGCGAGAGCGAGCGCCTCATGCGGCACGCTCCGGCCATCGCCAGGTCCCCGGCTCCGTCCCCTCTCCCGCGCTCAGAATCCACAGCGAGTGATCTCCGTCGAGGATCGCCTGTCCGTTGACGCCGGGCTTGTCGGGTCCGAACTCGTCCTTCCACACGCAAACGACGATGAGCGGAACGAGCTGGCCGACGGAGTGATGGTTGCGGTGCGGCTTCTCGCCTGGCAGACGCGCGATGTCGTCCTTGCTCAGGCCGTAGTGAAGGATACGACCGATAGTTGGCTTCATTCCTCTTCCTCCGTGTCCCCTTCGCTTCCCGTGTCTACGATCGGCGCCGCGGCTCTAACGCAGTTGGGGTGCCCCGTGGGGAGTTCCTCGAACTCGTCGACGGACCAGTTCTGCCCGTTCGCCTCGGCGTCGTCCTGAACGCCCGGCTCTCCGGAGGGCGCTCCAGCGCCGTCGTCGTGTCCATCGGGCAGGCACCCAGCTCCGTCGAGGACCTCGACCCGCGCGACCCCGTGCTCCTTGTAGGCGGCCGAGGCGCCGCGGTTGTACGCGCGCGCGGTCTCGGTCCGGGCGATCGTCTCGGCGCGCCACTTCGAGAAGGCGACCTCGCGCAGCTCCGAGGTGAGCTCCTGCGGGCTCCAACCCTTCTCGATCGCTTCCCCGACCAAGGAGTTGATGTCCGCGCGCAGGGTGTCGGTAATCGCCCAGCGGGCGTCCGGGTTGTCCATGAGGTGGCCGGCGACGAGCTTCTTGCCGACCAGTTCAGCGGCGCGCGACCGCGCGTAGGAGAGGGCAGCTTCAGGCGCGGATTCGAAATCGAACCCGAGGACACCCGTGGCAGCCTCCGCGCCGGCGCCGGCCGCGCGCCCCAGTATCTTGCCCAGCTCGCCGGCGAGCTCGTCCCAGCCGGGCCCGAGGTCCCCCTCGTCCCGCTTCGCCATCGCCGTGAGGGGCTGAGCAGCGGAAAGCCGCTCCAGCGCCCGCTTTTTCACTGCGGGGTATGCCAGAGAAAAGGTGTGCATGACCGCCTTGTAGACCTCGCGCTCGGCGCGCGCGCGCTGGATGGCCGGGGCGGTCTTTCGGCGGGTTTTCTCGAGGGCGAAGGCCGCGTCCACTTCCCCTGGGTTCGCGGACGTCATGAGGCGCGTCTCGAGCCGCTTGCGCATGTCCGTGGGGATCAGCTGAGACTGGAAGCCCCGCGGCTCGCGCCCCGCGGCCAGGTCCCGGCGGGCGACCTTGCGCCAGCGCGCGAGCTCCATCTTCACGGCCTCGTCATCGGCGCCTCCATTGTTCCCGGATTTGCCCGGGCCCTTGTTCCCAGCGCCGTTGCCACCGCCGCCGGCGCCGGGCTCTTGCGGATCCGGTGGCCCCTCGAGGACGTCGCGCAGGCGCACGGCACCCTGAGCCGTGTAGATCAGGGGTTCGGCGCCCAGCTTGTCCGGCAGCGGCTCCTCCCCGCGCCGCGCGCGCACCTGGTCGAGCGTCCGGGCACCGCGCGCCAGGAGTCGATCGTCCTCCTCGAGCGCGAGCTGCTCGTTCTCCTCGCGCGCCTCGATCCAGATGAACTCCGCCCAGGGGATCCCCATCCACACCCGGATGTACTCGTTGATCCGAGCCCGGATGAACCGCTTCACCGGCTCGACGCCCTGGGTGTTCTGGCCCTGGTCCATCTGCTCAGCCGAGGCACGGTTGACCATCTTCGCGACCCACATCGGGGAGACGCCGAAGGCGAAAGAGACGACGCGGTTCACGTACTCGTCGAACTCGTACTTCCACTCTTCGTCCTTCGTGGGCTCGTATCCCGAATCGGCCCCGCCCGGAACGAACCACATCCGGCCCGCGCGCCGCGCGCTCTCACCTTCCATGCGCGAGTCGAAGAAATCCTGGATCTTCTGGATCTGCTGGTCGGTCCAGGCCGCAGGGACGCGGTAGAGAGCGTCCGGGAGCGTGCCCGTCGTGTAGAAGTGCAGGTAGTGCAGCTCGCGGCGGATCGCGAGGTTGATGATGATCGCGATCATCTCGACCGGGGGCTGGCCGTAGAGCGTCCAGCTGCGCGCGTTCTTGGGGCGGTAGAGGATCTGCGCGGTCGAGAACTCGGTCTCGGGGCGCCCATAGAGGATCTGCTGATAGGCCGGCGCCGGCGGGAGCGGGGCCTGCCCCAACAGGTCTGCGATCGGCTTGATGGTCGTCCCGTCGATGAGCTGAAGGGCTATCGGCCGGCGGGCTCGGTCGGTGCGCGGCAGTAGCGTGACCGCATCCGTGACGAGCAGCTCGTCGATGAGCTTGGAAGTCCACGCATCCCAGGGCGTGGAGCGGTCCGGCATGTCGAAGAAGGTCTTGAGTGCGTCGACGTCGCCCTGAAGGGCCTTTGCCTCGGTCTTGTACTTCTCCCGGACGACGAGGTCCCAGTCTGAGGAGAGGACCGCGGAGCGAATCGACTGGATGACGGCCCGGGTGGTGCCGTGGGAGTCCGCGAGGGCGCGTAGCATCGCAAAGGGCGCCAGGCGAGGATCCTCCGAGCGCGGGGAGACGTTGAGGTTGGTCCCGACGCGGACCTCGTAGGACCGCGGCAGCGCATCGGGGGTGACGACGGTGGGCTCGAGAGGAACTCCCGGCTCCATTCCACGGCCGTCGTCGGTGGGGCCAGGACCGCGGTAGGCGTCGACCGTGCCCCGAAGCGCGGCGCCCACGACGCTCCCGGCCACGCGGCCGACGAAGGACGCGGCCTGAACCGCGAGGGAGGTGCGCGCGACTGCGGCGCCGGTGCGGACGCTGCTCACGCCTTGCGCTCCTGGCTCTTCGCCTGGTCCTTCTTCTTCATGAAGGACATGAGCCCCTGGTGCGGGGCCGCGCGCCGGCCGTAGACGGCCAGGGCCAGGGCGATCACGCGGTCATCGTGAAAACCCTCGGGGGCGCTGTAGCGGTAGCGGCCGGAGGGGAGCTGTTCGAAGGCGAAGATCTCGAGCTCGGCCAGGAGGCCCTCGTCCTCATGGATCCGGATCTCTTTCGACTCGATCGCCTTTGCCAGGCCGATCACGAGGCCGGATTTCGTGTCGTTCGTGAACTTCACGCCGTGCACGGGGAGCCCGCGGTTGACCAGATCGTCGAAGACGGGATCCCCGACCCCGGTGGAGTCGAGAAACAGCGGGGCGTTGTTCCAGCTCGAGCTGAAGTCCGCGCACCTCTGGATGATCTGCGGCCAGGGCAGCTGGTGGAACCGCTCGCCGGCGGAGGTCTCTCCCGTCTCGATGTCGGTGGCGTAGAGGACCGTGAAGTCCTCATGCTTCGCCAGGTCGCACCCAGCGACGTATTCCCGGCCGGGGACGGGCTGCACGAGACTCGATCCCAGGATATCCCGCACGCCGCGGAACACGGCGCCGGCGTCGTCGAGGAACTCGGCGAGGATCTCCTGGCGGAAGACCGCGTCGGGCATCTCGGCCCGCATGGTCTCGATGAACTCTCGAACGTGAGGAGAGGGGTTCTCTGTCGAGGGCCCCGACATGAACCCGTAGGCGGGCCAGTCGCCGCTTCGGGCCTTCTTGACCCACTGCGCAAAGAAGTTCCGGGAGCCCTTTGGGGTCGAGGGCGCGACGATCTTCCCGCGCCGGATCATGACCGCGGGGATGATGGCGCGCCTGATCGCATCATCGGACGTACGCGCGGCCTCGTCCGAAATGACCAGGTCGTAGTTCCGGCCGATCGCGGCGTCCCCCGTGAAGACCGACCGGAAGAAGACCTCCGAGCCGTTCCAGAAGGTCCCGCGCTCCTCGCTGTGCGAGTAGTCGCGCATCGCGGGACGCCAGTAGTCGAGGAAACGCTCCTTGCCGATCGTGAAGAGGTCAGGCCGCGGCGCCGTCCAGAGGATCCTTCGGCGCGGGCGCTCGAGGGCGAACTCCCCGCCGATGTCGCACATCCCGGAGGTCTTCCCGGCCTGCCGGCCCATGGCCGCAGCGATGAACCGCAGTTGCGGATCCGCGACGAGCTCGGCGAGCTTCTGTTGCCACGGGAGCCTGGTGGGGATGCGGACCTGGTGGAGGACCTCGACGCTACTCATCGTCGCCGGCGCCGTCACCAGAATCAGAGTCGCGCGTGTCGGGGTTGCCCTCGACGCGCTCGATGCGGACGCGGTGGAGGACCTCGCCAGTGAGCTCCTGGACCTGGCGAGGTTTGCCCTGCAGGCGATCGAGAAGCTCTCGAGCTGCCTTGAGACGGATACCGATGTACCGACCGCAGTAGCCGCGATCGCCGCGAGACACATGCACAAGAAGAGCGATGTGCTCCGCAATGAGATCGTTCTCGACGCCGCGCCGTTCAGCTGCGCGGATCGCCTCGATGAGCTTGAGCTCGCCGTCGGCGAGGGACTTGCGCCCAGCCCCGCTCGTGCGGTTCCCCTTGCCGGGGCCGTCGCCCTTCGATGGCGTCTTCCTTCGTGCTCGAGCGGCAATCGCCCTACCCAGCCTCGAAAGGACCCCTGCTCAGGGAGGGCGTCGTGGGCGGGCCCGTGCGGGTCATGAAGCCGCGGGGCGGTACTTCGACGGGAGGGAATCTAGATCAGGTCAGGTGCCAGGGTGGTCGACCGGCGATAGGAAAGTTGCGCGACCTGATTGGCATCGGACGCTTCAGCCCAGAAAGCCTTTGAGAAATATCGTGAGAATCCAGAACCCAAAGAAGGCGAGGATCAGCAGAAAACAGCCGAGTCCGATGCAGCCCGGGACGTTCCATCCAGAGCCCCTTCCGGCCATGGGCACGTCTCGGCCGCAATGCGAACAGACGCGCGCCTGCCGGTTCATCTGTTCCAGGCAGTGTGGACACTGCATTTATCCCTCCCTGCCGCCCTTTTTTCGATGGCTTGGGGTCAGCTTACCCCAGGTCCAGCCGAGCCCCTACGCGACCCGCTCCCAGTCGACCCGCGCGAGCTCCAGGCCGTCCGTTTTGACCATCATCTTCCGGCAGATCGTGACCGCGGTCCCGCGTGCGGCGGCGTAGAGCTCGCGCCAGTTGTCTTTCGTGGCGCAGATCTCAGGGCCACCGCCGTGTGGCGAGCGAGACACCTCCACGAGAGACCAGCGCAGCGTGTTCAGGTCATCCCTGCAGACGAGACAGAACGCTGTGTCCGCGACTCTCACGCTCACCTCGAGCCGGCACGAGACTCCCTCCACCATCTTCCCAGGCTCCGTGTAGAACCGGAAGACTGGTATCCACGTCCCGGCGCGCGCGCAGGCCTTCACCTGGCAGGTCATCGCTCTCCGCGCCTCCGTTCCGCGACTACGACGAGCCCGTACACGGCCAGCCCCGCGAGGATCGCGACGGCGAAGTAGAGCGCCTGGGCGGGAGTCATGAGCCGGTCTCCGCGAGCTCGTCCCAACCGGGCGGCGCCTGGACGGGCTCCGCCTCGAGCGGCAGCTCGCCGTCCTTGCGCGCGGCCGCGATCGCTTCCTCGAGCGTGATCGGCACGATTCGCAGCGTCGGTTTCTTCTTGGCTCCGGGGCGGCCCTGGTTCTTCAGCGTGAACGACCAGATCTCGATTCGTCTCCCCTGCCGGAGGAACCGGCAGACGTTCGACAGCACCCGATCGGCGGACTTGCGGCCCTTGACCTCGTCCTTCGAGCTGAGCCCCTTCGCATGCGCGGTCCAGTCCCCCAGGAGCTTGCGGCGGTGCGCTCCGACGTCGGAGGTGCAGCACTGCACGAACAGGACCGAGCCGTCGTCGCCGTAGAACACGACGTCGGCGATGCCCGCGAAGTCGCGCCGGAACCCGTTCCCCGGGATGCCCGGCTTGGGGACCCACCGCTCGCAGACGAACGCCAGGCCGCGGCGCTTCCGGAGCAGCGCGAGGGTGCGTTCGGTGGGGGTCAGGCGCCGTTCTCCTGCCGGACGGAACCGGCGAGCTCGGCGAATCGGTCGGAGAGCAGCTCGAGCTGCACGGCATCGGGCGGAACCGTGCGCGCAGCCTGCCAGGAGCGTTCGACCTCGGCCTTGAAGTAGCCCAGGGACTTGATCGGCACGCGCGCCGTCGAGCCAACGGAACGGCTCAGAGCTGCGCGCTGGACGGAACCAACGACCACCGGGAGCGGAATCCCGCGGCCGTGCCATTCGGTCATGAGCTTGAGATCCTGGGGTCCTGGACGTGACGGCGACCCCGGTACGGCAGTGAAAACGGCGGCGATCGCGGAGACGTACGGCTGCAGGGCCGGGACGGAGCCCTCGGGGACGGAACCCCCGGCTGGGACGGAACCCAGCCGCGGCGCGGAAGCCGTGGTCCTACAGCGAACAGGAGAACCAGAAACACCGTCATCCTCCCGCGGTGACGACGGGACGTCTACCGAGGTGGATGATGACGGTGAGGGTGGGTCTGGATCCGTTGGTGTCAGAGACAGCGACGGAGACGGTGACAGAGGCTGGCTTTCTGCTGGTCCAGCAGACGACCAGCGTGCTGGATCGCGGCGCCGGCCCGGGAGGAATTTCCCGGACCCGTCGCGACTCGCTTCCGATGCGCGAGAGCGCCCTCCAGAGGCCTTACCCTCCGACCTGGCGAGGGCGTCCGTGTAGATCTCCAGCTGGGTGTCGTTGACGAGCTCGTCGCGGTCCACGCGCCAGTACCGGCGCACCAGCGGCCACGACCGCTCCCACTCAGCCGGACGGCACCGGATGAGGAGGCGGATCTCCTCGGTATTGGCCGGCAGCCGCGCGCCGCGCCGCCAGGCCTGCGAGAGCATGGCCCGGTAGACCCCCTGGGCCTCCATCGGCAGCAGCGGCGCCGAAGAGCCATCCCAGCGGTCGATCCAGAACCATTCGGCGAGCAGCTTGGTCACGCGAGACGTCCCCTCCCGGGAGTCGAGGTGTTGTGGCGGTCGTCGTGGTCGTTGGGTTTGATCCGGGCGCTGAAGGAACGATCGAGGGGGGAGCCCGGTGCAGCGTGGGAGCAGGGTCGTCGACGGGCTCGGGGAGGGGGTCGGATTCTGTCGTGACTTTCGTCGTGGCGAGGTGGAAAAAAGTCGATGTTTGGGCGCGTCGGGCGCTTCAGCGTCGAAGGGGTGGTAGGTACGGAATCACTGTATCGACGCGGGCGTGGAGCTTTCCGGTGCGGGTCGGCCGATCCGGTGGCCGCGCACACCATCTTGAGGGGGTGGCGCCCACAAAGCGTGCGAGTTCGAATCTCGCCTTCGGCACCAAGTATTCGTCGCTGCATCAGTTAGATCCAACCGCCACGGCGCCGCGCGACCTGCGCGGCGTTTTCGTTTTCAGGGGCAGCGCTGTGACTTTTGCAGGGACTCGCGAGAAAGAAAGTGCGTCCATCGCGTCCATCGCGTTCTTCTGATGGCCTGGCGCCAGGTGCGCGTAACGCAGGGTCATCTTCAGGTCCTTGTGGCCGAGGATCTCCCGCACGGTGTTGAGCGGCTCGCCGGCCTGGACCATGAAGGACGCCGCGGAATGGCGCAGGTCGTGGAACCGTAGCCCCACGACGTTGGCCCGCTGGCACGCGCGGCGAAACGACCAGGTCAGGCCGTCCCGGTGGATCCGGTTCCCGGACCGGTTTCGGAAGACGCGCCCCCCCTTCTCCTTCGAAGGCAGAGCCTCGAGGATCCCGGCGACAGTGCGGCTCATCTTCACGGTCCGGATCTCCCCGTTCTTCGTCTTCACGAAGACCAGGAAGCCTCGCGCGAGGTCAACGGTCCCCCACTCGAGCCCGAGCAGCTCGCCCTGGCGCGCGCCCGTGTGGATCGCCGTGAGCAGCAGCGGCGCGAGCCATCCTGGCGTGGCCGCCAGCAGCCGGCCGGCCTCCTCCTCGGAGAGGAACCGCTCCCGCCCCTTGGGGACCTTCAGGCGCTTCGCCTCCTCCGCGGGGCTCGCGCGCAGGTGGTGCCACTTCACGGCGAGCCGGAGCATCTGCTTCAGGACCGTCAGGCTCTGGTTGTAGGACGAGGGACCGACGGCGAGCGCTCTCTCACCGAGGAAGGTGTCGATATCGAGGGGCGTGAGCTCGGAGATGAGACGCTCTCCGAAGTGGCGCTCGAGCACCCGGCACATCGCTTCGTGAAAGCTCCGTCCGCGCCCGTGCAGGCGCCGGTACTTCTTCGTGAGCTCCTGGAAGGTGATGTCCTCGATCGGATGGTCGAGGATCCCCTCGCGCAGCTCCCTGAAGCGCTTCGCCTCGACCTCGCGCGCGAGCATCTTCGAGGTCTGCTTCGTAGTCTTGAAGTAGCGCTGGCCGTCGAAGATGAAGTCGTAGTGCCAGATCTTCCCGCGTCGGATCAGTCCCATGGCGGCTCTCCTCCCGTTGGCGGGCGGATTCGTACGGCGGTCGCGGGGGGAAGTCAACGTCACCGTGATCTCCTGGCTTCGCCCGACTTTCGAGCCGCGAGCCACGCCTCGACCTCGCTCATGCGGAATCGCCATGTCGAGCGTTCTCCGCTCCGGGGTGGGATCGGGTAGGCGGGGATCTTCTTGAGGAGCGCGAGCTTACAGATGTGCGGGACCGAAAGCCCGAGCAGCTCGGCGATCGCCTTGGCGTCGACCAGGGGCTCGGGCGCGCGCGCCGGGCGCGGGAATTCGGCGAGGTTCACGAGAACAGCTCCTCAGAGGCGCGCAGCTCGCCGCGGCCCTCGACCAGCTCGAGCCGTCGCAGTCGGCCGAGGTACGTATCGAACGTCCCGCTGTTCCCGGTGAGGCCCGCGCGATCCGCGAGCTCCGCGCGCGTGAGCGGCTTCGGGTAGGCGTCGGCCAGAGCGGAGAGCATCCGTGAGGCGCCCGAAGCCCCCAGCTCGCCCTGCCAGTAGGAGAGCAGCTCGCGTCCCGTCGGGAGATCCTCGTAGGTGCCAAGCGCGGCGATTCCCGCGGCGGTGATGGTGAGCCGGTCCCGAGAGCCCTCCATCCATCCTGCGGCGCGTCCCCTTCCCAGGTAGGTGTCGAAGGTGCCGCTCTTGCTGGAGAGCCCCGCGCGCACGCCTAGCTGCTGCGCGGAGAGCCCCTGCGGGCGCTGCGCGAGAGCGGTGAGCATCCGACGCAGGCCGCCTCGGCCCACAGCGGGGTCTGGGTCTACGCCGCGGGACGGCTTCGTTTCACGGGTAGCACGCGGGCGGGTCGGCGCCGGTACGATCGGATGGCGCGCGGGGAACGAGGGACCTGCGTGGCCGTTGCCCGGCCTTTTCAGGGCCGACGAGAGCTCGTTGCCTGCCTGCGCCAAGACCTCGGACGCGCGAAACACCTCCGCGCTTCGCTGCTGAAACGCTTCCACGATGCCGCGGACGGTGGCGAGCTGCGAATCCGTGACGACCGGTACCTCGACGCGCTCGATCTTCGTCTCCGCTGCCGGGCGCGCCTTCAGCTCGCGCTCGAGCTCGAGGATCTTCTTCCGCAGCTCGCGCGGGTCCTCGGCCTTCGCGCGTTCGATCGTCTCCGCCATCCTGGTCTTGATCGCGCCCAGGTCGACGTCGGCGAGGTTCGCCGGCGGGCGGGCGCCGTGGACGTCCTTCGGGGTCGCCCCGCTGTCGAAGGTGGTAGAGCGGCGCGTCAGGACACGCGCAGTCGTCCGAAGCCATGACGGGGACCAGACCCACGCCTCGCCGTTCTTCAGCCCCTCGAGGCTGGCGAGCAGCTCCTTCGCCTGGCCGTGGAACTCGACCCAAGCGGCTATCGCCTTGCGGTCCTGGGGCGACGTCGTCCGGAGGACGAAGAGGGTCTCGACCTGCGTCAGGACGCTCTTGTTCAAGGACGCGGACCGCTGGGTGATCATCGTGATGCCGAGCCCACGGGCCCGGCCGCGCCGGACGATGTTCTCCCACGATCGGAGGAGGCGCGCCTGCTCCCTGAACGGCCGCTGAGGACAGTAGTCGTCGGCCTCCTCGAGGAACAGGTGGAGCGGGTCCTGGTTCTTCCGGTAGAGCCGCTCCGCGAAGTCGATCAGGAACCGGATCTTGTCGCCCTCGCTGAACTCGGAGACATCGAGCACGCAGGAGAGCCGGTCCCCCACGACCAGGTCGGCGATGAGGGCACCGCCGGTCTTCTCGAGGGGGACGTCCTGTTTCCTGCCGCCGAAGATGGGGATCTCGATCCCCGCGCCGTTCCCATCCCGCGAGGAGCGCAGGCCCCACCAGGAGCCGACGGGATCAACGGCGACGAACGGGATCTTTGCCGCGTACATCTCCTCGGCCATGACGCGAGCGAGGTTGGTCTTCCCTGCCCCGCGCATCGCGAGGATCCCGAAGGTCTGCGTGACGGCGTCGAGCGGGAGGACCAGGTCCTCGGAGATGCGGAGGCCTTTCATGCAGCGCCCACTCAGGCCGTCGCCTTCGTCGCGGCGCGGGCGAGAGCCCTTACTTCTTCCTTCGTCGCGGCGACCAACCGTCGCCCAGTCGGCGTGACCGTTTGTTCTCCCTGCGGGATGAATCCGGTGCTGTTCACCGCGCCTGTCACTTTCAGGAAGTCCACCTCGACCTTCGCCGAGTCGACGATGACCTTTGATACTTCAGCCACGGCCCGCGCACGCTCGAGATCCATAGGCTTCTCGGGATCCTTGAGCGCCTCGAGTGTCTCGAAGAGGTGGTTGCGCAGGTCGTCGATCTTGTTCCGCATCGCGTGTTCTCCTTCGAATCTTGCGGTTGAGCACCCCGAGCAGAAGGATGGTGTTCTTCAGCTCGGGCGGAAGGTTGTGGATCGTGTTCCGCGACATCAGCTCGCGGCGGGAGAGCAGCTCTAGGTTGTCGAGGCGGATGTCGGTCCGGTCGCCGTTGCGAAACACCAGCGCGTGCCCGCGCGGGATCGGCCCTTTCGCCCTCTTCCAAATCAGGTGGTGGGTCGGCTTCCAGTTCACGGTGTAGGGGACGAAGCCAGCGCCGCCCTTCGTGGAGCGGATGTCCCGGACCTTCGTGTACTGGTACCCGTCAATAATGCGAGTGCTTCCGATCGGGACCCAGTTGGATCCCTTTTGCCCCGCCTTGAACTGCGTTTCCTTCATGCGCCCAACAGCCCAGCCAGGTCGACGCAGCCCCTTGTTTGCCGGTACGTTGCCCTTCGGGAATCGGTAGCGCGCGCCGCTGACGAGCAGCTTCGAAGCGCCCAGCTGGGACAGATACGCCGCGCTCTTTTTCACGCCCAGCTTCCCGGCGCGGCCGTGCACTGACGAGATGGGTCGTCGTAGATCCGTCGCGAGCTCGTGAGTCGCGCGTTCCGGATAGTCCCGCCGCAGGACGGCATCGTCCTCCGCGCTCCAGACCCGCCTACCCGCACGATAGAGATCACCGGGCCGATGGTCTGCAGGCGGCGACCACGGTGATCGCGCCCGCGGCCGTCGGCGCGCCGGCGGCGCGGGTAGGCCCTCGTACCGCTGTCCCACTCGCCGCACAACGCGCTCGAGCGCCGCGAGGTCATCGCAGACGTCGAGGATGGCCCTGCGCAGCAGCTGCGGCGCGGACATCATCCCTTCGGCTCCGGCTCGATCAGGGCGTCGATCTTCTCCACGATCTGATCCCGCACCCACTGTTGACGCGTCCCGACCTTGGTATCGATGTAGTTGTTCTGGAGTCGGGCAATCTCACGCGCCCGCTCCAGCGCCGCCGTCTCCGCCTGCCAGAGGGCGCGGACGACCTTCTTCGTCAGCGTGTCGCACAGCGCCGAGTGAGTCTTGACGTGTGATTCCGGGCCACCGCGCAACATGTACGGCGGCGTAACCTTGCAGGTGTTCGGGCAGCACGCCGTCTCCCGCGCGACGTCCTCCGGCTTCGGGCGCGGGGTCATCGCGCCGGCGCCTCCACAACCTCCACGACCACGAACGGCAGCGCCAGCCCGGCGAGGTCCTCGGGGACGATCGTCTTCCACCACATGCGGCCATCGGGATCCCAGCGGAATCCAGCCGCCTTCGCCAGCCCGTTCGTCTCGAAGGAGACGAGGGCGCGGTACTTCTTCTTGGGCCGCATCGCCCTCTCGAGCATGGCGACGAGGTCCGATCCCATCTCCGCGGCGCGCTCGAAGAGGGCGGCCAGCGACAGCACGTCGTCGAGAGCGCGATGGGCACGCGCCACGCCGAGCCCGTGGGCGAGACACAGCGCCACGAGGGACTTCGAGGGGGACGGCCGCGGCCACTCGATGTCGTCCATCGAGCAAACCCAGGGTCCAGGCTCCTCGACCTCCATGATGCGGCGCGGGACGAACGAGCGGTCGAAGCTGGCGTGATGCGCCACGATCACATCGCCGAGCGCGAACCAGTCCCCAACCTCGGACCAGTCGCCCTCGCCCCTCGTTCCGAATCGAGCCAGGAGCGCAGGGGAAAGCCCGTTCACGAACTCCGCCGGGTTCTCCTCCGCGTGGAACAGAAACGACGCGGCGCGCACCATCGTTGCGTGAGGTATCGAGAAGAGCCCGACTCCGACTTCGAGCACGCGGTCCTTCGTAGGGTCGGTGCCGGTGGTCTCGACGTCGAAGAGGAGGGCGGTTTCGAGCTTCATCGACCTTCCCCCGCCGGCGCCGCGCCGATCCTGTCCAGCTCGAGGAAGAACTTCCCCTTCTCGTCCACCTTCTTGAACTTCGCCTTGATGTCGTCAGGCAGCTCGTAGGTGGTGTTCTTCCCCCACGATCCGCGGACCTCGTAGTCGCCCATGATCGCCAGCTCGACGCCGCGCAGGGACTTGGACAGCTCCTTCCACGCGCGGTCGTAGACCTTGGACGCGGGCTCGTTCTCTTCGCAGATGCGCGCGAGGTTGATCAGCCGCTCGTCCGTGATGATCGTCGCGCCGGGCCCGTAGTCGAGAGGCGGCGCGCAGCTCTTCCCGAGGTGATCGCACCGGCGGCATTCGGCTCGGTCGTCGGTGAAGGGCGGCATGGCCCCTTCTCCTGTACGGGCGAGTACAGCGATCCGCGCGTCCGCGAGGAACCGCTCGGCGCGCTCCAGGTGATCCTCGAGGTTCACCCGGAGGAACTTCGGGACGGCTGGGCGATCCAGGATGAGGAAGCCCCAGGGCTCGGACTCGGCGAGCAGGTAGCTCAGAAGCTGGTCGAGCATGTGGCGCGTCCAGGGGGAGCGCTCCAGATCCTCGATCGTCTCCACGTGGCGCACGGACTCGCCGCTCTTCACCTCGAAGACCGGACGCGGCGCGCCTCGGCCGAAGTAGAGCCGGCCGTCGATCTTCCCCACGATCAGCACCCGGTTGTCCCGATCGCGGATCTCGAACCGCTTCTGTCCCTCGATCATCGAGAAGGGCGGCGTGCACCGTGGTCCGACCTGGAGCAGCCTCGCCACGATCGCGGCCTCGCGCTCGACGCCGCGCCTCATCCGCTCCAGCTGGTCGGGGGTGAACTCCGGCCGGTCCCCCGGATAGAGCAGGTCCAGAGCCATCCGGCGCGTGCAGGCGCGCCGCTGCGAGGCGTAGACGTAGGACAGGGAGCCCGTGGAAGGCCCCCCGTCCCCTGCCCGCAGGTAGCCCTCCCACGCCGACACGATCGCCGCGATGTGGTCCGCACCGGGCGCCGGAGCGTCGATCAGGGCGGGCTCGCTCACCGGCCGCCTCCGCCTTCCTTCCCGTCGCGATCGGCCGCGTCACCGAAGACCGGATGGGCCTTGAGCTTCGCCCACGCCTTCTTGACCTGCCAGTCCTGCGTGAGCCGCGTCACGGTGTCGAAGCCCTTGAAGCCCTTCTCCTTGTCGGACGTGATGTCCTGGGTGAGCTGCGCGGCCGCGGCCAGGTCGCCCCCGACGCGCCGGACGATCTCCTCGCCGAGCTTCGCCGCCTCGCTCTTCGTCTCGGCGCTCGTGACGGCTGCCGCCCCGCGCTCGGACCCGGAGCCGTAGCCGCTCCCCTTCCTCGCGTTTTCGACCTTCTTGTCCGTCCCCGCCCACGACTTGCGAAGGTCGGACACCGGCACGCGGGACATCCCGCAGAGGATCCGCACGGCCTTCGTCCGGAGGGAAGTCAGGGTCGACATCCTCAGATCGGACTCGAGCGCCGCGCCGTCATCAGGCCGGCGCCCCTTCACCAGGTGATCGTCCTTGTCGACCGAGCGGCCCGTGAAGTCCTCGTCCGACCATCGCGCCGCCTCGATCCCCTCCAGCGATCTCCCGTTGAAGCGCGCGAACCCGTCGCAGGCGCCGCGATAACCGTAGGCGTCGGCACGCATGAGCTTCTCGGGAGCGAAGAGCCCCTTGTCATCGGTGGGGCGGATGTTCTTGATGACGACGCCGTACATCTCGGCGACGAGCGAAGCTCCCGAATCCGCGAGCATGCCGACCTCCGCGCCGGCGTTGTCCTTGGACAGGATCCAGTCCTCGGGCCGCGTTCGTCGCAGGGCGGCGAGGTAGCAGGCCTCGATCAGCTCCGTGCGGCGAACGAACACCTCCGCGGAGTCCTTCATCGCCGTGAGGCGTTCGAGCAGGGAGCGCTCCGCCTGTTCCGTGAGGCTCAGCTCGTGATCGATCTCGTCGCGTCGAACGACGATGGACGTATCCGTCGTGGGGATCGAGTAGTCGGGCATCCTGCGCGCCTCCTGGGTTGTGACTCGTTCGGGTTCCACGGATTGACCTTCCTTTCGGGCCGGGCTACGATCTCCGGCGAATCCTCTTCATGCCTTTGGCCCCGCTACCCTGACCCGGTGCGGGGCCTTTCGTTTCTCAGCTGGGCGTGAACGCCGCGACCACGATCGCGACGATGACGACGGTGAGCAGGGCGACGGCGAGGACCTGGACCGGCCAGGGCTCGGGCGCGTCGAGCGCGACGGGGGCGATCAGCGCGGGAGGGTTGGCTTCGTCGGCTCCGGGCGCGGCCCCCCGGTGACGTTCGTTGGAGCGTGCTTGCCGCGTTTCACGATCGACAGCTGCGGCTCGTCGAAGGTCTCCGGCTCGAAGGTCTTTCCGTCCTTGCCTACGCCCGTTGGCTTGAGCGTGATCCGCCTGCACCCGTGGAGCCATTCCGAGATGCAGATCACGACCCCGTGGAATCCCGTGATCGAATCCTTCGCCACATCGCCCAGCTGCACTCGCGGCATGGACATCTATTCCCTCGCATTCACCGGAATTGGTGGGGCGGGCAGCCTCCTCGGAAAGCCCGCCCCGGTTCGCTGCAAGGCGCACCGCGCGGCGCGCCAGTCGGATGAGGCGAGAGAGAGCGACCATCCCTAGAGGCCGGGGGGTCGGGACGTCATGCCCCCCGGCTCGCAGGGGACCGGCCTTCATGCGAATACTGCTCGGTCCCTTTTCGGGATCTCTATCAGAAGAAGTGGCTTCCCCGCGGGCGGCAGGGGTCGCCGAAACTAGATCCCGCCCGATCCGTTCTTGGGGAGGGTGGGTGGAGAAGGTGCCGGGAACCTCCGCGTCTCCCGGCCGGACGTGGCCGCCAGCGGCTTCGGGCGCCACTCGGGGGAAGTAAGCCCGAGCCGTTCCGAGAGCCGCGCTCGGAGCTCCAAATCTTCGAGCGTGATCGAATGCCGCGCCTTCCGTCGTGAAAGTCGCGGGGCGCGGATCGCGCGCGGCAACAGAGCGGGGCATCAGGAAGCCTTCGCCTCTTGCTTCGCCGTGCGCTCGACAACGACGCGCTCGGACTCGAGGATCTCCGCCTTCACCCCGCCGAGGTTGTAGGTCTCGAGCTCGTGCTTGCGAAGGATCTTGCCGATGTGCGCCTGACGCTCGTTGACGACCTTGCGGGCCTTCGCCACCTTTTCCCGCGCATCGAACAGCTCCTCGCACGCGTCGTGCAGCTCCTTGATCGGCTTGGGCACCACTCCCGGCAACAGCTGCTCTCTCGCCATCAGCTCTCCTTCCCTTCGCTCAACTCGCGCTCCTTCGTGACGTCGACCATTGCCGCGATGACCTGCGCGAGCTCCTCCCATGTGAGATCCAGGAAGAGCCTGCGGTCGCCCTTCGAGAGGGAGAGGACCGCGACGTCTTCCTTCTGCTGAATCTCCACGGCGCCTCCGTGAGGCACGGCCTTGACCGGCACCCGCAACGTCAACAACCTCTTCGTCGCCATCGACCCCTCGTGCTCAGGTGAGAGGCCGGAACGGGTGACGCTCCGTTCCGGCCTCAGGTTTCAGATCCCCGCCGTGGGAAGCGGCGAGCTCCGGGGCCCATCCCCGGGAATCGATTTCGTAGGTGGATGAAGACCGAGCGCGGCGCACAGCGCGGTGCCGTCGTCGTCCTGCGCAGACAGATCCATGAAGTGACCGTCGCAGATGCGCTTTCCGAGATAGCTCATGTCCGAGCTGTGGCGCCTCGACCCGCGGACCTGGCAGTCCTCCCCGTGCAGAGCGATCCGGCGAGCGCCGCCCATCAGATCCATCTCCATTCCTCGCGTCCCACAAGAAACCGGCACGCAGAGGCGAACGCGCCCACGATCCCCGCCAGAATCAGAACGCCGAGGGTCGAGCCGTGGAATCCGTAGCGGCGCCGCATCAGACGAGCCCCCCGTGGATCGTCTCCACCAGAGACGCCGGCGCTGGTCCGGACTCTTCCGCCGGCGCGGGCTCGTAGCGGGTCGGACCGGAGGGCTCGCATCCGCTTCCACCGCAGCACTCGCAGAGGTAGGAGCCGCGTCCCTCGCAGAGCGCGCACGGGCGAAGCGGCGGGACGATCTCGTAGACGCGGCGCGAGCCCAGGCAGAACCGGCACTCGCGCGCGAGCACATCGCCCCAATGCCGGCATCCGGGGCACTTGATGATCGGAGCGCGGTCCGGGATGGGTGTCGTCATCGCCGGCCTGCCCTGACTGCGGCCTCACGATCGCGGGCGCACTCGGCGCTGGTGTTCGAGCACTCCCGGCAGGCGCGCTTCTCGCCGTCCACGTAGGCGGCCCAGGTGTTGAGCCCCGAGACCCCGTAGGACTCGACGAGGTTGATCCCGCAGTAGGAGCACTGGATCCCCTGCTTCTCGGCGACGGCGTGCGCCTGTTGGTAGATGTCGGAGGTGCGCTCCATCCGCAGATAGCCGGACTCCTGCGCCTGGTGGCGCTCGTGGATGGCGCCGAGCACGCGGCTCACTGGTCCGTCTCCCGCGGCGGGATCACGATCACACCCAGGCGGATCGACTCACGCACCATCCGGCGCAACGTCTCGTTCTCCTCGCGCAGCCGGATGACCTCTTGCGCCAGATGCGGCGCCGTCGTGGCCAGGAACTGCGTCTCGCACAGCTTCAGCTCCGGATCGCGCTCGCGGTCAGCCCGCTGGTAGCTGGCGATGACGCGCTGGGGATCGATCTTCAGTTCCATAGGACCTCCTCCGCGAACAGGACTCCGCGCGAAACCTTCATCGCTCACCTCCCCCGAACGGCAATGCACGCTGCCCGTCGATGATCACGATCCGGCCGCCCTCGGCCTTCCGACGCGCTGCGCGAGCGGCAGCCCAGGCCAGAAGGACGTGCGCCAGGCGGGAGATGAACTCCGGGTCGTAGTCGAACTCGGCGAGAGCGAACAGGTGCCGGAACTGCGTCTCCCCCGGATGTCCAGCGATCTCGTAGACGCGGGAGCGGCCGAGATCGAGCTCGGCGCCAACCGTTTCGGCCTTGTGGATCTTGAAGACCCGCTCCCAGGAGGCACGCAGTTCGGAGTCGAGCGAGGGCGAAAGCGCCGTGGACGGCGAGTGGACCGGCGGTCGGACTGACGACCCGCCCGGCTGGATTCCTTTCGCCTTGTCGCGCGCGCGCATCGGTCGTATCCCCTGCCCCGTGCTCAGCGCTGCTTCTTCAGGTAGTCGGCGATGAGCCGGCGAAGGATCTGGGACACGGACAGGTCCTGCGCCTTGGCGATCTCCTTCAGTCGCTCAGCGACCTCGGGAGAGACGCGTGTGTTGACCATCACCGTCTCGGCATCCGTGACTGCTGTTGACGCTGTCATGGCGTGAAGGTACATCCGACTGAATACACTGTCAACACAAAATATCGAAAAGATGCACGAATCTCTGTTGACCGCGTGTAGGCTCGGAAGCGTGGGGCGTAAACCTAAGGAAACACAGCCTCCTGAGGGCGACAGGCCTCAGCGACCGGTCATCAATGCCAGCGTGGGATGGGAGTTTTACCAGTGGCTGGCGAAGCTGCCGCCGACCGAGGGCGAGGGGCCGAACATGGCCCGGCACGTCCGCAAGGCGATCGCGCTCTATCGCCACATGCAGGAAGAGGGCACGCTCGAACACGCCGAACAGGCGCTCGCCGAGCTGCGCGCCCTACGCGAGGCGCACGGACCGGGAGAGGAAGATCCCGCCGTTCAAGGGCTCAGCGATCTCTCGGGGGAGAACCGAGACGCGATCCTGGATCTTGCCTCCGAGGCTCGTCGGTCGGAGCAGCGCGCCGCGCTTCTTCGATCGCTCGCAGACGTGCTCGCTCCCGATAGACACGTTTCGCGCGCTGGAAAGGACACTCATCGCGCCAAGACCCGAAAGGGAGCGGCCTCTGCGACGGCCGGGAGGGGAAAGGGATGATCTTCGCGGCCATGGCTGGCCTCGACGGGGTACTCCCTGTCGCGACAGGCGCCGCGGGCTCCCTCCGCCCGAAGAGGGGAGCTACAGGGGATCAGCAGTGACGAACGTGAAGCGAAATAGTTACCGCGGGGGAAGGTGAAAGTCAAGTGAAAGTCGCCCTCGTCATGGGGCTCGTGCTCGTCGGCGCCATCGTGGCGTTCATGGCGTTATCTGTCTTCCTGGGGCACAGGGTTCCGGATGCCGTGCAGCGGCCGGCGCGTCGAGTGGTGACTCAGGCCGAGCGAGAGGCGTTCGAGAAGGCGAAGGTCAAGAACCTCGAGGACATGGAGACGGCCCGTCAGGCAGCGGCGGCGAACGCGCGGCTCGCCGAGTTGTGCCCTGCGGGGATCGACGAATACAAGCGGAGAAACGATCGCGTCGAGTGGTTCATCCGGAACGACATCGCCCGGATGGAGCTCTCCACAAAAGACGCGCATCGAGATACGACCTGCCGCGTGAAAGTGTCGAGCCTCGCCTACTGGAACGCACTGAGCAACGACGACGAGCGCGCTTTCGCGCGCCTCTGGTTCTGCACGCTGAACGAGATGGACGGATGCGCTACGGTCACGCTCTTCAACGAGCACACTGGCCGGAAGCTCGCGACCTACGACCGCCTCGGGATCTACGAGGACCTCCCGTAGTGTCCGCGATATCGAAGCCGGAGGAGAAGTGGTGAAACCGGAATTCGACTGCTGGTGCTCCTACATGCAGAACCATCAGCTGGTGCGCGAGAAGGTTGCTCAGGACACGATGTACTCCCCTACCCCACCGCGCACGCTTTCGATCATCGCGACGCCTGGATCGGAGATCTCGCAGACATCGATCGGGGATCAGCTCAATGACTTTCGGGTCGATTTCCCCCCGCTCGTACGCGAGGACACTGGCGGCCTCGTGCCTCAGGAGTCGTGGGTCGCCGCTCGCGTCGTGGTCAGAGCGAACGCGGACCTGGGTAGTGGCATACATTTGGTCGAGCTGCTCGAGGTGATCAGCTGATGCGTCACACCTTCAACGCGGTGCTACGATCCCGGGCCTGATCCCGGGAGACAACCGATGGCCACGCGCAAGCGCCGATTCCGCTTCACGATCAGCGAGTCCTTCACGCCGGACACGCTCCCGATGGCTCGCCTCGCCGAGTACATGTGGGACATCGCCACGTTGCTGGGGGAGAAGGACAACGTGCACTTCGTCGGGCTCGAAACTGGGAGCGTGGGAATCGTAGAAGACGTCGACTGGCAGGCCGTTCCGAAGGTACGCGATCGGGTCAGACGGGTCAGGCGCAACGATGCGCCTCCAGATGCACAACGGGCGTACGAAACCCTCAATAGACGGCTTGCTGATGACAACACGTCTGGATATCTCATCGAGGAACGGGACCCAGGGGCCCACGCCGAGGACCTTGCTCCATCAGCCCGAATCCTGGAGTTTCCCGGCATCAAGCGACATGTGCAGCCGGAGTACGGGCCCTTCAACCAGCCCAGCACGCTGCAGGGAACGATCATCGTCATCGGTGGCGTTGGGGATCCGGTCCCAGTGCATATCGAGGACGGCGACGTCGTCCACCTCTGTCAGGCACGGCGCCGCATCGCTCGCGAGTTCGGTTCACACATCTTCGGCCCACCGATCCGTGTGTTTGGGACGGCGCGATGGTCTCGCGACGCCGAAGGGACATGGGTAATGAGGAACTTCACGATCGAGTCCCACACGGTTCTCCGAGACGAGACGGCGAAAGAAGCCTTTGAGCGGCTTCAGGCCCTCCCAGGAAAGTGGAAGGAACGCCCGGATCCATTAGGCCAACTGGAGAGAATTCGCGGGGGCGGCAAGGACTAACTGAATGGGGCCAGTCCTCTTCGACGCAGATCACCTGATTCTCTTCTTTAACCCGACGGTGGCGAATGTCGTTCATCCCACCACCAAGAAGCCTGTGGACCGGGTGGGCGACCGGGTTCGGTTCTATCTCACCGAAATGTCCAGGACCAGGACGCGGGTGATCGTGCCTACACCGGCGCTCAGTGAATTCCTCGTTCTCGCCGGAAGCGAGGGGTCTGACTACCTCACACGGATAGAGGAATCGTTCGCATTTCGGGTCGCAGGCTTTGATGCCCAGGCTGCCGTGGAGGCGGCAGCCAATCTTCTCTCGGCAATAGGCGCAGGCGATAAGAAGGGCGGGGCTACAGGGGCCTGGCAGAAGATCAAAGTCGATAGGCAGATCATCGCGATTGCCAAGGTCACCGGATGCGTGGCGATCCATTCGAACGACAAAGACATCCGAAAGCTTGCGAAAGAAGTGGGCATTCCGGTGGTCCACGTCTCCGAGCTCCCGCTTCCGCCCCCTGAATCGGGCCTACTGCCCTTCGAGGGTCCACAGCAGCAGGCTCTGCCCGCTGCTGTGCCCGTCGTCGAGACGCCGCCTGCGGCTCCTCCAACGACGCCAGAGGGATCATGAGCTCTGAGCCGGCCGCGATCCGCGGCTGCCCCGGCTGCGCGCGCTCGGTCCGCGCCGGAATCCCCAGCTGCCCGCACTGCGGGGCGATGCTCACGATCGGCGTCACGCTGAACTGGATGGACGGGAAGAAGGAAACCGTGAGGGTCGAGGTTCCGTCTAGCGATGACTGAGTGGAAGAAAAAGACTACCGTCGCCGTGCTGTCGGCTCTGTCGGCTCTGTCGGCTCTCAGTCTGTGCCTATTCGCACCAATCCTTTTACGACGCCTCGGAGTCACCATGGACGATTTCCTAGCGATGCCATTGCTCATCGCCAGGTGGCCCGTGGTTGCCCTCGTACTCGGTCTAGTCATCCTCGTGCGTTTTCGTGAGCCTATCTCCGCTCTGATTCAGCACGGGACATTCAAGTGGGGCGAGCTGAGCCTTGAGCCTTTGAGCAGGCAGGCCGAAAGTAACGTTCCGGCGAAAGAGCTCGGAATGAGCCTGGAGAGGGGCGAGGGCGTGCCGGGCGCCGAATTCCGGGAGCAAGCGCCTCCGAATCCAATGGGAGAAGCAGAGGCCCTAGGCAACGCGCTGCAGGAGGAGGGAGGAGTGGGGCGCGCCCCGTTTCAGCCGGAATCTCTCCCATACTATTTCGAGCAGATGGTCCGTCGAGGCACTGCGAACCTGTCCCCAGAAGACCGAGAGAAACAGCTTGTTGCAAGCGTCGCGCAGCTCTCCACGGTCTTTGTCTTCGAGCTCTTGTATCAGCAGATCTATGGGAGCCAGATAGCCCTATTGCAGGAATTGAACGCCCGCGACCTGAGCAGAGACGACGCACGCACGTTCTACGAACGCGGGGTTGCTAGCGCCCCCGAACTGTACAAGAACGATACGCTCGATAGATGGCTCACGTGGCTACGCGACAACGGGAATCTCATCGCGATTGACGACAAGACGAAGGAGCTGTCGCTCACAATCGATGGGCGCGCCTTCCTGATCTATATCTGGAATCGCAAATACAGTCCGAACAAGACGGGGTAGGATCCTACGACGGCCTGTCCGGCATCGTCCCGAGCAGCGGGGGTGTCGGATCCGGCGCCTCGTAGGGCCTGAGTTGTGCGCCGCACCACGGACAGAACTCCATAGGGACGTACTCGTAGACGAACCCGTGGACCTGCGCGATCTTCACGGCCGCGTTGAGCGCGCCGCTGCCGCGCTTCCAGCGCTCGCAGGTGCAGTCGACGAAGATCAGGCGGGGTTCGCCTTCAGCCACGCCTCGCCGGCGCGGATGTAGCGATCGGCGTCGAGCTGAAGTGCCTCGAGGACCTGGGCGTCGTTTGGCATCTTTCCGCCGCTGGCGTTGGCGTGGGCGCGGATCACCGCGGCGATCTCGGGGATGATGATGTCTTTCAGGAGCAGCGCGAGGAGTTCGGGGTTCACCGGGCATTCACCATGATCGCGTCGAGGATCCCCAGGTAGGGTCCGAGCCGCGCGCGCTCCGCCGGCGCGAGCTGGTTTTTCATCCCCACGTAGGCCGGACCGACCGTCGTATGCCAGCCATCGGGCGAGGCCTTCAGCGTTTTCGCCGCATCCACCGTGAACTGAACGACGTGGCGCGTCGTCTCCGTCGAGAGCTCGCCGGCGGCGTTGGCGTCGATCGCCGCCGTCTGGAGCTCGCCGATCCGGAGGACGACCTGATCCGCCGCGTAGGCGGTCTTCCCTGCCGGCGTCTGTACCGACGGAGGAGGGCACGCGATGCAAGTCAGCGCGAGAACGCCCAGGGCCACGATGAACACCAGGAGCTCGGCGCGTGTCTGTCGGCTCATCTTCGTCGTCCGGTCCATCCTTCTCGTTCCTTTCGCCGCGTCTCGATGAACGCGAAGAGCCAGGCGGCGCCGCAGACGATCACGACGATCGCTGCGGCAACGACGAAGCCCTGTGTGAACCCGCTCACTCCTCGGGCGGCTCCTCAGTCGATTCGATGGTCGCGGTGAGGAGCTGGCCCTTGGAGTTCTTCTCCCCTGCCGGCAGGAAGCCGCCGGCGCCGGCGAGCAGGATCCCGATCCACTGCAGCTTCGAGGGCAGCGGCAGGTATCCGCCTGCCGCGGCGGTGCCGAGCGCGATGAGGATCATGCGGACCGTCCGGACGAACCGCGTCTCGTTGGTGAATAGCTCTCGGAGCCACGGGATCATGGGAGGTGGACCGCCTTTCCCGCTGCCACGGTGAGAAGCCACGCGAGAAGTCCGCATGCGAAGGCGAGCCGCCCGAGCTCCTGGAGCTTCCCCCACCAGGCCGCTGGCGCGGTCGGGCTCGGCAGGTAAACGAGGGCGCCGAGTAGAGCGACGATCAGACAGACGTAGGCGGTCATTGGTGCCTCCTTTGGTCCTAGTCAGTTCTTGCTGACAGTCGCCATCTTCCAGGGCTGGCTCTTCAGCTCCTCGAGCTTCACGAGCGTCCGATCCAGCTTCTTCTCGATGTCCTCGAGGCGCGTGTCGTAGTCGGTGGCTTTCTTCGCGAGCGTGGACTGCGCCTGGCGGTAGTAGTCGCTGGCGATCGAGCGGCGCTTTCGGGTCGCGTAGCGCAGAGCGGCCGCGAGGGCGGTCACCGCGGTGGAGAGTCCGCCGATCGCGACGGCGAGGGTCGTCGGTTCAGGAGGCGTCATCGGAGACCTCGGTGTGGAGTGGATCGTCCAAGTCCCGACCGCACCATTCGCAATAGGACTGCTGCTCCCCAGATGTCTTCATGCAGATTTTGAAGACGTGCGGATACGGCCACTTGTCGAGGACCCATCGCAGCTGCATCGCCACGGCCTCGAGCGTGGCTTTCGCGATCGGGAGAGGTTCCTGCTTCACCGCGGCCTCGATCTCCACGAGGCGCTCCTGGACCTCGGCCTGGGTCCTCACGCGGGCACCCACTTCCCTTCCCGGATGAAGCCGTGGTCTCCGCACGCCACGCACAGGAGCGACGGGGTGACCGTGAAGGGCTCCCAGGAGACGACGGGCCAGAACACACCGCGAGTGTCGATCCGGCGCGCCGTCGGCGAGTCGAGCGTGATCGCGCTCTGGCATGGCTTCCCGTCTTTCGTCTCGTGCGCGACCCACACCGAGTAACGCTCGACGTCGGGGACGTCGGCATACTGAGGATTCAGCGCGCGGTCGGGGTGGAAGCCCATGAACTGCATGAAGTGGTTGTGTCCCAGGTCCGTGAACCGCGACGGATCGTCGTGCTCGTAGAAGGCGCTCACGCGGCCCTCACGAGCGCGATCGCCGCGGCGGGTGAATCGACCAGGCGATAGAGAGTCCCGTGCCCAGGCTTGCGGAAGGCGGCGAGCAGCTGGTGACGTCCCGGCTCGCGCCGGTCGTACGAGACGTGGACCCAGGCGCCGAACTCCCAGATCAGTTGATCGAAGGGCGCGTTCTCCCAGAGCCAGACCAGCAGCTCGTGCAATGTCGCAACGAGTGGACGCAGGTCCCCGGCCTGACCCTTCGTGTGCTGGCTTCCCGGCGCACCGCCGACGAGCGCGTTCACGGCTGGGGAGCGAAAGCCGCTGTTGACGTGGATGGGACCCAACGCGGCGCGCGCGGGCTCGAGGACGTGTTTGCAGAGAGCCTGCAGGTTGAGGAGCTCGTCCGGGCCCGGGACGTTCGGTAGCCCGTGTCGGATCGCCGTCTCGGAGAAGGTCATCTCCTCGGGCGTGAAGTGGTCCGTGAGCTGGACGACGCTCATCGGCCGCGCTCGGGGGCAAGGCTCGATACGGTGAAGACCGTATTGATTGCCGAAGCGGCTAGGATGATATTGACGCTGACGCTCACCGGGGGCCTACCCTCCGGAAGGCGGTAGGGGCGCCGGGCTCGTCCTGAGCACCGTGCCTGGCGCCCCGCTCTCACGGTTCATGAGGCCGGATACACCGCGACGACGCCTCACGATCGGGCCCCGGAAGCGTCAGGGCAATGACGCGGCGCAAGCCTGGTTGTCCGCGCACCACAGCTCGGCGCTCGCCGTGCGCATCCCCTCGAGGAAGTCGATGTAGTGGGAGAGGTTCTTTCCCGCGAGCCAGAGCCGGAACGCCTGGCCGGAGATCTGGTAGCGCCTGGCGGCGAACTCGTCCTGGGTCAAGCCCGAGGCCTTCCACTGGTCGTGGAGGACCTCGGCGAGCAGCTCGGCGGAGATCGGCCCCCGGGGGATGGCGCGCCGCAGGCGCTGAGGTCCTCGGGCCGTCACGGGGGGCATTCTCCGACGAACCGGCGGATTCCGTGCCATGGGCCGCTATCTAAGTTGCGGATGCGAAAGGGGTTGGGACGCCACTTCAGGCGCCCCTTGTCCCTTACATCGCTCTTGAGAAGACGATCTCCACCATCGCGAGCTGGCGCGCGGTCGCTCCGATCGTGTCGTTGCCGGCAGCGGGGTTGCGGGTGAGCTTGATGTGCATGAGCTCCCCCGCGGAGCATCCGGTGACGCCGTTCGTCATCGTGATGGACGACAGCTTCGGCTTCGAGGCCACGCCTGGTGCCGCCACAGCTCCAGTGCAGTCCGCTGTGTTGAAGGACGGGTCATTCGTCTCGGTGCCATCGTTCGCCACGCAGGTTGTCGCCACGCACCATTCCATGTTCCCTGACGTCGCCGTGGTCATCCACGACACCTTGAACGTGGGAACCGACGACAAGCTCACATCGGAAGGGATCTGGTACTGGTAGTAGCTCGACCTGGTCGTCCCGTCGTCGTTGTAGTCGAGAACGGGCTGAATCGTGTTGGTTCCCGCGATGCACGCACCTGCGGGAGGATTCGTCGAGGGGAGGTTGGCGTCCGTCGGTGCGAAGGTCCCTGCATTGCAGCGGCCGACCTGCAGTCTCACCGGCCATGGGATCGTGACCGTGTTCCCGGTACCTGAGGCGTCGAGGGTCTTGTTCGTGAAGGTGTCCGTCGAGCTGGGGGTCGTCACCGCGAAACAGCTCTCCGCCGCTCCGGAAGCGTCGACACCAAGAGGCGCCTGGCCGGCGGCGCAGTTCGAGCCATTGGCGGCCAGCGCGGTGGTCGTCGTGGCGTTCCCCGAGAGCGCCCCCGAGAACGTGGTTGCCGTGACCGTGCCGCTCGACACCGTCGCATCGACTGTGCCGTCCCCGTTCCCGTCGAGCTGCAGGCCGGAGCCGTCCGTCTCCTTGATGATCGCGAAGGTGCCGTCGGCGTCGTCATTGAGGGAGATGTCGGAGCTGGAGAATTTCCACCGCCCCGTCGCCGTGTGACTCGTGAGCTCGAGCCTCTGGATCTCTGCGCCGCTGCCGTCCGTGCCCCAGCCCTCGAAGGAGCTGTCCCCGTTCGAGAAACCTGTGAAGTAGTGGTAGCCATCGGGCGAGCTCAGACTCCCGATCCCTGCCGAGTGGGCCGTCGAGGAAATCAAGTCCCCGAACGCGTTCATGATCCGCTTGGCCGTGCCGTTGTTCTTCCAGCGCATGAGGTTTCCGCTCATCGTATTGGAGGTATCGAAGTCGTAGGCAGTGCCGGAGGCGGTCACCGAGCTGCCGAAGGTCCCAGGCGTCGTGGTCATCTTGCCCGTGAGACTGACAGCGTCGAACTGAGACGAGCTCGATGTCGGTGCCTGAAAACCTCCGGTGCTCAGGACGAAATTCCCTGAGTTGTTCGTCCCCTGCAGCGTCGCCGTGAATGCGGCCGCGCAGGTGGAGTTCCATGCCTTCAGGACCGTGTTCCTTCCCACGGGCGCGCTCGTACAGCCCGAGTCCACGGTGCTCGCGTAGACGGGCGCGTAAGGTGAGGTTGACGTCGCGGCCGCATCCGTGCAGCTCTCGGAGGCGCCCGAGACATCGACTCCCAGCGGGTACTGACCGGCCGAACAGTTGGATCCGTTGGCCGCGAGAGTCGTGGCGGTTCCCGCATTTCCTGAGACGTTCCCGGTGACGTCCCCGGTCAGATTGCCCAGGAACACGGAAGCACCGACGTAAGCTACGTGCTCGAAGAAGCAGTGCGTCGAAGCGTCCACCGCGCCCGTCTCACAGTAGAAGCGCCGCGTGGGGACGCTGAGGTTGTTCAGCGTGAAGGCCTGGAACGGATCCGCGTCACCGTAGAGGCCGACGAAGTGCCCCTCGCTCCATCTCTGGCCTCCGATTCCGACGTATTGCCCGATGTCGTTGTCGTTGGAAGGGAGCAGCGGGCCATCGAGCGTGATCCCTCCGCTGATCTCGCCTCCGCCGAGGTTCTCGAACGGTAGGCCGTCGAAGTTGACCGTCGTGACGCCGCCAGGCGAGGTGATGCATACGTGAGTGGTGCCATCGAGATCCCCGTCCGTGCCCACGACCGGGACGCATTGCGCGCTCGTCGTTGTGAGGGGCCTGCAGCTGATGCCTCCGAGGCTGTTCGATTGCCGAAGCGCCTCCCCATCCTTACAGGTGCCGTCCGCGTCATGGATGATCTTGTAGTCGAAGGTGCCGTTCGCGTCGGGATCGATCCGAATGTCGTTGTTCGTGCCGTCGCCGGTGCGGTCGAAGATCCAGCTGCTCGACTGCGTCGAGCTGCTCGTCCAGACCGGGAGCCGCCCCGACGTGCCACCGGAGAGCGAGCCCCCGGCGTTGTCGAGCCACTCCTCCCCCCCGTCCTTCGTCCCGTTGCAGTTCTTGTCTCCGAACAGGCGCCCCGAGGTTTCGTCCTCGACGATGCACGAGCGGCCGGTGCCGTCTGCGTCCGAGTCGAAGGCGAGAGGACCCTCCGACTGAGCTGTCACCGCGACCGTGCCGAAGGCGGGTTTCGTCATCAGAATACCGGCGACGAAGGGGAAGTTCGCCGTGCCGCTGTTGACGCCCGTGTCGAGCGCTACCCCGGTCGTCGCCCCGTAGACCTTGTTGACGGTGACCGTCGAGTTCGAGACGGTCGAGGGCTTGATCGTCGGCACCAGGTTCGCTCCGGTGTTCTCGGAGAGCGTCAGAGCGTCCCCGGTTCCAGTGACCTTCGGCTGGAAGTTCAGCTGCGAGAGATCCAGCCCGTAGAGCGTCACCGGCGCGGTCATCGCGGTGCCTGATGTCTGAAGCGTCACATCGTCGAGGTAGATGGGATCCGAACCGCTGTTGTTCGACCCGCCATTGAAGAACTGCACGTAGAGCCAATAACTGTTCCCCGCGGTGCCGGGATTGAAGGGAAAGCTGTACGTGTACTTCGACCAGACGCCGTCATTGGGGAGGATGACGTAGGGCGTGCCTCCGAGGGACGGACTCCCGGCGCCCCAGGTGGTGAAGACGCCGGAGACATTCGTGAGCGAGTAGTCGGCAGTGGTCCCCGTCTGCGATGTGAAGGCCTGGATATCCCAGTATGCTTTCTTCGCCCCGCCGCCGCTGTTGTTGCCGTACATCCAGAACGAGAGCGTGAGGGTGTTGCTCGAGCCCGAGACCTGCAACAGGTAGTGCAGGAACGGCGACCCGCCGCCGGTGTACCGCGTCGAGCGGAATTCCTTCCCACTGACGGCGTCCTCGTATGGCAGCTTCGCAGAGGAACTCCCGGCATGGACGATCGTCGTCTCCTGGATCGGCATGTGGATGGCGCTGCCGGCCTTCCAGTCGGGCAGGACCGTTGTGGATGTCCACCCTTCGACGCCTCCGTCGGAGAGCAGGTTGGGCCCGCCCAGGGCCGCGCCGGCCGCCGCGATGATCGTGCCCCGCGGCGCGAGCCCGTGGTAGACCTGCGTGCTGGGCGTCGACATGTACGTCGTCGAGTCGTCAAGGGTCACCTCCGCCGGCGAGAAGTTCAGGGAGGCGTCGTTGCCGGTCGCGAAGTCGTACCAGGAGGCGCGCCGGGTGACCGAGGAGCTCTGTCCCGTGCGTAGCTCGAGGCGGTGCGAGGAAGAGTCGTAGGTCACCCCGCCCAGGGCGCCCGAGGCCGCGCCGACCGATGAACGCCAGAACGCCATCTTCCCGGCGAGAAATCCTTCGTCGTTGGACGTCTGGAAGCTCGTCGTCCCGTCGTCTTTGATCGTCGAGCAGCCGAGGTGCGTCGAGTTCGAGTACTTCGAGAGCCGGTCCGCGTTGGCGCACGCACCGATGCCGGATCCGGTGGGGTTGCCGGGTGCGCTCGAGTCGGCGCAGACCTCCCACTGCCCGGACGGATTGCAGCAGTACGTGGTTCCGCGCGCCTTGCCCTGCCGGATGATCTGCGGATCATCGGAGCTCGAGCAGGACCCCGAAGGGGCCACGCCCACCGAGTCGGGGATCCCGTCGCCGGCGAGCGCCGCGGGGATGGAGATCAGGACGCAGAGCAGGAGCGCCAGAGTTCGTCTCACCACTGGGTCACCCCGCCGGTTCCGATGATCGAGGGCACGACGTCGACGACGTCGACGGTCTTGACCTTCATCTCGATGGCGACACCCACGGGGGCCTTGTCCCCCAGGGGCTCCCAGCCGTAGGAGTCGAGGACGACTGCGCGCTCTGTTGTTCCCCCGTTCAGTGACAGGTAGACCGTCGCGGTGTCGTCGTTGAGGGCGTTGAAGACGGCGACGAGCGAGGCCTCGTCCGCCATGACAGACAGCTCGAACTTGAGCGTCACTCCGATCCGTACCCCGAAGCGCCGCTCGATGAGCTTCTTTCCCGGGGTCATGCGCTGCGTCTTCTCGGGGATGTACTCGAGCCTGGTGGAGATCGGCCCCGGAGTCGAGGCGAGCCCGGTCAGGTCGTAGAGCGTGCCGTCGGTGGGGCCGTCCTCGTAGACGACCCTGAAGCGCCAGGTGTAGGCGTAGCCAGCCATGGGCGAGGACCTCTCTTGCGAGCGGCCCTGCTCAGGCGGGGCGCGGTAGTTCCACGGGAACCCGCCTCGGGTCATGACGCCGGGGTGGGATTTCTATACTACCGGTAGATACCAATGAATCAGATCGCTTCCACGAGCCTCATCTCGATCGACCTCTCCGCCCAGGAATAGTTCGTCTCGTACACCGCCCACTCCTCGGCGCCGATCCTCACTCGCTGGTAGGGGAAGTAGATCGTCTCGTCATCATCGATCGTGAGCTGGCGCCGGCGCCGCGCGCGCGAGTAGAACTGCTGATAGCCGTAGGCCAGCCCCGACTGGACCGACAGATTGTCGACGTAGGAAGCCTCGATCGAGAGCTCGTCCCCGGTGAGCGAGGCATCGCCCACCGTGATGGACTGTCCATTCGCTGTGACGGTAACCCTCCCAAACCACTTCTCCCAGACGGCGTCCTCCTCCTGGTCGATGATCAGCCCATCGATCTCCTTTGTCTCCGTCGCGTTGAAGACCTGGCTATTCCTCGACACGAAGTAGCCGTTGAAGTCGTTGTCGACGTAGGCCACGGCGTTCACGATCTTCGCGAGCTCGACCAGGGCGCCGGCGATCGTCTTCCCGGAGAAGTCCGCATAGGAGACGATCCCGCCGTAGAGCGTATCGATCACTACGGCGCGCCCGTCGACGTAGCCGAAGACCTGGTTTCCCACCGCAGCCAGGTTGTTGGAGAAATCCCAGTTCTGACCGGGGTACTGGTTTGAAGAGCCGGAGTCACTGAAGGCGAGCGTCGTGATCGTCGTGAAGTATTGGTCCGCGATGAGGATCTGACTGCGGTCCTTGCGGAGGAGGATCCCGACCCAGCGGCCGTTCACGTAGCGCATCGTGGGGACGCGGATCCCCGCGGGAACGGTCACTTCGAACCGCAGCAGCGACCCGCGCCAGCCCTGCAGCGTCACCCCGTCGGCCTTCAGGCGCAGGAGCAGATCCGCGGAGCGGGAGTAGACGAGCCGTCCCATGCTCGATGTGGAAGTGCCGGAGGCGGCGCTGTCGAGGAAGGTATGCGTCCCGCCGGCGACGTCGTAGTAGCCGAACCGCCCGCCGTTGCTCCCGTTGTTGGCCCCGTAGGCGAACCAGACGCGGCCGTTGGCGCTGTCCCACTCGCAGGACACGATCACGTTGTCTTGGTTCCCGCTGATCGTCTCTAGGGTGTGCAGGTCCACGAGCGCCGCGGGGATGTCCCGGACGAATGGCGTCCAATCCCCATAGGAGATCTTGAAGGTCGTAGCCGCGATCCGCACCACGTACTTCCTGGGCTGGGGAGAATGCGCGTGGTCCACGCCCTCGCCGTCCGCGCGGTCCAGGCTCCCGCCGGTCCCGTTCTTGTACTGGGTCCACTGGATGGTCTTCTGCGAGGGCTCCGCGAGCTCGTACTTGGTCCAGTCCACGAAGAATGAGCCGTCCGGGTCATCGGCGTTCGATCCGCCGATCTGCGCCCCGTCGGACAGCACGGTGAATGGATCGCCCGCGCTCGTCGTCTCGTACTCCAGCCGGTTGGTCATGCGAAGCCGGATCTTCGAACCCACCTGTAGGAAGCCCGTGGGGTTCTGATTGGGTAGCCCGTCGGTGTTGATCGGGGAGCCCACGGGGATGGCGAAGTCGGCCCCGGTGAGGTCGATCGTCGGGTTCGTGATCCCGGCCGCGGCGAACAGCTGCTGGACGAGGTAGATGATCGACTTGCGCCGGTAGTACGGCGTGAGGACCTCGACCTCGGATCCGATGGGCCATGTGTTCGAGAGCTGGGTCTTGAGGGTGACGACAGTTCCAGAATTGACCGAGGAGATCTCCGCTTCCTCGGCGTCCTGGGCGAAGGCCAGGGCCGGGTCTGAGGTGATGCGAACCCGGTCATCGCGGGTGAGACCCGCGGTCGTCGGGAGCGTGAGCTGGAACTGGTCGGCCGCGGCGTCGGCGGTCAGGGTGAGCGCGGAGAAGGTCCTCTTCACCGATTCGGCGGACACCTGATCGAGAAGCGCCAGGTAGCCGAAGGCCGTGATCGTGACGAGCGCCTCGTTCGCCGAGCTCGTCACCTGCCCCGGCAGCGCGATGATCCCCTCGAAGAGCTTCTTCCCGTTGCGGGCGATCCGGAGCCGGTAGGTCAAGGTGGGGTCGGCGCCGGCGAACAGCGCCGAGACCGACCCGGCCTTGTCGTGCAGGGCGAGCGTGATGTCCCCGGTCCTGAACTGGAGGAGCGAGTCCTCGATCGCGTAGGAGTACGCACCCATCTGATCGGCGACGACCAGGTCCGAGACGTCGGTCCAGTCGCCTGCCGGGTTCTGGATTTCGAAGACGTAGCTGTCGGCCACGGCGGGAGCCTACTCCCCGACCCGGGACTTCTTGATGATCGTGCGCTGGATCTCTTCCAGGCCGCGGTTGAGATCTTTGAGGAGCTGCATCTTCGTCGAGGCGATGATCCCCTCGAGGTGGACGTGCGCTTCCGTGGAAGGGGCGAAGGTCGTCTGCCGGTTGTCCTGATTGATGATCGTCGACGGAGCGGCGCTGGACGCGGAGAAGCCGCCGGGCGCGGTGCCTGCGAGCACCGGCGCGGCGAAGTAGTTCTGGGCCATTTGCCGCGCGACGTCCGCGGGGGGGGTGCTGGCGGGGGAAATGCCCGCGGCGGGGCCGGTTCGAAGGGCCTCGACGGTGACGGAATCCCCGGGGGCCAGCCGCACGTTGCCGCCCTCACGGCGCGCCCCGCGAGCGGTGCCACCAGAGCCTTCATAGTCCGAGCGCCTGTCATGGACGAGGGCTGCGCGGCCGTAGTCGCGGCGCGGCTCCGGAGAGTCCGAGGCGCTGCGATCTTCGG